>JABLTK010114214.1_pt1 | contig 35817 bp, 39 predicted proteins | sample 7160131 | NCBI WGS metagenome assembly JABLTK01 (sample SAMN14651221, study PRJNA627086) | human gut metagenome | isolation source: feces | host: Homo sapiens
CCACAGGAACTCCATCGTATACCAACATTGTTGAGAATTCTCCTACCCGGCAGGGACAAATGGACGTTCCAATAATCGTAAAACGTTTTAAATCGTTTGTCCTTTCGGAATGTCGTGATCAATTGATGGTAATTATGGCGCATGGTAATGAAACTAAACACTTTGGTGTTTATGTTAGGTAGGTTTCTTTTCTGGTTGATTTTCGAAGTGTTCAAGATTTGTTTTCTGTTGACCCTGAATTGGGTAATGTAATATTGAATCGATCTCTTCAGACTACTTCTCTTCTGGATATTGCATTGCATGAGGCTCAAGAGACAATCTATAATGTGATCACCGATGAAGAGGATCGGAATCTTCTCTCTATTAAAGATCTATGTCACTGCCGGTTCTATGACCTTCCTCCTGTCCCGGAGTTTCATAAACCCTCGGTGGGTCTCATTCGCAGTGACGATTTGGGTCGATTAGTTCAGTTCAGCGGTACTGTACTCCGAACTGGAATTGTATTCTATTATCTTTAGATCAAACGTAGATTAAGATGTTGGAAGCTGAGAAAGAGTTTGAGTGTCAAAACAATCGATGTCGTTGTCGATTTAAAGTCAAAGCCGATATTGAGCAAGGTGGTATCATGGAATTACCAGTAGATACCTCTCTGATTGTTGATATCTAGACGAAATGTCCCTCAAATGGATCTATTGGCAAATGCAAGTCAACTGTATTCAAACCTGTGGAGGTAGGTTGTATCATTCATTGTTCCTGTAGGGGAGTGTTGTGTGTTGTGATTATGAAGAAATCTTGGTTCAAGAGAGAATTCAAACATTGGAAGTTGGGACGATGCCTCGTTCGATCACAGTTATTCTCTTGAATGACTTAGTAGATACATGCAAAGTGATCATTCTGTTCACTCTCTTATTTGAAGGCAGGAGACGATATTGTCATTACAGGGGTTGTGAGACAGCGATGGAAGCCATTGATTCGTGATAACACTTGTGAGGTGGGGATGATAGTCGTTGGTCTATCTGTTCGTCTTGTTGGTGATCGTGATAATGATCGATTTTTAACAGATGGTTAATACTTGAGAAATGAATCATTAATAGAACTAATTCAGAAGTTCCAAAAGTATTGGCAATTTTTCTACTCTATACAGAAACAGCCTTTTTTAGGTCGTAATATTATCATAAGTAGTATATGTCCAAATTTGTATGGTTTGTATCTGGTAAGTTGATTTGAAGGAGTTTAATATTGAGGTCAAACTCTCTTTGATTCTCATTCTTATTGGAGGTGTCTCGAATCATTCAGATAAGAACCCTGTTCGAGGTCAGTCCCATTTGTTGCTGATTGGAGATAGTTCAACTGGAAAGAGTCAGTTATTGCTCTTTGCGAGCAAGATTGCAATTCGTTCAGTCATGACAACTGGTTTGGGCACAACGAGGTGGAATATGATGACGATGAGTGATTGATAGTGCTGGTTTGACTTGCTCTGCTGTGAAGGATAGTGGAGAATGGATGTTAGAAGGAGGTGCATTGGTTCTAGGAGATCGTGGTGTGTGTTGCATTGATGAGTTCAATTCGATTCGAGAACATGATCGAGCCACCATTCATGAAGTAGGAATAGTGATGATAATGAAAGGAAGGCAATGGAGCAACAACGATTATCTGTTGCAAAAGCTGGCATTGTGACGACACTCAACACTCGGACTATTGTTATAGCAACATGTAATCCCCGCGGGAAATATGATGTGTCTCAAGATTTGTCTGTGAATACTTCGATTGCATCTCCATTACTATCTCGTTTTGATTTGATCTTGCTATTGTTAGATAGTTCAAATAAGAAGGTGTTGTAAGTTGCAATGAATGATGATTAGTGGGATACAGAAGTAGTGAACTATGTATTGAATGCAAGCATTAACATTGAGAATGAAGATCTATTTAAGTACTCAAAGCGTTATAATTGTAAGGATACTGTCAATAGCTTATCATCAAGCTCCACTATGGTCAGTTGAAGAGCTTAAAGGCTACATATTATTTGTTCAAAGAAATTTTACACCGTTACTCTCATCAGAGGCTCAGTTAATCTTAACTCGTTATTACCAATACGTAAGAGGTCATAACAACAGTGTAGCTCAAGCAACAGTTCGTCTGTTGGAGTCTCTGATTCGCTTGGGTCAAGCACACGCCCGTTTGATGATGCGAAATCGAGTGATTACTATGGTAGTGTTGTTAGTCAGTGTTAATCCTAGGATGCCATTGTAGTGGTGTTGTTGATGGAGGCCTCGGTCTTGGGAACAGGTCTTCTGGGTATTGATAAGAGAGTGATTTGATTCTAGATATTAACAACTTGTTGTATATTGACTTCCCTACAGACTGTGAAGCAGAGTATCTGAATCTGGAAATTCAAATACTGTCCAAACTACATTTGGAGTTGAGATTGTGAGAATACGTGATGAATAGGAATGATATCAAGCCTACTAGTTTTGATGAGTTGAAGAATACTGATGTATACACGATTTATGAGGGAGATGGACAGGAGATGCAAGAATTGGTAGATCCAAAGTTAGCTCATGGAGAAGAAGAGAGAATTCCTCTCCAATCAGTATCTCTCACTCAATCTATGCCCCCTCCTTCTCCATCAACACCTCTCGTTCAATCCATGCCTCCTCCTTCTCAATCTATACCTCCTTCTCCATCAACACCTCTCATTCAATCAATGCCTCCTCCTTCCCAATCTATTCCCCCTCCTTCTCCATCAACACCTCTCATTCAATCTATGCCTCCTCCTTCTCAATCAACACCTCCTTCTCAACTGGCGCCTCTTCGTCAGTCCATACCTCTTCCTTCCCAATCAGCGTTATCTTCTCAATTCATGCCTCCTCCTTCCCAACCTGTTTCACAACAACCTCATCATACAACCCAACAGAATGATATAACAGATGAAGAACTGCTGGAATTGCTAGATATGGATGAAGCGATTTCCACACAATCCAAAGACATTCTCAAACTCATTCCTGATTCAGTTATCTCGGAAGTTGAAAGCCTTTTTAAACCAACACAACCATCACAATCTGAACAAGAACAAACGGAAGATTCCCGAATTGACTGCAGCTTACGAGAAGAATCGTTTCGATTATCGCAATCTGTGGAAGAAGAAAGACGTACACAGTCTATGCAAATTCCAAATGATAATCATAAAGTGAAACCAAATTCTAGAGATGTTTTGTCATTTGATGATATGGATGACCTAATTGGAGATGATCTGAAAGACTATCTATGATACTCCTGTTTTCTTGCAACTAGCTAGTATTCGAAGAACCAGAGGGAAAAAGACGAAAAGTGAATTTGTAGTACCATTTTGTGTATACGTACTTTCAATATTCGCATACTAACCATCATATATATATTGAAATACGAATACGCTCAAATGCGCAACAACACTTGGCTATTGGTGTTATGCGAATACCGCGGTAACATGAGGATAATGGCAAATATGTTTTGTTTCTCCCCTTATAACAACCAATCATATGAACAACCAATGAATGGTAATCTGATAATCATATAATCCTATGGACTCTCTTGTGCTATTATATTTTATTCTCTCTTGTTGAATCCGAAAGTATGGTTGATCTATAGTCACTGCTGCAATTGAGTGTTCTTCTTCTCAGTTACTTCTTACCATAGAGAGAGTTTATCAATCAAATGCATACAAAGAAACGTTTCAGGTTTGGGAAGGAGAGGCTAATTCCGGAATCTTGGTCATCGAACAGAATGGACTGAATATGGCGTCAACAACTCAGTCATACGAGGCGTGTTTCAATCCTACACTTCATTCTATTGTCCTTCTTCAAACGTAAGAGTTCATCCTGCTAATCATTTGTAGTGACGAGTCTGGTTGGGCTTCTGGATCTTATATGCTCATTAAACGTCAAGATGGTACTGTTCTTGGTCGATATACATTGGATAAGTATGGGCGTCGTGTCCTAAAGTTTAATCCTTCTTTCATTCTTGCTGCTGGAGCCACTTGGAGATACAGTAATACGTACTCCGAAGGTTGGATGAATCCAGACTTCACTGTGAATTCTTGGTTAGGTGCTTCTCAAGGAAGTTTCTCAAGTGTCTCTTCTTCTCTAATCACTCGTTACTATCGCTTTGCTTTGCCTATCACTATGGATCTTACTGGATATTCGTCCTTTGAACTTGCTGTCAAGAGTACCTACGGTATCATTATGTACGTGAATGGAGAGGAAATTTATCGTAACAATCTTCCTGCTGATGCCACCTCAACCACATACGCTACTGCTGCTGATGGATCGTTTGGTTGGCGTCGTGCTTTTGCTAGTCGTCATTTGCTTACAGAGAATACTATTCTTGCTGTCGAAATTCATTTCCTTGAGAATCATGCAACCTTCGATGATGAATTTGATGCCTATCTAAGTCTTGTTTATGGAGGTACTCATCGTATGTTTGACGGAACGAACACTGGAACCCATCAGGAAGATTGGACAACAGAAGAGGGGTGGAATATGTGGGATGATCAGCGTAATAATAAGTGGTATATGAATGGTCTTCCAGCAGAGAATATTTACACCTTTAATAACGCTCGTGCTGAGTATGTGAACTCATATAAGATGATTTGGGGTACATACTCGGAGGCCCGTAAGCCTCGTAGTTGGAAGGTTGAAGGTAGTAACGATGGTTCAACCTGGGAACTGTTGGATTATCGTAGCGGCATTTCTCCTGGTCATTTTCAGTCAGCTCGTGTGTTCAGGATGTCTGCTGTACGCAAGGGATACAAACAATTAAAGTTCACTCTTCTGACAACAGGAGGAAGTGAAGCTGAGTTTGCAGATCTCTCGTTGTATGCTGAGGATCTTCCTCTCGCTGATTATACTGTTGCTTATGAGAAGCCGTATGTATTCTATTCAGGTCAATCAGTTTTGATCAGTCCTCTCTCCACTCAGTTCCACTCATGGTCCATTACTCCGGATCTTCCATCAACTCTGACATTCGATTCATCTTGTGGTATGATCTCTGGTACTGCACCAGGTGACGAAGGAACGACGGTGTATACAGTGACTGCAAAGAGTTATCTCACTGGTGACTTGGATTATTCGGGAGCTTTGTCACTCACAATCGACTCTTGTTTCGGATCGTATCGCAAATTGCGTATTATACGTGATAATGGAGCGCATCGTGGTACTGAGTACATCCATATCAAGAAGGATGGAGCCATCGTTGAAACATTCCAGCCTGTTGATGATACTGGAAGTGAAGCTTCCTCTTCAGAGACAACATTCTACTGCCTTCCTGCAGGAAAATATGAGCTTGAGTTCCATAGCGATTTCTACCCGATCTGGTCTGCTGGCTCGAAGATTACTCTTGCATCCAATTCGGTTTCAGACACATTCACATTTATGGGCGCGTATTCGGCTGCTAAGGATGGAGAAGTTATTCCCATTAGTCTCGGAAATGTGCTATCTGGAGATGTGAGTGGTTGGACTTATCGTGCCGATGGAGTTGTCCCAGAAAACTGGTTCTCTACATATTACTCTGAGACATGGAGTGAACTGGTGACTCCTGTTCCCTCCGTATCTCAGTCTGTGTGGTTGCTGCGTCGTACGGTTCATGTTGATTCCTTAGTTAATATAAATGCTTATGAAATCGATTTGAAGGTGCGTTCAGGTGTTGTTCTCTATGTAAATGGAGTTGAAGTCTATCGTGTACATGTGGATGGACCCGTTACTGCTTCTTCTACCTCTTCCTTCTCTGCCACTTCTCCTTCATCTCATGTATTTGTCGGATTGGTAGGAACCAATTACCTCCACACAGGTGATAACGTTCTTGCTGTTGCAGTAGTGAATAGTGGATCAGATACTGTCTCTTTGGACTTCACTGCTACTATGTACTTCCGAAGTGAAGTCAGTATGTTTGCTCATGGAACAGGTCTTAGTATATCTGGCGACGGTTCTAATGTTTCCAATCTCTTCAATGGTGGTTCAAGCAATCAATGGACTGCTACTCTTAGCGAATCTGGAGCCTCATTCCAGTTCATATGGAATACAAATGCCTGGCGTAAACAGCAGATCAACAAGTTCTGCATGGTTCCTTCTGCTGACTATCCTAAGCGAGATATTGCTGACTTTGTCGTTCTAACCACACCTGATGGAGAAGAATGGACTGAACTGACTACTTATACAAATATTCGATTTGGAGGTCGTTTGGATCGTAAGTGTTTCTATTTGAACAATCCTACGACAATCCGAGGCATGCGAGTGCATGTAATGAAGGCAGTAGAAGGATCTTCTGTTCAATTAACTCTGTTTGATGTAATGATGGAGAACACTGACAATATACCTGAAACTTCTCTGACGTATTCTTCGAGATTCATCAGTGCTGTGAAAGGAGCTCCTATTGAAACAATTATGCCTACTTCACAAGCCTTCATGGACTATTCAATCACTCCAGATCTGCCTGAAGGACTGGTTCTTGGTAGTGATGGATCGATTGCGGGTACACCAACCATTGCTCTTTCTGAATCTACTTTCGTAGTGCATGCTCACCCTGCAAATGGAGGAGAGGAAGTGACAGCTACACTTCTTATTGAGGTAGTTGCATGTGAAGAGTATACTCCACTCATTTTCGTTCATATCACAGAGACGGGATCTTTAGGACCTCATATGGGTTATAAGCTCATTGATCCTTTGTACGATACTGTGATCGCTGAGTATGATGGTTTCCAGCCCTATGATACTGACATTTATCATGGCTATTGTTTGGAAGAGAGAAACTATCAGATCTTGTTCACAGACTACACACGTTCTGCTTGGCCAGGAGATGTGAAGATTCGCACAGCATCAACAGTGTTGGCCTCTTACACGATCGGTAGTTCTCAGACACCTGTGACTCATTCATTCAATTCTAATGTGTTCTATAGTGATGAAACACAGTGGTATTACAAGATTGACAACTCAGAACCTCCAGCGAATTGGTACTCCTCTGCGGATGCTACTAGTTCATGGCAGACTTCTATTCCTGCAAATATGGCTGCTCCTCAAGGTAAGACTGGATACTACTGCACATCGTTCAACATTTACTCTACTGAAGCTTATGGAGGCATTTCTGTCACTGTTCACACACGAGGTGGCTATGTCTTGTATTTGAATGGTGAGGAAATGAATCGAATTCGAATGCCCAATGGAGAACTAACCCACGAGACAGAGCCAACAGAAGAAAATGAATCTTCTTTCGGTTTTGTTACTCTGGAGAGTTTCAAAAAGGCAGGTCTTAAGAACCAGAACAATCGAATTTGCATTGAAGTCCACACACAGACAATCTTGGAGGCGAGTGAATTTGCTGTGGATATCAAATTAGAAAATGAGGATGATGATTTGATTGTGGATGGTACAATGACTGCTTCACATGACGGCTTCTACAGTTCAAGCTGGGATGAGCGTAATATCAATGCAGTTGATAAGAATATAAATACCAAGTTTACTGCTATGGATGACGGTGTTTGTGATGGAACTACTATAGTGTGGATCAAATGGCAATACAATTCAGAAAGTCGTAAGTTTGCCAACTATCTCAAGTATTATGGTGGTAACGAGAAGAATCGTCGACCTCAATATATCAGTTTTTATGGATCCAATGATGATGTAGCCTGGACGGAGCTATTAAATACTCCTAGTGGTATCTCATCTACAGCAGGATATGGTCAATACATAGATTACACATTGGATAATGTGAATGCGTATAGTTATTATCGAATGGAGATGTGGGGTTGCATAGAAGAGGGAATTGAGTTAGCTGAATGGTATATTGGTACTCGTTCTACTGCTCAGATGTGTGACGCTGAAGATGGTTTTGATACTGCATACTATGGAAGTATGGCGATGAAGGCATGTCCTTCTGGATATCGTGGTGGCATCTACAGACTTTGTAAGGATGATGGTACTTTGGATTCGGAAGAAGTGAATGAGTGTGTGTTGAATGCTCCTCGTAGTCTGAAGTATGGTGATCACAATGATGTGACTCTTATCTATCAGAAGGATCAATCTGTCGGTCCTGAGGTGTATGGAATTGTTGAAGAATATTCAATTTCCCCTGCTCTGCCTAATGACCTGGTGTTTGATACAACGACTGGAGTGATTTCTGGAGCTGTACAAACCATTTTGACTAGTCAGGTGTTCACTGTGCAAGCTAGCAATTCGGCTGGCTCAACGACAGTAGTAATTCGTTTAACTTCGGAGGTACGTAACTGTGAGGCTACAAGTGAGTATGTTGCCGCCCTTCACGGTGAATATCAGACTTCTTACTGTCCAGTACACTATAGCGGTTATGCACGTGTCCTTTGTAATGGTGGTGACTTCATTCGTGAACTGGATCACTGTACGCAACGTTCTTGTTCTGTCTTCACTTATGGATTTACTACTGTGACGGCCATAACTGGCGTAGCTATTGAGCCTATGTCGCTTCTTGTTGATGCAGACTTCCCTACGATAACTATTTCTCCTAGTCTTCCTGAAGGATTAACTATGAGTGATGATGGAACAATTTCCGGTACACCAACGACTCCTTCTTCTGAGACAAGCTATGAGATTAAGGGAGTGAATAGTCTTGAAGAGAAAACAACTCTGCTCACTATTACAGTGAATGACAATGGTTGTGCTGCTCTTGATTCGTTCCCTGCTGCTGCAAATGGAGCTACCTCATCATCTACTGCTGCCTGTCCTACTTACATGCATGGCACAGCAACTCGTTTATGTACGAATGGTGTCTTTGGAGAGATCAATCAGAGTGGCTGTACTTATGATTCTATTACTGGATTTAGTTATCAGCCAAGTTCTGTTAGCGTGGTGGCTGGAGCTGCCATCGTTGTTGCCCCAACATATCAGGGATATGTGGAAGCGATCACCATTGTGGGAGGTACGCTTCCAAGCACCTTAACTTTGTCATCATCTGGTGTCATTAGTGGTTATGCTTCTACTGTTGGCACTGTGACGTACACAATTCGTGCTTCCAACATCGTCTCTAATGCGGACACCACTGTAACGGTGATTGTGACACCTGCTTCTTGTAGCGGAGTGAATGGAATCAATATTCCTGATGGAGAGAGAGTGACCTACGAGTGTCCAACTGGAATGATTGGTCAGGCATTCCGTACTTGTACGAATGGAGTCTTGAGTGTATTGGATGAAAGTGAATGTCAGTATCCACTTCCCTCAGATTTCTCATACATACCAAATGTGCAGATTGTAACAGTGAATGACAATGTTTGGTTCACAGCTCCTGTCTACACTGGACGAGTGGTCGCTTTCACTATCGATCCTTCTCTTCCTGATGGTCTCTATCTGGATTCTACCCAGGGTTTCATAAGTGGAACTCCTGTTAATGTAACAAGTTCTCAAGTATATACTATTTATGCTTCAAATGAATCTGGCTCTGCGAATACCACCTTCACACTTCAGGTTCGTGTTGCTCATTGTGATGCTACCAAGGATTTCCCTGAGACTGCTAGTGGTGAATCTTATTCGTTCGATTGTACAACTGTTACTGGATATAAGGGTTATTCGGAGCGTAAGTGTATCATGTCAGATGATAAAATTCATGCCATCTGGAGTACTCCTTTATCGTTCTGTATTGAGAGCAAGGTTGATTTGATGATGATTCTTGGAATTATCCTTATTATTGTGGGTCTACTACTTGTTGTATGGGGAATCTTGTTGATGGTGAAGAGAGAAAATAAAACTCTTGTTAAGACTAAGCCTGTGGAGGCTGCAAAGGTAGCGACAAAGGCTGCGGCTGCTCCTACACCAGTACCTGCTCCGGCTCCCGCACCTGTTCCTGCCCCTGGCCCAACTCCTGCTCCTGCCCCAGCACCTGCCTCAGCTCCTGCCCCAGTACCTGCTCCTGCTCCAGCACCTGTTCCTGCTCCTGCTCCTATTCCTGCTCCTGCTCCTATTCCTGCTCCAACTCCAGCTCCCACCGCTGTACCTGCCTCTGCTCCTGCTCCTGCCCCAGCTCCCACGGGTCCTTCTGTAAAGCCTTAATAATCTATTTGTTGATTTATTGTTTGTATGATCAGAGTACTTTGAATTATCGTCCCACTCTAATTGGTATTTTTCGGGTCAATACTACTTATGAACATTCTTCTCTAGTCTATTCCATGTAGCAGTCAATATAGTAGAAAAAGAATCACTAATTAAAGGTGCATTCCATAGTCCAACAATAGTAGTAACTGTAAACCGATTTATATTTGTGTTGGAATTAGATTCCATTATTCAGTGAGAAGACTGGATAAGATTAGTTACTTTTGTTTGGTATGGCTATTAAAGTATGGTAGAACGCGCAACGACATGCAAATACTTTGTTAAGTTGTCAGGTTAACAATTGTTATAAGTCATTAACTATTATCATCAGTTGTCTAATGGATTTACTACATCCGGTTCCAGAGATCGGTGTGTGTAAGTCGTATTTTGTTCGTTTTACTCTAGTTTCTGATGATACATGTGATATCTGTATGACAAGGAAGGCATCAATCTATTGTTCTTGTAATATGCACAAAATGTGTTGCAGTTGTTGTTGTCGCTGGGCGTCAATGAGATGTTGTCCATTATGCAGACCACTGAGAATACGCTCTTTGGAAAAACGAACTGGAAGGCCGTATATAACACCAAGTACCTATATGCCGTTGACACGATATGAGGGTTCTAGCGGGATTCTACCAATTATTACGGATGATGTAAACTCAGATCTAGAGCAAGACGAAGACTTGCTTTCTAAGGAGTCTGATTCAGTGTGGGGTACATCGAGTCTTTCGGATTGCGGCAATATCACTATATGTTTTAATGCAAGTGATCCTTTGCTGTCTGATGCTTCACAATTGCTTTCAGGTGAAACTTTGAATAGCTCTCATGAAGATCCTTTCCATGTTCCTCAAGAATATGCTATAATATCGAATTCTTTCGCCTCTTCTATAAACTGGGATCCAGATTCTCATGCAGTATTAGTGAAGTCGCCAATATATACGTGTAACATTCCTTTAGGGTTTTAATTTGTAACATATGTGTTGCGTACTACTCTTTGTTTTATCAATTCTCTTTTCGTGACGGACGGATGTTCTCACACGCATGGAAATCTATTTCAGCGAAAAATGGAGCAGTCCAGAAGTTTTATAGTCAATACAAGTACTGTTGTTGGTTGAGGATCCCATTGATAGAACAGCATTTACTGTTGTTACTACGCTTATTGGAACGAGTGCAGCATGGGCCTCGTACTTTGCAAGAGCAAAGCACAATCAGAAGCTGTTAGGAATCCATTGCTATAGTAAAGCGTAGAGAAAAGGACATTGAACATATTAATCAATCTATTGCGGAGATTCCCAAAAAGACGAACAATATGTATGATCGGATGGATATGATTATCCTGGGTTCTAGTGCACTAGTTGTTGGGTATTCGAATGGTTGTATGATTCCTTCTAGATATTTAACTTGTGCTGTGAAACATAAAACGGTAAATTATTATCGATACTGGAATGCACGAAAGGCGGTTTCAAAGGCTGTGAAGACAGGAGGAGATCCAGCTGTGTCTTCTGGATTGGTATCCAAAGAGGAGATTCGGACACTAGAGAAGAACGAAAATCATCTGTTTCGATATTATCTTCAGAGCTGTAAGCAGACAGTTTGTTCAATGGGAACTACGGTTATCAATTCTATGGGTTCACTCTTTGTAAAGACAGGACAACTACTGAAATCTTCGGTAACGAAGAATTCAAAGCTGTTGGAATCCACAAAGGCTTTTTGTCATCGCATCTCAACTGCAGTATATCATTTTACGAATAGCATTTCAACAAGATATAACAACTTGTTGTATCGGTATAATCTGTATGCCATCGAGAAGAAGCATGCCAAATCCATGCTTGATGGAGAAAAAGAAGTCATTAATAAAGCAAACATGAGTTCTATTATTGAATAAGAATGTTTTTATGGAGAAAGGAATTAGACTACAAATCGGATCAATTTTGTTCCCCACAATTCGGCAATTCCATTTGATGAATAGAACGCTCAGACCAATCTCTAATCTATGTAGATTATCGATTGCATCTCAGATTGGGATCGCCAAAGTGATTTGGCACCAACCTTATCGCTTCTTCTCAAAGACGGCTTCAAATGAAGTTATATCTACGAAGGAAGTTTCGAACGCAGTTTGCAATAATAAAAAGACAATTGAAGTATTGTGTCCCGAACTCATCAAGTACTGGCACTCAGCAAAGAATATGAATATCAAGCCAAGTGAGCTTTCGATAAATTCATCGGCGAAAATATGGTGGAAGTGTACAAAGGGTTTGGATCATGAGTGGCAGGCATCGCCACATAGTCTTTATGAGCTATGCCTTCATGGCAAGACCGTGTGTCCATTTTGCGCGAATCGCAAGGTGTCTGTGACGAATTCTCTTGCTACTCTCTATCCAGAAATAGCCTCTCAATGGCACCCCACATTGAATGGTTCTCTGACTCCTTCCAGGGTTCTCCCAACTTCTTCGTTAAGTGTTTGGTGGAAATGTGATAAAGGGGAGAATCATGTTTGGCAACGGCTTATTCGTAATCGGACGCACCCTCGCTCTTCAATTGAGGACAAATGTCCGTTTTGTGTTGGAGCTGATAAGGAGTCTAATTCACTTGCCACTTGTCGTCCTGATCTGGCTGCAGAGTGGGATTATGAGCGCAATGGAGCCTTAACACCGCACAACGTGTCGAAGAGCTCATCGAAGAAAGTCTGGTGGATCTGCCCTGTAGGACATCACTATCAATGTACGGTTTATAATCGTGGGAGTACACACAACACAAACTGTCCAATTTGTAGTGGACGTAATGTGATTGATTCAACCAAATTGAGTGGACATGCATTGTTAATGGATTTCTTCGACACAAAGAAGAATGTAGGAGTAGATTTAAACAAGGTGTCTGTTTTAAGCAAGAAGCAGTTATTTTGGCGATGCCCAGAGAGTCTGTATGATGAATCGAAGAAGGATCATCATTGGAGATGTTCAGTTTATGATATGACCAATGTCTTTAATTGTGAATGTCCTATTTGTACAAACTCTCCATTCTTTGGAGATCATTCGAAACTCCCTTCTGTAGGAATGAAAAGTAGTGTATTTGTGAAGTTGATCACAAATAGGACTTACAAAAAATGGTAGTAACAGACAGATAGGAAGACGACGTCGACATACAGTAGATGATCTTGATGGTCTGTTGGCAGCAATCCCTTTAGATGAATAATTTGTTTGTTTTTCGATTGTATAGTACAAATAAGGTAAAACTACCGATAACGTTTTGAACAAGACGGAAATGATAATCCTTCGGTATCGCTAAGGAGTCGAATAAGTACATGAAACATCTCCACTTTTGGATTGTATCTGCTAGTGATTTCTCGAAGAAACTGTTTCACATACGTAGATCTACAATTATGATACTCCAAATGATTTACTCTGGATGAGGAAAGTCGAATCCAAAATCAGAAATTAGCAAATAAAACTGGAATGCTAATAATTACACATTCATCTCATTCTTACCTTCATATTGTAGTAATTCGATAAATACGACCTTATTAAATCCATAATTGATAAAATATGGATGATACAGTGGAGTTAGTTCATGTCGTCTCACAATCACATAAGGTTCCATACGAGTGAAATTCAAACACTTCAGTTTGACTGCAATAGGTGATTCCATTGTGTACCAGTAGCGACTTACACAATTCTAAAAGGAAAAGAAGGGATGCATACCTACATGTCGATTCTGACTAGGATTAGCATAAGTGCATTTCCTCATATTCACGCATGCATGTAATGCTTCTTTAGTCTCTGGGACATAAGGAACTGCTCTACGCATAATCAACAGACATCAACACGACTTTTCAATTGTATAATCTTCCATCTTCTTCACCTCCGAGAGAGTTGACCCTGCTAACTGGAATGCAGGGAGAATAATCGCTGTTTTGCGATCATGAAGAATGGAGTCATTAAGCTGTTTAATATGGTCATACGTTGTATCTACTTATAAGAAAGAGATAAAATAAGAACTTGATGGCCATAAGTCCATGTCCAGATTAATGTAATGAGTAGTGACTGTATTGAGAATTGCTACATCACGGAGAACATTAATAGGATAAATTCGTTTGTATTGACGTAAAGGACGATAAACGTTTCCATGCTTCCAGTACACAATGTCGAAATGGGAGCGATCATATCTGGAATCAACAATATAAAATGTGACTCTCAGATTCGGGACATTACTGTACTGTTTTAACCATGCATCAACAATCTCAATCTCCGAATCTAACAGAAAGATTGCTATAGAAAAAGGTCCTTTCCATCGTTCCACTATATATTTCATGTAAGGCAAACGATTCACTCTACTCATGATCCATGATTCTAAGGACTAACGTTGAGTGTGTGACATAAGTAAAATCAACAGGAGCATCCATTGGAGGAACTATTCATAAAACCAAAGCATTAGTGAAACCTGGTTGTTCCTTGTAGTATGTAAAATGTCTGGTATTGGAATCCCAAGAGAGCATCCAATGTCGCTGACAAAATGAATAGTTTATGGGGTTCTTCGAACATGAATAATGCACCTTCTCTGCGTTATCTCTCCATATATCACGAAGAGTCTCTGTAGATGGAGTATTTAGCGAGTGTAAGACGAGATCCTCAGGATAACCATTGTCAGGAACCAAGTGCAATAAAGACTTGATACCCAAAAGATAGATATTTGGGTCGGTCTGATTACGTTGAATCAGTTTTTCTAACCTAGTTGATTCTCGAGCTAGTGAGATAGATGTTACCTGAGGTAATATGGATTGAACTTCTGTTGATTTATTGACTGTAATAGTCTGAAAACTTGAAGTATTAAATACATAGGAGTTCGTTGCAAACGATGGACGATGCGCTATAGTAGGTGAAGGATTGCTATTTCTTATAATATATGTTATTGGGGAAATAACTGAAGTCATGTTCATAACCTGAATAACCCAACCAACAAAATGACGATCGTCCTTATAGCGGGATGAAATAGAAACTTCTAGTTATTACATATACCATTGACACGATACGAATATAGAGAATCGCAAAAAGAACAACGGTCAACCAATACAGAATATCCATATGAATACTCTTTGAGATTCCAATAAACTATGTCTTATATGGGATCCCAAGACTTGGTGTGTCTGATAAGAATGACAGTTATCAATAATGAGCGGATTTCTTCTCCTCCTGTCGTGCTCTCTTGTCTTAATCTCCGCTTCACGAGTAGACACGATGATCTTTGCCCCATGGGTATCATCAAAACAGTCTCTGCTACTGGAAGCTGCGTATTTTTGTTGAACTCATTATCTGAATTATAGAGAGTATTTTACTCATTTTGGTAAGAGTGATTTCTATGCTTTTGTGGATGCGATTGTTGCTTCGGATGTCGAAACCATGGAGCATGAAGAGAAGCAGTCGTGGATATACGATTATTGCATGAAGAAGTATTCCTTTGACTCCTGTTCCTTGTTGCGTCTATCCTTGGCAACGAGGTACTTCTCGTTTCGGTTATGTAATATATAGAGAATATCTTCCCAAAGTGACGATGTTCCAAGACATAGCGACGCATTTTATGTCTTTGTGCCCCAAAAGTGACACATTCGCTGTATCTGTATCTAGTTATGCATGTTCCGTCGATGACCTGTTGAAAGGAGTTTCATATCCTCCTGATTTTCCCCTTGACGAACAGCAACGTAGAGAACTCCTTTCTCAACACGAATTTGACCACTCTTCGGAAGCATCCGCTTCTATTGTCATCTTCTCTTCCTATCAACACGACTTGGCTTCTTGGCTCTCTCTACTTAGATCACAGAACCTCTCATATCTTCTTCGTCCATTTCACAGTCAGTCGACACATGTAACTAAAACAACACGACTAGGTGGTTACGGAATCGCTCTCGATATTAAGAATACTGAGTACAAGGTGTTGGATGATCGAAGCAGTGCTGGAGTGCGTCTCATGGAGAATGATGCTGTGGAAGGGGAGTTGGAGACCGATACTAACGGCTTTTACTTCGCTACTTTGAAGAATCGGTATCCCTCTCTAGAAAAGGAACTGCAAGCTTTCAAAGAGAGTCTTCAACAGGAAGAGGAAGCAACAGCTGAGTCTATTCCTCCTCTCCAAATGAAGGATTTGGGTCTAAAAGCTGTACAACGCATTACTCACAGTCAGGATCCATTACGACAGCTTATGGAAGTGAGTTGTAATCTCCCTGCTGTAGCTGCTTCTATTGCACGTGTACCTGTGGGAGAGAATCTGAAGGATGAAGTAATGAAGATGAATGAACTTTATGGGACAGAAAGTGGTTCTATATATGTGAATGACCAGCGTTTGTCATTCACTTCCACTTCATTCAATGTGTTTGAATTCCAACATATACTGAGAGATGTTCTAGATTTTAAGAGAGAACGAGAAGCAATGAATCTAAGTGAGAGTGATATCCAGTCTCTCAGTGAGATTCTCTCCTCCTATGAAGATCAGAAACGCGAACATATAACACGTTTGTCTCCCACGGTTCTATCGAATCCATTTATCACATATTTGAACGATATTCAGCGAGATAAGCGTTATTCTCGTTATTCCTCTTCTGTTAGTCGTTTCTTGATGCCTCTATTTCAGTTACCAACAGTCCGAGCGAATTATCTCTCACGAGTGGTCGTATTGGATCCTCAGCATATTGATATGGGTGTCCTTCAGTCTATGTATGAGTTCATTCACCAGGGTTATCCTGTACAATGGGGAGTTGTACTATATTCGCCATCAGCTCTCCAACAGTTGAAGGAAGCGATTCCTGACCTGGAGAAGGACGAGACGATCTCAGCTGCTCAGCTCATGGAACTATCGATTGCTCTTACAGAGACTGACACTAAGCTTCTGTTGATTGTATTCCTAAACAACTTCTTCGCTGGCTCAGATCACTCTGTGAGAGCTGCTCTACGTCTCTTTGATGAGTTGGTTGATAGAGATGGAAGTAAGGTGTTACAATCTGAAATATATTGGAGCAAGGCAAGAGCGATGTGTGAATGGGTTGAAGAATTGGGATTAGATGCAGAAAAGGAGATATTCAATGGTCAGGTATCGTCATTACGGTCTATTGAATCATTCTTCCAAGCTATTTCAGTGGAGATTGATCGTATTGTTGAGGGTGTGAAATCGGAAGCTATCAAGAATATGAGTGATATTCAGTCGTATCTGTATAGTCATAGTCAGGTCTTTGATGTTTATATCCCTGAGTTATCATTATCATTCACTTCACAAACATACTCTCAACTAGATATGACATTGGATGAAGGTGATAAAGGTGTTGTTGTATTGTCTCTTCCTTCATTATCATACTTTATCACAGCATTGTCATCTATATCACTGTTTGGAGATTATTCTCTTTATCTCACTACTCCATTAACTCCTCTGATACCTCTGTTTCATGCTATTCAGCGTATCAACGCTCTTGATTCCTTTACGGAAGTATTGATCTGTTTGAAGGATGAGAATTTATCAACAGAACGAATTCAGAGCTGTTTGGAGTTATATCTGGAGGAGGAGGAACTTCAGAACTTGGGAGAGGATTGGAAAACAGAAGAATCTCATACTGAACTGAATCAGAAGTTACAGAAGTACTTCTCCTCCTCTCAAATCGAAATCCTTTTGAATGGACGTTCTATTGTCCTCTCTACACTCACTCCATCCATTGTCAAAGCTTTACTAGATATGGATCAGATCCTTTCAACTCCTATCCATTCTCTTCTTCCTACGTAGGTCTTACCAGCTGATTTGATTTTAGACATTCTCTCCAGAGTCTGTTGCCTTTTGTTCACAGCCATCTGAACTATTTCCTCACATCATCTCTCGCGTTGCCCTCATCTTCATTGCTAAGGATCCATGATTCCCAGAAGGATTCGGTTATTCGAATCCAAGCCATTCTCAATCCATTGACCAAGGAAATGCAACGTCTTTCGTCTCTTCTTGTTGAACTACGATCAATTCTTCCAATCTCCTACGAGATCCTGCTTCTCCCTGAAAGCGATTACTCTTCTCTTCCTCTTATGCGTTTCTATCGATATGTTCTCCAAGACTCTTCACAAGCAGTATGGCATAATCTCCCGAATCATTACGTGTACACGATGGCAGTGGAAGTTCCATTCAAATGGAATGTGGTTGCATATTATGCTGAGTGTGATACTGATAATCTCCGTATTTCAGATGACTTCACATATATTCTCACTCAGTACATTGTTGATGGAGTGATTCTGGAAGGTATCAGAGAATTGAGGAATGAACTCTAGGGTCATGCTATGATGAAATGAAGAATCCTGCTAGTGGTGTCATGCTTCAACTCACGAATTATGGAATGACTGAAATTGTCAGTGATACGGTAGTTATGAATAACCGCGGATATTGGCAATTGCGAGGAAACATGGGAGTGTATGAAGTATCTGTGAGTAAAGATTCTCCAGGGAAAGCACTAGTGTCTGAGAATGGTACACTATGGTTAACGAAACCAGTAGGTGAGAGAATCAACCTATAGCTCTAGATATTCCAATGGAACCATTTGGAGGAAAATATACCGTTGAAATTGACAACTGTAGAAATGGAGAAAAAGGAGCCAAAAGTGGAATCACTTGCAGATAAGCTGAAATCGAAGTTCTTCACATCTAAACATTCTCATATTGGAGAAGCAATTGATGAATTAGCGAATGAATCTGATGAAGAGTAGAATCAGGCCGATTTCTGACATTTAGAATAAATGTGTTCTCATTGGCATCAGGTCATCTGTATGAGCGATTCTTGAAAATCATGATGAAATCTGTGAGTTCGGAAGCCTCAAAACGAGTTCACTTTTGGTTGATCGAGAATTTCCTGTCTCCTCAGTTTAAGGATTCAGTTCCTTCATTATGTGCTCATTACGGATATAACGTCAGCTATGTTAGTTACAAGTGGCCACGATGGGTATGGCCACAATCAGAGAAACAGCGCATTATCTGGGCATACAAGATCCTGTTCCTAGATGTCTTGTTCCCACTTAAGGTTAAGAAAGTTGTAAAATGGAGTGGGTTGAAGAGTAGATCATTTATGTTGATGCTGATCAGGTGGCTCGAGTTGACTTGAATGAATTGTGGGAGATGGATATTCATGATCATGTGTATGCTTATACTCCATTGTGTACATCAAATCCGGAAACAAAGGGATTCATGGTATTCTAGAAAGAAGAAGATAATGTGTAGTTCTGGACTCAAGGATACTGGAAAGATCACCTCCGTGGTAAACCTTATCACATTAGCGCCTTGTATAAGGTTGATCTAGATGTATGGATGAATGAATGAATCTGATGTAGTTACTTCGTAAACGAGGTGTTGGTGATATATTGAGAACAGTATATAATGGTTTATCGCAAGATCCTAACTCTCTATCAAATCTGGATCAGGATTTACCCAACTTCATCCAAGATCAAGTTCCAATCTACAGTCTTCCACAAGAATGGTTGTGGTGTGAGTCGTGGTGCAGTATGGAGAGTAAGAAAGATGCAAAGACTATTGATTTGTGCAACAACCCTCTTCATAAGGTAATTGTGTTAGACGGCTCTAATGAATAGGAACCCAAATTGGATATGGCAAAACGTGTCATTTCAGGACCTCTGTTTAAAGAAAATTGGGTAACATTGGATGAAGATATTCATTCATTCGAGGAATCCAATAAGCAGATGGAAAGAAGGAAGCCTGTACAGTTTGAATAGTCATTTGATGTGTTTATTATGAGAATGAAAGTATTTAGGGGTGTCCCAATTAAGAACAATTAAGGTCTAGGATATCATGTCATCATTTTCCCGATATACAAAGAATGCCAAAGAAACCAGAATTAGAGAATACTGAAAACCTCTTGTTCAGTGCATATATCGAGGTTTCGATGAAGAAAGAGTATGATCTATGTTACTAAGTTCATTTGATAGTTCGAAGGGTACAATCGTTCCCTATGTCTCAAAGCAGTTCCCTGAGAACAGTACAAAGTCGCTACCTGGAGATCTTCCCTTCTTCATTACTCCCGATTATAATGAGATCAAGCCTCTAAGTGTATATGAACCGTATCTCTTTGGACTCGTTTTGCGTGATTCTATAGACAGGAATACACTGTTGTCCTTACTGGAGACAATGGAGAGCGTTTGTATGGATTCTGTCGTCGTTATCTTCCTGAAGGTATTGGAGGTAGATACGATGTGGGTGAGAGACTCCCTCAAGTGATTTGTTATGTAACTCGCAGGTACGAATAGTGGTGAAAGCTAAGTTGAAGACCTTACTTTACCATCTTCTCTCATCTAGTAAAGATTACCCAGACCATGACTCGTCTGGAGCCTGAGAAGGTTCTCGATTTTGTGAATGAGTGTCGTAAAACATCTCTTCCAGAGCCTGGAGAGAAGTTCTACATTGGAGAATATGAGTTCATTCGTCCTCGTGATATGGATGCTCCTTTGATCGATGTGAAGCTTGCTCCTTTGGTATCTCGTTTCGATGTGAAGAGTCTGATTAACCTTCTTTCTTCCTTGATGTGTGAGAAGAGAATCATATTCATTGGAGATAACCTTACTGTTCTCTCAGAATGCATTCATGCCGCTGTTGCCATTCTGTTGTCTCTATGATCCTGGTTTACTCATAGTTGCCCCTTCTCTTGGCATCATATTTTCATTCCCATTGTTCCTGCTTCATTACTATCATATGTCACTGCTCCTATGCCATTCCTTGTGGGAATCAAGCGTACTCTTCAACCTGCTTTAGACAAGCTGCCTATGGAAGCTGTATCACATTAGTTTTCCTTATGATTCGTAGTGTGTCTATGTGGATGTTGATAACGGAACTATTGCATATGATGAGCGTGATCCTATCATTGATCTCTATCCAAAGAATACTGTTCCTACTGGTTCCATGGGAGGTGTAGGTAAGTCTGTGTCGACAGTAGGATAGATTGATATGTCTGATAGTGTAGTTGGAGAAGAAGATGGGTGTAGACATGTCAAGTGTTCGTAGCACAATCTCTGTACTATCGCGTGCTGGACATAAGGCTCGTGAAACTCTCCAAGGTGTGGATCCCGTTGATTTCCTTGTGCGTGCATTGAAGTATAAGAATTAGAATGAGATTATGAGTAGCTATGCAAAACAGATTGCAGTAGGACGAGCTGTATTAGAAGAGGATCGTCTGTTCTATTCATTCTTGTCCTTCTTTGTTTCTGTATTTGGCTGTTACAATCAGTTCTTCACAACGAGTACTGAAAAGGAAACAAAGGGAGAACTGGTTTTTGACCGAGTGGCATATCTGGAGAATTTCGCTAAGCATGTGAAAGGACCTTTAAACGATGTACTAAAGGAGTTTCCACATTCTCAAATGTTTGAACGTTTCATTGAACGTCGTCTACAAGTGGAAGCAAAAGTATTGTCACCTCGGGACCTTCAAGAAGGATTATTTGAGAAGTTGTGTGTAATGACAGATGGAACATTCTCTCCTACAGTAGTTAAGGATAAGGTGAACAAAGTGTAAGGTATGAAGAACAGGATGATAGATAGAAAGGAAGGGTTAACAAAAGAAGCTTCTAGGTATCGTAATTTGGTGATTGAGATTACTTCAAACAACAGTTCTCGAATCAGTGTGCCAAAAACACTTCACACTTTAGCTACAGCAACCTTCTCTTCTGAGACTTGTGGAGAGATTTTGGATACATTGTGGTGGCGATGTAATGATTCTGCTGCTGGTAACTGGAAGCATGGTTTGAAGGCTCTTCAAGCATTAGCATATCTGTTAGTTAATGGATCTGAACGTGTTGTATCTGAAACTATTCAGAACATTCACAACGTGTTGCCTTTTGTTGATTATGAGAACAAGTCCCTTAACTCTCAGCGTATTCAACAGAGTATGATTGATTGAGATTGGTCACAAATAGTTCAACTCTTTGGACAGCGTACGTATCGTCTGCTGGTGGAAACAATGCGTTTACAGCGAGAACGTGCTCGTGTTGCTGAGAAGCGTGGTCCTGTGAAACATGTTTCTGGAGAGACGACTGAAGATGAAACTCCTGAAGGTGAGAACATTAGTATTATTCTTGGCAATGATACTGTGGAGACCACGAAAATGCGTTCATTGGATCTATCAAAGGCATTTGATGAGGACTTTGCTGCAATTCACAGTGCTCTGAGACCTTCTACGGATATTCTCCCAGTCTCGTTATCGAGCACGGTAGCCTCAGCAGTGAATACAGATATCTTTGCTAGTAAGATCGGTTCCAGCAGTACGAATCTGAAGGGCAAGAAGAAGCTTTTGGATCCAACTGCGATTCTGGGAGGTGATGGTATGCCTGTATTGCAAGCACAGAAATCGGTGGCATCTCTGAGTGCTGAGGAGCCTGAAGAGAAACCAAAGAAGAAGGTGGTGCGTAAGGTTGTCAAGAAGGTTGTGAAGAAGAAGGCTCCTGTTGCAGAGGAGCCTGAGGAACCAGCTGAGGTTGGAGAATCGTTGGAGCCTGAAGAACCTGAGAAGCCTATGGCAGATGAGGAGAAACCAAAGAAGAAGGTGGTGCGTAAGGTTGTAAAGAAGGTTGTGAAGAAGAAGGCTCCTGAACCTGAGCCCGAAGAGGATTTGTTGGGAGGATTTGGTGATGAGAAGCCAAAGGAGGAACCTGAAGAGACCCTGCTAGATGGATTTGAAGAGGAGCCTGAGGAGAAACCAAAGAAGAAGGTCGTGCGTAAGGTTGTGAAGAAGGTTGTGAAGAAGAAGGCTCCTGAACCTGAGCCTGAGGAAGATCTGTTGGGAGGATTCGGTGATGCTCCTGCACCAGAGCCTGAAGAGGATTTGTTAGGCTTTAACGAAGCTCCTGCTCAGCAACCTGAACCTGAGGAAGATTTGTTGGGAGGATTTGAGGAAGCTCCCATGGAGGAGAAGCCAAAGAAGAAGGTTGTGAAGAAGAAGGCCCCTGAACCCGAACCTGAGGAGGATTTACTGGGTGACTTTGGTGAGGCTCCTGTTGAGGAGAAGCCAAAGAAGGTGGTGAAGAAAGTGGTGAAGAAGAAGGCTCCTGAACCTGAACCCGAACCTGAAGAGGATCTGTTGGGTGATTTCGGTGAGGCTCCCGTAGAAGAGAAACCGAAGAAGGTGGTGAAGAAAGTAGTCAAGAAGGTTGTGAAGAAGAAAGCTCCTGAACCTGAACCTGAGCCTGAAGAGGATTTACTGGGCGGCTTTGACGAGGCTCCTGCACAACCTGAACACCATCCTGAGGATGATCTGTTAAATGGATTTGATGATTTTGATATTGATCACTTTGATGAAACCCCTGAAATCGAAGATGACTTTGAGGAAGAGGAGAAACCAAAGAAGAAGGTGGTGAAGAAAGTGGTAAAGAAGGCAGTAAAGAAGCCCGAACCAGAAGAAGACGAGTTTGATGTCCCTGAAGAAGAAGAGAAACCAAAGAAAAAGGTAGTAAAGAAAGTAGTAAAGAAAGTGGTGAAGAAGAAGGAACCAGAACCAGAAGAGGATTTCCTGAATTTCTAAGATTTATGTTTGTTTGATATTTATCAATGGAATGACGAAATACCCCTGTTTTTCTCCTATCATATGGAAAACTTAATTCTTGAAATGGTGTCTGTTGCGTTGTTCATTCCGAATATTATCGGCTATATTAGAGCTGTAACGGGTATTCTTTCGTTTTACTTTGTTGATTCTAATCCTACGTCGAAGTTGATAACTTGGATTGATTTGTAGTGCTTTTTGTTGGCTATACTTTATAAGCTACATTCTGGATGCATTGGATGGAGTCTGTGCAAGAAGGTTCAATCAATGTAAGTCAAGCTTATTCGTTTGTAATCTGAAGGTTCTCACTTTGGAGCCGTATTGGATATGATCTGCGATCGTTTCTGTACAGCTTCATTGTATCTCTCTCTTTCTAATGTTTTCCCGGATTATAAGTACTACTACACTCTTCTTCTGATTCTCGAGATTACAAGTCATTGGATTCAGATGTATAGGTGAGTTTTAGTACTTTCAATTATTTATAGTGCAGCACTTGTTGGTAAAAGCCATAAGGCGCTTGATAGCGAGCGTCCTTTTATTCTCCGTTTTTATTACGTTGTTCCTTATTCGTTATTCTTCGTTTGTCTTCTAAACGAGACATATATCGTCAGTAGTTATGTGCTCTACTAGTAAGGATGTTATTTTGACTTGATGATTAGTATGGACAAGGGACTTATTAGTATGACATGGAGATGGATGTGGAAGCTTATCAATAAGTACTTCTTCCCTGTATTCGTTTTCAAGCAAATTGTGTCCCTTGTGGCTCTTGTTGATAGCTCAAAGACAATCATTGAATTGGATGAGCGAGAAAGAAAGGAAAAGAAGAACTAAATATGCTGAGTGTTTGTTTTCACAATCTCCTTCTTTCATGATAAAGGTGTTGGATGGGTAATCCAGCCTTTGTGTTTTACTTAATTGTTTTGTTGGTGGCATGGGAATCAGTCTGTATTAGGAATGCATATGCTGATTTGCCTATTGAGTCTACTTTACTATATTTCAAACATTTAGTACTCTATGGAGTAGATATGAATACCTCTGAAACAAGATTCGCGGAGGTCGGCGATTCTTTGAATATACCGAGTCCAAGGACGATTGTGAATCTGTCTACAACTATTCCCCCAGTGACTATTCCACAAAATGTATCTGGGATACCATCTTGTTCTCTTTATATGAATAACTGTGAAAATTGGGAAGAGGAGAGGCATAAGTTTCTTTACCGCTTCCGTACTCATAATTCTAGTGCGATCTATCTGATTATTGTGAATTATCATTATGGAGTCTATTCTTCATATTCCTTTTTGAATGAATCCTTCTTTCCTCGTTTTGCCCATCATTTCCATTTTGACTTTGATGTTGTGTATTTTGGTCCAAGATATAACGAGACAGTTCGGATTCTGTGTAATCGCTTGTCCAATGGTGGGTTCTACTCCTATCACACCGTGAATGTAGCCTTAGCACTGTTTAAAGATGCAGCCGAACGCCCTTATGCTGGGTACCTGCTTATGAATGATGACAGTTATGTGGATCCTCAATTCCTGAATTCCTTGAATCTGAATTCCAGTCTGTCAGAACCAACAAAGAAGTATCATAATTCCAGTTACTGGGACTGGAAAATCCGAAGCAATAGTCGTGGAGTTCGTTTTCCAGTTGCCTTGAATCGTGCCATCATGCTTCTAATAGAAGACCCCGAAGTGAATGAAACCTGTCAGTTTAGTAATCCAGACAATACACGTCGTGGGTTTTCTGATTTCTTCTACATTGCAGCACCGGATATTGATCTGTTTTTGAAAATGTCAACAGTCATGTATTCTCAACGAGTCTTTCTGGAGATGGCCGTTCCCACGATGATGTACTGTCTGACTAAGGAAACAGTGATTGACTGTAATCATGGAATGATGCCGATGCGAAAAACTTGTGTTCATATGCATCCTGTCAAGTATTCTGATCGTAGTATGCAGCAATTAGCTCTCAAACGTCTGGAACATGTGAATATGAATCGTTTGCCTAAACGAAACTGGTAGAAGATGTTGTTTGTTATCAGTTGAATCAGGTCATTAGGATAAATTCCCGCGGTATTCACTCAAATAAAGAAAGAGCAAATTCTCTTTGGATTGGATTCGAAGCTCAAACCAAAGAATGGAAGTTGAAGATATTTTCCAAGATGATGACAATCTAATGGAAGAAGAGGATAATGATGAGATTACTGAGGTTTGGGGTTCATAAAGCTTTTGAATCCTAGGATGATACTTGGACAGTCATTAATTCCTTTTTCCTTGAGAGAGGATTGGTCAGTCAGCAACTGGATTCCTTCAACACGTTTATGGGCAGAACCATCCATGAACAGATTGCAGATCAATCCAACCGAGGTATTGAGGTTGAATCAAAAGCTCAGGTATATTACAATTTGAATAGGGTTAGTGGTTAGTATAGAACAGCCGATGACAATGATAACGAGAAGCTTAAAGTGTCAGTTACGATCGGCAATATCCGAGCATCCCGTCCAACTGTCACCACAACGGCTTCAGACCAAGTGAGTACATTATGGCCCCGTGAAGCTCGTCTTCGAAATTTAACATATGCAGCATCTATATTCGTTGAAATGACACAGACTACAGAAAGATCCACCCGTGATGGATCTGAGGAACCTCAAAAGACATCCAAGACGATGAACTACCGTCTCTGCATGGTTAGGTTGTAACAGTGGTATTATTCGTAGATTCCTGCAATGTTGCGTTCTAGTGCTTGTAATCTTTATAAAATGGGTCCTGAGCGTCTGGCGGAGATTGGAGAGTGTATTTACGATCAGGGAGGATACTTCATCATCAATGGAGGTGAGAAGGCGATTATCGCACAAGAACGCCAAACCACGAACAAAGTGTACGTATTCGAACGCAAGCAGCCATCGAAGTTCAGTTGGACTGCAGAAATCCGAAGCAATCCTGAGGGATCCAATATTCCTGCTCAGACACTGAAACTTGGTATGTTTGCTCGTCCTAGCAAGACGCAGAGACAGACAAAGTACTGTATCTGGGCTTATCTACCACAATTGGGCGATGGTGTACCAATTTGTGTTTTATTCCGCGCTCTCGGGTGTGTCGATGACCGTTCGATTTTAGAGCGTATTTGTTACGTACGAATGCTGTCATTCTTTAACCTAGAATTTCGAAGATGTTGAGATGATGGAACGATTCCGTCCAAGTCTCGTAGAATCTGCTGAGATTCACACTCAGGATGTAGGGTTCGATCATACTTACTTAGTTGTAGGAGGCTCTTGACTACATTGCATTGCGTTGTTCTGCAATGACAGGTGATGATGGAACTCACAAGAAGGCAGATCGAATTGACTATGCGAAACGACTATTACAGAAGAACTTTTTGCCCCATATCGGCTTGGAGATGGGTGCAAACAGTGCTATCAAGAAATCGTTCTACTTGGGATACATGGTTCACAAGCTGCTCAGTTGTTCTCTGAGTAGAAATGAACAGGAAGATCGAGATCACATTAGTAATAAGCGAATGGATTTGGCTGGTCCTATGATTGGAAGATTGTTCCATGGACTGTTGTATCGGTTCACTAAAGTGGATAATTCTGGAATTCCATAATTCATAGGAATTAATGGCATATATGAAGAAAGTGGTTGACAATAAGAAGGGAAGCGGATTTGTGAATCTAGCAACAGGAGCGAAAGTAATTACCCTATTTTCTGGAATTCCAATTAGAGTACCATTATCACCAGTGGTCTTCAGTACTCCTTTGCTACAGGTAATTGGGGTGATCGCTCCCGTGGTCTCCCTACTTCAACAGGTGTGTCTCAAACCCTGAATCGGTTGACATATTCATCGTCTCTGAGTAATCTGCGTCGATTGAAGTCGCCAATTGATACTGGAAGCAAAGTGACGAAGCCACGTCTGTTACATAGTACGCAGTGGGGTATGATGTGTCCTGCCGAGACACCCGAAGGTCAGTCCTGTGGTATTGTCAAGAATCTGGCTCTGATGAGTTACATCTCTGTTGGAAAGCCAGTAGAGGCAGTGAATGGGGATGAGAATTAGTTGACTGATATATACGGAATCCTGGAGAATAATGGAGTGGAAGAATTAGAAGCTATTGCTCCATCACTAATCCCAAAGACAACTAAGGTGTTTGTTAATGGAGTGTGGATTGGGATTCATCGTGATCCGACAAGTATCCTGGCTCGACGTGAAGACTTTGATACAGATGTCTCATTAGTTTATGACATCCAAGAGAAGGAATTACGAATGTAGAGATGAGGAGAGAGTGTGATTCATAGTACTGCAGACGCAGGGCGTTGTTGTCGACCCTTGTATGTAGTGGATCAGAAAGCACAACGACTGGTAATTAGGAGAGCTCATGTCGAAGCTTTGCGACAAGGATGTACTTTTAGTGACCTTGTGGAGAATCGATTGATTGAATATGTGTCTGCTGAAGAAGAGGAATATTGTATGATTGGAATGGATTTAAAGACGATGAAGGCATCAATTGCAGATCACAGTTGTACGACATATACTCATTGTGAGATTCATCCTGCTATGATCCTAGGTGTTTGTGCTTCAATCATTCCATTCCCCGATCATAACCAATCTCCTCGTAATACTTATCAGTCTGCTATGGGAAAACAAGCCATGGGTGTATATGTGAGTAACTTCCGTCAACGAATGGATACGACAGCTCATGTTCTCTCGTATCCTCAACGACCTCTTGTGACTACCAAAGCAATGACGTATCTGAAGTTCAAAGAGCTCCCTGCTGGATGTAATGTGGTGGTAGCAATCTGTTGCTATTCAGGCTATAACCAAGAAGATTCACTGATTGTGAATCGTTCAGCTATCGAGCGAGGACTGTTCCGTTCAATCTTCTATCGATCTTACATGGATACAGAGGTGAGACAGGATACTTCGGTGTCTCGAATAAGTACAGAAGATTTGAGTCTGGGTAACGAGCGATTCTGTAAACCTCTGGCTGAGAAGTGTAATGTGGGGAAAGAGTCCAGACTATACGAACACCTGGATGAAGATGGCTTGGCTATGCCTGTAGGTGAATGAGAGAGTGATGAGATCATAGGGCTGTTCTGTGACTGGAGATAGTATTCTGATTGGTAAGGTAACCCCTACAGGAGAAGTGAATGTCCGAGGAAAGAGCAGTCTGAAGGATAGTTCAACAGGATTACGACATGCAGAACGAGGCACAGTAGACGAAGTCATGCTGACTACAAGCAACAAGGGATATCGTTTTGTTAAAGTCAAAGTTCGATCAGAACGAACTCCTCAGATTGGTGATAAATTGTCATCTCGCCATGGACAAAAGGGAACCATTGGAATGACTTATCGTCAGGAAGACATGCCTTTCACTTGTGAAGGAATTGTTCCTGATGTAATTATGAATCCTCATGCTATTCCTTCTCGTATGACAATTGGACAATTGATTGAGTGTTTGTTGGGGAAGTGTGCTGCATTGGAAGCTAGAGAAGGTGATGGTACAGCCTTCAGTGATGTGACAGTTGAAGACATATCAAACAAACTGCATCATGAAGGCTATCAAAAGCGAGGATATGAAGTATTGTACAATGGACATACTGGTCGGCGCTTAGAGTCACGTGTCTTTATGGGACCTACCTTCTATCAACGACTGAAGCATCTTGTTGATGATAAGATTCATGCCCGTGCGCGTGGAATGAATTCATTGTTAGTATATCCTTGATCCTTTGATCTTTAAATTCCTTCACAGTACTCGTCAGCCAATGGAAGGTCGATCACGTGATGGAGGTCTGCGTATGGGAGAAATGGAGCGTGATGTGTTGATTGCTTATGGTGCTTCTCAACTTGTAAGAGAACGGTTCTTCTATTCATCGGATGCGTATATTGTTGCTGTTTGTGATATTTGTGGGTTAATTTGCATTGCCAAAGATAATACCTATTATTGCAAACATTGTAATAATACAACAAAGGTTCTTGTGAGGGAAGGATATAATTTGTAGATCTCTCGTGTGGAAATACCATATGCTTGTAAGCTGTTGTTCCAGGAATTGCTCAGCATGAACATTGCACCACGTATTCGCACTGGAGGTTCTGATGGAGATGGAAAGGATCGTTTTGGCCATGATGTGTGGGCGAAATCATATTGAAGTGTTTGTTGTAAATAAACCGGCGTTTCGGATTAAAGAGGTTCTAATACTTTCTTTTGAGTATGCTTGGAGTGTGTAGGCGAATGTATTCTAAACTTGCCTCCCTGAAGATCCCTCAGATTTCTCAGCGAATGACGTTGAATTATCTTCCTGTTATGGAGTCAGGTAGATTCTCGTTTCTCTACTGAGTACTAGCGACGGAAAATGCTCCTGTGACTGTAAAGTTTGTGACAAACGAGTATCTTACCATTTTGAAGGCTTCGACGCTGAATATTGTATTCTGTTCCTGTAGAAGAGATCACTGTTAGTGTCCTATGATTTCCATGCAGTTGGAAAACTTGAAACTATCTCCCAGAAGCAATTGTACGATGGTGATTCCCGAGTATTGAGTAGTTGTTACTATTTGATGTAGTCAATCAATGTGGAATGATAATCTTGGATCTGTGTATCGTAATCGTCTTCTTCTCGTTTCTTTGGGAAAAGAAAAGGAAGTGACAATGAATGTATGTACATCTGGTAATAGCAATCTGTAGACAATCCGAAAGTGTGTTAACACTGCCACAACTTCCCTTCAAGGAATGGATCAGACAAAGGCTGTAATGGAGATCCCGACACTACCTCATCTTGCTATGGATGAAGTAGCTATGACTATGGCCGATGTAATAGTATCAAGGAGTATTGAGTATAGATTGTTGTGTGTTCCAACCATCTCATTCACGATGGGAAGTACTTCACAACCAAAGATAAGCAGAAAACATTGTTGAAAGAAGTGACATTTGTTCCTGACAAGGTGGCAGAAGCAGAAGACAATGCCAAAATCGAGCAATCGATTAAGTATGGAGCACTTCTTGGTGAAGGTTGAGGTTACATAATTTGATGATGTGTAGGTACTGTGAATGCTCGATGTTGGGCGAATGAGCAAGCTAGTGAGATGAATCCTCGCACATTAGAGTTGCTGTGTCGTCAGATTTGTGATCGTGATAATGTTGAAATCTCCGTGCTTCAAGCCCCAGATCTGCATAAAGAGTCTCTCAATATGATTGAAGCTGTTGGTCAGGGTTCAATTTATCCTCCTCGTCTAATTCTAATGACATATGTGTAAGAAGATAAATGATGGGAGTTACTCAGAGGTGACAACACAAAACCCCAATTTACGGCTCTTGTTGGAAAGGCAGTCTGTTTTGATTCTGGTGGTATGAATTTGAAGCCTACTGGACACATTGAAGACATGCATCTTGATAAAGGTGGGGCTGTTGCTGTGTTGAGTACAATCGATACTCTGGCTAAGATGAATGCTCCTGTCAATGTGGTAGGTGTAATTCCCGCGGTTGAAAACATGATTGACAATCAATCTTATAAGCCAGGTTCGATCTTAAAATCATATGATGTGATTACAGTGAGTGTTAATGATATTTAGAACAAGTATGTGGAAGTGTGTAATACAGATGCTGAAGGTCGATTGATCCTTGCTGATGCAATGGCATATGTACAGAAGAAATACGAATTGGAGAGTATGGTTGATATAGCTACGCTGACAGGAGCAATTTGTGTGGCTCTGGGTGAATATTCGGCTGGTCTCTTCAGTAACAATGAGGAGATGGTGAAGAGTCTGATTGAGTCAGGAAAGAATGTTCAGGAGCGGTGCTGGTACATGCCAATTGAAGAAGAACATGAAGAGGAGATTAAAAATTGTCGTGTGGCTGATATTCGGAGTATGGGTCAAGGACGAGATGGTGGTGCGTGTACTGGTAAGCGATTGATTAGGATGAATGATGAATAGCTGCTGCCTTCCTGAAACAGTTCGTCGTAGACAATCTACCTTGGGCTCATTTGGATATCGCGGGTACAGGAATGGCAACAAAGACAATGGATTGGATTCCTCAAGGTGGTACTGGATTTGGAGTTCAACTTCTTGTGGATTGGTTACTAAAGAAATATATGAATTAACCTGTTTGTAAACAAAGCAAGATACTAATGAGTTGTTGGATTTGTTGGATCCAATAGAGGTGTCATAACAGAGTTAGGAGGTTCTTCCTTCCTACGCAAAGAACAACATTTCCAGAATGATCTCTTTGGTTTTGTTTCTTCTGGATTTACCTTTGCTGGTTCTTCTTTTGGGATTTCAGGAAGTGCTTCTTTTGATGTCTCTTCGACTATCTGCGTTTGCTCGTTTGAAATAAGTGATTCTTCTTTCTCTCCTTGTTTCTCCTCATTAGCGAAGAGAGTTGGATCCTGTTCTGGTTGCTCTGGTAACACTAGTCCCGTAGCAGGAACATCAGGAACTTCCATCGGTTTGATCTCAGTCACCTTATCAGGAAAATCGAATTGAGTATCAGCAATTCCTATTTCACTCTTGAGCTCTTCATTAACTGCTTCGAGGGTATCATCGCCTGAAGTCATTACAGGCAGCATTTCCTCCAGAGGCTTCACCTCTTCAATAGATTTTACCTCTTCAACAGGTTCCACCTCTTCAATAGATTTTACCTCTTCAACAGGTTCCACCTCTTCAATGGATTTCACCTCTTCAGTAGGTTCTACCTCTTCAATGGGTTTCGCCTCCTCTTCAGGCTTCACCTCTTCAGCAGACTTTTCCTCGACAAGGTTCTCTTCCTCAATGGATTTCTCCTCTTCCTGCTGAAGCTTCTCTTCAACTGGGTTTACTTCTTCAGGTTTCACCTCTTCAACAGGCTTCTCATCTGGCTTCTCTTCAACAGGTTTCGCCTCCTCTTCAGGCTTCATTTCAACAGGCTTTTCTTCCTCAATAGGCTTCTCCTCTTCAATAGGCTTCGTTTCTTCATACTTCACCTCCTCCATAACCTTTTCCTCAGGTTTCTCCTCCTCAGACTTCTCTGCTTTAACCGGCAAGATGATCAAGGAAGTCTACCTGAGGTTCGTCAATGTATTTATTGATTCTGGGTCCTTTCTTTTTAAACATAGTCAGTTCATGTCCGTTACACCAGAAGAGATTGTTGAGATGTTAATCACCATCTAGAACAGCCACATAGTTTGAACAGGATTCTTGTATTTCCGTAAGAATTGTTCAGCAATGACATGAGTTGTGTTTTATATCTTCCATTAGTCAGAAGCAATGATCTCTTCCCTTTGTTTCTTCTGAACAACACTTAACTACGTCTATTATCTCCTTTGTTCTGATGACTACTTCAGTTCTTTGTAAAAATGCGTTTTCATCAGTTTCCATCTTGATTATCAACTACCAAATCAACCCCATGTGACATGTTATATCGTATAATGATAGTGAATGCTAGAATGAGACTTGTATAGTTAGTCTATTGTTTATGCAATGACCTGTTGTGATAAGTAAAGACGAAAAGGAGACAAAACATCCTGTGGGTTTTGATTCTACCTTCCTATTTGCTACAGGATCAGGCCTCAAAGAATACTCTCTTTTCCATTCATTCGCTAATAGAAGAATGGTACTTGTTAGTGGTATGTTCCTACTGGTTTTCATTCTGTTTTGTCACACTCAAATACGATCTCAGGTCCTTTATAACAGCATCCATGATTCATGTTCCTCCTCTATTCTTTTATTGTATCCTAGAATAATGGGAAGATCTATGCATGTTTTCAGTGAGTTTGGTAACTCTGTTTCTTTAACTGAGTATAATTACTCAGATGACTATTCCACTGATTCTACTGTGATTGGTAATGAATATTCGTCATTATCTCTATATGGTTCACGCTATAATGTTTCTTCTGTATTTCCTAATGGAAATTCGACACACAGTATTATATCGGCTTCTTCTGGTTCAACGAAAGCGAATGCTGAAATAATCCTTCCAACAGTAGCTTCTGTTTCAACAATGAAACCGACTATAGACATTGTAGAACATACTGCTGAATCAACACTGGATTCGCCCGTTCATTATCCTTCTCCAAATCTGACTTCTATTCCTATTTCTACTCCTAGACCAACTATACCACCTTCATTACCAACGGTACCAGTCCAATCCTCACAACAGAACAATATGGATACTCAGTCTACAGTATCACACTCTTCATCCAAGAAGCCTAGAGTCAAAGAGATCTATTATGATTGGGGTGATTCTGTCAGTCAGTATTCAATGATCTCTTGATGTCTAGATTACAATCAGAAGTGTTCAGATATTCTTAAGGTGATCAAGGGTCCAAATAAGTATACGCTCTTGCATAACGGATATCCAGGAGGACTGGGACATAAGTACTGGTCCTTCTATTTAACCGTTACTTATGCTCTTTTGCTCAAACATCGTTTGTATAGTAGAATTGATTCAATGAATTCATTGTAGTTGCTCTTCCTCTGAACTTCTGGATCAATACTGCTAATTGTATAACAGCTGACCAATCTCTTTTGATTCCAAATATATCAAGTTTGAATATAGGTTATAAAACAGTCAATAGAAAAATGTGTTCTATGGCACAGTCAGATGTCTCTGTGATGAGACATCAAAATGCGGTGGTTACTGATTGCTTTCTCTCTGATGAGAAGGTCGGTACCAAATCAAATATGCTTGCACTACAACAGAATGGAATCATTTCTCCTTCAGATTCCTATAAGGATTACAGACGATATGTGTATCGGATTCTTCTCAATCCATCCACTGAACTTCAAAATGTGATTCAAAACAACAAGCGATTGTTGTTCACTCGGAAGTATGTCCTGGGAGTTCAAGTTCGAATGGGAGGATGTTTGGCTGATTTCCATGAAATAGCTCAAATGATGACAATGGATCAATTGAGAGCTCTTCCCAATACTATTGTAACAATGATGCGAAAATGGAACTATGATTCAAACAACACAGTGATCTATTTGTCTACTGATTCTACATATGCCGAGAACTATATTCGACAGAAACTGGGACCAAAGTATGAAATTGGTGTTTCAAAGACATTCAAACGATCACACTCTCGAACATCAGCTCAGGGTAATGATGAACCATTAAAGAATGCTCTTGTTGATTTGTATCTGTTAGCAGATACGGATGCATTGATAGTATGCAAAGAAAGCACTTTTGGTCTAGCTGCTCTGTCAATGACACGAGCTCAACATACTCTGATATACAAGGTTACTCATTCACTTCTCAAAAGGTTTGATGCTAAGACTGGTCGTTGTAAATAGATAGAATGTTGTATAGACAATGATTGTTTCTAAACAGAAGATTCATAATTAGCTGTTTGTACGATACAATAGGTATCCTTAATTGAAGAACTCGATATCTGCATATTCTCATGCAATCTAAATCTAATCGTAGTTGATTTAATAAACACGTATATTACGCACCAGAATCTTTGGTATATTGAAGTCGTGCATGAAAGGGTAAACTTTCCAGATCCACGTCATTTCCATTCTCATCTTTAACAATCGTACTCTTAGAACATCTCACGGAAACTCGAGAGCTATTTCCAGCAGATACCAATCGTCCAGAAGGAGTAAATGACTGTGACGGGCCAGGTGATGGCATCATAGACATATCGTTCGACCTCATTGTAGATGGCACCTTCAGTCCAGGCACTTGAACTGACTGACTCGTATATGGAGCAACAGACAATTGTGGCTGCATCGAGGGAGAAAGGGAGACAGGCGACTTCTGAGGATCTGCTGACACAACAGTTGTAGATCCTAAGGATGGCGAAACCGAAGACTGAATGGGAGTAGAGAATCGATGGCTATCCTGTGGATATTGGCCTTCATTGAGAGATGATATCGACTGATCTACTGAAGATGACTGCCCTATGTTCATCGGTACTTTGTGCCCAATCTTAAGGGATTGTGGTGGCTCATAAATTGGTGGCCCAGGAATTGGTGGATCAAGATGAACTCGTATCAGTTTGCCTTTCTTGTCCTTCGAACGACATCCAAACCACAGTAGGATCACTAACACCACGATAATTACTCCAAGAAGCACAAAGTACAGAGATGAAGATTTCTTTTTGGGTATATCGACTGCGGTTACACTGATGGTAACTTGTTGGCTCATAGTGCCATAGTCATCTTGCCAGTACACTTGGATCATAAGATCTGTAACAGATTCAGTTGGGGATCCCACAATTGAACATTC
>JABLTK010003968.1_pt1 | contig 35401 bp, 32 predicted proteins | sample 7160131 | NCBI WGS metagenome assembly JABLTK01 (sample SAMN14651221, study PRJNA627086) | human gut metagenome | isolation source: feces | host: Homo sapiens
CCACTATTGTCACAACCAAGGCTATTAGAGTTATTCCTTTTTTATTTCTCAACATATCTTTTCCTCCTGTGTTTTTTGATTTTTAGTTTTATTTGTCCATATTTATTGTTTCCGTTTTTTGTGATTTCATTATAAAACATTTTATTCCATCTTGCAACTATTATTTGATTTTTATTAAATATGTTATTCAGTTAAAAAATTGTTTTTTAAAATAAAAAAACTCTAACTTTTCAGATTTTCGTCTGTAAGTTAGAGTCTTAAATTTTATAGTTTATTTTTGTCTTATTTCTCCAATTTTTGATAACCTATCTACTATTTTTTCTAGAACATCGTTTATTTCTTGATTTGTTAGCGTTCTATCATTTGCACCGAAGGTTAATGCAAATGCCAGACTTTTTTTACCTTCCTCTATTCCTTTTCCTGCATATAAATCAAATACTTCACTGTTTAATAGTAATGAACCTGCTGCTTTTTTGATTTGTGTTGCTATTTCACTTGATTGTACTTTATTGTCTACTATTATTGATAAATCCTTTTTTACAGTTGGGAATTTTGAAATTTCTTTATATTTCATTTTTCCTGTTTTCTTTGCTAATAATTTATCTAAGTTGATTTCTAGTACATACACTGGTTCTTTTTCAAATTTTGGATTTAGCTTTCCTATTATTCCTATTGTGTCATTATTTACTGTTATAAAAGCTGATTCTCCCGGATGAAGTTCTGCTGGTAAATTTTCGTTTACTACAAAGCTGTATCTTCCTTCATAACCTAAGAAATATAATAATTCTTCTGCTATTCCTTTTATGATGTAGAAGTCTACTTGCTTTCTAGTATTTATTCCATAATAGAAATCTCCTGTCATTAAACAAGCTAGTTTATTTTCTTCTTTATATTCTTCTTGTTTTTTATAGAATGTCTTTCCTATTTCAAACACAGACACGTTTTTGTTATAATGTGTTACATTATATTGATATATTTTGTATAGCGATGATAATATTGAGCATCTCAAGGTACTTCTATCTTCTGTAAGTGGTGCTAACAATTTTATTGCTTCTACTGAGCTGTCATTTGTAAACGTTTTTGCTTCTTGTTCATTTACAAGTACATATGATAATGTTTCGTTTAGTCCCAAATCCATCATTTTGTGTCTAATTTCTCTTGTTGTTTTGTCGTAGCTTCCTTTTTTTATCGGAGCAACTTGAACTTTTGCCTCTATTTTGTCTACACCATATATACGTCCAACTTCTTCTATTAGGTCTTCTTTTATAGAAATATCTAGTCTTCTTCTTGGAACTGATACTGTTATTTTTTCTCCATTTTCCTCTGTTTTGAATCCTAATCTTCTAAATATGTCTAATATTTCTTTTTCTTCTATTTGTGCTCCTAATAGTTTGTTGATATTTTGACATGTTATTTCTATTTTTCTGTCTGCCATGTCTTCTTTGTTATATTCTAACGTTCCTTTTAGAGGCTCACCTTCTGCATATTCCTCTAATAGTTTTACAGCTCTCTCTATTGCCATATATGTTCTATTTGGATCTAATCCTTTTTCAAATCTATTGCTTGCTTCACTTCTTAATATTTTTTGAGAAGTTTTTCTTACTCTTGCTGGATTGAATATTGCTGATTCTATAATTACATTTTTTGTATTTTCTGTAATTTCTGTATCTAATCCACCCATTACTCCTGCTAATCCAATCGCTTCTTTTCCGTTTGATATTACTATATCGTCTGTTGATAAAGGTCTTTCATTTCCATCTAATGTTGTAAGTTTTTCATCTTGTTTTGCCATTCTTACTTCTAGACAATTTTGTAATTTGTCCGCATCATAAAAATGTAATGGTTGACCTAGCTCTAGCATTATGTAGTTACTAATGTCTACTACATTGTTGATTGGTCTTATTCCACATGCTATTAGTCTGTTTTTTATAAATGTTGGGCTTTCTTTGATTTGTACGTTTTCCACTTTTTTAACTAATAGAACTGAACAATTATCAGTATCAACCTTTATCTTGAATTCATCTTTTATATCTTTGCTTTTTTCTCCATGTGTTAAATCTACATCTTTTACTTTTTTGTCATAGATTGCTCCTATTTCGTATGCCATTCCTAACATACTTAGCAAGTCGCCTCTATCTGGAGTTAAGTCAAAGTCTATTACTTCATCGTCTAATTGCATGTATTTTACTGGATCACCACCGACAGGTGCGTCTTGTGGCAACTCATGAATTCCATCTTTGTCTTCTACTTTTAGAAATTTATTATCTATTCCTATTTCTGAAAGAGCGCAAAGCATTCCATTCGACTCCTGCCCTCTTATCACTCCTGCTTTTATTGATTTTTCTGGAAGTTCTGCCCCTGGAAGAGCAACTATTACTTTAAGTCCTTTTCTTACATTTGGAGCTCCACATACAATTTGCGTTGTTTTGCTTCCAATATTTACTTGGCAAACATGTAAATGGTCTGAATCAGGATGCATTTTGCATTCTAATACTTCGCCTATTACTAGGTTTGTAGCATTTATTAATTTTGTTGCAGAATCATATTCATTTCCTGCTTTTGTCATGTCTTCTGCCAATGTTTTTAAATCTACATCTATGTCTACATAGTCTTTTAAAAATTTTGTACTTACTATCATTACTTTCCCTCCTTAGTCTTTGCGGTCAAATTGAGATAAAAATCTTACATCATTTGTGTAAAGTAATCTCATATCTGTTATTCCATATTTAAACATTGCTAATCTGTCAAGTCCTGTTCCAAAAGCAAATCCGCTGTATACATCTGGGTCATATCCATTCATTTTTAGAACATTCGGATGAACCATTCCTGAACCTAATAGTTCTATCCAGCCTGTTTGCTTACATAAATTGCATCCTTTTCCTCCACATTTGAAGCATGTTGCATCTACTTCATAAGATGGCTCTGTAAATGGGAAGTAGCTTGGTCTAAATCTTAGTTGTGTTTTTTCTCCTAATAATCTTTTTACAAATACTTCTAATGTTCCTTTTAAGTTTGCAAACGATATATCTTTGTCTACTACTAGACCTTCTACTTGATTGAATTGATGTGAATGTGTTGCATCATCTTCTTTTCTGTAAGTTTTTCCTGGGCAAATCATTCTTATTGGTGTTTTTTCTGTATTTGCCATCATTGTTCTAGCCTGAACTGAAGATGTTTGTGTTCTTAATAAATACTCAGTTGTTATATAAAAGCTATCTTGCATATCTCTTGCTGGATGGTCTTTTGGTAGGTTTAGCCTTTCAAAACAATATTCATCTGTTTCTAGCTCCGGTCCTGTTACAACATCATATCCCATAGATACAAATAAATCTTCAACATCTTCTATTATTCTGTTTAGCGGATGTATGCTTCCTCTTTTTATTCTTGTTGCTGGAAGTGTTATATCTATTTTTTCTGCTTCTACCTTTCTTTTTAGCTCTGCCTCTTCAAATTCTTTTTCTTTGCTGTCTATCATTTCTTCAATTTCTGTTCTTACTTTGTTTACTAGTTCTCCTACTACTGGTCTTTGCTCTGCTGCAATTTGCCCCATTCCTCTTAATATTTCTGTTAGTTCACTCTTTTTTCCAAGAACTTTTGCTTTTAACTCTTTTAGCTCTTGTGAAGTTGTAATTTGCTCGACTTTTTCTTTTGTCATCTTACTGATTTCTTCAAGTCTTTCTTTCATGTTCATATTCTCCTTTCAATCAAAAAAACCACTCGCCTATTATATTATAGGACGAATGGTTTTATATCCGTGGTACCACCTAATTTCATTAATTCTAGAATTAACCTCATTATAGCTGTAACGTAGCTTATGCGTTCTTTTCTAATCTGCTATATACATTTCAAAAAGAAACCTCCAAAGTGAAATTTCTGTAATTTATATATGATTGGCTTTCAGCTTACAGCCTTTCTCTCTTTGATATATTTTGTAATTACATACTTTGCTTTTTCAATGGCTTTATATATTATGTATAGTATTTTATCACACTATTTTTAGTTTTTCAAGCTATTTTACATATTTTCTTGAATTGTTGATATTTACGAATTCTCTTATTAATTCTTCTTTTGTATAAATTTGTTTTTCTCCCGTTTTGCTATTTTCTACTTCAAATTTTCCTTCTTCTTGTTTGTCTCCAATTACAAGCATATAAGGTGTTCCGAGCATTAAACAATCTTTTATCTTTGCGCCTAACATTCCTTGTGTTCTGTCATCTAATATTACTGGCACATTTGCTTCCATTAATTCGTTGTACAAGTTTTGAGCAATCTCTCTTTTCTCTTCCTTTGGGATTATTTGTAGTAAATATGGTGCAACACTAACTGGTAATGAAATTCCTTTTGCTTCTCCATTTTTTCCTGTTACAACATTTTCTTCATATATTGTTGCAACTGTTCTGCTTACACCAATTCCATAGCATCCCATATATAATAGTTGTTCATTTCCTTCTTGGTCTATGTATTTTGCATTCATTGATTCTGTGTATTTTGTTCCTAATTGGAAAATATGTCCTAATTCTATTGATTTTTTAGCTTCTACATTATTTTTATCTTTTATTCCATATTTTTCTCTTAGATATTCATCAGCATCTTCTCTTTCTAGTATTTCTGTATTAAATGCTATTCCTGTTTCTTTGTCCACTAATATTGTATCTTCTCCGATTGGTGACTCTAGCATAAATTCTTCTGAAAGATTTCCTCCCATTGCTCCACTGTCTGCTGCAACTGGTTGAGCTTTCAATCCTAAAATTTCAAATATCTCTAGATATGCTTTTCTGATATTCTGATATGCTTTTGCTGATTCTTCTGCATTTAAGTCAAAACTGTAAGCATCCATCATTGGGAAAGTTTTTCCTCTTAATAAATATCCTCTTGTACGAATTTCATTTCTGTACTTTTCTCCAATTTGATATAAAATTACAGGTAAATTTTTGTATGATGTTATTCTTCCTCTTACAAATTCAGTAACCGCTTCTTCAGCTGTTGGTGCCATTACAAATTTTCCATTATCTGTTTCAACTGGCATTATAACATCTTCTTCTATATATTTTGCCAGTCTTCCTGATTCTTCCCATAACTTTGTTGGTTGTAATGTTGGTAATAGTATTTCTATACAACCATATTTGTCTAACACTCCTCTTATAACGCTTTCTACGTTTTGTCTTAGTCTTAAAGGCACATTGTTGTATGCATATATTCCTGTTCCATATTGTACTAATTGATTTGTTTGTAATAATGTATCTTGTGCTGGATACGATTTATCTAAATTATTTACTCTTATTGTTCCTAATCCTGTTTGTGATAATTTCATTTTTCTATTTCCTTTCTCTATTTATTTTCATCTTGTTCTTCATCTTCCCTTGCGGGCATTGGCGCCTCTATTGGCTCTAGCTTTTCTTCTTGCACTTTTTCCTCTATTAAATCATCTATTACTATTTGTTCATTTTCATCTAGTTTATATCTTGGAAGTTCTGGTAATTCTTTTAAATCTGATATTCCAAACATTTTTAAAAAGTTTTGTGTTGTAGAATACATTGATGGTCTTCCTGGCAAATCCGCCTTTCCAACATTCTCTATTAGATTGTATTCTAATAGTTTATATATTGTACCATCTGAGTTTACTCCTCTTATGGCTTCTATCTCGGCTCTTGTAATCTTTGGATTATATGCTATTATCGATAAAGTTTCCATTGCTGCTTGTGATAAGCTTGGTTTACTTCTTTTATCAAATATAGGATATAAATACTCATACATTTCTTTTTTTGTTGCAAGTTGATATCCATCTTCTACTTTTATTATTTCTATTCCTCTGTCTTCTTTTTGGTAATCTTCTTGTAAGCTGTTTACAAGAGAAATCACTTCATCTGATGACAGTTCCATTATTGCCATTAATTCATTTATTTTTATTACTCTTCCTGCCGAAAAAAGTATTGCTTCTATTACAGCTTTTCCTTTATTTTTCTCCATTTGTTTTTCCTCTCTACTCTGCGAAGTTTACTCTATTATTATACACGCGTTTTCCTCATTATGTCAAGATAGATTGGCTGTTGTAGTAGTTTTTTTGATAAGTTAATCGCTATTGGATTATCAAAACTTTTCTCTTCGTTGCAGACAATTTTCTTGACATGTCAAAATGTTTTGTGCTATTATTATATTAATTTATAATGTTCGGAGGTATCTTATGTACAACGATGATAATAAAAATATTGAGATAGTTTCTGGTAACGGTAAAGATTTAGATATTTCTCCTGTTTACGACAATTTGGATATTGCAAAACCCGAGGACGAATCAAACACAAAAAAGAATGTTATTATTCCAGAAGAAAAGAAATAGCAGACGAAACGTCCGCTATTTCTTGATTTATATTGCTAATTCATCTTCCCTAATTTGAGGATTTACAATTTGTTCTGTTTCTGCAATAAAATCCTTCATTGTTTTTATTGATATCGGATTTGTTATTGTAGTAGGTCCATTTTTGTATTGTTCTAATAATTCTCTATTCTCTTCTTTTTCTTCTATTCTTTTACTTATTCCCGATTTTTCCGTTAATTTCAATCCAGCTCTTTGCGCATATTTAAGACCTCTTACTACCATTCCTTCTAAATCACTATAATCTTCTCTTCTATAATTTTTTGAATGTAGATAATCGATATATTCCTCTCCAGAAGATAGTAACATAGCAATCGCATGTTTAAGCAATTTGTGTCCTGTATAATTATAAGGTGTTACTATGTCAAAATCTCGAAGTTCAAACCTATCTATTCCTTTTTTATCTCCTGTACTTACTCTATAATAATTTCTCCAATTATATTGAATTGCACCAGTTATAATGTTTGTTTTTTTATCTGCATTTATTTCTCTTTTTAGAGATTCTCTTAACTCTCTTATTGTACTCCCTGTTCCAACATTATCGTCAAGAAGTAACACACTTTTTTCTCCTTGCAATATTCTTTCACTTGACATTAATTCTCTCATTGGTGTTTTTGTTTCATCTGCTCTTATTGTAGTATCAATATATTTGCTCTTTAAGGTACTTGTAAAATCATATCCATACATAGCTCTAAACATAGGGCCTATATATGTAGCGCCGTATCCCGGAATCAATATTTCTAATTTTTCAGGATCTATACTAAATTTTAGTGTCTTCGCAAACAAATATAGCATTGCTTTATTATCCATCTCGATAGCTCTTTGCTCTGAATTTTCATTACCATAAGGAAGCACTTTATCTGTATCTATCTCCAATTTTCCTTTGCCTTCAAGGATTGTCATTATGTTTTTTACATCTTCTATTAAACATTCTCTGGCTCTCTTCATTTTTTCTTCATACATAGAGTCTTTTTTGTTTACTATATATCTCTCAAACATTTTGAAATACGACCTTGCTGAACAATTAGCCATATTCTCAAGTATTACAAAATTTCTTTTGCTTAGTTCTTGTGTAAGAAGTGCTTTTAATTCTTCTCTACTTGACGCCAATTCTGACATAGTTTTTACATTGTAATATTCTTTTGACCTAGATAAGAAAGTTTCTTTTGTTCCATTTGTTCTTACAGGAGTTACATATTTTTCTATTCCTTGTACATCGTCAAGCTCTATTACTCCCAGTATATCAAAATCTTGGAAACTTATTTTTTCTTTCATTTCTTATTTTTCTCCTTTTAAAAAATCCTTTAAGCAATTTAGCTCTTTTTCAAATTCATATCTTGTAAATACTGTTTCGTTTTTTTCTTTTTCTCCAATAGTATGCAATATTGGTCTATCTGTTATTTTTAATATATTTCTATATAAAGGATTTTGTATTGCAGATATATACAATTCATCCACAAGATCTTCATATTCCTGACTACACCTATCTATTTCTTTTCCTTGCCAGTAGATTATACCTGTTTCTTTCCAGTCGTAACCACTGCAAACTTTTACATTGTTAGATGGTAACGCACTATAATTAAATACTAAATTTTGCATATTTGGATCTTCAAATTTTATTCCTTGAAAAAAAGATTCTATACTGTTTAATCTTTTCCCTCTAAACTCAAATTCATATGGAAAAAGGTTTGATAATACCTTTGCATATGGTCCTTTGTGTTTATATCCCACATTTATCCATTTCTCACAGTCTCCAATATTTTTTCCTTCTTCATTTTTAAGTGGTTCTCCCAGACAATATTCCTGCCCATCTACTTCTTCTATTTCTGGCATTTGATATTGATAATTTCTTTTGAATGATTTAAATCTTTCTAATTCCGTATACATAATATTTCTCCTTTTATTTATTCCTACTATTAAATCATATTTTAGGCTTGTTTGCAAGTATTTTGCCAATTTTTCTATTTTTTCGTACAAGTTGCATTTACTTTACAAAATTGCATTTAACTTTTCACTTGACGTCTTATATAAGTTCTATTGTTCCAGAGAAATAGCAGACGAAACGTCCGCTATTTCTTGATTTTTCGCGTGTTTTGTGATATGATATTTTAAATTTTAGAAAGGATTTATGTGTTATGATAAAATTAATCGAATTTTCTGGCACTCCCGATGCTGGAAAAACAACTTTGGTAAATTCTTTATATGCCAAGTTTTCTAACGAAGGAAAAAAAGTTATTCTTTTAGGAGAAGCTAATGGGCAAACACTACCTCCTCAGAATTTAAGAGGGTCTCTTTCTTATAACGAATGGGTTGGGCAAAACGCTTGTATTGGAATCTTAAAGGCTTTAGAACAAAATCCAGATTTATTATTAGTTGATAGAGGTTTTTTAGATTTTAGATTCTGGAATTATTTTTATCAAAAAACTGGAAAAGCTACTTCAGAAGAAGTAAAAGATCTACAATCAAAAGCTTTGTTTTCTAACAGAAAATTAGTTCCAGATTTATTTGTAGCAGTAACTGTATCTTTGGAAGAAGCCTTCCGTAGAAATCCGCCTTTAAAAAACAAGGCTGAATGGGTATCTAATCACAATGCTTTATTTGAGAGTTTTTACTCTTCTTATAAGGGTTCTAAAGCATATTTAGACACTTCTTCTTTATCAAAAGATGGCGTAGTTGACTCTGCTTTAAACCTTATATATTCTAACATTCCAGAGTTAGGTTTATCTAACAAACAATCTCCAGAACATGATGAAAGATAGGTTCTTACCTATCTTTCTTTGCATATTTTTTTATTTTTTCTAACATATCTGGAATATCGCTTATAATATTATCATCTTTACCTCTGCCTATTTTTACATTTGGAGTTGTTATTGGTCCATGAAAATCGCTTCCTGCCGTTATTAGTAAATTGTTTTCTTGAGCAATTTCTTTCAATTTTTTTATATCTTCCTTAGTATGAATATTATTGTAGCATTCTATTCCATCAAGTCCATATTCTTTTAATTCTTGTATTTTGTTTTTTAACTCCTCGTCGTCTAGTTTTAATGTTACAGGATGAGCAATAACCGCTATTCCTCCTGCATTTTTTATTATTTGTATAGCTTCTCTTGGTGTTATTCCTTTTCTCTTTATTTCATTAAAAGGTTCTACGTTAAAGTAATTACTATATGCTTCTTCTATATCTTTAATGTATCCATTATCATATAAAGCTCTAGCAAAGTGTGGCTTTCCCACAACATTTCCTATTACATATTTTTTTACTTGTTCTAAAGTTATTGCTATTCCTTTTTTGTTAAATTCTTCTATAAATTGTTGGTTTCTATCTTCTCTGTCTTTTTTTAATTCTGCCATCTTTTTCAAGAATTCTTTATTGTTTATATCAATAAAATAACCAACTATATGCATTTTCCCCTTTGGTACTTTTGCATTTAATTCAATTCCTGGTATTATTTCTATTCCTAATTTTGTTCCCGCTTCTATCGCTTCTTCTATTCCTTCTATTGTGTCATGATCAGTTATAGCAACTGTTGTAACATTATTTTCTTTAGCCATTTTTACGATCTTAGAAGGCATGTATTCTCCATCTGAAGCTGTTGTGTGAACATGTAAATCTATCATTTCATTTTCTCCTAACTTAATATAATTTTTGTACTATATTCTATTGCCTTTTCTAGCTCTCCTGGTTTTTTCATTCTATGATCCGCTCCTGGAATTATATATAATTGTGCGTTGCCATTGCTCTTCTCCACAAATTCTTTTGTATCGTCTATTGGCGCTATATCATCTTTATCGCCTTGTACGATATTTATTTTAGGAATTGTAATATCTTGATAAATTTTAAATAAATCATTTGCTTCTAATTCCTCTAAGAATTTATATGGAACTAACATTTCTCTTTCAAATCCAAGTTTGGTATATCCTCTTTTTTTGTACTCTTCTTCATTTTCTCTTAGTAGTGAGTCTTTGTATATTTCAGCCATTTTGATTGCAGGCGAACGTAGTATTACATGTTTGTATTTTTTGCTATTTTTAGCCATATTTATTAGTGTTAAATATGCTCCAAAGCTGGTTGCGAATACGCTTACCGGAATGTCTCCATAAGTTTTAATTACATATTCTTCTATTGTATTAATATCTTGTATGCAATTTTGTATAGATAACATATCTGCATTTACTTCACTTTCTCCATGACCTGGCAAATCAAAACATATCACTCCTACTTTCTCTTTGTCAATCTCTTTTGCTAGTGCTAATATGGCCGAACTTTCTTTATCACCTGCAAATCCATGACAAGCAATAACAATTTCTTTCATATTTTGGGGTATATAACTTTTTGCACTAATTTTATAATTCGAACTCTGGATCTTGTTGCATATGATTTTTGATTCCAATTCCATCTTTTTCGTTCTCTCTTTCTTTTATTATACTTATTAAGTTGCCGATATGTGATGTTCCTACAACTCTTGGGATTTCGTTATGTTCAAGATATTCTCCTACTTGCATTCCAAGTCCGCTTTTTCCTACAACATCTGTCGTGAAGACAGGATCTGGTATTGCATAAATCATACTTTCTTTATAGTTTGAAAAAGCTATTCCTTTTTTCTCGCAATTTGATTCTCTCTCTGGATCTATTACAACATAATGAGTCTGTAAGTTATCATCTTCATATTCTGCTACAGCTACATAGTGTACTAATTTTTTATTAGCTCCTGGAAGTTTTGATAAAAGTGTATAATTCTTTATTCCGTGAAGTGTTAGTATCATTCTTACAGCTTCTGTATACCCTGCACACATAGCTTCTCCTTTTACTAAAGCTCCATAAGCAGTCCTATATTCTAGCTCATTTCTATCAAACTCGTCCGCTCTATCACAAACAGCGTCAAAGTATGACTTTCTTAACTTTACATGTTCCTTTACAAAATCAGATATTTTTTGTATTTTTGATTCAGTATCTTCTTCATCGATGTTTAAGCTATAATAAATATCTGCCAATTTTTCAATAAGAACAAGTGCAGTTTGTAAATTATAAAATTTTGCTCCATGTGCTGGTTCTTTCATAATTTTGTTGATATCTTGCCATTTCATTTTTCCGTCTCCCTTTTATTTTTCCTTGTATATTATCATGATTTTGCCCATATTTCAATACTTATTGCTAAATTTTCTCCAAAAATAAAAACAATCTTACTTTTTCGTAAAATTGTTTTTAATTTTTTATTTTTTTAGTATTATTACTGGAACTTCCATTTCATCTTTGCTTAGTCCACAATGTGTAGACTTTTTTACTTTTTTGCCTTCTGCTAAAAATGTTTCTAGTCTGATTATACTTCCTGCTGTTGATAGCGCAATGTAATTTCCAACAAATTCTTCTATTTTAGGATGTTTTTTCCCATAGCCTAAGAAATGTTTTTCTAGAAATTCTTCTCTTGTCATTAACCAGAATTCTTCTTTAAATACTTTGTTAAATCTTTCTTCAAACTCTTTTCTCATATTTTCTTTTACCCAGAATGTTACAACTCTTGATTCTAAAGATGGTGGCATTATTAAGCATTCTTGTATTTCTGGATAGTCTAGTAGAGTGTATGCTTTTTCTATATCTTTATGTCCATGATCTGCTGATATTATAATTATTGTGTCATCCGAAAGTTTTTGTTCTAATTCTTGAATTTTGTTTTCTGCGTCCAATATAAATTCTTTTGCTTCATCTGAACTTGCTCCATATTTGTGTAATAATCCATCTGGGCAATCACAATAAGCAAACACAAATTTTTCGTCTGGATTTTTACAAAGCATTTCAATCGAATCAACAATTTCTTCTATCGAATCTGCCCTAATACTTCTTTTTGCTCTTTTGTCTGCATATGTTGGTTCTATTTCATAAGCTTTTATTCTTGGAGATGCCTTCTCTATTTTTTCAAATATCGTTTCGTAATTAACGACTTCTGCAAACACGTCTAAGTTTGCCTTTGGATATGAATCTCCTAAATATGATTCTGTATGTTTAAGCATATCCATAGCTCTTCCATATTCTTTAAAATATTGCGACCACGCAATCCATCCAGTTTCATATGGTGGACGTCCCGCATAATAAGTTGTGAGTGCTGCAGTTGTTGTTGAAGGATATACAGATGTTACACAATCTACTTTGTTTGAATTAAAGTACCCTCTTGGCGACATCCTGTTTAATATATGCTCACCCATTCCGTCTAGTACCATAAAGACAACATTTCTGTACTTCTTTTCTAGTTCTTTGTCTAGACTTTCTAATGATTTATGTTCTGTTTCTACATTGTAGTATTTTAATATGGATGTTATTGTATTTAGTATACAATGTTCATAATTTGGTAATACTATTTTGTTATTCATATAGTTCTCCTTTATTTTTTCTTGTATTATAATATATTTTTTCTTATTTTACAATATTTCTTTATATATATACAAACGGCTATCCTATTAAAGATAGCCGTTTGCTGGGATTTACTCATCATCCTGAAGGTTTCTATTGGAGAATCCCTCCACGAATCCACGAGTCCTTTCCTTGATTCTGTCATCAGTACATTCCTTAAGCGTACGGAACAGATGAAACAATGTTGCATCAATGTTTTCCTCAAACTTAACTTTACGCCAGTTATACTGGTCGGGAGCAAACCCCAACTCATCAGCCATAATCTGGCGAGGATACTGGCGCTGAATATAAACACTGGGATCCATCGAAATCATCAACTGCCCTTTGCTTCCTTCCTGATAAGAAAAGTAGTGAACATATTTTGCTTCAGTAATGTCAAAGCACGGCCGAAGCTGTACCATATCCTGATACTTTTCTTTCAGTTCAAAGTCCACTACAACATGAGTATGTGCATGAACAATGGATTTCTTGTGAGAAGTTTTGCCACTCGGACCAGATCCGTGCTCCCAAAAGGTTACACTAGAACCGTCAAAGGCCACATTCAACATCTTTTCGGTATCTTCCTTTACTTCCTGATATTCATCAAAAAGTCTCTCCGGAAACTGAGCTACCGAAAGGATATGCTCTTTAGGAACAATCATAAGGTATCCCAATTTCAGAGCTCCCAGCTCCGAGGTCACGTAGAAATTTTCCGTCTCATAAATGATACAGTCAACAGTTTTTTCAACATACTGATTGTACCGAACCAAATCACCCATTCCACGATGTCTTGCCAGTTCGCACATAAAGCATCTTTCCTGTGCAGTGTCATAGGTAATTCCGCTAATGAATTCACCACATTCAAAACCATTTTCATGGCAGAAATTTGTAAATTCTTCCACATTGCCAATAATTTCTTCTGGAACATTCAGGACATTATATCCTGCCAGTTTGTTTGCCACAAGTTTATCCGAAATAATCGGAGTTTTGTTTCTCTTCCACACATTCTGAATCTCAGAAATATCAGCAAACTCAGTTGCTTCAAATCTTTCCAAAAATTCACATTTTTCTGCAATCAAAATGCACCGTTTCGTCGTAATCACGGAAAGCCCTCCCTTTTGAAAAAAAATTAATGTACCTATATTATACCATTTTTAGAGTATTATGTCAATTCTTCTATTTTTATATAAGTTCTATATTTCTTGATTTTCGCGTGTTTATATCAATAATCTATCCTTTCATTTTCTCCTTGTAATGTGTATGCCTCTTCTGGCGTTCCCGTTATTTCTAAATATTCTTTTATTTTTTCACATTTGCTTATAACATTTACTTTTTTGTTGTATATGAAATATAAATACAGTATTAGTTGGCTTAATGAGCCAGCATGGTCATTATACAAATGTGTAATAATTACATCTATTTCTTTATATTGTCTACCCAGTCTTCTATTATCTCATCTTTTATTTGTAAATTTCCAAACCCACTTCCGACATCAACACCTGGTTTATTTTTTCCATGATAATCACTTCCACCAGATATATATAAATTTCTTTCTTTACAAATTTGCAAAACTTCTTCTGTTTGCTCTTTAGAAAAAGTTGTATAAAAACATTCTATTCCATCTATCTCGTAATTTTCTAATATGTAATTTAATATTTTTCTTGAGTTTTCCCTATATTCAAATATGTGTGGTAAAAATACAAGTCCACCTGATTTTCTAACTAAATCAGCAGCTGTATTAAATTCTGGAACAAAGTCGTCCATTTCTACATATAGTATTCCTTCTGGGTTCGACATATATTTTCTATAGAACACTTTTGTATCATTCCAAGCATCTTCTGATACTATATTTTTATTTTCCTCATATTTTACTATTTCTGAATGTATAAATTTAGATGCAAATGAAGTACTATCAAATCTACTTAAGCAATCATCATCAATTTTCATTCCTGCCTTTACACATTTATTGTACAATCTTTCTACTTCTATTTTATTTCTTTCATTTGCTGGTATATATACTGTTTTTACCAACTCATTCATTTTTTTATAATCTATACCATATCCTAATATCTCGATTGGAACTCCTAAGACTTTTGTATTAAGCTCAATTCCAGGTATTATTTTTCCTGTATAGTATTTTTTTAAATCTATTTTTTCCATTTCTTCATAAGCAAGTGCTGTGTTGTGGTCTGTTATTGATATTGTATTTAGTTTTTTATTTTCTACTCTTGTTAATAACTCACAAAGGCTATCACTTCCATCTGAATATTTTGTGTGCATATGTAAATCTATCATAATTATATCTCTCCAAAATCATTATACTGTAATTTTTTACTCCAATCAAGTTTGTTAAAAGAAAAAAGTGCTTTTACTTTTGTAAAAACACTTCTTTCTTATCTTAAAGGAATTTATTTATTTCATTTTATCTAATTATATAGCCTCTTGATTTTCTTCTGTTGCTGTTGTTTCTTCTTTTTTCTCTTCGCCGTCTTGGTTTACTACTTCTAAGCTACCAACTGAAACTTCATATGCAACTTTGTTTTCGATTGTTCCGTCTTCATATTTTTTCTCGTATTGTCTAGATTGAACACGACCTATAATCTTAACTTCTGTTCCAACTTCCATATTTTCACAGAATCTTGCTGTTCTTCCCCATGCTATACATGGTATGTAGTCTGATTTGTTATAGGCTCTGTTAACTGCTAATAATATGTCTGAAATTTCTCTTCCAAATGGAGTTTGTCTGTAAATTGGCTTTTTACAAATGTAACCAATTAATGTTACTTCGTTTGAAATGAAATCTTTTTTTGCTTCTACTTCATTTTCTTGGTCTTCTAATAGTGTTACGTTTTTAGCAAATACTGTTAATACTAATCTGTTTCTGCCTTCTCCATAACTGTTGTAAGATCTAAATTGACCTTCTACTGTAACCTTTGTGTTTAATGGTAATTCTCCATTTACCATTAGTCTCTCTGATATTGTTACTGGTATAATATCAGAATTTCCACTTAAACGTGGAACGCTTAAATCAAATACATAGAATTTTTCTCCATATATTTCATGACTAAATCTTTTGTCGCTAGTTACCTTTCCCACTAATACTATGTGGTTGTTTTCTAAATAAACTGTATCCAACTTTAATTTCCTCCTCTTACTTTTTTAAAGTATTTGTATTTTTTAGTTTTGTCTAACCTACATTACCTATTATACTACCATTTTTTGGTTTTGTCTACATAAAAAGTTGATTTTTTTGAATTTTTTTGAAAATTTTTCTATTTTTACCTAGTATATAGCACGTTTAGGGCTATTATTATCATAATGTTATATATATTTATATCAGATTTTAGTTTTACTTTTACTTCTTGTGGTTCAATTTTTCTTCCAAATATACTAGTAATTTCCTTTTGAATATATATTAACGCTTCGTCTTCATCTATGCTTGATATTGTAATATCACTTTTCGAATTATACCCATATGATATAAATTTATTCTGCTTTTCGATTTTATTGAAATCTAAATTTATTATTACATTTTTTGTATTTTCAATTATTTTCGATATTTTTTCCATGTCTTCAATCTTTTTGTTAATCACTAATGTTTCTAATTTTATATTTTTTATGTTATCTATATTTTTTTCTTTTATATAAAGTATTTCACAATTATTCACTTGTTCTTTTTTTATGCTCTTATTTAGTTGTATTTGACTCTTGGTGTCTGTAATTATCTCTATAAAAGGCATTGTTTTTCTCCTTTATAACTTTTGTTATTGCACAGTATTTGCCACTATTTCGTTTGTTGTATTTTGTAAAATATTTGCCGAAGTATCAACTGTTTTTAAATTATTTGCACTTATTACAGATACAGTAAAAAGTATTGCCACCATTCCCAACGATAAAAGATATGAATTTATTTTTTTCTTATTCAAAACAAAAAACATATATATTGTCCCTCCAACTCGCGTAAGTTACTAATCAATATATATGTTTTTATTTTTATTTTTATTACTTTTTATACTTTCATTTGATCTTGTATATATTTAATTTCTTCTTCTGCTTCTAGTCTTGCAAATATTGGCTCTCCTTTTTCGATTACTTTAAGGTCTTCTGTTACTTTGCCATATTCATAAATTGTGTCATATTCTTTATATTCCTGATCATTTATTCCTAATTGTTTTAGTATTTCTTCTGATGTATGTGACATTACAGGATTAATTAATATTGCTATTATCCTTAAATTTTCCACTAGATGGCTCATTACAGATTCTAGTTCTTTTTTCTTTCCTTCTTTTGATAAAGCCCATGGTGCTGTCTCATCTATATATTTATTTGTTTTTGCTATTATTGCCCATATACTCTCTAATGCGTTTGAGAAATGTAGACTTTCCATGTTTTCTTCATATTCTTTTATTTTGTCTTGAACTGTTTCTTCTAAGTCTTTATCTAGTTCTGATTCTGACTTTTTGTAGTCTGGAACATTACCTTCAAAATATTTATTAATCATTCCTATTGTTCTATTTAATAGGTTGCCTAAGTCGTTACATAAATCAAAGTTATATGCATTTACAAAATCTTCTGGTGTGAATATTGAATCTTGACCATATTTGAATGTCTTTATTAAGAAGTATCTTGTTGCATCTAATCCATATTTTTCTACTAACATTTCTGGATATACTATATTTCCTTTTGATTTAGACATTTTACCATCTTTCATCATTAAGAATCCGTGTGCATATAGTCTTTTTGATATGGGCAAATCTAAAGCCATTAAGAATATTGGCCAATATATTCCATGGAATCTTATTATATCTTTTCCAACTATTTGAAGGTCTGCTGGCCAATATTTTTTGAATAGTTCATCGTTATCTGTTGTATAGCCAAGTGCACTTAAATAGTTTATTAATGCATCTAACCAAACATATATTACGTGTTTTGGATCTTTTGGCACTTTTATTCCCCAATCAAAAGTTGTTCTTGTTACACATAAATCCTCTAGTCCTGGTTTTATAAAGTTGTTAAGTATTTCATTTTTTCTTGATTCTGGTGTTATGAAGTCAGGATTTTGCTCATAGAATTCTTCTATTCTTTTTTGGTATTTCTTCATATTAAAGAAATACGCTTCTTCTTTCATTTTCTTAACTTCTCTGCCACAGTCCGGACATTTTCCATCTACTAATTGAGTCTCTGTAAAATATGTTTCACAAGGCATACAGTACCAACCCTCATACTCGCCTTTATAGATATCTCCTTGTTCCATGAATCTGTCAAATATTTTTTGTACTACTTTTACATGTCTCTCTTCTGTTGTTCTTATAAAGTCATCGTATTGTATGTCCATTAATTTCCATAAGGTTTTAGCTCTTTGTGCCATATCATCAACATGCTCTTGTGGTGTCATTCCTCTTTGTATAGCAACCTGCTCAACTTTTTGTCCATGCTCATCAAGACCTGTCAACATTCTTGTGTCATAGCCTCTTTGTTTTTTGTATTTTTTTACTGTGTCTGCTAGTACTGTTGTATATGCTGTTCCTAAATGGAATTTTCCGCTTGGATAGTATATTGGTGTTGTTACATAAAATTTCTTGTTTTCCATATTTACCTCCTGTATAGATGTTTTATAAATAATAAATTCTTAAGTATCCTTTTTGGTACTTAAGAATTTGCATTTGTTTTTTCGTACTTATTATTTTTTTTCTTCTTCTTTTTTGTGGACTATTATTTCAGTTGTATGAATATTAGCTTTTCCAAGTACCATTATTAAGCCAATAAATAATAAGACAATTCCTACTACTACTAGCATTATTGATGTTGTTAGGTTATCTCCTAGTACGCTTCCTTGTATTCCTGTGTATAGCATACCAACTCCTATAATAGCTATTAAAAGCCAGAATACCCATACTATTGTCTTTATTGGTTCTTCTTTTTTTGCCATGTCTTATTCCTCCTTCGTTTTTTTCTGACTACATTATATTTAATAAATTCACAAAAGTCAATATTTTGTTTTAAATTTCTCTACATTTTATTATTAATCTTTGTGTTCCGTAATTTGAACATGTAATTAATGTGATTTCTCTTCTTCCACCAGTTAATTGACTGGTACAACTTACGTCGTCTGGCTCTACAACAAATTTGTCATATGCTTCGTATGTAACTGACTTGCCATCTTTCTCTAATATAGCTGTGTCTCCAATTCCCATTCTATGCAGTTTTCCAAACATTTTACCACTTGCATAATTGTGGCCTACTATACAATAATTCCCTATTTGGTTTGGACCGTTTCCCCAATATTTGTTTAGTGATATTTTTAGTAATTCATCAGATGTTTTTGATAATACCGGATATGTTAAGTCTATACAAGGTATTTTCAAAATTGCCTCTGCTTCATAATCTTCCCCTGAGTCGGTTGTGTATGTCTGCTCTTCCACCGGTGGCGCTTCTTCTGGTTCAGTGTCGGTTTGCCTTTCGTCTAGTGCTATTATCAATACATCATTAATTATCTTCTTTGTTGTATTGTCCGTAGTTTCTTCATTATTGTTTTTTGCTACCATTGATTCTAATAATGTTTTTGAAACTTCTTCACTTTTTATTCTGTCATTTTCTTTATATATGTAAAAAGATAATAATGCGCAGATTAAAAAAACGGATAAAAAGAATCTTACTTTGTACATGTTCTTTTTTCTTCGTAGTTCTGGTGTTATATACAATTTTTCTGTTACTAAAATCTGATTCATAGTTATCCTTTCTTACAATTTTCTACAAATATTATTATAACATATTTTTTATCTTTTGTATACATAATTTGCGATCTTTCCAAATTCTTCTAAGGTTAAATTTTCACCTCTTACATTGCTTGGTATTTCCAATGTTTTAAACATTTTTTCCACTTTCTCTTTGCTGTCCAATATTTTATTGTTTATTAGCGCATTTGACAAAGTTTTTCTTCTTTGCATAAAACTTTTTTGTATTATATTGAATAATAATTTTTCGTCTTCCACTTCTATTTTTGGATTTTGTCTTACTTCTAATTTTATTACTTGTGATTCTACTTTAGGACTTGGAATAAAAGATTCTTTTGGAACATCTATTATTGGTGTTGCTTGTGCATAATACTCAACTGCATAAGTTATTGCTCCCGCTTCTCTTTTTCCTGTTTCTGCTCCCAATCTTTGCGCAACTTCTTTTTGTACCATTACTATTATTTCACTAATTTCCAACCTGTTTTCTAGTAGTTTCATTATTATTGGCGTACTGATATAATATGGAAGATTTGCTACTATTTTTACTTTATTAATGTTTGTCTGCTCTTTTTTGTTTTTTATTAATTTTTCCAAATCAACTTTTAAAACATCATTATTTATTATTTCTAGGTTTCTATTTAGGCAAAATCTGTTTTGCAGTATTTCTATCATTTTTTTGTCAAGTTCTATGACTACTACATTATTTGATTTTTTTAATAATCTTTCTGTTAGGACTCCCAATCCTGGTCCTATTTCTATTATTAAATCTTCTTTTTCTATATTTGAAGATTCTATTATTTTTTCTATTACGCAATCATCTATTAAAAAGTTTTGTCCTAGGCTTTTGTTTGCTTGAATTTTATATGTGTTTAATATTGCTTGTGTTTCTTCATATACACTCATTTTAATGTCCTTTCTACAACAAGGTTGCTCCTATTATTCCTGCATCATTACCGTTTTTTGCCGCTATTATTTTTGGTGGATTTTCTTTGTTAAATAGATAGTCTCCGCTACTTATTTTTTCTCTTAACTTGTTTAACACCAAATCTTCATAGTGAGACATGCTTCCACCTATGCATACAGCTTCTGGCTCTAGTATATTTATGATATTTGATATTCCTATTGCCAAATTATCCACGTATTTATCTAACAACTCTTTTACTGCTTTTTTGTCTATGTTTTTTTCTATTTCTTCTGTTAGTTCTTTTGCTCCAACATATCTGTCTATTTTTAGTATTTCTTGCATTTCTTGTTTAAATTTTCTTTTTGAGCAATATGCTTCAAAGCATCCTCTGTTACCACATTTACATTGTTCTCCATTTTTTTCTATTATCATGTGTCCGAATTCAAATCCTGAATTTCTTGTTGGTTTTAGAAATGTATTATTTATAAATGCTGCTCCACCGATTCCTGTTCCGATACATAAAAACACACAGTCTTTATATTCTTTTAGCGAACCATTATATTTTTCTGCAAGTGCTGCACATTTGCCATCGTTTTCTAATTTGACTGGTATATTTTTAATTTCAAGTTGCTCTACGATGTTAAATTCTTTTATTTGTAAATTTACTACATTTTTTATACATCCGTCTTTTGGGTTTCCTGGAACAGCTATTCCGATTTGCTCTATTTCATCTAGTTTTATGTCTGCGCTTTTTGTTATTTCCTTTATTCCTTCTTTAATTGATTTTACTATATAGTCTTCTAGTTTTTCTGCTTCTCTATCATTCATGTAATATGTTCTTTTTTCTATTATTTCTAGATTGTCATCTACAAGTCCTATTGCTATATGGCTTCCTCCTAAATCTATTCCAATTTTCATATTACCTTTCATTCCTTCCTATAATTCTTTGAATATAATATTATCATATAATAGCTAAAAATAAAAGTATGCTCCGTCAATTTTCTTTGATTTTGCATACTTATTTTTTCGACTATTCCACGCTTTTTAGCGATTCTATCATGTCAATTTTTCTTAGTCTTCTATTCATTAATTTATCTGTAACTATTGTAAATACCATTGTTAGTGCAAATGATAATACAAATGTTAAGAAATTTAATGTTATTGGAAGATATATTGTCTCTACTTCAGCGCTTTTCATTATTGGTCCTAATATTAACATTCCTAGGAATAATCCTACTATTCCTCCTATTATTGATAATATTATGTTTTCTCTAAATACATAGCTTGATACTTCTTTATTGTAGAATCCTAATACTTTTATTGTTGCAAGTTCTCTTTTTCTCTCTTCTATGTTTATTGTGTTTAGATTAAATAATACTATGAAAGCTAGTAAGCTTGCACATCCCACACATAAGAATACTATACTAGAAAGTCCGCCTAAGCTTGATTTGTATTCATCGTTTATTACTCTCATTAATACTATTCCGCTTATTTTTGAGTCTTCTTTTATTTCTTGCGCTAATTCGTTTTCTTTTTCGTTGTTTATTTCTAATGTGTTTGCTAGTATTTCGTTATATTGAACTTGCTCATGATATACTTCCTGATATACAGTAGGAGTCATGTAAATGTAGTTATATAAATAGTTTTCTGTAATTCCTATTATTTGTGCTTTGCCTTCTTTTTCTCCACTTTTTAGTGTTACCGTGTCTCCCACTTTTACTTTTAGCTCTTCTGATAGTTTTTCTGTAATTATTATTCCAGCATCTGTTAAGTCTATTTTTTCTTTATTTTTTCTGTTTTGTAATTTTATGTATTTTGGAAGCGCATCTGATTCTCCCACCATATAGAAGATTGATTTATTCACTCCATTTGCAACAATATCTGTCGATCTTTCTCTTACAGCATTTGCATCTGTAATTTCTTCTATTTTTCTAGTGTTTTCAACTACTTGAGCAACTTCTTCATCTGTCATGTCATATTTTAAATTAATCTGCATGTTGTAGAATTTGATGTCTCCAAATTGTTTGCCACCTATTTCGTCTATCGAATTTTTTAGCGATATTCCTGTATACACTAATGCTGTACATCCTGCTATTCCAATTATTGTCATGAATAATCTACGTTTGTATCTAAATATATTTCTTATACTTATTTTAAATAAGAAGCTTAGTCTTTCCCAAAATCCTGGTACTTTTTCCAAAAATACTTGTTTTCCTTCTCTTGGCGCTTTTGGTCTCATTAGTTCTGCAGTGCTTCCTTTTACTTCTTTTATTGTAACTATTATTGCACATACTACTGTTGATGTAAAGGTTATTACTGTTGCTATTGCCAGACATGTAATGTTTACATTCATTAATAAGTCTGGAATAGAGTATAATGATCTATATGCTGAAAATAACACATTTGTTATTACATAACTTCCTATCAGTGTTCCAAAAATCAATCCTAGTGTTGAGGACAACAATGAATATAACACATATTTTGCTACTATATACATTTTGTTGTAACCTAGCGCTTTTTCTGTTGCTATTGTCATTCTGTCTTCTTCTATCATTCTTGCTATTGTTGTAATTGAGACTAGTGCAGCTACGACAAAGAATATTACAGGAAATACCTTTCCCATTATTCCTATTTTTTCTAGATCATTCTTAAATGCTACAAATCCTTGGTTGTCATATAACCCTATAACATGCCATTTACCATCTAATTTTTCCAAGGTTTCTTCCGCGTCTTTTACTTCTTGTTCTTTTTCTTCTATTTTTTTCATGGCTTTTTCTGATTCTTTTTGATATTCTTTTTGTTTGTCAAAATATTCTAGATTTCCTTTTCTAAGGATTTCTTGATAATAGTTTAAGCTGTTTTTACTTGCATTTATTTGAACAAGATAGCTGGTTTTTTGCATTTTTAATTCATTATCATTTGCTTCGATTTGTTCCTGAGCTATATTTAATTTTTGTTTTGCTTCCTCTAATTCTTTTATTTTTGAGTTTAATTTTTGCTCACTTTTTGCAATTTGTTCCTTTGCTTCTGCCAACTTTTCAGTACCTTTAGAGTACACGTTTTCTAAGTATGTTAGCTTTCTTTTTAGTACCGCATATTCTCCTGATGTCTTATCCATACTTGCTAATGTATAAAGAATTTGATTGATTTGATTGTCCAGTTGTTGTAATTGCTGTTCGCTTTCTTGATATTCTTTTTTTGCATTTTCTAAGGCTTGCTTTCCTTCTTCTATTTGTTTTTCTGCATCATTTAATTCACTTGTGTTTTTTTCAATCTCTGACTTTGCAGTATTTAATTTTTCATCATAATTTTTGAATATCTCATCTGTGCTAGTTATTGTTTGGCTTAATGTTACGCTTCCATCATATATCTGTTTTGCCAAATCGTTTAATTGATTTCTTGCATCATATAAAGCATCTTTTGCTTCTTGCAACTCATTTCTTGCATCGTTAAGTTTGTCTTTTGCTTCTTGCAATTTTTCAACATTCTCTTTGTATATTTCTTCATATCTTATTTTTGCTCTTGTCTCTCCTAATTTATCTACTTGTTTTACTATTGGCTCTAGCTCTTTTTTGTAATCATCACTAGTTTTTAATATGTCATTTGATATGTTTGTTTTTACATATATATTTGAATATATGTCTGATTTAAATACGTCTTTTAAAACATACACACATCCCATAAGTTCTCCGTTTTCTAAATTTGTAGAACCATAGAATTTTGATATGTAAGCTGGTGTTCTAGCTTTTCCGACGATTGTGTATTCTGTATTTGTTATTTCTTCGTTTATATCATCTTCTGTTCCGCTTTGGAATACTAACTTATCTCCCACTGTGTAACCATAAATAGTGCTTAGTCTTTCGTCTACTAAACATTCTTTATCGTTCTCAATATTTCTTCCTTCTATTATTTGCATTTTATTGACATCTTGTTCTTTTTCTATGGAATTCAATCTAACAGGAAGTCTTTTTCCCTCATGGTCTAAAATTACATCATATAAAAATCCCGGATTTACTTCTACCACATTATTTAGCTTTCTTAGTTCCTCAACATCATCTTGTGAGAACCCTAATGCTGATATTATTTGTATATCTGATACGTTGTTGTTTTTTAGATATTGGTTTAGAGTGTTTTCCATGTCTGGCGAAACAGAGTTCATTCCCGAAAAGAATAGAACTCCTAACATTACTATGAGCATTAGTGAAATAAATCTACTTTTTGTTTTTCTGATTTTTCTAAGATTTTCTTTTATATACGCTATTTTCATTTTTCATGTCCTTACTTATTTTATTGTTTTTGAGCACACAAAAAGGAAATATAAATATTTTATTTATGATATTTTATATTTCCTTTGTTCTTTACCATTCAATTTCATCTATTGATTGTGGTTTTTTATTTATAATTATTTCTTCTGCTTTTCCGTTTTTGAAACGTATTACTTTGTCTGCCATTGGCGCTATTGCGCTATTGTGTGTGATTATTATTACTGTCATTTTTTCTTTTCTACATGTATCTTGTAGTAATTTTAGTATTTGTTTTCCTGTATTATAGTCTAGCGCTCCTGTTGGCTCATCACATAATAATATTTTTGGATTTTTTGCTATTGCTCTTGCTATTGCAACTCTTTGTTGCTCTCCTCCAGAAAGTTGTGATGGGAAGTTGTCTTTTCTATTTTTTAGTCCTACTTTTTCTATTGTTGTTTTTGGATTTAGTGGCTTTTTACATATTTGAGTTGCAAGTTCTACGTTTTCTAGTGCTGTTAGATTTTGTACTAAATTGTAGAATTGGAATACAAATCCTATGTCTTCTCTTCTATAATGTGTTAGTTCTTTTTCCGAATATTTGTCAACTCTTTGTCCATCTATTATGACTTCTCCTGAAGTTACATTGTCCATTCCACCTAAAACGTTTAGTGCTGTAGTTTTTCCAGCTCCACTTGGTCCTACTATTACAACTAGTTCTCCCTTCTCTATTTCGAAGTTTGCGTTGTCTAATGCTTTGATGCTGTTCTCTCCGACTATATATTCTTTGACTACGTTTTTAAATTCTATGTAAGCCATTTATCTCTTCCTTCCTTGCTTATTGCCTGTTTATTATACTACGTTTTGCCCGTATTTACAAGACTTTTAGCAAATTTTACCAATAATTTAGTTGTGTTTTCTATACTATTTGAGCTAATTCTACTAGATTTTCATCATCAAATACTAGCTTTAATACTCCTGGAGAATTCAGTTTAATTTCTTTTTTCTTAAACTCAAGTTGATTGTCTTTATTTAAACTGCACCACTTCATCAATAAGAACTTAATAGAAGCTCCATGACTCACAATAGCTATGTTTCTTCCAGAATTTTCAGATAAAATACGATTAAATGCTTTCTCCATTCTGTCAGTTACTTCTTTTCTGCTTTCTCCTCCAACATTTTTCAAGTGTTCATCTAGCATCTGCTCTATCGTGAAAGAATTTTGTTTATGCTTTCCTAACTCATTTAGTTGTTCCAAATCCCCGTAACTTTCTTTCATTAAAGCTTTCGTCTATATTAATTTCTATATTATTTTGTTTCGCTATATACTTAGCAGTTGCAATAGCTCTGACATAATTGCTAGACCATAGTGTATCTATTTTATCTAATTCTTCTAATTCACTAATTTCTTGTGCTTTCTTTTCTCCTTCTACAGATAATATTATTTTTTCGTTACTTATTTGACTTTCCTCATTTTTTACTATTTTGTTCATTATTTTTAATTGCTCAGAATGTCTAATTAAATATACATGTGTCAATTCTGCCATAAATATCAACCTCCAAAACTATTATATCAAAACAATTTAATACATTTATTGCTCTCTAATTATCACGTTCTAACACTTGAGCTTATGCTTTAAAATTAAATTCTTATTACGGTTTAGTCTATGCTTTTTAGGGATTCGGTCATACTTATTTTCTTTAATGTACGATTTACAGCAATATTCACTATTTCTGCAAATATTATTGTTATTACTATTCCATATATAAAACTCATTATTCCTATATTGTAATCAAACATAAGCATGTCTAATTCACAAGTTTTTACAGCATACATTGCTAGGAAATATCCTCCCAAAAGGCCTAGTAATATTCCTATTATTGTTAGTATTCTTGTTTCTTTTGCTACATAGTTAAACACTTCTTTGTTATAGAATCCCAGTACCTTTATTGTTGCAAGTTCTCTTATTCTCTCGCTTATATTTACATTTGATAAGTTGTATAGTACCGCGAATGCAAGTAGCCCTGCTGCAATTATTAGAATATATACTACTAGTTGCATTTTATCCATTACCATTGAGAATACGTCTTTGGTTGATGATAAGAAAGTCACTCCTACTACATTGTTTTCATCTGCTAGAATTGTTTTTCCTATATCATCTTCTTCATCTAGTGTAATTCCTTGCTCTTCTTTTATTAGAATCGTATTTGGTTTATATTCATTTTCTCCATATATTGAATTATATAAATCGCTTGACATATACATATAATGATATATGTAGTTCTCCGTTATATTACCAACTGTTACTGTTTTTTCTATGTCGTCTGTATCTTTTATTGTTATTTTATCTCCAACATTAGCATTTAATAATTTTGCAAGTTTTTCTGATATTATTACAGAATCATTTCCTAACGTATACTCATTCTTCTTGTTATTTCTAGCTCTTAGATTTACAAATTCTTTTAAATCGTCTATTTTATCTGTCACCATCAGATTTATAGTTTGTGTACTTTCCATTTGAGTAGTTTCCACTGCTGTCATATAACAAGTTAATGTTTTCGATACTTTTTCAATATCTTTTACTTTATTTTCTTCATTTGCTATTTCTTCTAGATCTAGGTCATCTTTTAAGCTAACAGTCCCATCATACTTAAATATTTCACCAAATTGATCTGGTATCATATTTCCAATGGCGTTTCTTATTCCAAAACCCGCTATTATTAATGATGTACAGCCTGCTACTCCTATCACTGTCATTAAAAACTTTTTCTTGTATCTAAACAAATTTCTTGCTGTTACTTTGTTTGTAAATTTCATTCTTTTCCATATAAATGTTATTTTTTCTAATAGTATTCTCTTGCCTGGGGTTGGTGCTTTTGGCAACATTAGTGTTGCTGGCTTTTCTATTAGTTCTTTGATGCAAGTGTAAATTGTGGCTCCTATTGTGCATACTAGTGCAAATACAAGTCCTACAATTCCTATTTTTAGTCTAAATACACAGTCCGCATCTGGTAGAGTATACATCATTTGATACATCATTGTAATTATTCTCGGAAGTAACTTAAATCCTACACACATTCCTGTTACTCCACCAATTATTGTTGCAAGAAGTGCATAAATTATATACTTCATTGATATTTGCGCTTTGTTGTATCCAAGTGCTTTTAGTGTTCCTATTTGAGTTCTTTGTTCTTCTATCATTCTTGACATTGATGTTAAACTAATTAATGCTGCAACAAGGAAAAATACTACTGGGAATACCTTTGCTATATTGGCTATTCTGTCTGTGTCTTGTATATATTCTGCATATCCATAGTTAGAGTTTCTGTCTAATATATACCACGTTGGTTTCTCTATTTTGTTTACTTCTTCTCTTGCATCATTTATTTTTTGCTGTGCTTCTTCTAATTTTTCATTTACCTCTTTTCTTGAGTCTTCTAGCTTTGACTCATTTTCCGAGATTTCTGTTTTTGAGTTTTCTATTTTTCTTCTAGCTGATGCAAATTCATTTTCTGCTTTCTTCTTGTTACTTTCTAGTTCTGCTTTTTGATTACTCAAACTTGCTTCATTTTGTTCTATCTGTTTTGTTGCCAATTCTAATTGTTGTTTTGCATATTCTTTTTCTTGTGATTCGGGCATCATTTCTATTTGTTGTCTTTGATTTTCTAATTGTGTTTTTGCATTCTGTATTTGACTTTCTGCTTCTTTTATTTGATTGTCTGCATCTTTAAATTTATTATTTGTACTAGCTATGTTATTTTCCAATGTTGTTTGCGCATTTCTTATTTGTCTTTTCGCATCTTCAATTTGATTTTCAGCATCATTTATTTTTTCTTCTGCTTCTTGTTTTTTGTCATTATATTCGTTTTGTGCATCATCTAATTTTTTATTTGCTTCTTCTATAATTTCGTTATATCTTGCCTGTTTTCTCTCATCCGAAATTGCTTCTACATTATCTTTTACTTGTGATATTAAATCCTTATAATCTTGATCATACGTTGCAAGCTCTTTTGCCCCACTCACTGTTATATATGCAACTGTATATACATCCATATTAATGTTTTCTCTTGGTATGAACATATAATAATTTATGCTTCCTGCACCTAATTTACTTGTTCCTCTTGATCTAGATATATATTCAGGAGATTCTACAACTCCTACTATTTTTATCTTCTTTTCATTTATTACGTCTGTATTTTCGTCTTGCCCTAATTCTAATTTTTCTGGGTTTAATTCTATATAATCCCCAATTTTATATCCTGTACCAATTAAAAACGATTCTTCCACCACTGCCTCATCACTATTTTGTGTAAAGTTTCCGTTCATCAACTTGATTTTGTTTATATTCTCGGGCATTGCCTTGACTTTGATAACAAATTCTTTTTCCTCATTGCTTACAGTAGCATCAAAGCTATAACTGCCTTCTACCTCATTAATTCCTTCAACATCTTTTAAGGCTTCTATATCATTTTGGGTTAATCCTAATGTTGAAAGAACTTCTATATCCATTACATCTTGCAAATCGTAATATGTGTCTACCGTATCTTTCATGTCTGGGCTTGTAGCTCTTATTCCTGCAAAAAAGCCTACACCTAAAAACACTATTAAAACAATTGATAAAAATCTTTTAAAAGTGTTTTTTATTTGTCTTATACTATCTTTTACTAAGGCTTTTTTCATTTTTTACGTTCCTTTCAACTTTTTATTTGCAAAGATATTTTATCATTATTTTCCCAATAATTCAATGAACATTGTGTGAATTCGTACCTTTTTATCGATTTATTTCGATAATTGAAAAACAGGCATCCACGAAATGCCTGTTTTTTTTGACAATCTTTGATTGTCTATCTCTTACTGAAAGTTTGTGATTTTTTGGAACCTCTTTCATATACTATTATACTATATATCTCAAAATATGCAATACTTTTAGATAAAATTTAACCATAATCGTTCGACAAAATTTTACGCTCTAGAATCCAGTGTTACGAGCGTTTAATTTTAACTGTGTAAAATCATATTTTTATAATTAATTTTAGATATATACAATAATATAACAAATTTGTATTATTGTATATATTTTTATGTATTAAAATAATATTTTAATACCCTTTCACCGTATAATTCAATTAATTGGTGTTTTACATTTCCCCAGTTTCTTGTTCCTTTTGACCAGCTTTTTTCCAAGTCTTTTATTCTTAAGTACAATACTTTTAATAGTGCTTCTTTACTTATAAATGAGCCTTTTCCTCTGGTTACTTTTCTTAAACTACTATTTAAGCTTTCTATTGGATTTGTTGTATATATTATCTTTCTTATTTCTATGGGATATTCAAATATATTAAATATGTGTTCTATAACACTATTTAATTTTTTTATTAATTTCTCGTTTGACTTATATTTTTCGATAAAGTTTTCGTATTCTAATTTTGCATTATTCCCATTACTTGCTGTATATATTTTCTTTAAATCTCCTATTATTTCTTTTGATTTCTTCTTGTCTAATATTCCATATATGTTTCTCACTATATGAACAATACATCTTTGCGTTTTTGCTTTTGGATATATTTTCTCTATTGCTTCTGAAAGTCCACTTAATCCATCTAATGATATAAATAATATTTCTTCGACTCCTCTTGCTTTTATTTCCTCAAATACTTCTGTCCAAAATGTTGCGGATTCATTTTCATTTATCCATATTCCTAATACATCTTTTTTGCCATCTTTGTTTATCCCAAGCATTACATATATTGCTACTTTTTCACTTATTAAATCTCTTTTTACTGGTGCATATAAACAATCTACGTATTCTTCTGTTTTTATTTTCTTTTTCTCCATGCTTACTTTTATCATATCCTAGGAATTCTTCCATTTCTGCATCTAATAATCTCTGTATTACTTTTCCTCTAAGTTCATTAAATATATTTGATACATCTTTTCCACTTTTTAATTCATTATTACTAAGTATTAAATTTACTATTTGCTCTTGTTCTTCTGTCATATATCTTGGATCTTTGGAATCTAATTTTTTATTATTTCTTTTCATTATAAATATTCCTTCATTTTCTTTGGATATATCTCATAAAGTATATTCATAAGCCTTACCCAGCCTTTTTTTGAATATGTTAAGCCTCTTTCAAATGAACTTATATATTCTATAAAATGTTCTATTACATTATCTATATTTTCTTGTAATGGTTGTCTTTCGTTTAATCTGTTTATATGTCTCTTAATTTCTCTTATTGCATAATATTGATATAATAATTTTCTTATGTCGTAATTGTATCTATACAATTTTTTTATATCGTCTTCTTGTCTTTTAAACACTTCCAATACTAATTGGTTGTGCAAATATTGCTGTTTAAATATTTCGATATTTTCTTCACATTTTTCTATGTCGTCTGCTAATATGAGATTTTTTAACTGTATTTCTAATGTTCTTGATGTTTTTATTGCAAAATATCTATCTATGGCTGACATTATATTTTCTGTGTAATAATCTAGTACATCTGGATTTTCTGTTAGTATTTTTATTGTAAGATTTATTATATCATCAAAGTCTAAAGCATTGTTTTCTTTTAATTTTTGTTGATACAATTCATATAATTCTGCAATTTTTTCTCTTCTAAAATCTCCAGCATATTTCACTCCATAAGCTTTTGGCTCTAACATTTCGTTTTTGCCATTACTTATTTCTGTAGGTACTCCTCTGTCTGTAAATAGCTTGTCGTCTACTTTTAGAGCTTTTATACATTCTTTTATTAGAGTTTTTTGGTCTGATGTATCAAATATTACGAAATCTGTTTTGTACCCAATTCTGTCTATGTATCTTCTTAAAATCTTTACACAAATAGAGTGAAAAGTTCCCATCCATAGGTCTTTTGCTGCATCTCCAATTAGTTTTTCTATTCTTTCCTTCATCTCATTTGCTGCTTTATTTGTAAATGTTATTGCTAGTATATTCCAAGGTTTTACTCCATTTGCTATTTCATATGCAATTTTATGGGTTAATACTTTTGTTTTTCCGCTTCCAGCACCAGCTATTACTAGGCAAGGTCCTTCTGTCGCTAGTACTGCTTCTTGTTGCTTATCGTTTAATCCTTCTATTATTTCTTCTTTGTTCATACATATTCCTTTCGTTTTATATTCGAAAGTTATTATATATTTTCGGCATACAAAATTCAATACTTTTAAAACATTTGTTCTTATATAATTTAAACCACACTTTATAAGCGTGGTTAATTTTTATTAATTAATTTCATTATATGATATGATAACATTTGCTCCACTTCCTGGAAGTGATATTCTAAAGCCTGTAATAATTGAAGAAATTGATAGTGCACTGGCTAATTCTGTAACTTTTGGAGTAAGACTATAATATTTGTCCGAAATCTTTGTTACTGTAAAATATCTTTCTATTCCCGAAAGAGTTGACATTTGTCCAGCATTGTAAATTGTAGTTCCTCTCCAAGCTAGTTGTAATCTGCAATGTGATTCTTCTGTAAACTCTGCACCTTTTATATATATTGTTCCTCCTCCTGTTTTGTTGGCTAAGCTAATTGGTGTAGCAAAATACATTATTCCTGTTGCAAAGAAGTTACTATCTGGGCTGTAAGTGTTAATATCATTAGTGCTACAGTATTTGCCATCTTCATATCCAGTTCCATTAAATATTGTTTTTAAATCTGATGTTGTTGCTTTTGTGATTATATTAGCGTTTGTATCACTATTATTGTAAGTTAAATCTTCTGGTACTCCTGTAGACATTGCTTTTCTAAAGTTATTTATTAAATCAATACTTATTCCTGATTTTTCGCACCAGCGTAGTATCCCATCTTTCATATCGTTAACGTGTCCTATGGAAGTAACATAGTACATTGCATTCTTAAACTCATCTGTACGCAATCTTGCTTCTCTTCCAGAAAAGCTTGTTAGCTCATAATCAATAGAACAGTCTTTACTTGAAACTCCTAGTAATCCTTCTAGCATCCAACAAATTGTGCCCGTTCTGTCTGCTCCAACCCAGCAATGAATATATGTAACTTTTCCATTTACTGTATTTTCCATAACTTTTACAAGTGCATTTGCTAGTTTTGTTGAATAATCACTTTCGAGAGTTAAATTTTGCACACATGAAGAGTTTGATAGCTGATATGGAGAATACTCAATACTGTCGAATAGTCTTTGTGTTTCATTATTCGCATGTAGGTCAATTTCGTTAGTTACATTCCATATATTTTGTAATTTTTCTTTTGTAGCGCTTGCTAACATTTCCGGATTTTCTCCACGATATATTATACCGTATTTAACTGTTCCTCCGTCGCAATCCCAGCCACCAATATCTCTAATATTGTCAGACTCATCAGTTTTAGTTACAGGGTCATAAATCATCCTTATTTTCCCTGTTGGCATTATTCTCCCTTTTTGAGTTATCTTACCGTCAGATTCTATATACCATTTATAAATATTGTTTGGTATCAAATCATAGATTGTGTAATTTCCTACACTTACATTTTCACTTATGTTTACAGAGCCATTTGTTTCGTCTTCAATGTGAATAGTTCCTTCTTTTTCAACTGCTATTGTATACCCTAATGGATCATCATATATTTCTGATCTTTTAGCATGATTTTGCACAATTGAAAAGTTTACAAAATTATCATCAGTATATGTATTATCAGCATCGTTCAAGAAGCTTGTAACTTTTTCGTTTTGTTGTGAAAATTTTTTAACTTCTATTGTTGAATCTGAAAAAGAGTTTTCAACACTATCAAAAAATTCCTGTTCTTTTCTTGACGCTTCTTGATATTTTTCTCTTGCTTCTTTACTCTTTTTTATTATTCCGTTTTCATCTAGTAATAAACTTATTGTTACTCCCGCTAATATCAAAAGTACTACTATTGTTACAACCAAAGCTATTAGCGTAATTCCGTTTTTTGTTTTTAAACATTTTTCTCATTTTTACTTTTCTCCTTTCGTTTGTTTCCTTTAAATTTTTTAATGTTTCTTTTGGCATTTCATTCCCCTTTCCTTTTGTATATTGTTGTTATAAAACATTGTGTTTTATAAATCAACTAGTAATAAAATTTTTATTAAATATATAATTTAATAAAATTTTACTATCTCTATTTATAGCATAGCTGTAAGAAAAAATCAATACTAAAAAATAAAAAGATGAAAAGAGTAAAAACATTAAAAAATGCGTATTTCTTAGACTTAAGCAGACTGTAAGAGCTTAATTTTTTTATTAAATTATATATTTAATAAAAATTTGATTACTAGTTGATTTATAAAACACAATGTTTTATAATAACAATATACAAAAGGAAAGGGGAACGAAATGGCAAAAGAAACATTAAAAAGTCAAAAAGAAACGAATGAAAGGGGAAAAGTAAAAATGAGGAAAATGTTTAAAAACAAAAAACGGAATCACGCTAATAGCTTTGGTTGTAACAATAGTAGTGCTTTTAATATTAGCGGGAGTAACAATAAGTTTATTACTAGATGAAAATGGAATAATCAAGAAATCAAAAGATGCAAGAAGAGAATATGGACAAGCAAAGGCAAATGAGCAAGAAGATTTGTCTAATTTATCAGATATGATAGAAGAAGCAACAGCAGAGCCAACACCAAAAGTAAATGTAAATACAAAAGCAGGAGATAATAGTACAATAAATGGTAAAAAAGGAACCTCAAAAAATCCAACAATACCAAAAAACTATATACCAATAGATACAGCTACATCTACATGGGGCGATGGAAGTACTGCACCAAGTCAAGATTCAGTAAACCATGGACTAGTAATCAGAGATGAGCAGAATAACGAATGGGTGTGGATACCAGTAGACAAGGAGACACTTGCAACAATGTATGAAACATCAAGTGATGAATATACACTATGTGGAACAACAGGAGAAACAGCAGTAAAAACGAAACTGTATTCGAAATCAATAACAATAGGAACAGATAGTAATACAAAAACAATGTCAAGAACGGAACCAGGAACAACAGCAGACCCATATTGCCGTGAGCCGGACCTAGTAGTTGGAAGTGGAACAGAAGATGATGCTAGTGATACGTATTGTAAAATAATATTAGGAGAAAAAGGAACCAAAGAGCAACTAGCGCAATTATTTGTAGATGAATATAAAGCAATGATAGAAAGTGTAAGTAAATATGGAGGTTTTTATATAGGAAGATATGAGTTATCAGAAGCAGGAGTGCAGAAAGATAAGGCAACATTAACAAACACAAGTTGGTATAATTTATATAAAAAATGTACAGAATTACAAGCAAGTGACAAAGTAAAAACAAGAATGATATGGGGATGTCAGTGGGATGTAACGATGAACTGGCTAATAAGTTCAGGAGCAAAGACAAGTGATAAAGTAAATAAAGATTCAAGATCATGGGGCAATTATAAAGGAACATCAGTAACAGCAGATGATGGAACAACTGAGATAAAAGCAAGTGGAAAAAACGCAAAGTTAAATACAGGAAAAACAACATTTACAATGGCAAATAATATATATGACCTAGCTGGAAACTGCAGTGAATGGACCCAAGAGGCGAGCGAATCCATCCGTCGAAATACCAGGGGTGGTGGCTACTTCGACCTTGGCTTTAACAGCCCAGCTTCAGACCGCCGCACCAGCGGTCCGGGCAACCGCTACAGCGCCGATCTACGGTTCTCGTCCCACTTTAATAATAAAGTAATACTGGACACTAGAGCGTGAGCACCAGTGTGAAGAATAATTATTAAGTAGACATAA
>JABLTK010151367.1_pt1 | contig 35369 bp, 22 predicted proteins | sample 7160131 | NCBI WGS metagenome assembly JABLTK01 (sample SAMN14651221, study PRJNA627086) | human gut metagenome | isolation source: feces | host: Homo sapiens
ACGTATAATCAACTTTATAAAAAAGGTCAAAAACGTTATTTTAGCATGGGATTATTACGGTCGCGGAAAGCCGCTCCCTCATAATGACGATGAAAAACAAAAGCGGTTTGCTAAATCTAAATTCAAACGTGCACTCTCCGTCCTAACGTCATTCAGAGCGAGGCAAAGCCGAAGCGTGGAATCCCAGACATGGAACAAGTAATAATCCTTAACTTGCGCGAAAGCGCGAATCTCACTCGCCGTAAGGCGAATATCACCCGAGAACAGCGAGGATATAACTCATGCGTAGCACGAATACCGCTCTCCGCAAGCCGTATATCGCTTTTGCCTCGGCAAATTATTTTCTTAAATCTGCAAGCGGTTACCGTTTTGACGCGGGAACGAAAAGGCGTCAGGACAGCTTGCTTTTATCCGCCGATAGGGCTTCGGCGTTTTGCATGCCCTTAAGAATAAGCATAGACGGCTCGAAGTGCGAATCGAGTTTCAGACTCGCCTCAAAGTCCGCTTTCGCGCCCTCGGGGTCGTTCATGCCCAGCCTCGTCAAGCCGCGATAGTAGAGGAGGTAATTGTATTTTTTGGGAGCGGATTTCATCGCTTCATTGATTATTCGGAAGTTGTCGGACAGTAGTTTCACACGCTTTTCCAGTCCTGCCATAGCCACCAGCGACGAGCGCGCGGAGATATTGAGCAGGATTATTTCCTCGTCGTCGGGGAAAGAGTCCAGCAGCTTTTCGGTGCCATGCATGGCGTACTCGTACTCGCCCAGCATCAGCGCGCGCTGATACTTCGCGGTTTCGCGGCTTATGCCGTTTTCGTTGCGCTCGGACTTCCACTCGATAAACGGGCGGTACCATTCCGCGACAAGCGGATGCTCGCCGCTAAGCTCCGCGGTAGTGCAGCAGATATTGTCGGCGTACCTGCCGTCAAGCGCCGCCTTGTACACGCCGGGGTTGTTGATTTTTGCTTCCAGCTCGTCCAGAAGGTCATACTCGACGGGCGCGCCTATCATGAACACATACGGGAAATAAACCAGCCACAGCGCGCGCAGCTCGTCGGTCGCGGAGTCGAGCGAAACGATGCTGTTTACCGTCTCATACAGCGTGGGCTTGTCGGGGAGCACGGCGCTTTCGCCCGTTATCTCGCCGCTGCGGTACTTTTTCTGCCAGGCAGGCGAGCCCACGTCGAACTTGTAGAACGTGTTGTCGCCGTCCGTGACTTCGTAGACGTGCTCGACGTCTTTAAGCGACTTGTCGCGCGACACGAACGAGCAGCCGTACTTTACGAGCACCTTGGATACGCGGTGAAGCTCTTTCGAGTCGAACAGGCAGCGGAACGAGTATACCGCCATCAGAAGATTGCGCTTTTCGGTCACCGTAATATCCGCGCGGTCGATTACCGCATAGCACAGCTTCGTCAGATAGTCTAGCCCCTTTGTGTCGTCGTCGGGTTCGGCGGTTTGCGTGTTATCGTCGGGCTCGTTGGTGTTTTCCTTTGCTTTGCAGGACTCGCAGTCGGCGTTCTCGCCCGAGCAGTCCGCGCATTTCTTTTCGTCGTTTTCCATAATTCGCGCTCCTATGATTTTCGCCTATCATTATAAACGGTTTTGCGCTTTCGGTCAATCGTTTACGGGGGGGGGATAAAACCGTCCCGTATGCCGCGCGGACGGGCAAAGAAAAAGCGCGCCTGAGAGAAAACGAGCGCGCCTTTAACGCAGAATAATTACAATCGACTTTTTTAGACTCTATATCCACGAGCGGAACGACAGCGACAGCAGCGCGTACACCAGCTTTTCGAGGACGAGCGCGGCTATCACCGTCAGCACGGTGAGCGCGATGAGACCGGCAACGTCGAAGTAAATCCGCGCCAACTGCATCATCATGCCTATCGATTTCGCGGTGGAAGCAAGCACTTCTGCGGCTACCGTCAGCTTCAGCCCCAACGAAACGCACGCCGCCGTCGAGCGCGAGGCGAGAGGCGCGGCAAGCGGCAGATAAAACCGCAACGCCAACGTCAGACGGCTTGCGCCGTCGATTTTCGCCATGTCGATTACGTCGCGGTTGACGTTCCCGAGCGCTTCGGTAAACGCGGCGTACAGCGTGGGCAGCAGCACCATTATCGCCACTATCACGGGGGCTTTGCGTGCACCTGCCCACACGATGAGCAGCAGCACCACCGCCATTGTGGGCAACGCGCGCAGCACCGACACGAGCGGAGAGAGCAAGCTTTCGAGCGGCTTGAAAAAGCGCGAAACGAGCGCGAGAACCAACGCCGCCGCGAGCGACGAGATAAACGCCGCGATTGCCCTCAGCACGGTTGCGCCGAAAGCCGTCCAGAATCCGGGCTCGCCCAGAAGCGCGGTCAGCGCGCGCAGGGTAGCGACGGGCTCGGGCAGGATAAACTCGCTGTCCGCCGCTATCGCCGCGAAGTACCACGCAATCAGCACTATCGCGATTACGGCTATCGGGTAAGCCGCGTTTTTAAGGATTTTCGCACTCTTTTTCAATAATTGCCTCTTGATATTTACTTAATCGAGCCTGCCGCAGTGGCTATCGTGTTTGTCGGAACGGAGATTAAGCCGTCGGTCGCTAAACCGGCCGCGGCTTTACGCGAAGAACGCGTCGGAAACGACGGAAGCGGCGTTTTCTCTAATCGTGCGGATTTTGGCGATGTAATCGTTCACCTGCGACTTCGCGTCGGCGGACTTTTGCACGCGGATATTGCAACCCGTGACGGCGGCTTCGGTGAGCGCCGCGCCGTTGAGCGAGGTCTGACCGCCCTCTATGAAGTGATTGCCGACGGCAGTCGCCGCAGCCGCGCCGTTGGTTTTCACCCATTCGGCGGACTCTTCGAGCGCGGAGTACAGCGCGGTCATAAACGCTTCGTCGCGGAGAAGGTCGTTCTTCACCATAAGTACGGCTTGCGGATAGCCGGACTTGCCGTCCTCGTCGTTCCACAGCGTTTGCAGACTCATGTTCACATTTGCGCCCGTCTTTTTGGTGACGTTGGAAACGGCAGGCTCGGGAGCGACGACGTAGTGACCGGCTTTGATTGCCACGGCAATCTCCGTGCCGCCGTTGTTGCCGGCGAGCGTTACCTTGCCCGGGTCTGGAGCGTCCTCTTTGTCGCCGACGACGTAATCGATGTTCGCGCCTTTAAGCAGCGACATAAACGTCAGACCCGGTACGTTGTTGATATTCACTACTTCGACAACCGAACCTTTAAGGTCTTCGAGCTTAGTCGCCTCGCCCTTGCCGATGACGAACAGGTTGCCGTGAGTGAGCACCGCCGCCATTTTGTAGGCGTCGCCCTTGCCGCACAGCAGGCTCGCGGCGTTGACGGGCATCACCGCTACCGTCGCGCTTTTGTCGCGGACGTAGTCGCCGATAGCGCTCGCCGTTACCACGGTGTAGGTAAGGTCTGTTTTGCCCAGCTTGTTATCGTCGTTCATCAGTTTGGCAAGCCCCAGCGCAGGCGCGCCGTCGGGCATGTACACCGAAATCGGCGAAGTGTAGGAGTAAGCAGGCTTGTTGTTGCCCGGGGTAGTGCCGGGATCGGGGGGAATATTCGGGGTAACGGGGTTTGATCCGCACGCGGCGGAAACCGCTCCGACTACAAGCGCGAGCATAAGACATAAAAAGATACGCAGTTTTTTCATAATATTTTTCTCCTTTTTAGGGTTGTTTACTTATTATGGGTTTACTTACTTATTCGAGTACAACGCTTTCGCCGCCACGCCGTCCAGCATGCCGAGCTTGCCGGTCAGTCCGTTGATTATGCCGGTAGGCGCGTCCAGCACCACGCTGATTACGTTGACGTTTTTCTCGCGGTAGGGAAGCCCCATTCGCCCTACGACGAACTGTCCGTATTCGTGAAGAAGCGAGTTTACTCTTTCCGCGCGTTCGGCGTTCTCCACGATAATCGCCACCACGGCTATTCTTGTGTCGTCCATTGTTAGTATCTCCTTTCGGGAGCGGCTTTTCGCGCCGCAACCGCCAAAATAACCAAAAAGAAACTCCCCCGACCGCAAATCCATGGGCAGGGGGAGAGAAATAAATATAGGGAACACCTAAGTATTCCGTTATATCGTTTTGTCGCGCTCCGCCACCGTCAGGACGAACCTTTCGGATTGGGTTTACAAGCGCATTATACCACGCTTTCGCGCCTTTGTCAATAGTTTGGGGGCGAGTTAATCGTCAATCGTGCCGTGCAGCATCGCGCCGTGCAGTATTCTGCGTATCTGCACCGTTTCGTTCGGTTTGTCGTAATAATAAATCGCAACGTAATTGCCGCAAACAAGGCATCTGCATTTGCGATTTTTGATTGCGTAATTGCGCGGAACGAAGCCGCTTTCGGGAAAATCGGCGAGAGACATCACGTCCTTTTCAAGTTCCAGATAGAACTCGACGGCATTTTCCGGACTGTCGGCGGCAATATAATCGACAATCGAGTTCAAGTCGCTCTCGGCGCGTTGTGTAAAGATTATTTTGCGCGTCATAATTCCGCCTTAATATTCAGCCGGCTTCGGACGTTCGCGAAAACCTTTTCGGCGTCTACCGTTCTGCCGTCGACAATATCCTTGTCCGCTTCGCTCATAAACTGTTCGAGCCTCAGCTCGCGCGCAAACGCGTTGTAGTCCTCGATGCTCATTATTACGCTGTCGCCGCGCCCGTTTACGGTCAGAAAAATCGGCTCGCCCTGCTCGCGGCAAAGCTTCATAAGCCCCGAGTAATTATTTCTCAATTCCGACGAGGGTTTAATTTGCATGGCTTAAGTCGCCTCCTTATGCTTATTGTATGCAAATTATATCATAATTTTGATACGATGTCAAGAAAAAAATAATCGCCGCGACTGTCCGTGGCGATTATAGGGGAAACGCGAGGCGTTTCGGGTTTTTTATTTTGTCCTTTTATCCGGGCGACTGTTTATTATTGAGGTGAGCCGAGTAGGGTTACCGCGCGTCGGTTTCGTCGGCGCGATCTGCCGACGTAATCGTCGATTCAGCCGCGGCTTCGGCTATGGCGGTTGCGGCTTCCGTTGCTTCTGCTTCGGGTGCCGCCGTTGCGGCTTCCGAGTATTCGGCGGTTTCGTCGAGGGCGTAATCGGCGGCGGTTTCGTCGGCGCAGCCGTGCGAATCTTCGGCTGCGAGTTCGGCGGCAGCCATAAGCTTAGCCTGCTCGTCGATTTGCGAAGCGGTCATCACGAGCTTGCCGTCGAACCAGTCGGGCTTGAGCTTCATGCCGATAAAAGCGTAGGTGCACACTCCGAGGCACCCCACGACGTTGACCATCATGTCGCCCATGGTGTCTTTAAGACCGCTGCCGTAGGGAACCGAGCTTATTACGTTGCCGTTTTCCAGCACCTCGACTACGCCGTCCTTCCAGCGCTGCATATTGGCGTCGAAGATGCGGTCGGCGCCGTACTCGAAGATTTCCCAAACGTACTCGGTGGTCATCGTGAAGCAGAACGTGAACAGCACGATAAAGAACGGCGAGAGATTCACCTTGTCGGGGTTGGTTTTGTTCAGCATGAACACGAACGAGAAGCCGATAAACGACATAATCACGCCGCTGGTGGTATGCAGGATTTTGTCGAAGAGCGCGAGGTTATCGTAGGCGCGGTAGACCTCGCCGAGCACGAAGTGCGCGAAAATAAACACATACAGCGTAATCGTGATGTAGTTGGGAACGTACAGCTTGAATTTCTTTTCGAGAAACACCGGAATGTTCAGACACAACAGCGCCATCACGCACATGAAAATCTGATTCGCCGTGGTTTCGCCGCCCTCGCGGTTGATAAGGTAAGTCACCAGCGAAGCGATTGCCACCAGCGCGGTCAATATCTGCAAAAAGAAGTATAAAAACTTGTTGCCCTTGTTCTTTTTCACCAGTTTCTGGCGATATTTTTCAGTAAGCTCGTCTATCTTAGTCACTGTAATTAAACCTCTGCATAGTATTTGGAATTCGCTTATCGAATATCACGCTTTACCATGGTAATTATACCCGATTTCGCTCTTGTCGTCAAGCCGATTTGGACGGGCTAACCCGGAAACGCGCCGTAAATTATACTCGGAGCGGTCAATAGTAAAAACAAAAATCGCCCGTAGCGGAAATTCCGCCCGTGCGATTTTGTCCGCTCGCGCCGATTTCGGTTCGCGCGGAGCAGAGGATATTATTGAGATTTGTTTATTGCCGATTTATTTAGCCTCGGGCTTTTTCACTACGACGTCGAGGTCGCCGTCGCGCTTCTCGACAATCAGCTCGCTGCCGGGCTCGAGGTCGGCGGACAGCATCTTCTTTGCGAGCAACGTTTCCACCTTGCTCTGCAAATAGCGTTTAAGCGGACGCGCGCCGTACACGGGGTCGTAGCCGTGGTCGACGATAAAATCTTTCGCCTTGTCGGTTATCGTCAGCCGCAGCCTGCGTTCCTCGATGCGCTTTGCGAGCGAGGCGACGAGCAAGTCGATTATGCCGCCGACGTTAGCCTTGGTGAGCGGCTTGTAGTAGATTATTTCGTCCAGCCTGTTCAGGAACTCGGGGCGGAAAGACTGCTTTAAGAGCTTACCGACTTCCGCTTTCGCTTCGTCCTTGATTTCGCCCGTCTTTTCGTCGATGCCGTCGAGGATATGGCTCGAGCCGAGGTTGGACGTGAGGATAAGGATAGTGTTCTTGAAGTCCACGGTGCGCCCCTGCGAATCGGTGATTCTGCCGTCGTCCAGCACCTGAAGAAGGATGTTGAACACGTCGGGGTGAGCCTTTTCTATCTCGTCGAACAGCACTACGGAGTAGGGTTTGCGGCGTACCGCCTCGGTGAGTTGACCGCCCTCTTCATAGCCGACGTATCCCGGAGGAGCGCCGATAAGACGCGACACAGAAAACTTTTCCATATATTCGGACATATCGATTCTCACGAGGTTGTGCTCGTCGTCGAACAGACACTCGGCGAGCGCCTTTGCGAGCTCGGTTTTGCCCACGCCCGTGGGGCCTAAGAACATAAACGAGCCTATCGGGCGGTTGGGGTCGGCGATGCCTGCGCGCGAACGCATAATCGCCTCGCTCACCTTTTCCACCGCCTCGTCCTGACCGATTACGCGCTTGTGGAGAATATCGGCAAGGTGCAGTATCTTTTCGCGCTCGCCCTCCATCAGCTTCGAGAGCGGAATGCCCGTCCAGCGCGACACGACTTTTGCGATTTCCTCGTCGGTCACGGTGTCGCGCAGCAGCGCGTTCTTGTCATTTTTCTCGGAGTTTTGCGCCTGCTCGAGCTTGCGGTTGAGTTCGGGCAGGGTGGAGTACTTGAGCTTTGCGGCGTGCTCGTAATCGGCGTTTCTCTGCGCCGCTTCGATTTCGCCGTTCACGCGCTCGATTTCCGATTTAAGGTCGGAAACCGCGTGGATATTCTGCTTTTCGGCTTCCCACCGCGCCTTCATCGCGCCGAACTTCTCGCGAAGGTCGCCAAGCTCCTTGCGAATATCTTCGAGCCTTGCCGCGCTCAGCTCGTCCGTTTCCTTTTTGAGCGCCGTTTCCTCGATTTCCAGCTGCATGATTTTGCGCGCGATTTCGTCCATTTCGGTGGGCATCGAGTCGATTTCCGTCCTTATCATCGCGCACGCTTCGTCCACGAGGTCGATTGCCTTGTCGGGCAGGAAGCGGTCGGTGATATAGCGGTTGGAAAGCGTTGCCGCCGCAACCAGCGCGCTGTCGTGAATGGTCACGCCGTGATAGACCTCATAGCGTTCTTTCAGTCCGCGCAGAATGGAGATAGTGTCCTCGACGTTGGGTTCGTCCACCATGACGGGCTGGAAGCGCCGCTCGAGAGCCGCGTCCTTTTCGATGTACTTGCGGTACTCGTCGAGAGTGGTCGCGCCTATGCAGTGCAGCTCGCCGCGCGCCAGAAGCGGCTTCAAGAGATTGCCAGCGTCCATCGCGCCGTCGGACTTGCCGGCGCCCACAATCGTGTGCAGCTCGTCGATGAACAGTATGATTTTGCCCTCGCTCTTCTTGACTTCGCTCAGCACGGCTTTCAGCCTTTCCTCGAATTCGCCGCGGAACTTCGCGCCGGCGATAAGCGAGCCCATGTCGAGCGCGAAAATCGTCTTGTCTTTCAGTCCCTCGGGCACGTCGCCGCGCACGATACGCTGCGCCAGCCCCTCGGCGATTGCGGTCTTGCCCACGCCGGGCTCGCCGATGAGCACCGGGTTGTTCTTGGTCTTGCGCGAAAGTATGCGGATGACGTTCCTTATCTCGCCGTCGCGCCCGATAACGGGGTCGAGCTTTTGCTCGCGAGCCCTCTCCACGAGGTCGAAGCCGTACTTCGACAGCGCGTCATAGCTCGATTCGGGGTTGTCGCTCGTCACCCTGTCGGTCTTGACCTTTTTGAGCTCGGCGACAAACGCCTCTTTGGTTATGCCGTGCGCGCGGAACACGCCGCGAATGCCGTCGTCGGCATAGTCGAAAATCGACAGCATAATGTGTTCGACGGACGTGTACTCGTCTTTCATGCCTTTCGCAAGCTTTTCCGCAGCCGACAGAATTTTGTCGGTCAGCGGCGAAACGTAAACCTTGTCAGGCTCGCGCCCCGAACCCGAAACGGCAGGAATCTTGCGAATGAGCGCGTCCACCTCGCCGAGAATCGCGTCGGGCGACTTGCCCATTTTCTTGAAAAGCGAACCGATGAGTCCGTTCTCCTGGTCGACGAGCGCGTACAGAAGGTGCTCGGGCGTTATCTGTATATTTCCGTTTTCTATGGCGATGTTCTGAGCGGATTGAATCGCCTCCATCGCCTTTTGAGTAAGCTTATTGGTATCCATAGTTAAATCCTCCTTGTCCTTTTATTAAATTATCAGTCTGCCGGCGTTGAGCTCCGCGAGGTAAGCGTTTTCCAGCTCCTCGGCGCCGATTGAGCCGCCGGTGACGAACCGCTTGAGCAGCTTGTCGAACGCGCGGATGTAATCGGTAATCGCGCGCCCGAGTTCCGCCGCCGAGTATTGTTTGCCGCGCGGCAGCGCGAGCGAGCGCGTCCACTTGTTGTCGTCCAGCGAGTATTCTATTTTCTCGCCGCCGGGCTGAGACGAAACGTAGATTTCTTCCATTCTCCGCCACAGCCCGAAGAATTCGGTCAGTGCGGCAAGCAGAGCCGGCGACTGCGTTCTGAAGTTGACCGTAAGCTCGCCGATTGAGCCGCCGGGCGAGCGGTAAAGCTCCACCTCGTAGCGAATCGTGGGGCGGTAGCGGTATTCGAGCGCGCTCTTTATCGACAGCGTGTTGTCGTGCTCGCCGAAGAAAACGGGCAAATCGTCCGCTCCCGGCATCAACGCTTCCACGCGCTTGAACACGTCGCGGATCAGCCGCTCGGGGGTGGTCACCGAAACGTATTCGGCAAGAACCTCGTTGATAAAGCCCGAACGCGTTATTCCGCGCTCGTCCGCCAGCCTGTCGATTTCGTTCACCACGTCCTCCGCAAGCATTACGCTGTATACGTTCTTTTTCATCTTTTCGTTGCCTCCCGTGCTTTTCGTCGCGCTCTCGTTATTTTTTCCGCGGCGGCTTTGCTTTATGCCGCCGCAGCCGTCCGAAAGCGTTCCCGGTCGGAGCTCTCGCCCCGACTTTCAACCATATTTTACCACCGATTTTCCGAAAATGCAAGCTTTTTTAAAAAATTTTGTAAATATTTTTATATAAAAATTGCTACAAAAGTTTTCCGGACTTTGCGAAATCCGTCGACTTTTGTCGAAAAAGTACGAAGATGGTCGAATCGAAAAAAAGTTTTTAAAAACCCTTGATATTGTTGACGGAAGGATGTATAATGTATTCGATGATATTTTCACAATAAAACGTGAGTAAATCACCGCTCGGAATGTGAAAATCGTAGTGACAGAGCGCGAAAAATGTCGAAAACGCTTTGCCGCGGCGGTTTGCCGAGAAAAAACAACGCCTTGCGAGGAAAACTTACAGGCGAAAAAATACGCCCCGAGGGGAAACCGCGGGACGGAAGGAGTAAAGAATGGCAAGATTACTTATAGTGGACGACGAGGCGAAGATTCGCGAGGTGCTCAGGCTTTACGCCGAGTTCGAGGGGCACGATTGCGTCGAGGCGGAGGACGGCATGCAGGCGGTCAAGCTTGCGCACGACAACAATTTCGACGTAATCATCATGGACGTAATGATGCCCAAGCTTGACGGATACTACGCCGTCAAGGAAATACGCAAGTTCTCTCAGGTGCCCGTCATAATGCTTTCGGCGCGCACCGAGGAATACGACAGGCTGTTCGGCTTCGAGGTGGGAGTGGACGACTACGTTGTCAAGCCGTTCTCGCCCAAAGAGGTCATGGCGAGGGTGGCGGCGTTATTGAAGCGCGTCAACCCCGGCAAGGGCGCGACTATCGTGTCCGAAGGGCTGGAAATCGACATACCCGGCAGAAACGTGTACGTCGACGGCAAAAAAGTGAACATGACTCCCAAGGAGTACGAGCTGCTGTTTTACCTCGCGCAGAACAGAGGCATCGCCATTTCGCGCGAGCAGCTTTTGTCCAACGTGTGGGGCTATGACTTCTACGGCGACGACCGTACCGTGGACACGCATATAAAAATGCTGCGCTCGTCGCTGGGGCGTTACCGCGAGAAGATAGTCACGCTGCGCGGACTCGGTTATAAAATGGAATTGTAAGAAGGCGCGCCATGGCAGAAAACGCTTCCGCGGCGCAGGGTGGCGGCGAGTCGCCCCCGATAAAGCCCGACACAAAACCAAAGAGAACCGGAAGAAAACGGAAACGCAAAAGACGCGGCAGCGTGATGTATCGCACCTGGCTGTACTTCATAGCGATGACGGTGGCGATGCTCTCGCTCCTGTGGGTCACGGAAATGATACTCTTCAAGGCGTACTACGCGCGCACGAAGGAGAGAGAAATCATCAAGGAGTGCTCCGAGCTGTTCGACGACTTTTCGGCTGACAAGTACGACGAAACCACGGGCGAAGTGGACGACGCCTATGTGAGAAGAATCGAAGCCGCGGTTGCCGGCAATCAGTTACAGGCGGCTATATTCACGCTCACTCCCGACAAGGAGCTGTCGGCTATTACGCCCTACGACATTCACATAGTGTTATACCGCGACCATTTCGGGCGTTCTCCCGACGAAAGTCTGGGGGCGGATTCGCCGTCGTTCATGCCCGAGCCCACCTACTTTCAGGAGCGCGAACCCGGCGCGTTCACCTATCACGTCCGCCACGACAACGGCTCCTACACCGTGATTGTGGGCGACTCCACAAAGCTCCCCGACGGCACCGAAATGTGGTTCTACGCCAGCAGCGTGATTATGCCCAACGACTCGACCATATCGCTGCTCGCCAGCCAGCTTGTGTTCGTCACCTGCCTGTGCGTAGTCGTGTCGGTGCTGCTGTCCTACGCGCTCAGCCGCAGCATAACCAAGCCCATTCGCGGCTATGCCGAAACGGCGCGGCTGCTCGGAAAGAAAAAGGTAGTGTTCCGCACCACGGGGCTTTTCGAGTTCGACGAGCTCGCAAACGCGCTCAACTATTCGGCTGCGGAGCTGGAAAAGACCGAAAAAATGCGCCGCGACTTCCTCGCCAACGTCAGCCACGACCTGCGCACGCCGCTCACCATGGTGAAGGCGTATGCCGAAATGGTCAGGGATATTTCCTGGCGCGACGAGAAAAAGCGCAACGAACACTGCAACGTTATCATCGACGAGGTTGACAGACTGACGATGCTGGTAAACGATATACTCGACCTTACCAAGCTCCAGGCTGGGACGCGAGAGCCCGACTTGAAGCGGCTGAATCTGTCCAAGCTCGTTTCCAACGTGCTGGAAAGATTTGCGATTTTGTCCGAGCAGAGCGGCTACGCGTTCTCGCTCGACGCCGACGAGGACTGCTTCGTGCTCGCCGACGAGCGCATGGTGGAGCAGATTGTCTACAATCTCGTGGGCAACGCCGTCAGTTATACCGGCGAGGACAAAAAGGTTTCCGTCACGGTCAGGCGGCTCGCCGAAACCGTCAGGGTTGAGATTTCCGACACGGGCAAGGGCATCGCGCCCTCCGAACGCGACAAGGTTTGGGACCGCTATTACCGCTCGTCGCAGGCAAAACGCGCGGTGGTGGGCAGCGGCATGGGCTTGTCCATCTGTAAAAACCTTCTCGAGCTGCACCGCGCGCGGTACGGAGTCGACTCGGTGGTCAACCACGGCTCGACTTTCTGGTTCGAGATGAATTACGCTCGCGAGGAAAGCGAGCAGTAAGAAAACGCGAATTTTCCCAACTTCCCCTATATTGTCATAATACGCTCACATTATTCCTTTATAGTATAGGCATCTCATTAGTTTCCTATCTTTGTCCGAGGAGTCGCAGCCCGGGGTCAAACGCCCCTGAGCCGCGGCTCTTCGGATTTTTAAACGCAAAAAAGTCCGCCCCACTCTATGCGAGGGGACGGATTTTGTCTGTCGGGGGCAGAGCCGAGTTCCGTTTTTCCACGTCTGTCAACGCCGCGAAGCGAAAATCGCGGAGAAATCGTTGCCGTCCGGGAGCGGAGCGTTAAAACTTGACGAAAGCGGCGCGAGTGTGCTAGAATTCTCATATTGTTGTATCTAGCCGCGAACGGAAACCGATTTTGTCGCGGAAGAGGGGAGAAAAGCATGGAGCAATATGAGTTTTCGCGAAAGCTGACGGTGAAGAGGTGTTACGACGTGATAGTGGCAGGCGGAGGCGTTGCCGGAGTTGCGGCTGCAGTTTCGGTCGCGAAAAGAGGCAAAAGCGTTCTGCTTCTCGAAAAGTCGAATATCTTGGGCGGTTTGGGCACGCTCGGGCTTGTGAATTACTTTGTGCCGATGTGCAACGGCAGGGGCAAGCAAATTATTTTCGGGCTTGCCGAAAAGTGGCTTCGCGCTTCCGCCGAGTACGGGTACGACACCATTCCCGACGAGTGGAAAAACGGCGAGCCGAAGGAGCCCACGACCGCGCGCTACTATCAGCAATACTCGCCGTATATTTTCGCTTTGCAGCTAACCGAGGAAGTCAAAAACGCCGCCGTCGACCTTTTGTTCGACTGCACGGCGACTTATCCCGTCATGGACGGCAGGCACTGCACGGGCGTAATCACCGACAGTAAGTCGGGGCTCGAGCTTTACGCGTGCAAAATGCTGATTGACACTACGGGCGACGCGGATTTATTGCGCCGTTCGGGCATGCCCACCGTGGCAGGCGAGAATTTTTACTCGTACTTCGGCAAGCAGATTACGCTGGACGGGTGTAGAAAAGCCGCGGAGAAGGGCGATATTCGCTATGCCTACGGCACGGTGTGCGGCGGCGGAATCAACCTCTACGGCGATAATCAGCCTGCGGACAAGCCGCGCTGGAGCGGACTTACCGCGGAGGAAGTAACCGATTATCTTGTCGACAATCAGCTGGAAATGCTGAGAAAGCTTAAGGCGCAGCCGCGGCTCGAGCGCGACCTCGCGATGCTGCCGCTCATGCCGAACTTCCGCACGACTTGCCGAATACGCGGCGAGTACTCGCTTAAAGTCGCCGATTGCTATCGCCATTTCGACGATTCCGTGTGCGCGATAAACGACTTCGACCACCGCGACCACCTGTTCGAGGTGCCGTATCGCACGCTTATCGATTGCGATTTCGACAATATCGTCACCGCCGGGCGTAGCGCTTCGGGCGAGGGCTACGGCTGGGATTTATTGAGAGTGATTCCGCCGGCGATTCTCACCGGTCAGGCGGCAGGCGAAGCGACTTGCCTCGCCATTGAGAACGGCCGCTCCGTCGCCGCGGTGCCGATTGCCGCGCTCCAATCGCGGCTTGAGGCGGCAAACGTGATGATACATTTTCCCGACGCGTATATCCCCGACGACCGCACCGTAATCATTCACGGCAAAAATGCGGACGGTCACATCGAGGGACATAATTAGCGCGCGTTATAAAAATTCAGCGAAATCGTAAATAATAATGTAATTTTAACCGAAACGGGTGACGGGAGGGCGGTCGCAAAGCCTGAGGGCTAAGCTCCCTTGGTCGCTATGCAACCGTGAACAGATTTTGCCTGACGGCAAAAATCGTTCAGCCTCCCGTACTCCGAACAAAAAAATACCGATAACACAGATGTGTTATCGGTATTTTTTGGTCGGAGTGACGGGATTTGAACCCACGACCTCATGGTCCCGAACCATGCGCGCTACCATCTGCGCTACACCCCGAAAACCGCCGTTAAGCGATAAAGCATAAAAGATTATAATAAAAAGCGCGGCGTTTGTCAAGGGTTTAGGGGGAGTTGAGCAAAAAGAAGTTTCGGCGCGGCTCGCAAAGGACAATGGGCGCGTTGCAGGGGCGGCGATTATCGCGGATATGGACGGCGGCGGCTTTCGGACTTAAGCGGATAGCAATCGATTATGCTTGACGGGGCGAGAAAGTTGTGCTACAATACTGCGTGGCAATGTATAAGCCCGTGAAATGGTCGGGCGTTTCTACCGGCTGCCCGAAGCCGACTACATTGAGAAGATTCGGGCGAGCTTGTACGTCCGAGCGGAATCGGGCTTTTTTTATGCCCTTAAAAAGGAGAATAATTATGGATTACGACGTAATAATCGTGGGAGCCGGACCGGGCGGAATTTTCGCCGCGTTCGAACTTCGCGACAGCGGACTGAAAACTGCGGTTTTCGAGGCGGGCGGCGCGCTTTCCGAGCGCAGGTGTCCCATCGACGGAGTGAAGGTAAAAAGCTGCGTAAACTGCAAGACCTGCTCGATAATGTCAGGGTTCGGAGGAGCCGGGGCGTTTTCGGACGGCAAGTACAACATTACCAACGACTTCGGCGGCAACCTTTGGGAGCATATCGGCAAAAAACGCGCGCTGGAACTTATGGAATACGTAGATACGATCAACGTGGCGCACGGCGGAGAGAAAACGCGGTTGTTTTCGACCGCGGGTACGAAGTTTCACAAGATCTGCATGCAGAACAAACTCAATCTTCTTGATGCCAAGGTGCGCCACCTCGGCACCGACATCAATTACGAGGTGCTGAGCAACCTTTACGCCGAGCTCAAAAACAAAACGGACTTTTATTTTCATTCGCCCGTAATCACCGTGAGAAAGACGGACGGTGGCTATGAAGTCGTGACGGCGCAAAAAACGTATACCTGCCGCGACTGTATAATTTCCGTGGGAAGGAGCGGCAGTAAGTGGATGCAGTCGCTCTGCCGCGAGCTGAACATTCCCACGCGCTCCAATCGCGTCGACCTCGGCGTGCGAGTGGAGCTCAACGCCGAGATTTTCGAGCACCTTACGAGCGAGCTTTACGAGAGCAAAATCGTTTATAAGACCGAAAAATGCGAGGACTATGTGCGCACGTTCTGCATGAACCCGCGCGGCGTTGTGGTCAACGAGAACACCAACGGCATAATCACGGTCAACGGGCACAGCTTCGAGGCCGAGGACAAAAAGACGCAGAATACGAACTTCGCGCTGCTGGTGAGCAAGCATTTTTCCGAGCCGTTCAAGGACAGCAACGGTTACGGCGAAAGTATCGCGCGGCTTTCCAACATGCTGGGCGGCGGCGTAATCGTCCAGCGTTTCGGCGACCTGGTGCGCGGAAGGCGCAGCACGCGCGAGCGCATCGAGGAAAACTACGTCACGCCCACGCTCAACGCCACTCCGGGCGACCTCAGCCTCGTACTGCCAAAGCGAATCCTGGACGGCATCATCGAGATGATCTACGCGCTCGACAATATCGCCAAAGGCACCGCCAACGACGAAACGCTTCTGTACGGCGTGGAAGTCAAGTTCTACAACATGGAAGTCGAAACGGACGAAAACCTGGAAACGAAACACAGGGGATTGTACGTCATCGGCGACGGCAGCGGCTCGACTCATTCGCTGTCGCACGCTTCCGCAAGCGGCGTGTACGCGGCCCGCCGTATCCTCGAAACCCGCGCGTAAGGAGAGAAAGAGATGAAGAACGAAATTTTTTCGGGCAAATGGGGTAAATGCCATTGTCAGGGAATGACGATGGATCGCGAGCGCAGATATATTTACTATTCGTTCACGACGGTGCTTGTCAAAACGGATATCGACGGCAACCTTATAGGTTACGTCGAAAATATCGCGGGACACCTCGGTTGCATCGACTATTGCGACGCGGACGGCAAGGTTTACGCATCGCTCGAGTACAAAAACGACGCTATCGGCAAGGGAATACTCGGCAGGATCGGCAAAGCGGACGTTAAACTTCGCGACGGATTCTATATCGCGATATTCGACGGGGATAAGATCGACCGCCCCGGAATGAACGCCGCGACCGACGGAGTGATGACTGCGGCGTACCTTAAAACCGTGTACGACGATTATTCGGGCAGCGTGACGACGGACGGCGGCACCGTGCCGCATATTCACGGCTGTTCGGGCATCGACGGGCTGGCGATAGGTCCGGATTTCGGCGACAGGGGCGGCAAAGAATACCTGCACGTCTGCTATGGCGTTTACGGCGACGAAACGCGCGCGGACAACGACTATCAGGTCATACTCCAGTATGAGATCGCAGAACTCAACGCGGCGGCGAAACCGCTCGACGAGGCGGACATGCACCGTTTCGGGGTAGAGAACCCGCGCAACAAATACTATCTGTACACCGGCAACACGACTTACGGCGTACAGAACCTCGAATACGACGAGTTCACCGGCGATTATTTCGCGTGCGTGTACACCGGGCATAAGCCGCAGTTTCCGAATTACCCCATGTTCGTCATCGACGGCGGAAAAGCGGCGGAAGAGAAGCCGCTTGTCGGTTGCGGCGGAGAAACAGGTCGCGTTTTGTCGCTGAAAGAAACGGGCGAGGCGAAAAACGGCATTTCGGGGATAAACTTTCCGCTCGGCAGCATGGGCGTTCACTCGCTCGGCGACGGCGAGTTCTGTTTCGTCGATCCCGTGTGGGACGATCCGGACAATCTGTCGGTGAACTGCGTTCGCTATCGTCTGACCGGAACGGACGGCAAACTCGCGTTCATAAAGGTATAAAATTTTTCGGCGTCAGCCCCCGGGAAACGTTAGACAGCGCGGCGGACGTCTGATATAATAATAGCGGAATTACTCGCGCGATAATACAGTCGGGCGGAAAAGGAGAGAATATCATGGTAAAAAAGACCTATACTTTTACGGACAAATGCGGCACGGTCGACGTGTACACGCTTGAAAACGCGAAAGGTATGAAAATGGAAGTGTCCGCGCTGGGCGGCAGAATACTCACGCTGACCGCGCCCGACAGGGACGGCAGATTCGCCGACGTATTGATGGGGCTTGCCCGTCCCGAGGATTACGTCGATAACCACCCGTACTACGGCGCGTTTATCGGGCGTTACGGCAACCGCATCGGCGGCGCGAAATTTACGCTGGGCGGCAAGACCTACGAGCTCGAGAAAAACAACGGCAAAAACATGCTCCACGGCGGTTTCGTCGGTTTCGATCGCAGACTGATGACCGCGAAAATCGACGGCGAAGCGCTGGTGCTGTCCTATCATTCGCCGGACGGCGAGTGCGGTTTCCCCGGCAACCTCGACGTGGACGTAAAATACGAGCTGACCGACGATGGCGAAGTCAAGCTCACCTACGACGCCGTTTCCGACGCGGACACGCTGTGCAACCTGACGAACCACGCGTATTTCAATATCGGCGACGACGACACCGTGCTCGACCAGGTGCTGGACATCAACGCCTCGCGCATAACCCCCGTCGACGACGAGCTGATTCCGCACGGCGAGTTCATGGACGTTATCGGCACGCCGTACTCGTTCAAGGGCGGCGTAAAGCTGGGCAAAAACATGTTCTCCGACGACCACATGATTGCGCTCTGCCACGGCTTCGACTTCAATTACTGCCTCGACCGCAAGGCGGAGAACGACCTCGAGTTCTGCGCGTCGGTGTACGACGAGAAGTCGGGCAGGTACATGGAATGCTACACCACGCTTCCCGGCGTGCAGCTGTACACGTCCAATACCGTCAAGGGCAGCGTGGGCAAAAAGACCTACGAAAACTACGCCGCGCTGTGCCTCGAAACGCAGGGCTTCCCCAACTCCCCGAACTGCCCCGAGTATCCCTCGACCGTATTGAAAAAAGGCGAGAAGTACCACACCGAAACCGTGTACAAATTCTCGGTGAAGTAAATCCGAGGATAATAATATTTATACGGAACAGACCGTTTTCCGGCATTGAAAGATTAGGCTAAGTAATCGCTCCATGCAGGGAATTCCACGAAACAGCCGAGCATTTTGCTCGGCTGTTTCTCTGAATTATCGGTCGTTATATTTCTGCGGCGGTCGGGGGGGGTACCGCGCGGAGAAAAATTGACTTTTTCTATTGAAATATTACCTTTTTGTCATAAAACGGATTTCGGGAATAAAAATATACGAATATCAGTATATTTATGAAACAAAATAGTATATTTTTGAGTTGCGGAAGGGGGAGTGTTTTGTGCTATACTAAGCTTACCATAAGAGCTCGCGGAAAAAGCCGTGGGTTTACAACACGAAAAAGCGAAAAATCGGGCGGGTATGAGGCTGAAAATAGGCGGATTATCCCGACGAAATCATGTGCTTTTCAGGTTGAAGGTAAATTTAAGAGCCTGTGGCGGAGGAAAGGCGCGCGCACGGGTTAAAAAGGAGAAAAAAGATGAGAAGAAAAAGAACCGGTCTTTTCGCCGTTGTCGTAGGCATGCTGCTTGCGACCGTTCTTGCATTCACGCTCGTCGGCTGCGGAGAGAAAAAAACCTATTCGGTTTCGCTTTCGCATGACGGCGCGAACATGAAAGTGGGCGAAGAAATCTCAGTTTCTATCGACGCGAACTACGACCTCGGCGACGTGACGTGGTCGACTTCGGATGAAGCCGTAGCGACGGTTAACGGCGGCAAAATCACCGCAGTCGGCGAAGGCACGGCGGACATCGGCGCGGTCACGACCGACCCGAGCGGCAAAGAGCACAAGCTCGTTTGCTCGGTGTACGTCACGGCAGGCGAAACCGCCGAGGCAGACTACAAAATCGAGGTTTATCGTCAGAAGAAGGACCGCACGGGCTACGAGCTCGACGCGGCGGCTTCGGAAAGCAAAAAGACGGCGGTCGGCAAGACCGTGACCGCGGCAAGCGAGCTTTACGGCAAAACGGGCTATGTGTTCGACGAAACCAACACGGGCAACGTGCTCGAAACGAAAGTTGCCGAGGACGGCAGCGCCGCGCTTAAACTTTATTATAACATAAAGACGTTCACCGTCACCTTCAAGGCAGACGGCGTGGCGGACGTAGTCAAGACCGTGGACTACGGCGACGCGCTCACCGATATTCCGTCCGTTCCCGAAAAGACGGGCAAAGTCGGCAAGTGGAGCGTATCGTCGTTTACGAACATCACCGCGGACATGACCGTTACGGCGGTCTACTCCGTCAGAGCTCTCACCGTCAGATTTATCGTCGACGGCGAAACCTATCAGCAGTTCGACGTCAGCTACGGCGACGCGTTCACCGACATTCCGGCAGTTCCCGTCAAGCCCGGCTACTTAGGCGATTGGGACGACGTGAGCGGACTGAGCGGCGTGACCGCCGACGTCGACGTCACCGCGGTTTATACCCCGAAAATCTGCACCGTCACCTTCAAAAACGGCGACAACGTGTACCAGACCTATGAAGAAATCAGCTCGCATACGCATATCACCGCTCCGTTGACCAACCCGACGAGAGAAGCCGACCAGGACTACGAGTACGACTTCGCAGGCTGGAAAGTACCGGGAGCCGTCAAACTGTGGAATTTCGACAGCGACGTAATCATCGACGACCTTGTGCTCGAAGCGGTATATAACGAGGTTCGCCTCTACGACGCGCAAGTCGTAGTTACGGGCGAAAAAGTCGACCTCCCGGGCGTTGAAGCTCCGCTCTTCGTGCCTACCGCAGACCAGCTCGTCGGCACCGTCGCAGGCGTTATCGACAGAGGCGACATCACTGTCAAGGTCGAGAACGGCGTGGCTAAGTTCCGCGCAAGAAGCGGCGAGTACACCGTCCGCGTAGCAAAAGGCAACTACACCGCAGACGTGGCCGTCGTTATCAACGAGGGCAACGCAACCGCCAACGCATATCTTATTCCGCAGGACGTCAAAGTCGGCGGAAAATCGGGCAGCGAGAAATCCTACGGCGGTAATGACGAGGGTACGCAGGGCACTAATTGGGTAAAGAACGGCACCGACAACCTTACGCTTACCGGTGCGGCATGGGTATACGTCGATACCACCACAGAGGAATACGCAACTCGTTACTATTACGAAGCCGACGTTGTTTTTGAAAACGTGGGTACCGTGGTCGGCTTTATGCCTGCATACGACGGAGGAGCGGGCTCGGGAAATAAGCTCGGCTTCACATACTCCGGCGGTAACAAGATTTATTGGCACAAGAGCCCATCCAGCGTGTGGAATAACGGTCAGTGGGGCACGAACACCGCCGAATATATTTCGGTATTTTATGCAGACCCTGCGGCTCATAAGTTCGCGGTTTATCGCGAGGACAACGATTATTATCTGCTTATCGACGACAGAGTAATCGCAAACTATCCGTGCTCTGACTTCGGAGCAAGCGGCTTTGGTTTCTTCTCGGTAGCCAACGGCAGCACCTGCAGCTTCAATAATATTCGCTATACGAGGAATACCGATACTCTGGACGCGGTGCGCGATTATATCACCGAAACTTCGCAAATCGGCGGCGCGGCTATTTATTCCGACGGAACGAAAATCAATTCGTTCGTTGCCGATTGGAACCTTACCGGCAAGGACAGCGGCAGAATAGGTTGCGGAAACGGTCCGTCCTACATTATCAACGGCGGCAAGGCAGGCAGCGTTTACTACGCCGAAGCCGAGTTTACTCCGTCGCATGAAAACAACTGGGTCGGCATTATGATCAATACCTCCGACAAAGAACCCAGCTCCACCGGCGTGTGGTACGGCTACGGCTGCGGTTACGGACAGATTTTCCGTCACTCCACCGCAGGCTGGGATTCGGGCGACCCGCTCGGCGCGTTCGATATCGGCTCCACCTTCAAGCTTGGCGTCGCTCGTATCAACGACCGCTACTATGTGTTCCTCGACGACAAGCTCGTCATCAGCGAACAGTACTGCGTAGTTTCCGGAAAGGATAAGAAAAAAACGCTTCCTGCGAATAACGAGTCCGGCTTCGGTATCTTTATCGGCAGCAACACCAAAAAGGACGCTACGTTCAAGAATTTCAAGTGCACGACCGACCTTGGCAAGATAGCTAAGCTTGTGGGCTCGTCCACCGTTGCGTTCGACGGCGCGACTGTCGAGGTCAAGCAGCTCGGTAACGCTATCGGCGAGAACGGCAACGTGATTGGCGGCGTGCCCGTCGAGTTCACCGTGACCCCCGAGAGCGGCAAAGCTATCGGCGACATCATGCTAACGTTCAACGGCAAGAGATTGAGCGCGACTTACACCGAGGGCGGCAAGTACACCTTCACCCCCAAGGCAGGCGGCAGCTATGAAATCGCCGTCACCTACGTCGATGAGGGCACGGGCTCGATTGACCTGAACGTCAAGTCCGTCACCAAGACCGTGGGCGACGTCGAGTACGCGCTGTACGACGTGACCGACGGTAGTGTGGAAGTTGTCGTCCGCAACATGTCCACCGGCATCGAGAACACCTATAACCTCACCGAGGCGACCAAGACGTTCGACAACCTCTCGGCAGGCTATTATGTAATCGAAGTCAAGTGCAACAACAACGTCTACACCTACGACGTGACCGTGGAAAAGGACAAAGCGACTGCGCTCACCGGCTTCCTTTCCTCCGCATATCTCGGCGGCAGTATCACCATCGATAACGCCGAGGGCGTGGAAACCACCTACAAGAGCTATAACAACGCGGACGTGAACGCGACTTCGGGACAGGCGTGGAGCCTCGTCGACGGCAGACGCGACACCATCAGACTGACCCACTACACTTATGCGTTCCAGAACAACGCCGTGGGCACCAAGTACTACGTCGAGGGCGTGTTCGACGCCAACCAGACCTACAACTTCGGCGACCACATCGCGGGCTTGCTCGTGTCGCACGGACCGAATAACCTCGCCAACGAAAGCGACGTCAAGCTCGTCGCGACTGTCAACGAGAAGAGGCTTATGGTTTCGTCCATTCTCAAGGATTGGGACCCCGTCGACACGCGTATTCTCGCCAACCTCGACGACGTGTTCCCCGGCGGCTACGACTCGGCAAAAGTCAAGCTCGGCGTCGTCCGCGACGGAATGGATTACTACTTCTTCCTCAACGACAAGTTCGTTTGCAGGTACTACTACTCGCACGTCGCCACCGTTTCGGGCTTCGGCGTGTCGGCAAGCAACGCGCTTGACGTGACGATTACCAACTTCAACTACTCGCTCAACGAGCAGCTTGTTGACGCGCTGAAGGCGCTTGCGCCCGAGGGCGAGAAGTCGATTGACCTCTACTTCATCACAGGTCAGTCCAACGGCACCGGCTACTCCAACTACAACTACAACACCGCCAAGAACGCGGACGAGCGCCTTGTTTACGGCGTGTCCAACGTCTGGTACGCAGGCGACCGCGACAGCGTGCTCAACCCCGACAAATCGGGTACGCTCGGCTGGCAGCTCACCCGTATGGGACTCGGCGGCAACCAGAGCAAGTTCGGCGCGGAAGCCGGCATGGCTCAGTCGCTCTCGTCTTACTATAACCCCACCAGCGGCAAGACCGCAGGCATCATCAAGTCCGCTCACGGCGGCACGAGCCTTCTCGACGCTATCGGCGGTCAGAACGAACCCGGCGGCAACTGGGTATCGCCCTCTTATGAAGCGGCGCTTGGAACGGTGCAGGAAGCAGGCGGACGTACCGGCGGCTGCTACCGTAGCTTTATCGAGCAGGTCAAGCTGAACGTGTCGCAGCTCAAGGCAATGGGCTACACCGAAATCAACTTCAAGGGTCTGTTCTGGATGCAGGGCGAAAGCGACCGCGGAGACCCCGTCGAGTACGTCAAGGCGTTCAAGTACCTCGCTTCCGACTTCCGTCGCGACCTCGGTACGATTGCAGGTACCGACCTCAGCAATATGCCAATCATCGTCGGCGAAATCTCGAAGTACACGAGCGGCAGCGCGAGCGCGATGAACGACACGTTCATTTCCACGCAGAACACGTTCCCCGAACTCGTCAACGATTGCTACGTCGTCAAGTCCTCGCCCTATGACGTGAGAAAGCAGGACGGCTGGCATTGGACTCAGACCGATATGCTCAAAATCGGTAACCTCGTCGGCGATTGCATCAAGACGAATATCCTCAAGTAAGGATATAGTAGTTCGGCAAGCAACAATCAGATAATCAAACTTCGCTCGCTTTTTCGGCGAGCGAAGCTAATGGAAAACGTATAGCAGCCGCTCGCAGGGCAAACGCCTTGCAAGCGGCTGCTTTTATTTTTCACCGTGGTTTCTTCTCGCAGGGTTGATTTTTTCACCGAGATATGGTAGAATGAAGTTTGACGGATGCCCCGTGAGACGGCTTATGGCAACGAAAATCGATTACGGCGAATTTTACGAGAGGTATAAATGGCAAGCAAAAAAACTACGGAATACGACGTCAGGCTGGAAATTAACTGCGCTTCTGCGGTCGGCTATTACATGTTGCGCTCGGGCGCGCCGCCGATAAACAGGCTTTACGTCAAAAACCTCGGCGAAGCGGCGATAGAGGACGCTCGGGTGGAGATAACCTCCTCGCCCGAATTCCTTTTGCCGTACTCGGCGGAAGCAAGATTGCCGGGGAAGAGCACGCTGCGTTTCGAGCCCGGCAATATAGTTTCGCCGCTGTTCACCGCGGCGCAGAACGAACGCGGCGACGGTACAATCGCCGTGAGGGTGATAAAGGACGGCGCGACGATTGTCGAAAGCGTGACACCCGTCGTGCTCACGGCGTTCAACGAGTGCGATTTTTCCGCGCGCCCCGAGCTTTTGGCGGCGTTCGTCACGCGCTCGGCTGCGCTCAAAAGCTTGGGCGCGGAAATCGACAGGCGGCTGGACGAGTGGAAGAGAAAGCGCGTCGAGTTTTACGAGGGCAGCAACGTCAACGACGTGCGCTATTATTTCGCCGCCGCGTACTCGGTGTTGTGCGAAAAGTCGTTTTTGCGCGCCGAAGCCCCGGGAGAGGACAAGGACGATATTATTATCTCCGGGCACGAGGCGACGCTTCGGGATAAAACCGCTTCCGAGCCCGAGCTCGCGCTGCTTTTCGCCGCCATGCTCGAAAACGCGGGAATTCATTGCGTGTTCGGGCGACTGGACGGCAAGTGGTACGTCGGCGCGTTCCTCACGGACGACTGCTTTGCTTCGGCGGTAATCGACGAGCCGTCGCTTGTCGCCAACCGCACGGGGCGCGGCGTGAACGAGCTGTCGCTGGTGGGCGTTTCGGGCATATTCGGCGGCGTGAGCTTCGAGCGCAACGAGCGGCTTTCGGCGGCGGACGCTGCAAAAGCCGAGCGAGGCTTTTTCGTCGACCTTACTTATGCGCGAATTTCGGGCGTAAAGCCGCTTCCCGAAAGGGTTAAGCGCGGAGGGGGCTATGACCTCGTGGAGTCCGACGAATACGATTTTTCGGTAAAGCCGCGCAAAATCAGGGAAATGAGCGGCGACCTCGGCGGCGAAACCGTTTTCTCGCGCGAAAAGCAGTGGGAGCGGCGGCTTCTCGACCTCGACATGCGCAATCCGCTTTTGAATTTTCGTCCGTCGGGCGCGGTCAGACTGCTGACAGCCGACCTCGACGACCTTATCCGCGCAGTGACCGCGCGCTCCGAGTTCGAGCTCGCGCCCACGGCTTCGGGCGAGGGCGCGCTGATGGACTTGTCGTCGCCGTTCGACGGCGCAAGCCCCTTAAAGCCCGTCCGTGACCTCATAAACTACGAATACAAGGCAGGCAAACTGCGCGTGCCGCTGTCGGGCAAGGACTTTGACCGCGCGCTTACCGCCGTTTACCGCAAGGAGAAGAGCAGGCAGGAGGAGTCGGGCGCGGCTTCGCTGTTCCTCGCCGCAGGTTTTCTCAGGTGGAAGAATTCGGAGGACGACGACTTCCGCTATGCGCCCGTGCTGCTCTATCCCGTCACCATGACCAAAAAAGGCGCGAGCTCGCCCTCGTTTTCCGTCGCGGTGCAGGAGGACGATATTCACGTCAACACCACGCTGCTCGAATACCTTTACCGCTGTTTCGACGTCGATTTGAGGGCGCTCGGCGAGTTCAGGGCGGATAGCCCGGAGGACTATTCGGCGGCGGTGGCGAGAATCCGCAGCGAAATCGCCGCTCACGCGGGCTTTACCGTCACTTCGGGCGCGTACCTGTGCTCGCTGTCGTTCTCCGGCTACAGAATGTGGAAGGACGTGCGCACCGAAATGGACGGCTTCCGCTCGAGCAGGCTTATCCGCGCGCTGACCTCGGGACAGCCCGAGTTTACCGCCTTAGACGCGCTCGGCGGATTGCGCTCGGTGGACGAGGCAATCGACGAGGACATTCTGCTACCCATCGGCGCGGACTCGTCGCAGTATTCCGCAGTCGCCGACTCGCTGGACAAAAGTTTCGTGCTGCACGGACCGCCGGGCACCGGCAAAAGCCAGACGATAACCAACATCATCGCGAACAATATCTATCGAGGCAAGCGCGTGCTGTTCGTCGCCGAAAAAATGGCGGCGCTGTCCGTCGTGTACAATCGGCTTCGGGCAATCGGCATAGGCGACTTCTGCCTCGAACTGTACTCCGAAAAAACCAAAAAGTCCGACGTAATCGCAAAGCTTTCTCACACGCTCGCGCTTGAGCCAAGGGCAGAGGCGAACGGCGGCGCGTGCGAGGAAATCGCCGCGCTCTCGGACAAGCTCGGCGGCGAAATGCGCGCCATGCACGAGAAAAAACCGATAGGCTTCTCCGTTTACGAGGCGGCAACGGGATACCTTCAGAACGCCGACGCGCCCGACTGCTTCACGCTCGACAGCCTGTTCTACGAAAAGCTGACGCGCGAAAAATTTTCCGACTATGCCGAAATGCTGAGCGAGCTCACGCTGTGCGCCAAGGAGTGCGGCGCGCTCGACCGCTCGCCGTTCAGATATATCAACGTTATCGAGTACACGCCCTCGTGGCGCAAGCGCGCCGACATGATGCTGGACGTCTACGCTCGCGAGCTGCGTTCGCTGCGGTTCTACGCCCGCGCCCTCGTGCCGCACTTCAATATGCGCACGGTGGCGTTCACTCGTGAAAAACTACAGGGGCTGAGCCGTCTCGCCGCGTTTTTGTCGGACTCCGAAGTCATTAAAAAGCTGCTCTCGAGCCGCGAAAACATAGGGCTGCTAGCCGTCGCGGACAGCCTTATCGCGCTGAAAGACCGCGAAAATCGCCTGAAAACCGCGTTCGCAGAAAAGTTTACCGCTTTCCCCGAAGCCGCTTTCTCCGCGAGCGAGGTGATTGCCGCCGGCAAAAAGGATTCGGCCGAAGCGCGGCTCGTCAAGCGTTACGCTTCGTCGGTCAAGTACGCGCTCGCAAAGCCCTTGAGAGGCGAGTATTTTCAGGGGCTCGTCGCGATTAGCGAAAACCGCCTGAAAATCGACGAGCGGCTGCAAAGGCTTTCCGCGGCGTTCGGCGGCGGCGAGGAAGGGCTCACCGAGGCGGCGACGGAAATCTGCGAGTTCGCGGCGGCAGGCAAGAGCATTTACGCCGAGTTCGATGAGCGCGTGTTCTTCGAGTCGTGCCGTATTATCGTCGGCTTCGGCGAGTTTCCGCTGCTTCGCTACTACGCCGGCGAGTACGAGCGCGCCGAAAGCGCGAGGGCGGACTTCGAGCGGATTTTCGAGATTGACGGCGAAAGAGAATGCGACGAGCTCAACGACGAAATCGAGTACGTCGCCGGTATTCAGAAGAACATGGACAAAATTTCCGGCTGGTGTCGCTACCGCGAGGTGGCGGAGAAGTGCCGCAAAAAGGGCTTCGAGTTCGTGCTCGAGCCGCTCGCTCTCGGCGACGTCGCGCCCGACGACGTGCTCGCGTGCTTCAAAAAGCGCGTTTACGCCGAGTTCGTGAAAAGCGAGGTGGCTCTCGACGACAGGCTGTGCAGGTTTTCGGGGCTCGCGCTCGAAGAGGCGATCGAGCGTTTGCGCGCCGCCACCGATGAGTACGAGGAGTACGCGCGGAAAAAGCTTTACAACGCGCTGGTTTCCGGGCTTCCGTCGCCGCTTAAAGACGGCGAGCACAATCTCGAACGCGTGCTGCTGGCGCGCGCCGAAAAGACGGGCGGCAGGGGCGTCACGCTGAGAAAGCTGTTCACCGAAATTCCCACGCTTATGAAAGCCGCCTGCCCGTGCATGCTGATGAGCCCGTCGTCGGTGGCGCAGTTCCTCGATTCGTCGCCCGACAAGTTCGACCTCGTGGTGTTCGACGAGGCTTCGCAGGTGCCCACCGCCAAGGCAGTGGGAGCGATTGCACGCGCGGAAAGAGTGATTGTCGTGGGCGATCCCCGTCAGCTGCCGCCCACCTCGTTCTTCGGCTCGGACTTCCGCGACGAGGAGCACCCCGAGCTCGAGGACCTCGAGAGCATACTCGACGACTGCCTCGCCGTCGGCATGCCCGAGCGGCACCTTCTGTGGCATTACCGCTCGCACCACGAAAGCCTGATTGCGTTTTCCAACGCGTTCTTCTACGACAACCGCCTGCTCACGTTCCCTTCGCCGGGCGAAGCGGACGGCAGAGTTTCGATGTGCTATGTCGACGGCGTTTACGACCGCGGCGACACGAGGTGCAACGCCGTCGAAGCCGACGCGCTGATTGCCGACGTTATCGCGCGGCTTAAAAGCCCCGTCGGCAGGGCGCGTTCCGTGGGCGTAGTCACGTTTTCGACCGCTCAGCAGGCTTACATAGAGGACAAGCTGACCGCGGAAATCGCGCGGCTGGGGCTGGAAAAAGTCGCCTACGAGTGCCCGGAACCGCTGTTCGTCAAGAACCTCGAAAACGTGCAGGGCGACGAGCGCGACGTGATACTGTTCTCGGTGGGCTATGGTCCCGACAGGGGCGGCAAGCTGTCGCTCAACTTCGGACCGCTTAACCAGACGGGCGGCGAGCGGCGGCTGAACGTTGCCGTGACGCGCGCACGCACCGAAATGCGCGTGTTCTCGTCGGTGCGCTCGGGCATGATAGACCTTGCGCGTACCTCGTCCAAGGGCGTGAAATGCTTGAAATACTTTCTCGAATACGCCGAGCGTGGCAGGGAAATGCTGGCAATCGATTACACGGCGGCAGGCGAGGCGCCCACCGGCATAGGCAAACTCGTTGCCGACGCGCTCACCGAAAAGGGGCTTAAGTGCGACTGTAACGTGGGCGTGTCCGACTTCAAGATTGACGCGGCAGTCGTCGACCCTCGCGACAAATCGCGCTATATCCTCGCAATCGTGTGCGACGGCGAAAACCAGGCGCGTATTCCCGGCGTTCTCGACCGTGCGAGCGTGCAGACGCGCATACTCAAAACGCTCGGGTGGAACGTCGCCAATCTGTGGACGCTGGACTTTTTCGCCAATCCCAAGCGCGAAATCGCAAGGATAAAGTCGCTCGTAGCCGCGCTCGCAGGCACGGGACTGACGAGCAAAAAAGCCGCCAAGGAAACGCTTAACCGCTATAAGAGGGCTTACAAGCGGCTCGCCGTGCGCACGCCGTCCGCATGCGGCGCGGAATTCGTCGCGACCGAGGACGGCATTAAAGCGGTTAAAGCCAAAGCCGAAGCGATAATCAAAGCCGAATCGCCCGTCGCCGAGGACTATCTTACGGGCAGGCTGAGAGATATTTTCCGCGTGCCAAAGACCTCCAAAAAGGCTTGCGCCGCCATACTTACTGCGGTGAGGGGACTGGACGGGCTCGCTTCTCCCGATGACGACGGCGAGTATCGGTACGCATCGGGCAAAACCGAAGTTTTCCGTCCGCTCGACGACAAAACGCCGCGCGATTACGCCGACGTCTGCCCCGAGGAAATCGCCGTCGCCGCGCGGTGCGCTCTCGAGCTCTACGGCTCGTGCAGCCGCGACGCGCTTGTTAAAAACGTGCTCGCGCTGATGAACGCCAAAAAGACCGCCAAAACCGTCGAACTCACCGCTCGCGGTATCGACTACGCCGTTCGCAGCGGCATTATACTAGCTACCGTAGACGGTAATTTTACATCTTAAAGGTGAGAGTTTTTGCTTTTTCATGACAGAACGTTCTTCGCGTTGAGATTAAATCGATAAAGGAGAAAAGAATATGAAAAGACTTGTTTACGTCGCTTCGTGTGCCGACGACGGCGGCATTTACACCTACGAGTGGAACAAGGGCGATATGACGCTTGTTTCCAAGACGCCGGTATATCGTCCGATGTACATTGCGCACGAGAACGGCAAAACCTACGTTATCACCGAGGGCGACGAGAAAAAGGGTCTGTTCGGCACGTTCTTCTCGTTTGAAAACCGCGGCGGCGAGTTGACGGACAAATCCGCGGAACTGTCGTGCGAGGGCTACGCGACATGCCACCTATCGGTTGACGGCGGCGAGGCTTACGCGGTCAATTACATTTCCGGCAGCGTGATAAAGTTCCCGGGCGGTAAACTCGTTACGCACAGCGGCAGGGGCGTTCATCCCACGCGCCAGACCGCCGCGCACACGCACATGGCGATAGTTGCGCCCGACAAAAAGTATGTGCTGGTCACCGACCTGGGATTGGACACGGTGTTCACCTACGACCGCGACCTTAACTTCGTTTCGAGCGCGAAAGTACCGTCGGGTTACGGCGCGCGCCACCTCGCGTTCTCGCCCTGCGGCAAGTACGTCTATTGCGTAAACGAGCTGGTGTCGTCGGTGTCGGCGTTCGGGTACGCGGACGGCAGACTCGAGTATATCGACACTACGCTCTGCCCTGTAAACGCCGAAAAAAATACCGCCGCGGCGATACGACTGTCCGCCGACGGCAAAACGTTGTACATTTCCAATCGCGGCGAAAACACGCTGGTTTCGTTCGCGGTCGACGGCGCGAGTTTGAAATTAAAGCAAAAGATTAGCTGCCACGGCGATTTTCCGCGCGACTTTGACGTCACGCCCTGCGGCAGGTATATTGTCTGCGCCAATCAGTACACGAACAACCTGACGATATTCTCGCTGACGGGCGGCGAAATGCGTTACGTTTCCTCGGTGAATGGTATCGAAAATCCGCTTTGCGTGACGTTTTACGAAGCGAAGCAGGCGGCGAACATATCCGACTAAAACGAAAAAGTCACGCTCCCGTAACAAGGTGTCGTGACTTTTAATCGATTTAATAAATTCCGTCGAGATTTGCGCGGCGACATAACGACGCTGAACGCGGACGCAATCGTCAACGCCGTCGATTGAACGCCGCGCCGTGTGTTTTTCGGAGTCCGCTTCGGACGTTATCGAGGGGTTAATACGGTAGGTTATAACTAAATGATAACGCGCAGCCAAGCGGATATTCGCGTCGCTTTTGGCTGCTCGTTATTATTTATAAAGACTATCTGAAATGGTTGAAGCCCACGGGGTTATTTGCTTTATTCCTTATCGGGGCGGTTGAAAAAGACGGAGGGTGGCGCGCCGAAAGCGGCTTTGAAGTCGCGCGAAAAGTTGCCTGCCGAGGAGTAGTTAAGCTGCTCTGCGGTTTCTGCCGGGGTCACGCCCGAGCACAGCAGTTTCTTGCCTTTAAGGAGCTTTGCCGAGCGGATATAGGCGTGAAGCCCCGTGCCGGTAGCCGCGCGGAACAGCGCTGAAATGTGCCCCACCGAATAGAAAAAAGCGTCGGCGACGTCGCGCGAGGAGCAAACTTCGGCGGCGTTTTCGTCTATATAAGCCGTCACGTTTCTTATGAGGTCGTCGGAGGGCGTTTCGTAGGGCTTGGGCTTTTCGTCCGTTTCCTCGCGGTAAATATCCACCAAAATTTCGGTAATGGCGGCGTTTATCGAGGCGAGTTTGAAGGGCGCGGCGGCGGTGAACTCGCGGAGCAGCCTGCGCATCGGCTCGATAGCCGTGCGGCTTTTCAGTTCGCGACGGGGCTTAGCCGCGAACGCGTCCGCAATATACTTTGCGGCGGCATAGAGGGGCGAGCCCTCGCGCACGCCGAACGCGAGGTAGAAGTAGCGGAGCGAGTCGCCGTCGTCGGAAACCACGTCGTGGCGGTCGCCGCTCAGCGACAGGTACGCGCGCCCCTGCTTCATTTTTTCCGCCCTGCCGTTTGTGAACATAAAGCCGCTTCCGCGCTCGACGAACGTCAGCTCCACGGGCACGCTCTGAGTGTGCTCGCCCGTCGCAAAGCCGCAGCCGCAGTAGAGGTCGCCTGCCTGAAACACGTCGAAGTCGGCTGTTTCGAGCGGACTGTCGAACAGCGTGTTGTCGAAATGGAAGCGTTTGTTATGTGTTTTCTGTGCCTTCATAACCCGATTATACAGCGGTTTTCGCGATTAGTCAATCCCATTTCTCAAAAATAATTGTCTATCGCGATTTGATAAGCGCGCGTGCGATTTTGATATTGATTTCGCCGCCGCGGAGCGTTAAAATATAAGCGTATTCCTTAAAGGAAAATTAACTCAAGGAGAGAAAATTATGGCTAAAATCGTAACCGCGGTAGTGGGCTGCGGAAGGCTGGCGAACAACGTCCACCTTCCCAACCTTGCGGGTAATCCCGACGTAGAGCTTCGCTACGCCGTCGACATCATCGAGGAGCGCGCCCGTGCCGCCGCCGAGAAGTACGGAATGAAAGGGTATTTTACCGATTATCGCAAGCTTTTCGAGGACAAGGAGCTGCGCGCCGTGATGGTCATCACGTCCAATTACGCGCACTATGAAATCACGGTGGACTGCCTTAAACACGGTCTGGACGTGTTCTGCGAAAAGCCGATGACCGTCAACTACGAGCTCAGCAAGAAGATGGCGGAGGCGGCGCACGAGTCGGGCAGAACGCTGGAAATCGGCGTTTGTAACCGCTATAACCGCACCGTGGAAATAATCCGCGACAAGATAGCTTCGGGCGAGCTCGGCAAGGTCTATGCGGTGTATTGCTCGTTCCGTTCGTTCCGCTCGATACCGGGGCTGGGCGGCGAGTTTACCACCAAGGCGGTTTCGGGCGGCGGCGCGCTCATCGATTGGGGCGTGCACTTCCTCGATTTGATACTCTACGCGCTCGGCTTCCCGAAAGTCAAAACCGTGTCGGCGGACACTTCGGGACTGCTCGGCAAGGACATGAAGGCGTATACTTACAAGAACATGTGGGCAGGTCCCCCGGACTATAACGGCACGTTCGACGTCGACGACTACGTTTCGGGGCACATCCGTACCGACGTCGGCGCCGCGATAACTTTCGTGGGCGCGTGGGCGCAGAACATCGGCGAAGAGGAAATGTTTATCGACTTTATGGGCGACAAGGCAGGCATCAGAATGGACTACTACGGCGCGTTCACCGAGTACCGCGGCGAAAACGGCGTGCTCGAGAAGATAAACGCCGACTTCGACCGTCCGCCGATGCACAATACCGAAACCGTGCGCTTCTTCGAGGCGCTGAAAACGGGCGAAAAGACGCGTAACTACGTCGACAACGTGCTGGAAACGATGCGGCTTTTGGACGCGGTTTACGAGTCCGCCGACAAAAAGCGCGAAGTCGTGCTGAAGTGAGGCCGCTATGAAAATAGGCTTTGTCGATTATTACATCGCCGAATGGCACGCCAACAACTACCCGGCGTGGTTCGCCGCCGCAAGCAAGGAGCTTGGCGCGGACATCGAAATCGCCTACGCGTGGGCGGAAAAGTACGACTCGCCGGCTTATAACATGAACACCGACGAGTGGTGCGCTAAATACGGCGTGAAAAAGTGCGAAACGATAGAGGAGCTTTGCGAAAAGTCCGACGCGATAGTCGTGCTCGCGCCCTCCAACCCCGAAAAGCACCTTCGCTATGCCGAAAAGGTACTGCCCTACGGCAAGTTGACCTATATCGACAAGACGTTCGCGCCCGACGTCGCCACCGCGGAAAAGATTTTCGAGCTCGGGGAAAAGTACGGCGCAAAGCTGTTCTCATCGTCGGCGCTTCGTTATGCAACCGAGCTTAAGGGATTATCGCCCGACAGCTTTATCGTGACGGGCGGCGGCAGCAATTTTCCCGAATACCTCGTGCATCAAGCGGAAATCGCTTCGGTGCTCACCTCGGGCGAGAGCTTTGTGGGCGGAAGCGTGACGAGAAACGGCGCGCAGAGAGTTTGCTCGCTGGAGTTTACGGGCGGCAAGCGCGCCACGCTGATTTTCTCGCCGTCGCTGCCGTTCACCGTGTGCGCCGAAACAAACGGCGAGGACGCGTTCCGCGAGCTTAATTCCGACTATTTCGCCGCGCTCATCCGCGATATCACGGGCTTTTTCGCGAGAGGCGTTGTGCCCGTAGCGAAAGAGGAAACGCTGAAAGTAATGAGCATTCGCGAGGCGTTGATAAACGCCGACGAAAAACTGAAGTAGCTCGAACGGGAGGTATGACGTTATGAAAAACGGCGTTATCGTCGATTGTTTTCGCAGAGGCGTAATCGGCGGCATCGAGTCGGCGGCTCGGCTCGGGTTCGACGGAGTGCAGATTTACGCCACGGGCGGCGAGTTTTCCTATAATATGACCGCCGCGGACAAGAAGAAATACAAAAAGGCGCTGTCCGACAGCGGCGTGGAAGTCAGCGCGCTGTGCGGCGACATGGGCGGTCACGGCTTTGAAATCGCAGCCGACAACACCGGGCGCGTGGAGATTAGCAAGCGTATCGCCGACCTCGCCGCCGAGTTCGGCACGAGCGTCGTGACCACGCATATAGGCGTTATTCCGTCCGATAAATCCGAGCCGCGCTATGCCGCCATGCTGGACGCGCTGTCGGAAATAGGCGAGTACGCAAAGGGCGTGGGCGTAACCTTCGCAATCGAAACAGGTCCCGAAAAAGCAGCTACGCTACGCGGTTTTTTGGACAAAACTTGCGGCGGCGTGGGCGTAAACCTCGACCCGGCGAACTTCGTCATGGTCACTCGGCAGGACCCCGTCGAGGCGGTGGAGCTACTGGGCAGGTATATCGTCCACACTCACGTCAAGGACGGCAAAAACCTTATCGCCGCCGACCCTAAGCTCGTGTACGACTGCTTCGCGAAAGGCGGCATCGACGCGCTCAACGTCGCCGACTACTTCACCGAAACGCCCGTGGGCAAGGGCGACGTCGATTTTACGGCTTACTTCGCCGCTCTGAAAGCCGCCGGCTACGACGGCTATCTCACCGTCGAGCGCGAGGCAGGCGAAAACCCCGACGCCGACATTGCCGCCGCGCTCGCGTATATAAGCTCCGTCCGCAAGAACCTGGGTATCTGACCATCACGGCAACGCGTGCGGTGAGGCTTAAAACGGCGGCGGCATGTTGCAAAAATATTGCTATGCCGTCACAAAAAAACAGACCGCGCTTTCCCTAGGTAAAAAATCATTCAGAGGAGTAAAAAACAGTTCCGTCTATGCGGAGCTGTTTTTTTGGCGCGGAATGAAAGGTATAATCACGGTTTTAATTTCGGGAGAATTCTCTCTTTGTAACGCGCAAGGCGACCGCCGAATAGTATGGTATAGGCGGTGCGGCGCGTTCGGCTCCGTTCCGTCAAACCAAAGAGAGGAGTAACGTCTATGTTCAATTTCTTTAATTGCGGACGCGGCTGCGATTGCGACCGACCGCGCGACGACTGCGACGAGCGCCGTCCCGACTGCCGTCCCGATTATCGCCCCGACCCCGGCTGTCGTTGTCCCGGTCCTCCGGGACCTCCCGGCAGACCCGGTATGCCCGGTCCTCCGGGTCCGCAGGGTCCGCGCGGTTTCCAAGGCTTCCCCGGCGTTCCCGGACCCACCGGTCCGCAAGGTATTCGCGGCATTCAGGGCGAAATCGGTCCCACCGGGCCGCAAGGCTATCCCGGCGCCGACGGAGCGACGGGACCTACCGGACCCACGGGCGCGACAGGCGCAACGGGTGCTACGGGCGCGACAGGCGCAACAGGCGCGATGGGACCCACCGGACCCACGGGCGCAACGGGTGCAACAGGCGCAACGGGTGCAACAGGTGCAACGGGTGCAACGGGCGCAACAGGACCCACCGGACCCACGGGCGCAACGGGCGCAACGGGCGCAACAGGCGCGACGGGCGCAACAGGCGCGACGGGACCCACCGGACCCACGGGCGCGACAGGCGCAACGGGACCTACCGGACCCACGGGCGCAACGGGTGCAACGGGCGCAACAGGACCTACCGGACCTACGGGAGCTACGGGGGCAACGGGAGCCGACGGAGCGACGGGGCCCACCG
>JABLTK010051779.1_pt1 | contig 35167 bp, 33 predicted proteins | sample 7160131 | NCBI WGS metagenome assembly JABLTK01 (sample SAMN14651221, study PRJNA627086) | human gut metagenome | isolation source: feces | host: Homo sapiens
AAATTGACTATCTAAGTTTTGTCAACACTAAATTTATATTAATATTATACCACGACTAAAAACACGAAAATATGCGTTTTTTTAATTTTTTTCGTGTAATGTAATTATATATATGTTAAAATTAATTTGTTAATTTATTTTGAATGTTGTATTATTTTTGCACATTGTATATAACATTCTTAATATTTTTGTAGAGCAAGCAGTTAGGTTTTCATAATAATGTTTACCTTCTGCTTTTTTTGTTAAATAATAATCATATACGGGGTGTCCAGGACATTGATGCCCTAACTTAACTACTATTTGACTAATATTAAATAATATCCATCTTGCATATTTATTTCCACGTTTAGAAATAGTTCCATGCACGTTTATACTTTTCCCAGATTGAATTATTGTTGGATCTAAACCACAGAAAGCAATTAATTGTCTATGATTATCAAATCTTGTTATATCACCTAATTCACCTAATAATTCGGTTGTTAATACTTCTCCTATCCCGTAAAAAGAATTAATTATATCGAAGTAAGGTGACTCTTTTGCAGTTTTTATCATCTTTTCTTTTAATTCATTTATTGTCTTAATATTCTCTTGTAAAATAGCAGCCATATCAGATAAGTTCTTTACATCCGAATGATCTTTATCGACACCTGGATATGAATTAACTGCTATATCTTTGATTTTGTTTGCTAACCTCTTATAATAATAATCATGTCTAGAATTAGTTTTATACAAATTATTGTATAATGCATCTATTCTTTTTTCTTTTACTATATAAGCATGAGGAAAGGTTTTAATAAAGTTTAATGCTGTTTCTTCATATATTCTGCTGCCTTTAAATATTTCTTCAAATTCTGGAAAACATATATTTATAAGTCTTTTATATCTATTTTTACAACTCACATTTAATTGAGTTAGATAAAAATATTGTCTTGTCATTGCTTTCAAATTAGCATATAAATCTTTTTTAGACAAATCATGATATTCTACTTCATTTACGAAAAATAATTTAGCTAATCTCATACAATCTTTTGTATCAGTTTTTGTTTTCCTTAATGTATCATAATTATTTTTGGTCGTTAAACTATTAATTACTAATGTATTAAAATTATTTTCTTTAAAATATCTTTCTACTGGCAAATGATATATTCCTGTTGATTCCATGAAAATAGTTAAATCTTCTAAATTAAAACTTTCAATTTTATCTTTTAATTCATTAAAATCACGAAAATTATGTTTTATCTCTTTAGGTTCAATCAATACTTCTCCATATTCAGTAGATAACATTATCATACTTTTTCCTTTAGCTACATCAACACTTAATACTGATTTCATTATTTACTCCTTTCTGAATTTAAGTCTCTTGTTTCCACCATTATTTCATCAAGCTTGTTATATAGATTCTACGACCTCACTATCTTAAACTAAATTAATAATAGAAATAAAAGCTGAACTGTCAATTTGTTAGATTCTATGACCTCTGTAATTTGCCGTTCTCACTTAAACTCTTGGTAAATAATTTAACATAAAAAAATAAGATATAAATATTAAATTATTTACATCTTAAAGTATACTTGTAATTTGTTATTTAATCGGAATATAGATCTCAATAACAGAATCTTCTCTATTCCAATGAAATTTATAATCATATTTTTCAAAATAAACAAATTGCCTATTTTCTACTAAAATATTATTTTTAGGTATTATTTCTTTATAAACATAATTGATAGTATCTTTTAGTTTATTCATATTACCAATATGTTCTACCCTTAAATATTTACTTTTCAAAATTATCTTTTCTGTAAAATCATTTGGTACAAAATCTTTTTTAGGAATAGATATATAATAAAATATCTTATTTTCTATTTTTTCAATAAAAGCATATTTACACCAATTACTTCCTAAATATAACTTATTATTTCTTAATTTACTATTAAATATTTTCCAATGGTTTTGTGCTAATTTTACATTATTACTTAATGATTTTGATAATTCATACCTTATTCCTATTACATTAAATTCTTCTAATTCTATTATTTGATAATCCATCTATTTTACCTCTTTAATTTGTGTGCTGTTATAATTGTATAACTATATGAATTGATTGTTATTTTTATATTATCAATTTCACAATACCAATTTTTACCCTGTTTATAGATGTTACAATTTTTATCTAAAACTTTATTCTTACAATACTCAACAACATCATCAGTATCTAATTTAAGATTTTTCTTAATTCTATCAATACCCATTTCGGTAGTGTGAACTTTATCTATATTATTAAATAATACTTGTTTATCTTCCATAAATATCTCCTCTACAAATTACTATTTATCTTTCTCTTACACTTACAATTATACCACATAAATTCCCTTCATTTAGTATGCAATATTCTTTTAAGAAAAGAAATTAGTCTTTATATAATATTTCTTCATTATTTGGTATATCTAATGAGTTAGTATAATTTTCAAATCTATCTACGGTATCAGTTTCCATCTTTTCAGTTACTCTTACATAGATATTATAAGTAGTCATAATAGTTGAATGACCTAATCTTTTAGATACTGCTTTAATATCTGCACCTTGCTCAATTAATCTTGTTGCATGTGTGTCTCTAAAGTAATGAAATCTACTTGGTATTTTTAATTCATAGTTAATTACTTTATAAGCATGTCTTGGTGTTTCAGTTCCTCTAAATTGTCCATTGGGTTTTACAAATATTAATCTTGCTTCTGGTAGATTAACATCTAATTCAGCCTCTGCATCTACTATTTTAATTTCTTCTCTTTTTGTATATTCATTCAACACTTTCTTTTCATAATGTTTTAAATATTTATCTCCATAAAATTTTTTATGTTCTTCTGTTAGTTTCTTATATTCTTTTAATGCCTTAATTAATGTATCACCAATCGCAATAGTTCTTCTTGACTGAGGATTCTTACAACTTCCATAAAACCATGTTTCAGTAGAATGTCCTTTAGCTATATTATATCTTTTAGGTAGTCCATCTTTATTCTTTCTTATTATGTTTTTATTGACAGTCAATGTTTTATTTTCAAAATCAATGTTATCCCAAGTTAATCCATATACTTCTGAAACTCTTAATCCTGTATAGTATGCTGTTAAGAATGAATAATAGATATATGGTAAATCTTTAAATCTATCTAATATTCTTTCTATTTCCTCTTGAGTATAAATATGTACAGGATCTCCAGTTACTATTTCGTATCTTGGAATATGAACATGTTCTGCTGGATTATGATTAATAAAATTTACATCATAACAAGCATATTTTAATGCTCCTTTTATTGTTTTTAGTATTCCATGAAGATAATGTTTTGAAAATTTATTATCTACATATAATTGATTAATAAAATTTTGTATAAGTTCTGAATCTATTTGAGATAACTTATACATTCCTAGTTTAGGTTTTAAATGAACCTTAATAATATTTAAATATGTAACTATAGTTGCATATTTTAAATTAAAATTACAATAATTATCAATCCAATAATCTAGATAGTCTGCAAATGACATATCTCTATTTTTATTCTTCTTACCATAATAGTAATATTCATTATAAGCTAATGCTCCTTCATGTAATGCTTCCTGTTTAGTTTTAAATCCTGACTTTGTTAGCCACTTTCTTGTCCCATCAATAGATGCTATTTCAATTCGGTATTCATATACCTTTCCACGTTTTCTTACGCTTACCATTCTTTGTACCTCTTTCCTAATTTATGGTAAACAAAAAGCCATCAAATTTTGATGACTTTTATCTAACGTGTTGTCCACGAATAATATACTAAATTTTCATATAAATTATGCATTTTTGTCCACAATCTTAAATTTACGTGGACAAAATGTGGACAAATAGCCATTTTTAAGAGTTTTTTACGTGGACAAAATCCTCGCAAACCATTTATTTATCGCTACTTACCACAACATTGTTTATATTTTTTCCCTGAGCCACAAGGACATGGATCATTTCTACCTATTTTTGCCTTTGCTTTTTTAGGTGTGTTTTTAACACCTTCTTTTCCATCATTAGTCTTAATATTTTTTACTTCTTCTCTTTCAATATTTTGTCTAACTTCAGCATTTAGTAAATAATTAGAAATTTCAGCATTTATACTTGCCATCATATTATCAAATAATTGGAATCCTTCAAGAGCATAAACTTGTAATGGATTACTCTGAGCATAACCACGAAGTCCCACTCCTTCTTTTAAATCTTCCATTGCATCTAATTGATCCATCCAATACTTATCAATAATTCTTAAAGAAATTGTCTTTTCAAAATCATTTTGTATTTCTTCTGGAATATCTTCTAATTTCTTATTGTAATCATCTACTACTATTTTATAAATAAAATCAATTACTTCTTCTGGTTTTTTATCTTCAAAATCTTCTTTCTTTAATTTAGTCTTTTTAAGTAAATGAGCATTAAATTGTTCCATAATATTATCTATATCATTATCATTTAATGTACCATTTTCAGATAAATGAGCATTAACTTGTCCAGCTACAAAATCCTTAAATGTATCAAGTACTCTATCTCTAATACTATCTTTATCTAATATCTCATTTCTTCTTTCATATATTATTTCTCTTTGTTTAGAAATAACATTATCAAAGTCAAGTAATCCTTTTCTTCTATCAAAGTTAAATCCTTCAACTTTCTTTTGAGCAGATTCAATATTTTTAGAAATCATTTTATTTGAAATAGCTTGATCACCACTGATACCTAAGCTCTCCATAACATTCTTCATCTTTTCAGAACCAAATTTAACCATTAAATCATCTTCCATAGAAACAAAGAATCTAGTTGTTCCTGGATCTCCTTGACGACCACTTCTACCACGAAGTTGGTTATCAATTCTTCTTGAATCGTGTCTTTCAGTTCCGATTACATATAAACCACCAAGTTCTCTTACACCTTCACCTAATTTAATATCAGTACCACGACCAGCCATATTAGTTGCTATTGTAACAGCACCTTTCTTACCAGCATTTTCAATTATATGTGCTTCCTTTTCGTGATTTTTAGCATTTAATAATTCATGTTTAATTCCAGCCTTTGTCAATAATTGACTAATAATTTCACTAGTTTCAACAGATGCTACACCTACTAAAACAGGTCTACCAGTTGAATGTATTTCTTTAACACTCTTAACAATTGCACTATATTTACCTTTAAGTGATGAATAAATTAAATCAACTTGATCATCTCTTATAACAGGTTTATTAGTTGGAATACATACAACATATGTATTATATATATTTTGAAATTCTTCTTCTTCTGTTTTAGCAGTACCAGTCATACCAGCAAGTTTATTATACATTCTAAATAAGTTTTGGAATGTAATAGTTGCAAGTGTTTTAGTTTCTTCATTGATAGTTACATTCTCTTTTGCCTCAATTGCTTGATGTAACCCTTCACTAAATTGACGACCATGCATAAGTCTACCAGTAAATGTATCTACTATTAATACTTGATCATTTTCAACAACATAATCAACATCTCTCTTAAACGCATAATTTGCAGTTAAAGCCTTATCTAAATTATGAACCATTACACTATTTTTAATATCATATAAATTATCTAAATGAAGTAAGTTTTCTGCATGTTTAACTCCATCTTCTGTTAAAGTAACTTTTTTAGTCTTTTCATCAACAACATAATCATCAAGATTTAAATTCTTAGCTACTCTATCAGCTTCTTTATAAACATTAGCACTCTTAGCACTACCACCACTAATAATTAATGGAGTTCTTGCTTCATCTATTAAAATACTATCAACTTCATCTATAATAGCAAAATTAAGTCCTCTTTGAGTTCTATTTTCCTTATGAACAACCATATTATCTCTTAAATAATCAAATCCAAGTTCATTATTAGTTGTATAAGTTATATCAGCTGCATAAGCTTCTCTTTTCTCTTGTGGACTTTTGTCTCTTAAATTTATACCTACTGTTACTCCTAGTAATGAATAAATTGGTTCCATCCATTCAGCATTACGAGTTGATAAGTATTCGTTTGTTGTAATAACATGAACACCTTTTTCTTCTAATGCATTTAAATATGCAGGAAGAACTGTTGTTAATGTTTTACCTTCACCAGTTTTCATCTCAGCAATGTTTCCCCTATGAATCGCAACACCACCAATAAGTTGTACTCTAAATGGTTTTTCACCTATTGCTCTAAAACATGCTTCCCTTGCTAAAGCAAAAGCTGGAACTAAAATATCATCAAGAGTCTCTCCATTTTTAAGTCTTTTCTTAAACTCTTCAGTTTTAGCTTTAAACTCGACTTCAGTAAGACTTTTCATTTCATCTTCTAATGCTTCTATTTCATCAACAATTTTACCTATCTTTTTAAGTTCTTTTGTTTCATAATCGAATAAGTTTTTAAACAATCCCATAACATCATCTCCATAGCAAATATTATAAACTAATATATTATCAAAGTCAAAAAAATAGTGCATTTCAAGCACTAAGAAATGCACTATAAATAAACAATATTAATTTGCTTCTATAATACCATAATCCCCATCATTTCTCTTATACACAACATTAATTTTATCAGTATCAACATTCTTAAATACAAAGAATGTATGTCCAAGTAATTCCATTTGTGTTATTGCTTCTTCTTCATCAATTGGCTTTAAAAATATTTCCTTTCTTCTAACAATAGTTTCAGTAGATTCTGGAACTTCAAAATAAGCATCAATTGTAGCTTCTACATTAACCTTATTTTTTTTATTTGAAAGTTTACCTCTATATTTCTTAAATTGTCTTTCTAATTTATCTATAACTAAATCTATTGCAGAATATAAATCATCATTTGTTTCTTCTGCTCTTATATTATATTTACCACTCCATATAGTAACCTCAACTTTTTGATCTTTACCACGAGCTGAAATAATAGCTTTAGCCTCCACCTCATCACTATCATCTAAATACTTATCTAATTTAGATAATTTATTCTTAATGTAATTATCAATAGCCTCAGTAACATCAATCTTGTTACCACGAATATTATATCTCATATACATCATCCTCCTAATTAAAGAATAACATATATTAAACAATTATTCCATAAAAGTAACAAAATATCACAAAAGTTTTACAAATTAAAAATACACAAACTTCGTGTATTTAAACTGTCATTAAGCTTACTTCTCTTACATTAATAGCTTGATTACCTTTAGCAGTCTCTATCAATGTAAATTCAACTAATTGACCTTCACTAAGAGTCTTATAACCCTCTTTTTCAATAGCTGAATAATGAACGAATATATCTTCATTCACAAGACCTTCGTATTCAATAAATCCATAACCTTTCTCGTTATTGAACCACTTAACACGACCTCTGCTCATAACACACCACCTTTCAAAATAATTATAACTTTAGTAATCTCATTCGGGCTTACAATAAGAATCATACAACGACAAACACCAAAATAAATATTAAATGCATCAAAACCATTTATAAATGCATAAACTCAAAAATAACTTATCAAAAAAACATATTTCGACAAATTATGACAATAACAAATCATTTAAAAACAATATTAAAAATTAGTATTAAAAATATATTATTATGTAATCGTAAGGAAGAGATATGAAAGAAGTAATAATTAACAACATAATGTTAAATATCAAAAACAACAAAGACTACACAGAACAAAAACTAAATGAAATAAGATATGGTCTTGAAGCTTTATATTTAACATCAACAAAAATAGCAGTTATTTATATAATAGCTGTAATACTTAATAGTTATAAAGAACTCACATTAATATTTCTACTTTATGGAACCTTAAGATTAACAGGTTTTGGAATACATGCTAAAAGTTCTAAAGAATGTTGGATTTCATCATTATTAATATTTGTACCAATACCTTATTTATTAAAATTTATATTTATACCAAAATATATAAATATAATATTATCAATAATAGGCACAATATTGCTACTAATATATAGTCCAGCAGATACAGAAAAAAGACCTTTAATTCATAAGAAAAAAAGAATTATTTATAAGATATTAACTACTACTATTTCAACAATATACACAATATTAAACATTATTACAAAAGATAATATCTTATCAAATATAATTACCTTCTCTATATTACTAGAAGCAATTATTGTTTTACCAATTAGTTATAAACTATTTGGGTTAAAATATAATAATTATTTAAATTATAAAGAAAGGAGGACTAATTAATGAAATTATTTGCTACAATTACTGCATTCTTAGGTAGCCTAATCGCTACTACAGCTACTACTGGATGTGTATTTGGTGTATTTGACGAACCAGAAATGCCAGAATCATTATTATAATCAAATTAAAAGAACTATCAGAAATGATAGTTTTTTTATTCAATAATTATTTTAGTAGTAAACATCCCATTAACATATTGATTCATGGTTATGTGTTTACTTTTCTTCAAAAGCATATTAGCTATATATAATCCAAGTCCTCTATTCTTACCTTTAGTACTAAAATTCTTTTTTCTAAGTGCTTCCATATTTATATCATTATTATAACTATTTTCAAGAATAATTATTACTTGACCATTTTGTTCAAAAACATCAATAAAAACAATTTTATCATTAGTCTTTAAAGCCGCTTCCAAAGCATTATCCATAACAATACCAAGCACCTTAGATAATATAACATATTCATCAGCATCTAATTTTTCAAGCGGAGAAGAAACTCTCTTAGAAATATTAATATTTAAATTAATATTCTTCTTTTTCATATCATTTATCTTATAATATAAAATACCTTTTAAACCAGTTGGCAACTTTGATATATTTTTAACAGCCGCCTCACTATTATTATCATACATTACAATTAAATCATCTAAAACTTTATTATATTCTTTAGTATTCTTATTCTTAAAACTCTTCAATATTATAAGATTATTTAACATTTCATGCTTATTAATTCTATTTTCATCAATAATCTTTTCATATTCAGAAATAAAACTTAATAAAGTTTCTTTCTCATTAGATTCTTTATTAGCTTTATAATTTTTTAACAAAGCAAATAACAACAAAAATAGAAGCAAACCTAACACAGTAACATCTAAAAAATATTGTTGATAATTATAATCAAGTGAAAATTTAGTTGCTATAGATATTACAAATGTAACAGTTAAAAATATCAATAACAAATAAACATAATTATTTTTTGATAACTCAATTACCATATTATTTACTTTCTTAAAAATTTTTATTTTACAACACAAATATGTAGAAAAAGAAACTATTAAAGTAAATAATCCTTTAGCTATACCACTACAATCAAATTGAACATAACTGAGTTTAGGAATCAAAATAATAAAAACAGACATTATAAAATCATTGAAAAGCATTAATAAAAAACATATTAAACTAGATGATACAGTAGTTCTTATATCATTTTTAAAAATAAATTTACAAAAAGTAATAAATATGAAAAAACTTATTAAAGTTTTGCTAATCATAAAATTAACAGATGTATTAATAACAAAAAACAAAGTTGAAATTAATAACAAAACAATATTTCTAAAATTAAATTTATATTTATTTTTACTTATAATAGAATATCCATTAAACATAAAATATAACGAAATCAAAGTTAAAAAATACAATGATATATAATCAATTTTTTCCATAATTATCTATTTCCTTTTTATGACTTTTAGAACCTACAAATTCAGCTAAGCCATCTTTAAAATATACTTTATTAATATTCCAATCAATTTTAACAACATTATTCATATTAATTAATGTTCCTTTTAAAGAAATAATAAAATACTTCGGAAATTTATCTTTTATAGAATTAATCGTATCAATAGTATAATAAATATCATTCTTACAAACTACTTTAATTCTTCTATCATCTCTTTGAATATAATCTATATTATTTATTGGTATAGTGTAATCAGTATTTTTATAAGTAAATTTATATACACTATCCATATTAAGCATTCTTAAACATATAGCAATATTTTCAGACAAGTTTTTCTCAATATTATCAGATTTACCAATAAAATCCAATATCTGTAATCTTTGCTTATAAACTTGATAATATAAAGAAGTATGAGCTGTTATTATAATTATTGGACTTAACCAATCATTATATTCATTTCTTATCTTCCTTGCTATATCAATACCATCTCCACTTGGAAGCTCTAAATCTAAAATATAAACGGAATTAGGTTTTGGATTCTTAAAATAATCAAGTAAATTAGCATCAAAATCAGAAAATTCTTCAACCTCAAAACCAATTTTATTATTCATCATAATTGAAATAATAATATTATTAACCTTTTTTCTGTGTATATTATTATCGTCTACTACAATAAAATTTATCATTTTAAGAAACATCTCCCTACTCTTTTAATGATACCACACAAACAATATTTTTTCAATCAAAGAAAAAAGCTCACAAGAAGCTTATTTCAAATCACTAACAGACATAGTATACAAATTTTCTGGATCAATTGCATTATCTTTATAATATACTTCAAAGTGTAACAATGATTTTACAGATGTATCTGGTTTATAAGAAGTTGTTGTTCCAAATATTTCACCTTGATTAATCTTATATCCAACATTAACAAGAACATCTCTAACATTAGAATAAACAGATTTTAAATTATCATTATGTTTAATAGTAACAATCTTACCATAAATTGCATTATCCTCAATGCTAATAACTTCACCATCTAGTATAGAAACAACTTCAAAATCTTCATCATAAGTATAATCAACGCCATTGTTTTGCATATAAGTGTTCTCATAATATATTAATGAATTAACTTGTTTCTTAGAATCACTTTCAAAATCATAAAAATATTTCCATACCTTAACTTTATCATTAGTATATGGCTTAACTATACTATTACTTTCTGTTTTAGAAACAGGAACAGTATCTTTTACAAATACTTTATCAAGAGTATAGTTATAATTATTTTTTTCATTTAAGAAATTTTTAACTCCAGAAACAACTAGTATAGAACTAACAATCATTACCGCAATTACACCAACATATATAGATGGCACTATTATTTTTGAATATTTATTCATATTTCACTCTCCTAATAATAGAGTGAACATTTTTTTATAATTTATTCGTAATTTTAATTCCAGTATAATAATGTTTTAATATTTCATCATAACTATATCCATCATATGCCATATAGTTTGCACCATATTGCCTCATGCCAACTCCGTGCCCATAACCAACAGTATGAATATAAACAAAATCATTATCATAAGTAATATTAAAATCAGTAGATCTAAGACCTAACAAACTTCTAAATTTAGTACCTTTATAATTACTATTATTTATTTTAATATTATTAACTCTATTAGTAGAACTTCTATCTATTTTTATATCATATATTTTATTATCTTTAATATTCAATTTTTTTAAAAAATCAATTACTTTAATTTTAATTTTTTTCTCATTATAATTAGATTTCTTATCCCAAGAAGAGTCAACAGAAACTAAATAATCTAATTTTTGACTAAAAACATTTTCTACATTTTCAGTTTTACCATTAGAAATAGAAAAATAAAAAGCAATAATTACTTTATCATTATATGTCATATACTCACCTTTAGTATCATTTACTGCATTACTTATCTTAGTATAATATTTATTATAATTACTTTTCCACTTTGATTTCATTTTATCATTATCAATATAACATTGATCACTAACAGTAGTTTTTATACTTTTACCTTTAGAAATTTTATATAATGCAAATGTTCTAGCTGCAACAGACATAGCCTTTAATGCCTCACTATCAAAAGATGCAGGAACCTCACAAGCCACAACACCTTTTACATACTCTTCCAGATTCAAACTAACAATATTATCACCAATTATAGCATTAACATTAATAGTATTTTCCTTTTCAGCTTCTTGTAATGGTAAATTATCAACAATATTTTTTTTATTATCAACAAATATTTCTCTTTTTTCACTATAACTCAATATCAAAAATAAAAACACAATAAAAAATACTATGAATTTTCTTTTCATAGTATATTATATGATAACTATTTATTTAATATTCTATTTTTTTCGTTTTCAAACTCTTCTTTAGTTAAAACTTTTTCATCATAAAGTTTTTTTAGTTTTTCAAGTTCTTCATACTTATCATCAGTATTCACATTTTTAGTGGTATTAGTAGTACTTTTACCTCTATTTTTATCAATACAATCAATATAAAATATTAATAATAATATACCGCTTAATTGATTAAATAATAAGAATACGATAGTCCATACAAGAATAGAATCTTTAGCATCAATAACTTGTTCATCTGTACAATCTGCATAAGATTTAATCTTGTTACCACCTATAATAAGTGGTATACCTACTATAGCACCAACGATTGTAATACAATATAAAATACCAACAACAATAGCTATAATACCTGATATTTTTAATAAACTCTTATCCATTTTTACTCCTTTCTATATTCATTACTTTATTAACTCTTCTAATATGTCTTTCATCAGTTGATTCCTTAGTGTTAATAAAAGCATCAATTATTTCTTCAATATTTTCTGTATATTCAGCTAATGCTATAACATTAGCCATATTATGTTCTCTTGCTAGTTGAGTTTCTTTAGCATTAACAACTCTAGCACATCTAATACCATCAATCTTATTAGCCGCAATACTCATACCAATACCTGTACCACACACTAATATTCCAAGGTCAACTTCTTTGCTTACAACTGCATTTCCAAGTTTAACTGCATAATCAACATAATCGCAGCTCACCTCTTCATCAGTTCCATAATCTACACACGAAATTCCTTTTTTATGTAGATAATTCATAATATTTTTTTTAAGATTTACACCTCTATGATCATTAGCTATTCCAATTTTCATAAATTATTCATCCTTCTTTACAGTCTTTTTTACATTAGTTTTCTTTGTTTTTTCACTACTGACTTTAGCTTCTTTAACATTAGCTTTTTTAGATTCAACAGTTTCTTCTTTTTCTTCACTTACTTCTTTTTCATCGTTAACAACAACAGTATTCATAAGTAAATCATGAAGACCACAAGCATCAGGTCTAAACATTATAAATCCAAGAGATCCATAAACTATTAACATATCAATAAGTTCTACAATTCTATTAGCTTTTAAATACATTGATTGGCTCATAGTACTTATAAATATCACAAGAATAATAGAAGCAATAATTTCGTTTATTAATAAACTTCTAACAAGTATCTGAACAAAGCCTGCTCTCTTACCATCTTTAGATTTAACTCTAATCTTCATAAGTCTTTTACCAACAGTTTGACCCTTATTAAGATATTGAAAAACAACAAAATATCCAAAAGTAATAACAATATTTAAAATAGAATTAGGAATTTGTAATTTAGATAATTTATAACTAAAATTCTTATATTCATCCCCACTCATTATATTTTTTAATCCATCACTTGTTGTACTATTTTTTTCAACATAAGTTGTAAATTCATCATAAACCTTATCATATTCTTCAGCATTTGGATTTAATAATTCTATTTTAGAAAACAGCATAAATATAAATGATACAATAGCTATATCTATAATATATGCACATACTCTTTTAAACACTGGCTTTTCCATCATCTGCCTCCTTTACTTTTTTAGGTTTCTTATATAGAAATGATAATAAACCACTTTTCTTCTTAATCAACCCATCTATATTATATTTTGAATTAATATTTTTGTAAATAGTATTAGCAAGATCATAAACAGTACCCTCATTTAAAGTATAACCTGTTTTATTAAAATAATAATCATCAACAACAAGAGGAACTCTAACAGAAAAATTAACTTTTCCTACTTCATGCTTAGAATTGTACATTTCTTTTTCAATACCATATAATGATGATATAAATAATGTGATTTTATTTTCTGAAACCAACTTATCAAGTTCACCAATAACAATATCTATCTTTTTAAGTCTTTCAGAAATATCATCAACAAGTTTACAAGTATCAATCTCATAATTAATAATAATAAAATTTTCATTAGAAGAATTTATTATTTGCAATAATTGAGATGGTTCATATATAAAACCACTATCCGAAGCCATATATCTTATATTTTCATCAACATTATTTCTAAGTCCAGTTAAATAATAGTTTATATATGGACACTTTTCTTTTAAATCAATTACTAAACATTTAGCTTCAATAGCTTTAAGTGCACCAGCTGCATATGTAGAAGAAATAGCATAATTATACATAAAAGGAATTTGTATATTACATTTTACTGGAAATAATGAATAAAAATTTAACTTAGTCACATCAATAGCTCTATACTTTTGATTTGCCAGTTCAGTCATAAATAAGTTTACATCAACATTATTATAATTAAAGAATAATACTTGATCTCCTTCCTTAATAGCAAAACCATTATTAACAGAAAAAGTTCTTGTTTGATTAGGTATCGTTTTAGTTCGAGTAAGAACATCAACCTTCTTAGTCAAATCCTTCCACTTCTCACCAGCCTCTGTAACAAAAGTTTTAATTATATCTCTAAAGCATAAAATATTAGTAATATAATTTTCTCCTGTAACCATACCTATTTTAATAGTATTTCCAAGTTCATAATTAAGTAATGTAAGACTTCTCTCAACACTCTTATAAACTGATAATGATTTTTGACATAATATTAAATGTACATATATCATATGACTAGTATTCAATGATATTTCCTTTAAGAATACTGATAATTGTGAAATAGTCCTATCGTTTTCCCAATAACAAAAAACATGTAATCTATTATTATCCTCATTAGTTTTGGCTTCAATATATTTTAATAATTGATTATTTTTATAAACACTATTAGAAAAATTGTTTTCAATTATACTATAAGTAAGTGACTCGTTTATACCAATACTAAATTTTCTATACCCATCTTTATAATCTAAGTCTTTACTAGCAAGAGAAACAAATAATTTTTCTTTAGTAAGTCTATCCATATTTGGCATTAATGTTTCAGAATATACATTAATTGAATCAGATTGTTCAATACCAAATCCGTTAATTAGTAATAATATGTTCTTTTTCATAAATTTCTCCTATCTAATAATATATTATAACACAATGAATATTATTTCTTTTTTCTTTTTATATATTTATACACTTCCATTACAAAAAGCACTGGTGAAGCCATCATAAATAGTATTAATAAATGTAGTGGTGGAACATCATATGTTTGTAAAAAACTAGATAACACAGGAACTTCCATAACTAGCATTTGTAATAAAATAGTTCCAACAATAACAATTAATATGAATGGATTGGTTTTAAAACTGTTATGAAATACACTCTTACTTTCACTTCTACAATTAAGAACATGTATATTTTGCATAAATACCATTAAAGCAAGAACATAACCACGAGCATGAGCAATCTCAAATTTTAAAACATCAACTAAGAACCACCATACACCAAATACAATTATTCCGATAAATAAACCAGATAATAATATTTGAATAAGCATTTCTTTTTCAAATAAACTTTCAGTAGTACCTCTTGGTTTTTCTTTCATAATAGTGTCAGTTTCTCTTTCAAAAGATAAAGCCATATCTTGAAGTCCATCAGTAACCAAATTCAACCATAATAATTGTATTGCTACTAATGGAATTGGTAAATTAAATGCAATAGATAATACAAAGAATAATACTTCTGCAAAGCCACAAGATAAAAGCATTATTGATACCTTTCTAATATTAGAATAAGCATTTCTTCCTTCTTCAATACCTGCCACTATCGATGAGAAATTATCATCAATAATAATCATCTTAGCAGTTTCCTTAGCAACATCAGTACCACTTCCCATAGCAACACCGATATTTGCTACTTTAATTGCAGGAGCATCATTAACTCCATCTCCTGTTACAGCAACAAATTCACCTTGTCTTTGCAAAGATTCAACTATCTTTAATTTTTGAATAGGTGTTACCCTTGCAAAAACAGTTTTATCTTTTACAAAATTATCAAACTTTTCATTATCATCAATATAAAAGTCTAAATCACTACCAGTACAAACCTCATCTTTGGTAGTTGCAATCTTAAGCTCTTTTGCAATTGCATAAGCAGTAAGAGCATGATCTCCAGTAATCATAAGAACTTTAATACCGGCATTATGACACTCCGTAACAGAAGCAGCTGCTTCTTTTCTAACTGGATCAATAAATCCAACTAAGCCTATAAAATTTAGTTTGTTTAAATCTCTTTCATCATACTTTTCTTTTTCTTTAATTTTCTTAGAACACAAAGCTATAACTCTATAACCTTGTGATGCTAATTCATCATTTTGTTTAAGAATTTTTTCTTTGTCAATTTTTTTCTTAACACCATCAATATAACTATATGAACAAAAATCCAGTATCACTTCAACTGAACCTTTTGCTGTACAATACATCTCGTCATCCATTTTAAAGAATACAGCACTATATTTTTTCAAAGATTCATAAGGAATAACATCTACTTTTTTAAATTCAGTTTCATTTGTTTTAAGTTTTCTTGATAAAGATAAAAATGCAATATCAATAGAGTCACCAAACTTTTCCCATTTACCCTTTGATTTTTCAAGCATTGCTTCATTATTAACAAGACCTAATATAGATAAATATCTAGCATTTTTAAGTTCAGATCCAGGTTCGGGTATAACTTTACCCATATCATTATAACCATTACCTTCTATATTAAATAATTCTCCATTTGAAAGCATTATCTTTTTTGCAGTTTGTTCATTTACAGTAAGTGTACCTGTTTTATCACTTGCTATAACAGTACAACTTCCTAAACTTTCAACAGAATTAAGTTTCTTAACAATAACATTTCTTTTATTCATTTTATTAGAAGCTATTGTAAGAGCAAGTGTTAGTGATAAAGGTAAACCCTCTGGCATCGCTGAAACACCAAGAGCAACGACTGATAAAAATATCTCGATTGGTTCATATTGTTTATATATAAGTACTATTGCAATTATTATAGATATAACAACAATTAACATAGTAATTTGTTTTGAAAATTTTTCCATTCTAATCGTTAAAGGTGATTTACTTTCGGTAGTAGTTGTAACCTTCTCAGCTATTTTACCTATTTCAGTATCAAGAGCAGTACCACATACAATAGCAAGAGCCCTACCAGTTAAAACAGAAGTTCCAGCATATAACATATTCCCTTTAGACATGTCTCCTAAACTTGCTTCACCTTCCTCTTTTACCACTGCTATACTTTCACCTGTAAGAATTGATTCATCGACTGTTAAATTATTAGAACTTATTATTCTAGCATCAGCTGATATTTTAGTACCAGACTCAAGAACAATAACATCTCCTGGAACAAGAAGAGAAGAATCTATTTCAATATATTCATTATCTCTTATAACTTTAGCTTTAACTTTAATTAAGTTCTTTAAAGTTTCAGCATTCTTAGTAGCTCTATACTCTTGAATAGTAGACATTACTGCATCAACTAAAATAATAAATATAATAGCAATTGCATCAAGTGATTCACCAGCAATAAAAGATAATATTACAGCTGCAATCATAACATAAATAATTGGATCCATAAAAGATTCAATAAACACTTTTAAAATAGTTTTCTTTTTCTCTTTTGGAAGCTCATTATAACCATACTCTTTCAATCGTTTATTAGCTTCCTTAGTAGATAAACCATTTAAAGAAGAATTTAATTTTTTAATAGCTTTCTTTATATCAATATATTCAAAATCCCTTTTCATACTTAATCACCTATTCTATATAATAATATTATAAAAGATAAATATTCATTTTTCAATAAAAAGAAACTGGTTATCACTAGTTCCAAGTGTAATCTTAAATGTCTCTTTTTTACCATTTCTATTAACAATTACATCCACTTTTTCATTAGGATTATATTTATATAAATAATATCTAAGTTCAGCTACTGTTTTAATATCATATTTGCCTATTTTAACAATAACATCTCCTTTTTTTAATCCACTATTATAACAAGGACCATCATTCATTATACTTATAATTACTACACCACTTGTAATATTAGGATTTATAGTTATTTTTTCTTTACTAAAATTATAAGCAGATGAAACATTAACCATCTTAATACCTAAATATGATCTTTTTATTTCTTCCTTATTTACTATTTTATTTGCATATAATATAGCATCCTCAATAGGTATAGCAAACCCCATTCCTTCAACCTGAGACTGTACAAGTTTCATTGAATTGATCCCTATAACATCACCATTTGCATTACATAATGGTCCTCCACTATTTCCAGGATTTATTGCAGCATCTGTTTGCATAACATTCATAATCCAATCATTAGATGAATTAACTGAAACATTAACAAGTCTATTTTTACCACTAAGTATACCTCTTGTAACAGTTCCATAATATTCACTACTAATTGGTGAACCAATTGTAAAAACTGTATCGCCAACATTAATAGCATCAGAGCTACCAAGAGTTGCAACTTTGCTTACATATTTTTTATCAATTTTAATTACGGCAATATCAGCATATTCATCATCCCCAATAACACTTGCCTCAACAACATCACCACTCATTAAAATAACTTTTATACTAGTAGCACCTTCAATAACATGAGAATTAGTCATAATGTATCCTTCTTCATTATAAATAAATCCAGATCCTATACTGTTTGATTTGTTATTTTTATAATTTTGTACCACTACAACAGAATCATACACATTATTAATACCAGTTGATAGACCAATTTCACTAACAACAACCTTCTTATTAACAATATCAGTAGTAGTATTTCTATTAGTTAATAATGTTGGATAATAGTTAATTAAAATAAACATACAAAAACATCCCAAAAAAAATGTAACAATAGATATTGGTATAGTTTTTTTCATAATTTCTCCTATTCTAAATAAGATATTTGTCTATAATTATCAGGAAATCCCATTCTATACAAAACTTTATTTATATCGATAACTTTAAGTTTAGATGATAACCAATCTATTTCATATTCAAGCTCATTCATCATCATTTTAAAGTCTGTAACAGTTAACATTTCTTTTAATATAATTATTAAAGCAAAAATATCATGTTTACCATATATATATTCATCTTCTACTTTTGGTATATCTAACATACTATGAAATCTAGTATCATTTATACATTTTTGAGTTTCATGATTATATAAGATATCTTCATGAGCACACAAATTTCTATAGTTAGATAATATAGATAAATAGCTTTCAAAACTATCAGCATCTACATTATAATAAGAAGCTATTTCTTCTCTATCTTCTTCTTTAAGAATGGTAAATAATTCACTCATAAGTCCAAAACTAAGAACTTTTACTCCTACCCACATAGGAATATATCCATAATTATTTATATAGTGACTTGTAGCCTGATGTTGATATCCATTTATTCTAATTTGTCTTTTTAATTTTCTAATCAAATCATTAATTTGTCTTGCCTTATCTTTACTTCTATTAAAATTATTAACATTTAAATAATCTTTTTCTTTATAACCATATTTTTTACTTAAAACATAACTATATATTGATTTATAGTTATTTTCTACTATTAATATATTCTTAAATACAATATTTCTAAAATATCTATCAAAAGTAAATAATGCATACAACTCTTCAAAAGTAGTACCATCTATAAATCTTTTAGTACCATTTATTAAAAATGGTGAACGATATCCATTAAGAAAAAAATAATTTTCTCTCAAAAGTATTTCACTAGATTTATCATAATCATTTATAACTAAGCCTTTACTTCTTAATATTTCCAATTGCTCATCAATAGTTTTAAATACCTTAGCAGCCATACAACACTCTCCTATAATAATTATATTATATCACTAATAAATGTTATTTCAATTAATTAAATAATTGTTATACAATAAATATTACAGTAAAAAACTCAATAAATAGATTTTACTGAGTTTTTATTTATAAAACTTAATATTTATCTAGAACAACTAATACTTCCATTTGAATTAAAATGTATTTTCCAATTATCTCCATAAGTTTCATTTAAATATTTTTTTAACTTTTCTTCATAAGACTCATATTTTAATTCTGAATCAAAATAATATATTGTAAAACTTAATATTTTATAAAAATCAGAATTATTTTTTAACTCTTCTAACTTTGGTATTCTTCCAAAGTCATCTGAAATATTTAATAAAATATTAATATTTTCTATACTACTAATAGATAAATCAAATTTTTCTCTAATACTGGACAACAATTCTTTATTTATTTTTTCATATGGTTTTATACTTTCAAGCATATCATATCTCTCATACCCATACAAATCAGGAAAATAATAATTTCCTAAAAAATCATCATAAGTTACCTTATATTCACTTGAATTTAATCCAGAAATGGTCAGATACGAATCATTTAAAATATCATTTTTATATTTTACAGAATAACCTACAGGTTTAGAATAATCAAAGAATTTCATATAATCCATATCAAACTCATACTTTATAGAAGTAACTTTAAAATTATGTTCACCATACTTTTTGGTTAAATATTTCTCAGCAAAATCTATTACATTTCTTCTTTCACTAAACTTTACGAATGGTGGTATTGTTATTTTAAAAATAATAATAAAAATCACAAATATAATTAATAACATTACTTTAATTTTATTATTCATAACATACACCTCTATACTAATTATAACAATTTTACATATCACTTCTATCAATAAATAATTCACTATACAAAAAAATATCAAAGAAAAAACTCTATAAAATATATAGAGTTTAACTTGTAGATTCTACTATCTCTTAGAGAATTGTGGTGCTCTACGAGCTTTCTTAAGACCATATTTCTTTCTTTCTTTAATTCTAGCATCTCTTGTAATCATTCCGTTAGATTTTAAAGTTGGTCTAGTTTCAGCATTAGCAAGCATTAAAGCTCTTGCTATACCTAATCTAATAGCTCCAGTTTGACCAGAGAAACCTCCACCTTTAACAACAACTTCAACATCATACTTTTCAACAGCATCAGCAAGTTGTAATGGTTGGATTAAATCCATAACAAGAGTTTCATAAGGCATATAATCTTTAACATCTTTACCATTAACAGTAATTTTACCTTTACCTGGCATTAATGTAACCTTAGCAACACTTCTTTTTCTTCTGCCTAATGCAGTAAATTTAGTTTTTTCTGCCATATTACTTTACCTCTAATCTTTCTGGTTTTTGAGCTTCATGTTTATGTTCATTACCTGCATATACAAATAATTGTCTATACATATCTCTTCCAAGTCTATTCTTAGGAAGCATATTCTTAACAGCTCTTTCTACCATTTCTACTGGATATTTTTCTTTCATAGTTCTAGCAGTTCTTTCTCTTAAACCACCTGGATATCCACTATGATTATAGTACATTTTTTTGTCTAACTTATTACCAGTTAAAACAACTTTTTCTGCATTGATAATAATAACATTATCTCCACAAGCAACATAAGGAGTAAATGTAGGTTTATTTTTACCTCTTAACACAGAAGCAGCTAAAGCAGCAACTTTACCTAAAACTTGTCCTTCTGCATCAATTACATACCACTTATGTTCAACATCTTCTTTTCTTAACATAAATGTTTTCATATTTAAATTTTCCCTTCTTTAATTTGAGTGCCATCACATTTGCAACTATGACATTTCTTTCCCACAGAAACTGCACCCTCTTCAAATGTACCGTGCCTATTATATACTAAAAATACTCAATTTGTCAATATTTTTTTACCTTGACAATAATATGATTATTATTATAAAATAAATATGTATAATTAAGGAGAAATTAAAATGAAGAATAAAGGGTTATTTATCATATTTATAATATTATTTATATTATCAGTTGCTGCTGCAGGAATTGGTTATTATGAACATACAAAGAAAGAACCAACAGTTCCTAACAACAATAATTCAAAAGATGGAAAAATCACTTATAAATACTATTTAGAAGATTTAGAAGTAGAACAAATGCCAACTAATGAAAAAATACTAGATGATTTAGGAAATGAAACAGATAAATATAAATATAAATTTTCTAAATTTCAATGCACTGATAGTACAATAGTTGGTCAATTCGATGAAGAAGAATGGAAATTCGTACCAAATGAAGAAAAAGAATCTATTTGTAACTTATTTTTTGTTAACAGTACATATGAAGTTACTTTAACCATAACAAATGGAAAAGCAGATGACAACAATCCTAAATATATAGAAAGAGAAAAAGATGGAGAATTCGTAATTATTCCATCAGAAGGATATAAATTTGAAAGCACACAATGTTCAGATGATAAAACAGCAACATGGAACGAACAAAATAATACATTAACAATTAATGCTATAATGAAAAATGTAGCATGTAAAGTAATATTTTCAATTAAAGAATTAAAAATGGATGTAACAGTAGTAAATGGAAAAGGAACAACAACTGAAACAGCTAAATATGGAGAATCTGTTGAAGCAATAGTTGAACCTAATGAAGGTTTCCAAACCCCAACAATAAACTGTACAAATAATCAAGCAGCTGAATTCAAAGATAATAAATTAATAATTTCAAAGTTAACAGACAATACAAAATGTACTTTAACCTTTGTTGCTAAACCAACAAAAAAATATAGCATTAAAATTGATACATTACCTGATACAATAACAATAGTAAAAGGTAGTAAAGAAAATAGTGTTGAAGAAGGAAAAACTGGATCCTTTACATTAAAAGGACAAGATAGTATTAAACCAAAAATAGAATGTTCTGTTCAACCTTCAAATGAAGATAACTCAAATGGTGAATATACCTATACTTTCCTAAATGTTACAAAAGATATAACTTGTAAAGTTACAGCAACAGAGTAGCTATAAGCTACTTTTTTCTTGCAAAAATATTTATAAAATGTTAAATTAGCACTGAGGAAAAAAATATGTGGAAAATAGGAAATGTAGAAATTAAAAATAGAATAGTATTTGCCCCAATGGCTGGTATATCAAACGAATCATTTAGAAAAATAATTAAATCTATGAATCCAGGACTTATTTATAGTGAAATGATAAGTAATATGGGAATTATATACAACAGTAAAAACACAATAGACATGTTAAAAATAAATGATAAAGAAAGGCCAATAAGTATACAAATATTTGGAAGTGACGAAGAAACATTTATTCAAGCAGCAAAATATATAGAAGAAAATATACATCCAGACATAATAGATATTAATATGGGATGTCCTGTGCCAAAAGTAGCTTTAAAATCACAAGCAGGATCAAATCTTTTAAAAAATCCAGATAAAATATATAAAATAGTTTCATCTGTAGTAAATACTGTTAATATTCCAGTAACTGTTAAAATTAGAGCGGGCTGGAACAAAAATTCAATTAACTGTGTAGAAGTAGCAAAAACAATAGAAAATGCAGGAGCAAGTGCTATAGCAATACATCCAAGAACAAGAGAGCAAGGATACACCGGCATCCAGTGTTCTAATAATTTATAATCTGCTAAACTTTCATCATTATCTGGATCAATATATCTTAAAAAATACCAACTTGAACCAGCACTTCCTGGCATTGTAGAAGTTTCTCTTTTACCTTTTTTGCCATCAACTGTAACATTTACCCAATCTGTTTTTTTATTAAGTGGAGCTGTTCCATCTTTTCCTGGTGTGTAGTCTTCAAGTTCTGGTAATATAAGTGGTAATTCACTATCTTTAAGTGCTATATATTCTCCATCTTCAAGTTCAATAATTGGAATTGGTTCTCCCCAATATCTTTGTCTTGCGAATATCCAATCTCTTAATCTATAATTTATTTTCTTAGTACCACAATTATGTTCCTCTAACCATTTAATCATAGTATTAATAGCATCTTCTTTATTAAGACCATCTAAGAATCCTGAATTGATATGAACTCCATCTTTTGTATATGCTTCTACTTCAATGTTACCACCTTTTAATACTTCTATTACTGGAATATCAAATTTCTTAGCAAAAGCATAGTCTCTTTCATCATGAGCAGGTACAGCCATTATAGCTCCTGTTCCATATGACATTAATACATAATCACTAATCCAAATAGGTATTTCTTTATTGTTAACTGGATTTATTGCATAAGCACCTGTAAATACTCCTGTCTTACCAGCTGAAGATCCAGTTCTTTCTAATTCACTTTTACTTTTACATTCATTGATATAGTTTTCAACAGATTCTTTTTGCTCTTCTGTTGTTATATCTTTTACCATTGGATGTTCTGGTGATAGTACTGTATATGTTGCTCCAAATAATGTATCACATCTTGTTGTAAATACTGTAAAATCATAATCAGTATCTTTTACTTTAAATGTAACTTCTGCCCCTATACTTTTACCTATCCAATATCTTTGAATATCTTTTGTTCCTTCTGGCCAATCGATTTCATCAAGCCCTTCTAATAATCTATCTGCATATTTTGTGATATTAATTACCCATTGACTCATATTTTTACGAATTACTGGGTAACCACCTCTTTCACTTTTGCCATCTATTACTTCATCATTAGCAAGTACTGTTCCAAGTTCTTCACACCAATTTACTGGCATATCAACTTTTTTAGCAAGTCCATCTTCAAATAATCTTTTAAATATCCATTGTGTCCATTTATAAAACTTAGGATCACTTGTAGATAATTCTTTTGTCCAATCATAAGAAAGTCCTATATTTCTAAGTTGACCCTTAAATGTCTTAATATTTTCTGCGGTAAATACGCCTGGATGATTGCCTGTTTGAATTGCATATTGCTCAGCAGGTAAACCAAATGCATCCCATCCCATTGGATGAAGTACATTATACCCTTGCATTCTTTTCATTCTAGATACTATATCGGTTGCTGTATAACCTTCTGGATGACCAGCATGAAGTCCTACACCACTTGGGTATGGAAACATATCTAGTGCATAATACTTTGGTTTACTAAAATCACTAGTGTCTGTTTTAAAACATTCATGTTCATCCCAATAATTTTTCCATTTTTCTTCTATCTTTTTAAAGTCATACATTTTTTTCATTCTCCTTCTTCTTGTAATAAGTGCCTATTAAGTTATATAAAACAAATATTAATAATAATAGTGTAATAAAACAAGCTATTATCTTAATAAAATAGTTTTCAATATATAAAACTATCGTTGTTGATATCGCTATTATAAATGAGTTAGTTATTGTTAATGTTTTCAGTAGTTCACTATAGTCTGTTTTTTTCATATCTAGCTTGTATGCTTTAATGAAAAATTTTATTTCATCATTATTTTTGAGGTTTTTATATTCTTTTCTATTTTTATTAAAGAATACTGAATATATTATATATATCAATATATATAATGTTAAAAAATCTACTATAAATCTTAATATTTCCATTTTTTCCTCCTAAATAAAAAGATGATACACAAAGGACGACTATTGCCGTGGTACCACCTTATTTTATAGTTAAACTATCTCATCTACTTAACGCGTATAAACGATATTTCTAAAAAAGCAAGTTCAATATATTTTATTATTAGTTTACATCAACCACTAACTTTCTATAAATAAATATATATTTACTACTCTTTTCATCACTGAAATATGTCTTAATTATACTATACTTCTGCAACATATTCAAGTAGCTTCATAAACATTCTTATGAAAACTGATGGTAAACCTTTTCTTCTTAATTTTCTAATTGCAATTCTTTTTGCTTTAATACTTTCATCACTAAATATAATTTTATCTATTTCTTCTTTTAAAGATGTTTTTATATTTAAATCTGTTATTATTCCTTCTAAATCTTCATTTATTACTCTTTGAGCATCTATTTCAATATCTTTACCCTTACAATAAACAAATATTTTACTTGTAGTACTTATATCATTAAATTCAATTACGAAATCATTATCATCTGTATATCTTTTACATTTAACATTTACTTCGTTTTCAAATACTTGTACTCCATCAGTAAATTTAGTGTTTCTAAATCTTATGATGTAATTTCTCTTTTCTGGTATTATTCCAAGTTTACCTTCAACTGGTTCGATTGAAACTGAAAAATCATTTTCTTTGTAGTAGTAATTTATTTCAGTTGTAAAACTATATCCTTCTTTATACATAGAAGATACTCCATCATCTTCATATAATTTATATGTATTACTTCTTCCTGGGAATATTTGTATTTCTAATGTTTTAGGTGAAGCAGTACTATTTATATTTTGCGGATCAAGTTTAGCCATAGGGATAATTGCTCCTGTTTTAGCATAAACTGGATAATCTTCATCTTTATAGAATGTTACATATCTCATACCACCAGTAAACTTTTTACCAGTTTTAAAATCATACCATATTCCATTAGGTAAGAATATTCTATGTACTACTCTATTCATTACTTCATCTTTTGGATTAACTATTGGACACACAAATAATTCACTACCATAATAATATTCATTTTTATATAATGGTTCGTCGTATGTTTCAGGATATTTGTAATATAGTGGTTGAATTAATGGTGAACCAAATGATGAATATTTCTTTGCTTCACTATATATATATGGTATTAATCTATGTCTTATTTTTAAATAGTCATGAACTATTTTATAAGTTTTTGCATCCCATTTCCATGGTTCTCTTTTATAATATTTTCCAGTATCACTAGATAATCTTAATATAGGACTATATACACCAAGTTGAACATATCTCATGAATAATTCAGCATCTTCTGTGCCACCTTTAAATCCACCAATATCATGGCTCCACCAAGATACTCCTATATTAGCAGCTGTTGAATTATAAAATGGTAATAATTTTAATGTTTTCCAATTTATAAATGTTTCACCAGAATATAATGCTGCATACTTATGAGGACATATTCCAAAATTTCTAGACATTACAAAGTTTCTTTTAGCTTTATTTAAGCTGAAATTTTTATAAAGAAAATAATTCATTGTAAAACTTCTAAGGGTATTTTCTTTATTATTATCATCTACCCATAGAAAATCTATTCCTTTATCCAAAAATGGATTAATTATACCTTTTAAATATGAATCTACTAGTTTAGGATCATATACATTAAGAGGTATATTTTTATTTAAGTCTTTATTATAGAATTTTTGAAATTCTAAATAATTTTCTTCTTCTACACTTATTAATCCTTCTGTTTTAATATTACTTCCTAAATAAATACTATTTTTATGTAGAAATTCACTTAAGCCTCTTGGATTGGGCAATTTATTTTTATCAAGAGAAAAACTTATTGGTGAATAGTTATTTTTAGTTCTATTGCATTCATTTAATAATAAAACTGACATTGGTAAATCATATTTTCTAAAATTGTATACTAAATTTTGAATATCACTTTCACCATATGCTTCATTTTTATTCCACCATACTCCAAGAGCATATCTTGGAATTAATGGGGGTAATGATGTTAGGTTGAAATAATCTCTAAGTCCAACACCAAAATCATTATTATATATAAATAAATAAGTATCTATATTTTTATAATTTGGAGATAAAACATTACCATGGGCATCTATTATCGGTGTTCTTGAGTCATCAAATGTTGTAAAACCATCTAAACTAAATAACCCTTTTTCAAAATCTATATTGCCTTTTGTATCATCTAAACTATATGCAGTTCCTTTAAAGTTTTTAACCTCAGGATGATTAAAGTACCATGTTTTTTCTGTACCAACTATTGTTACTCTTAAATATTGATCTGGTAATAATTTACTTCCTATAAATGGCTTTTCTTTTGTATATTCAAGAACAAATATATTATTTTTTATAATTAATACATTATTATCCTCTTCTACGGTAATCTTTGGTTTTCCAAATGATCTATTACTAGCAAAAAAAGTAGGATAATCATTAAATGATCCTGTTTCACTATATTCAAATCTTATTAAAACATCAGATAATATACTTATTCTATATGTTTTTCCTCTGAATACATTTGATGATGGTGTTTTACTTTTAGTTAAATCAACTTCAAAGTGAGTACCAAAATCATACATAATTATCCTTCCTTTCTATATTATTCTTTTAATTTTACCATCCAATTGTTATAAATTTCGCAGTTTGCGCTTGTTGGAGGTGGATCTGCTTTTTCCATTTTGACAATCATTGGTATTTTAAATATTCTACCAAATGCTACACATGTACCTGATTGAAGAGTCTTTTGTTTTTCTACTACATCTTCACTCATATTTGGTACACTCTTAGCAATGTATTCAAGATCAGCTGGATGATTTATTTTAAATATTAAGAAATTAGCACATTGACTTATAACATTTTCATTTAAGTCAGTTGGTCTTTGTGTAATTAAATCTAATAGAAGTCCATACTTTCTTCCCTCTTTAGCAATTCTTTCAAATATGTTATATCCAAATAATTTTTTATCATCACCTTCTAAAACATAGCGGTGTGCTTCTTCTAAAATCATATGTATTGGGAATGATGCTCTTTCTGCTAAACCTTTTGTATATTTCATAAACATTCTTCCAAATATTTTAACTATTGATCTTGCAAATCTATCATCAACATCTTCTAAATTAAAGTTAACAATTTGACTTTTTTTATTGCCATTTATTTGTATTCTTTTAATATATTCATCTATTGTAATATAACCTTCATTAGTAAAGAAAGCACTATTGCCTCTTGTAGCTAAATCATGTAATTTAACTTTTAAACTCATTGCTGAATCATACATAGCTTCATTAAGTAAATATCTTTCACTATATAATGTGAAGTTTAATGCAACCTCAAGATCATGTAATGAATAACTTACTCCTGTGCTATCATAATTCCATTTTCTATCTTCATCTATGAAACTTTTTATATAATCACTAATAATTTTTCTTTCAGCAAATCTACCTTCACTATCTATATCAAAACAGTTTCTGAATTGTCTTGTGAATCCAATTCCTGGTACTTCTGTTTCAAGAGATAGCTCTGGTGTATTTGTTTCACTTAATATTTCAAAAATTTGATCTCTTATTTTTGATGATGTTTGATTAGTATACATAATTGATGTTATTGCTTTTGCTAAAATATGGTTTTTGAAATCCATTGCTTCTTTATCATTTCTAGCAAACATTTTAACATATGTAAGTGCTGTATCAACCATAGCTATTTGTGAAAAGTTTGTTGCTTCTAAAAGGTTTAATACATCTTCTAAGTCTAACAAACAAACAGGTATGTTAAGTTTCTCATAACTTTTTTTCATATTTGTTGTAATAACCTTAAATGAATAATATGGGTTATTATTTGATAGACTTGAAAAAGCATTTATATATTCACCATAAGAGTCAAATATAAATATATTTGCTTTATATGGAATAATTTGTGATTTTGGAAATATATTTTGAATTATTCTACATATACCATAAGTTTTACCGCTACCAGTGTTACCAAATATAGCAGTGTGGTTACTAAATAATTCATCTATACTTACATTTAATGGAAAGTCATTATAAAGTGGTGAAACTCCAAGTCTAATACTTCTATTTTCAACACCAGTAAGAATTTTTAATTCTTCATCATTAATAATTCTTATCTTAGCATCTAAACTAGGTTTCTTAATTAAACCACCAATAAAGTCATTAGAAGTTAATTCTCCTAAAAATGTTATTTTTATTGTATCTTGTTCAATAGAATCTATTTCTCCTAATATTTTTTTATTTTGATCTTCAAATACCACATGAAGATTAATTAAGTCTGTTATTTGTGCACCATTACTTTTATTAATAGAAACAATTGCACTATTTTTATTAATCGTAAGAATATTTCCTAACATACTTATTCCCCTCTATTCTAATAATTATTGTAACATATAATGTTTTTTTTAACAATACAATTATTTAAAAATACCTAACTATTAGTCAGGTATTTTAATTAATTTTGAAATTGTGAATTATAAAGTTCTGCATAGAATCCATTTTGTTTTATTAATTCATTGTGACTTCCTGTTTCAATTATATTTCCATCTTTCATAACAAGAATTATATCAGCATTTTTAATAGTTGAAAGTCTATGTGCAATTATAAATGAGGTTCTTCCTTCTGTTAGCTTATCCATTGCTTTTTGTACTACTTCTTCTGTTCTTGTATCTACCGAAGAAGTTGCTTCATCAAGTATTAAGAATGGTGAATCTTTTATCATACCTCTTGCAATAGTTAATAATTGTTTTTGACCAGCTGATATTGATTCATTATCTTCTATCTTGTAGTCTAATGTTTTTGGAAGAGATTTTACAAAATGATCTACACCTACTATTTTTAATGCTTTCCATATTTCTTCATCTGTTACATTTTGTTTATTAAATTTTATGTTATCTCTTATAGTTCCCTCAAATAACCAAGTATCCTGAAGTACCATTATAAATAAGTCGTGAATATTTTTTCTTGTTAGGTTACTTACTGGTATATTATCTATTTTTATTTCACCACTATTTACTTCATAGAATTTCATAAGTAAGTTAACTATTGTTGTTTTTCCAGCACCAGTTGGACCTACTATTGCTATTTTTTGACCTGATTTTACATTACAGTTAAAATCTTTAATTATTATTTTATCTTCATCATAGCCAAATTTAACATGTTCGAAATCTATGTTTCCTTTTACATTTTTAGGATTTAAAAGCCCAGTTAAAGTACTTTCATCCTTCATTTCATTTTCTTCTAAAAACTCGAATACTCTTTCAGATGCAGCGGCTGCTGTTTGAAGTTGTGTCATACTTTGAGCTATTTGAGAAAGAGGACTTGTAAATAGTCTTGCATACATTATAAATGCTATAATTACTCCAAATGTAATATTACCTTTTATTACAAGAATTGCTCCCACTATACAAACTGCAACATAACTAAAGTTACCAATAAATCCCATCATTGGAGGCATAAGGCCAGATAAGAATTGACTTTTTCTATTACAGTCATAAACTTTATTATTTAATTCATTGAATTTATTTAATGATTCTTCTTCTCCATTATATGCTTTCACTATTGTATGTGAACTATATATTTCTTCAATATGACCATTTAATTTTCCGAGTTCAGTTTGTCTTCTAACAAAATATTTTTGTGATTTTTTTAATATAAAACTCATAAATGCAAAACCAAATATTGATGATAATATACAAGTTACTGCCATTAATACATTTGTAGTAAACATCATTATAACACAACCTATAAATAATGCTACTGCACCTATAAATGTACCTAAGCTATTTTGTAATGACATATTTATTGTATCAACATCATTTGTTACTCTTGATAATATATCTCCATAACTATGACTATCAAAATATTTAAGTGGTAATTTATTTATCTTTTGTGATATTTTAGTTCTAAGACCTTTTGCAAAGTTATTTGATACAACTACCATTAAATAATTTTCAATATAACTAAATAATGCGCTTAATAAATATAAACAAACTAAGAATATAGTTATATTTTTTATTTTTCCGGTATTCATATTTGGCTTAATTAATTCATTAACATTTTTAGATAATTTATCAAATTCACCATATAATTTAGTTGGCTCATTCATATCTATATTTTTCATTGTATTTATTAGTTCTACTTTATCTTTTGAACTAATTTTTATTCCTTTAATTGTTGTATCTTTAAATATTAGTAATTTTATTGAGTCTGGTATTTCAATTACTTTTTCCATACCATTATCATTATTCATTGTAGTTAGTACTTCATAATATTTTGCTTTATCTTCAACACTTATGTCTTTTAATGATTCATCAGATAACATTAAGTTTTCTTTTAAATCTTTACTAATGTCTTTTGTAAGTAATTCTAAATTATCTTTATTTATTACTATTCCTGCTTGTATTTCATTTGTTAAGTCTTTTATTTTATTTGGACCTACTATTGATAAAATACTACTTATTGCTGATAATATTACAGCTATTATTATAAGTGGCATTAGTTTACTTAAATATTTTTTCATTTTAAGAAGAGCTACTTTAAAATTCTTTGGTTTTTCACCTACTGCTCCTGGACCATGTCCTCTTGGAGCCCTTGTTCTAGGAGTCTTTTCTTTTTCGTTATTCATTTTCTAGTTCCTCCTTTGATAATTGTGAATATGCTATTTCTTGATATACTTTACATTTTTTTAATAATTCTTTATGTGTACCCATTCCAACCATTTTACCTTTATCAAGTACAATTATTTTATCTGCATTTTTAATTGTACCTATTCTTTGAGCTACAATTATGTTAGTTGCTTCTTTTGTATATTCTTTAAGTTCTTTTCTAAGAATATAATCTGTTTTATAATCAAGTGCACTAAAGGTATCATCAAATATATATATTTCAGGATCTCTTGCAATAGCTCTTGCAATTGATAATCTTTGTTTTTGACCACCAGATACATTTGTTCCACCTTGTGCTATGTTTGAATCGTATTTTTTAGGCATTTTGTCTACAAATTCTTTTGCCTGAGCTACTTCTATTGCTTCTTTTATTTTTTCGTCAGTTACTTTATAGTTTGCTTTTTTACCATAACTAACATTATAATTAATTGTTCCGTTAAACATTATTGCTTTTTGTGGTACATAACCAAGTCTATCGTGAAGTGAACTGATTTCATAATCTCTTACATCGACTCCATCTACATATATAGTTCCATTAGTGACATCGTAAAATCTTGGAATTAAATTAACAAGTGTACTTTTTCCACTACCAGTTGAACCAATAATTGCAACTGTATCACCTTTATTTGCTTTAAATGATATGTCTTCTAAAACTGATTCATCTGAGTCAGGATATTTGAAACTTACATTTTTAAACTCTATTGTTCCAACTTCTTCTGATTTTCTTACTTTTCCATTTTTTATTTTTGCTTTAGTATTTAATACTTCATTTATTCTATCAGCTGATATTGCAGCTCTTGGATACATTATAAATATCATTGCCAACATTAAGAATGACATTATAACTTGCATAGCATAACTACTAAATACAACCATATTACTAAATAATGTTATTTTATCAGCAAGTAGTGCTTTACTAATAAGAATACTTCCCATAAAATAAATTGCTAATGAAACACCGTTCATTATCAAATACATCATTGGTGACATTAAGCTCATTACTTTTTGATTAAATAATTGTGTATTTGTTAGTTTATTATTTACTTTTTCAAATTTATTTTGTTCTGTTTCTTCAGCATTAAATGCTCTTATAACTCTGATACCTTTTAAATTTTCTCTTGTAAGACCATTTATATTATCAATTAATTTTTGAACTATTTTAAATCTTGGTAAAACTATCATCATAAGAGTAATAACCATAGCTAGAAGTATTAATACTGCTCCACCTATTATTGCTGTCCATTCAAAACTTCTGTTCACTATTTTTCCAATTGCCCAAATTGCTGTTATTGGAGCTTTTATCATCATATGAAGCCCAAATGTAAGCATACTTTCTACATTAGTGACATCATTTGTTGTTCTTGTAATAAGACTACTTGTTTGAAATTTCTTTATTTCTTCCATTCCAAACTCTTCAACTTTATTAAATAACTTCTCTCTTATATTTCTTGAAAAACCACTAGCTACATTAGCAATTATATATCCTACTACACAAGATGAAGCAAAACTAGCAAATGCACATAGTACCATATATAATCCTTGTACTAATATGTCATTAATTGCTCCACTAATTTGTACAAGTCTAGTTATTTCACTCATATAATCAGGTATTTTAAGTTCAAGCCATACTTGAAATATTATAAATATACTTGACAATATTATCATTAAATAATCTTTTTTCTTTAAATTCTTAAATAATTTTGTCATTACTTTCTCCCTTCAAATTATCTTGTATTTGTTTAGTTACTTTAAAGAATATTCTTAAATCACTATCTTTAATATTATTTTTTAATATTTTATCGAATTTAATTATATTTTCTTCTACTTCTTTATTTATTTTTATTCCATAAGGAGTCAATTGTATTTCTTTACTTCTAGCATCTTTTTCTGATGATATTGTTCTTATAATATTGTTTTTTATCATTGTTTGAATTATTCCAGATATTGTTGATTTTCTAAATGGTAGATCTTTTTCTAGATCTTTTTGATATATTTTTTTATTTTTGTTTTTACATAAGTATCTAGTTATCATCATTTGAGCTGGTGTCAAGATATTTTCATTATTTTTACTATAAGATACTATTTTTCTTACTATAAGATTATCAATTTTTTTTATTTCAGATCCAATGCTTTGCTCTTCCATAATATTCTTCTCCTTTTAGTTCGGTAACTAACTATGATAATTATACTCTACTTATTTAAGTAGTCAATTGGATATTTATTTTTTCACAAACATTTTACAAAAAAAGAAAGAGGCATATTGCCTCTTAATATGAACATTTTCTTCCATCTTTTTTTCTTCTTATTGCAGAACCTAGTCCTCTTCCAAGTTCTAGTGCTAAACTTATTGCTTTTACAACAGCATTAATAATGGTGCCTACTGATACGGCTCCTCCTTTTATTTCTTTTAGTTCTTCTTCTTTTATCATCTTCTACATTTTAAAGGTCTTAGATATCCATCTACGAGTCCAATAAGAAAAGAAATGATAGTCCCACCTATACCAATAACACCCCAATTAACTGCACCTCCTTTAATGGTTGATAATTCTCTTTCTTCAATCATAACCTTAACTCCTTTCTAATTTATATTTTTCTTTGAACAATTCTATAATTTCTTTTTTATGTGAAATATATATTATTGTTTTATCTTTGAAATAATTAAATATCTTGTTAATTATTTCTACTTCTTCTTCAAATGATATTTCACTTAGTGCTTCATCTAAAATAATATAATTACTATTTTTAAGTAGACTTCTTGCTAAAATGATTTTTTGTTTTTCACCACCTGATATATTAAATCCATTGTCCTCTATTACATATTTATCTCTTAATATACTTCTATTTCTTAAAGTATTTAAATTACATAAATTTATTACATTTTCATATTCACTATCATTTATATCTCTATCATATATAATATTATTTTTAATACTATCATTATTTATATAGCTATTTTGCGATACATAAGTAAAACTATTTTGAATAACATTACTATTCATATCTTTTATAT
>JABLTK010077262.1_pt1 | contig 34951 bp, 30 predicted proteins | sample 7160131 | NCBI WGS metagenome assembly JABLTK01 (sample SAMN14651221, study PRJNA627086) | human gut metagenome | isolation source: feces | host: Homo sapiens
GCGCTGGAGGATCTCATTGAAGCGGCGAACGGAAAGCCTGTGCTGGTGATGTACGCCTATCAGCACGATCTCACGCGCATTCAGCAGCGCTTCGGAAAGTACGGCCCGGAGAATCCCAACGGCGTGCGGGAGCTGAAGACCACCGCTGATCTGGAGGACTGGAACGCAGGGAAAATCCCCGTCGCCGTCACCCAGCCCGCTTCCACCGGGCACGGCCTGAACCTGCAGCATGGCGGCAGCACTATTGTGTGGTTCGGTCTGAACTGGTCGCTGGAATTATACGAACAGGCCAACGCCCGCCTGTGGAGACAGGGACAGAAAGAGACGGTGGTCGTTCATCATCTGGTGGTGAAGGGCACTATGGACGAACAGGTCATGCGGGCGCTGCATGAGAAGGCGGCGGATCAGAACGCACTGCTGGCGGCGGTGAAGGCCAGAATTGAGGAGGTGAAGTGAAATGCTGGAAAGAGATATTGTGACGGCTATCAAGAAATACCTTGCGTCGCTGGGCAGCGACGTTTTCTTTTGGAAGGAACACGGCGGGCCATACGGCTGCGCAGGAATTCCCGACGTCATCTGCTGCTACCCACGCTTGTACGTCGGTTTCCTCGGTGGTGTAGGAAAAGCGCGCGCTTTCCAGCCATTCGCCGGTGCCCGCCGCTTCAGAGAGCAGCGCGCCGCTCTGGCCCAGACCGGAGCTTGCGGAGGTGCAGAAGGGGATTACAGCTTTGCCGGTGAAATCGTTGCCGGTGACGAACTGGTTGACCGGCCAAGCGGCGATGCCCCACCAGATGGGATAGCCGATGTAAACGGTATCGTAATTATCCCAGTTTTCGGGGGTGATCTCGGTCTGCGCCACTTCGTTCTGGGCTTCGGGATGGTCGTGTTCGTATACGACGCGGCTATTGTCGTTCGTCCAGTTCAAATCTTCATCGGTGTAGGGTTCTACGGGCGTAATGACGAACATATCCGCGCCGGTTTCTGCGGCGATCATATTGGCAATGCGCTCGGTGCTGCCCGTGGCGGAATAATAGACGATCAGCGTCTTGCTCGGCGTATCGGTTGTCGCGGGCGCTTCCGCGAGGGCGGCGACGGCGGTCAGGGTGAACATCAGTGTCAGTACGAGTGCGATCAGCTTTTTCATAATTGGTTTCTCCTTTCGGTTCATTCAGTCGGTTTTCAACCCGACGGTTGCATTATAAAGCAAAATTTGTCGTCAGGGAAGTTTCTGTTTGTTCATGAGCGTATACCTTGAGGTTATAATATTTTTCGAATATACTTGCGGAAATCCCGTTTGGCGGATACAATATAAATAGAAACAGAGCGAGGGAGCGTGAGAAACCGTGTACAATCCGCAGTTGGAAACATTTTTGCGCGTCGCCGATGCGGGCAGCTTCAGCCGCGCCGCCGAGGAAGCGTATATCACCCCGACCGCCGTGATCAAGCAGATCAACCTGTTGGAGGAATCACTGGGCGTGAAGCTCTTTGACCGCAGCCATCGCGGGCTTACGCTGACCGGAGCCGGACGCAGCCTGTATCAGGATGCGAAATACATCATTCAATACTGCCGCGATTCGGTGGCGCGCGCGAAGAACGCCATGCTGGAGGACACCAACGTCATCCGCGTCGGATCATCGCCCATGACGCCCGCGCAGATTCTGATGCAGCTCTGGTCAAAGGTGAACGAAATCTGTCCGGACGTCAAATTTCAAATCGTGCCCTTTGAGAACACGCCGGAAAACGCCCGCGAAATTCTGGGCAACCTGGGCAAGCGCATCGATATCGTGGGCGGCATCTTTGATGAAACCATGCTGGCGCTGCGCGGCTGCGCCGGACTGGAGCTGGCGCGCGCGCCGTTCGGGTGCGCGGTATCCATTCATCATCGGCTGGCGAACCGAGATAGATTGCAGTTTTCCGACCTCTACGGCGAAAATCTGATGCTGATGCATCGCGGCTGGAGCCACTATGTGGATCAGCTGCGGGACGATCTCTGGCAGCATCACCCGCAGATCCGCATCGTGGATTTTGACTTCTACGGCATGGATGTGTTCAACCGCTGCGAAAGCACGAATGATGTGCTGCTGGCCATCTCCGGCTGGGCGAGCGTGCATCCGCTGCTGAAGGTGATTCCGGTGGAGTGGGATTACAGCATTCCCTACGGCATATTGCATTCGCTCGAACCATCGCCCGTTGTGCAGCGCTTTCTGGAGGTGGCGAGGGCCGTCGGCAGGGAACTGTACGGCTGATATAACCCAAAGGTATATACTCGTAAACAAAGCGAGACTTCTCAGGAAGCCCTGCTTTGTTTATAATAATAAAGGTGAACACGGAAATGGACGTGAAAGCATGCGGAAAATAAAAGAATTTAAGCGAGCTTCCGTCGCACGCAAACAGGAAGACAATTGCGAATCAGGGAAGGGAGCATGGGGTATGAACAACTTTATTTTCGAAAACAAAACGAAGGTGTATTTCGGCAAGGGCGGCGTGAAGGAATATCTGGGCTGCCTGCTGAAAAAGTACGGTTCCACGGTGATGCTGGCTTACGGCGGCGGTTCGATCAAGAAAAACGGCGTGTATGACGAAGTAATGGGCATCCTGAACGCGCAGGGCAAGAATGTGATCGAGTTTTCCGGCATCATGCCCAATCCCACCTATAAAAAGGTGCAGGAGGGCGCGAAGCTGGCGCGGGAGAACAACGTCGATCTGATTCTCGCCGTGGGCGGCGGTTCGGTGTCCGATTGCTGCAAGATCGTCTCCGCGCAGGCGAAGCTGGACGAGGACATCTGGGACATGGAAATGGTTAAGCACACCTTCCCCAACCGGTTCATTCCGTTGGGCACGATCGTGACGGTGTTCGGCACTGGCTCCGAGATGAACGCGGGCGCAGTGATTACGCACGAGGAAAAGAAGCTCAAGTCCGGTATCTTTGGTGCGCAGGCAGATTTCGCGTTCCTCGATCCTGCATATACGCTGTCCGTGCCGTTTGGTCAGGTGATTTCCGGCGCGTTCGATACGCTGAGCCACGCGATGGAAACCTACTTTGGCAAGCCCGATGAAAACAATCTGTCGGACGATATCAACGAAGCCGTGATGCGCAGCGTCATCCGCAACATCCGCGTGCTGATGCGGGATCACGATAATTATGAGGCGCGCAGCGAGCTGGCGTGGGCATCGGCGATGGCGGAAAACGGCGTATTGAAAATCGGCAAGATCACGGATTTCCAGTGCCACCAGATCGAGCATCAGCTGGGCGCGTATACGAATTGCAACCATGGCAAGGGGCTGGCGGTGATTCACCCCGTGCTGTACCGGCACATCTGCACTGCGAATCTCGCGCGTTTCGCCCGCTTTGCCGAAAATGTCTGGGGCATTCGGGACAACGGCGCGGACGCCCTGCGCACAACGCGGCTGGTAAAGGCGGGCATCGATGCACTGGCGGCGTTCATCAAAGAAATCGGTCTGCCGACGACCTTTGCAGAGCTGGGCATTCCGGAGGATACCGACCTGCGCGCCGTGGCGGATTCCACGAATGTTACCGCGGGCTGCTGTAAGAAGCTGACCCACGATGAAATTTATCAAATTCTGCTGGAATGCAAATAAGGAGGAAGATTCATGAAAGCATTGCTGATCAACGGAAGTCCCCGTCCCCACGGCTGCACCTACACCGCGCTGACGGAGCTGAAGCGCACGCTGGAGGGCGAAGGAATTGAAGTGGAACTGATTCACGTCGGTAATAAGGATATTCGCGGCTGCATCGCCTGCCGCAAGTGCCGCGAATTGGGCAAATGCGTGTTCGATGATATTGTGAACGAGGTCGCGCCAAAGCTTGCGGAGGCGGACGCTTTCGTCATCGGCGCGCCGGTGTACTATGCTTCTCCGGCGGGTGGCGCGATTTCCTTCCTGGACAGGCTGTTTTTCAGCACGTCGGGCGTGGATAAGACCATGAAGGTGGGCGCGGCTGTGGTTACCTGCCGCCGCGGCGGCAATACATCGTCCTTCGATGTGCTGAACAAGTATTTTTCCATCTCCGGCATGCCCATCGCCACCAGCCAGTACTGGAACATGGTGTACGGCGGTTCGGCAGAGGAGGTTGCGCAGGACGCGGAGGGTTTACAGACCATGCGCACGCTGGGGCGCAATATGGCGTTCATGATGAAGAGCTTCCAGCTGGGCAAGGCGCAATACGGCTTGCCGCAGAGGGAAACGCCGACCTACACGAGCTTTCATCGGTAAGACGGGATGAGGGAGGGAGCATGCGCTGTTGCGATGCTCCCTGTTACTTGCGTTATCCCTTCTGCGCGAGGATTCGATACCAGTCGATTTTGCTGAAATCGGTTTCGGGGTGGGTGCTGGGGACGGGCACGAGTTTGAAAGCGCCGTAGCCCATTTCGCGCAGCTTTTGTTCCAGCAATTCCAGCGGGAAGGGGTGGTAGTGTTCTTCGAATACTTCCTTTTGGAAGATCCGATGGTCGCGCTCAAAGGTGTAGAGCAGGTTGAAGGTGATCGTTCCATCGATATTGTGATCCCACACCTGCACCAGATTGATTCGATCCGCCCCGTGAAAAAAGGGATTGTAGAGATAGAAGCGCTGCTTTTCACGCTGTATCTTTTCCCAGTTGCGCGAATCGATGCAGATATGGCCTCCGCGCCGGACGTGCGCGTCCATCTGCGCAAGCACAATCGGAATATCGCGGTTGGGCACGTATGCCAGCGAATTTCCCGTGCTGGCGACGCAATCGAACTGCCGATCGCCCCAGATGGACAGATCGCGGAAATCGCAGCAATTCAGCTGTACGGGCTTTTGCTTTATCAGCGCCTTTTGACGGCATTTTTCAAGCATGGCTTCGTTTAAATCGGAGCCGAATATTTCAATGCCCAATTCCTGAAGCGGCAGGGTAGTGCTGCCGGTGCCGATGCTTACGTCCAGAAGGCTCCGGATGGGCCGATCCTCCAGAAAGCTTTTCCAATCATTTCGGACGATTTCATTTCTGGCTTCGCTCTCGGTAAGATCATAAATATCCGCGCGGTTGTACAATTGATTCATGACTGCCGCCTCCAAATCCGATGCGTTTTTTCTTATATTACCACACATGGGGTACAGGCGCAAGAACGCCCTCCGGCATTGTACCGAAGGGCGTTTTGTGTGGAACGATGGCTGGATTACTTTGCCGATTCGGCGGATCTTCTGCGGATGACGTCGATGATGACGGCGATGACGATGATCAGGCCCTTGACCATCTTCTGCGGGCCCTGCTGCACGCCCAGCAGGTTCAGGCCGTTGGCGATGATGCCGATGATGCAGATGCCGACCAGCGTGCCGATCATGGAGCCTTCGCCGCCGGACATGGACGTGCCGCCGATGACGACCGCCGCGATGGCGTCCATTTCCTGACCATCGGCGTTCGTGGGCAGACCGGAATCCAGTCGGGAGGACAGCAGCAGCGCCGCGACGCCGCAGCACAGGCCGGAGAACATGTACACGAAGCACTTGACCTTGCGGATGTTGATGCCGGACAGGCGCGCGCAATTTTCATTGCCGCCGACCGCATAGGTAAAGCGGCCGATGCGGGTATAGCGCAGCACATACCAGCCGATCAGAATTACCGCCAGCATGATCAGAATCGACCAGAGCGGAATGCCGCCGATGCGTCCCGCGATCGCGGTAAAGCCCTTGGGAAAGGTGTAAATCGGCTGACCGGCGGTAACGGTGTACGCTGCGCCGCGCACGATGGACATGGTGCCCAGCGTGGCGATGAAGGGCGGCAGATTCAGGAAAGAGATCAGCCAGCCGTTGACCAGACCGATAAAGCCGGAGAACAGGATGCAGATGATGATCGTGGGCAGCACCGGAATGGAATAATTCTTCATCATGATGCCCATCAGCAGGCCGGTAAGCGCGATATTCGATCCGACGGACAGATCGATGCCGCCGGAGATGATGACCAGCGTCATGCCGACTGCCACGACGAAGTTGATGGAAATCTGCTGCGATACGTTCAGGAAGTTGCTGCTGGTCAGGAACACGGGCGATGCGATCGCCAGATCCAGACACAGCGCCGCCAGCGCGATCAGAATGCCGATTACGTTGTTTGAAGAGCCGACCTTCTTAACCTGCTGCTTTTTGGATTTCGCCTTGCGCGCCGCCGCCATAATGAAGCCGCCCGCGCCGATGATCAGAAGATCGATCACGACGACCCACAGCATGCGCGCGGATGCGTTTACGGAGCTGAGAAATTGATCAAACGCGGTCATTTCCAGCGGCTCCGGAACGACGATCGTTGCGGGATCGATATCCAGTATGCCCATTTCAATGGATTTCAGCGTGCCCTGCGCCTTCTTGATTTCCGCGGCGCGGGCTTCGACTTCGGCGATCTTGCCGCTTTCCGCGCTCGCCAGTATCGCCAGACCCGCGACCAGCACCGCCAGAATCAGGCAAACGATGCATACGATCTTTGTGCTTTTCTTCATATTATTCATCCTCTCATTTCTGATCCCGAATCAGGCCTTATGCTTATCGCCGCCGGTGGCGTAATACAGTATCTTTTCCTGCGTAAGCGTGCCATCGTTATCGAACACGCCGGTAATTTCGCCCTGATGCATGACCGCTACGCGATCAGACATGCCCAGAATTTCCGGCAGCTCCGAGGAAATCATGATGACCGCCACACCGGCGCGAATCAGATCGTTGATGATATTATATACTTCGATCTTTGCGCCGACGTCGATGCCGCGCGTGGGTTCATCCAGTACGATGACCTTCGAATCGCTCAGCAGCCATTTTGCCAGAACCACCTTCTGCTGGTTGCCGCCGGACAGGTTGCGCGCCAGCTGCGCGGGGGAGGGCGTTTTGATATTCAGCTTGCCGATGTATTCGTTCACGGTATTCTTTTCGCCGATCAGATCCAGATGCGCCGCCTGCCCGAATTTGTGCAGCGTTGCCAGCGTGATATTCTGGCTGACCGGCATGGTGAGCACCAGACCTTCGCCCTTTCGATCCTCGGTAACGAAGCCGATGCCCGCGCGAATCGCATCCAGCGGATGGCGGATTTCCACCCGTTCGCCGTCCACATAGATTTCGCCGGAATCCTTCTGATCCATGCCGAATATGGCGCGCGCGGTTTCGGTTCTGCCCGCGCCTACCAGACCGGCGACGCCCAGAATTTCGCCGCCGCACACGGAAAGCGATACGTTCTGCACCTGCTTGCCCGCGTGAATGTGTTCCACGCGCAGGCGTTCCCTGCCCGGCTCCAGATGAATCTTCGGGAATTTTTCCTTCAGTTCGCGCCCCACCATGTAGCGGATGATTTCATCCAGATTGGTGTCCGCCACGTTCAAAACGGTCACGTTGCAGCCGTCACGCATGATCGTCGCGCGGTCGCAGACCTCCATGACCTCCTCCAGACGATGCGAGATATAAATGATGGAAACGCCGCGCGATTTCAGCATACGGATCGTATCGAACAGCGTTTTGATTTCACGGTTGGTCAGCGGCGCGGTGGGTTCATCCATCACCAGCACCCTGGAATTGATGGAAAGCGCCTTGGCGACCTCCACCATCTGCTTGTGCGCCACGCCCAGATCGCGCACCAGCGTGCGGGCGCTGATTTCCACGCCCAGATCATCCAGTATCTTCTGCGCATCGGCGTACATGCGCTTCCAATCTACCATGAAGCGGTTTTTCATGATCTGCCGCCCCATGAATATGTTTTCTGCGACGGTCAGCTGCTCCGTCAGGTTCAGCTCCTGATAGATGATGGAAATGCCCAGATTCTGCGCATCGTGCGCCGAGGTGATTTCCACTTCCCTGCCGTCAAACAGGATTTTGCCTTCGTCCTTCTGATATGCGCCCGAAAGAACCTTCATCAGCGTGGATTTGCCCGCGCCGTTTTCGCCGAGCAGCGCGTGAACCTCGCCCTTTTTTACGGTGAGGTTTACGTGATTCAGCGCCAGAACGCCCGGGAATTTTTTAACGATGCCCTGCATCTCCAGAAATTCTGCCACGGGACCCTCTCCCATCCATTCAATATTTCTATAGTTAAAACCGCGGCGGCGATGCGCGCCGCCGCGGTTTTATGGGGCAATGAATTATTACTTGATGTAGTTGTCTACGATGGTAGCGTCTACAACGGTGGTTTCCGCTTCGATAACCTTATCTTCGCGGGCAACGCCGTGGATCGCATCGTCCAGCGCCTTGATGGCGTTCGCGCCGATGGCTACGGGGCCGCAGTCCAGCGTGGCGGTCAGTTCGCCCGCCTTGACGGATTCGAACGCGTTCGGGTTACCGTCCAGACCGACGCAGATGATGTCATCGCGACCCAGCTGCTTGCACGCCTGTACCGCGCCCAGCGCCATTTCATCGGAAAGACCGTAGATCACGGAAATTTCCGGATGCGCCTGAATCATATCCATGGCGGCGTTCATGCCCTTTTCACGTACCCAGTCGCCGGGCTGAGAAGCAACCAGTTCGATGCCCGGATAGGCTTCCGCCGCGCGGTCAACGAAACCGCCCATGCGCTGCGTGGTGTAATCGGAGGGCAGACCTTCGATGATGGCGACCTTCGCGGTGCCGTCGGTCTGTTCATTGACCCAATCGGCGATCTTGGCGCCGCCGTTGTACTGGTTGTAGCCGGAATATGCGTATACGTCTACGCCGTCCAGCTCGGTGATGGTGTTGAACATGACCACCGGAATGCCGGCTTCGTTCGCCTTCGTGATGGCGGGCTTCAGCGCTTCCAGATTGATGCCGCATACCGCGATGCCGGCGACGCCCTGGGTGATGAAGTCTTCCATCATGGAGGTCTGGGTTGCGTAATCATCTTCAGACGGCGGGGCGAGAACCTTCAGTTCATAGCCGAGCGCATCCGCTACGGGCTGCGCGCCTTCGATGCAGCTTGCATAGAACGGGCTGGTCATTGCCGGGGGCAGGAAGCCCAGAACGGGCGTTTCTTCCGCCATCGCGGAGATGCAGAACTCCATCATCATTACGAGAACCAGTGCCAATACCTTCTTCATGTTTTGTATCCTCCCATCTATTTTTATGCCCTCTGGCATAACAAACGCGAAAAACGATTTCTTTCTTTACCATTATAACGCATATTCCATCATCTTTCAATAGGTAATTTTCTTTTTGTGCATACGATATATTCCGAATGTCAAAATTTGAATTGAATTGACTGCGAAGTGGAGGAAAAATCAAAGAAATCGACATGGCAGAGTTTGCTTAGTTATTTCATGTCAATTACAATCAGAATAGCGGCAGGCACGCGCCGCAGAATCCTTCAAAATAATATCTAAATTCAAATGGAAATCTGTGGTATAATGGTGTCCGTTAGAAATGTTATCATGGATGTAGAAATGTAATCCTGAAATGAGAGGTAGCTATGAACAGCAAGGAATACGCGGAGATCCGCCGCAGATTGAATCCCGAAAAGAACAATATCGATGTGATACGCGGCTGCTACGTGAATGAAAAGCGCGAAATCGTGACCACGTTCAGCCATTCGCTGCTGACCCTGCCGCAGGGCGAGGCGGAGAAATATTTATCCATATTCAGAAAAACGATCACCGGCACGCCAGGCAAGAATCTGATCGATATCGCGTTCCGTCCGGATCAGGTGCTGGACGGCGATCAGCACGCGCTGCTCACTGCGCTGAAAAACACCGCGCTGAAGGTGGATCAGGCGGTGGAGAAGTTCTTTCAGCGCGTGGCGGACGCACTGGATCTGGAGGGCAATTATCTGATTCTGCTGATGTACGACGCCTACGATCTGCCCTTCCATCCCACGGGCGAGGAGGACGACGGGCGCGGATCGGAAAATGTGTTTTCCTATATCCTGTGCAGCGTATGTCCGGTGAAGCTTTCGAAGGGCGGCCTGTGTTATTGTCCGGAGGATCGCGATTTCCATGATCGCGAAGCGGATAACATGGTGGGCGCGCCGGAGCTGGGCTTTATGTTCCCCGCGTTCGATGATCGCGCCGCGAACATCTACGGCGCGGAATATTATACGCGCGATACGTCTGCCAGCCATGATGATTTCATCGCCGCCGTGTTCGATGCGAATCCGCCCATGCCCGCCGCCGTGCAGAAGGAAACGTTTCAGACGCTGCTGGGCGATGCGCTGGAGGACGATTGCAGCCTGGATGTGGTGCAGGCGGTGCGCCAGCAGATTTGCGATCGCATTGAGGAAAAGAAGGCGGATAAATCCATCGATCAGCCGATGGTTTCCAAGCGCGAAATGAGCGCCGTGCTGACCGATTGCGGCGTGCCCGAAGCGCGCGTGCAGGCGTTCGAACAGGGCTATGATGATCAGTTCGGCACCGGCATCGATCTGCGCGCCGTGAACATCGTGGAACCGAAGCGCTTCGAAGTGCGCACGCCCGATGTGGTGGTGAAGGTGAACCCCGATCGATCCGATCTGGTGGAAACCCGCGTGATTGACGGCATGAAATACATATTGATCCGCGCCGATGAGGGCGTGGAGGTCAACGGCGTAAATATCGCCATCGCTTCCGAAGCGGATGAGCCGGACGCGCCGTTTTGAACAGGTGGGCGGGGGAGCAAGCTCCCCCGCCCAGTTGTAATATCATATAGTTACGATCCAGCTGAATAGGATTCCGCAAAGTGGGAAACGGGAACTGGTGCGGAGCGCAGAATGGTGTAAAAAAGATCGTTCAAGGGTTCCCAACGCGAAGGATTGTCCTTTTCCATGTTCTTCAATACATTGGCGATTTCACAAAAGGACGCTTCCAGATATGCATGGATCGCCGCCATGGGCGGGATTGTTGCGATCTCCGGTGAATTGATTTTCAGATTCAGCAGTGCGTTTACATCATTCCGTAATTCCTGTGGAAGCTCATATTCCGCCAGTTCGGAAAATTGCATGGGCGGCGGGGTTTTTCGTTCCAGAATCCATCTGCACGCGAGCACGGGACGGAGCGCGTAGAAATACTTCTTGACCCTTATCTGATCATCCATAAGATAGGCTTGATAGGTGTTCATTGCATGGCGGAAGTAGTGGTGCGTGCTTTTGCTGACGGAGAAATAGGCACCCATGACGCGCCGGATTTCGTCCGCAGCAGCGGTATCCACATATACAATCGGAGATGCAAACCATTCAAACAACGAGGGATTGGATTTTTGCAAAAGGCACAGCGCTTTCGAAACATCCCAGCCGTTGATATCCAGAACATCGTTGAGGGGAAGTTCAATTACGTCCCGCGGTTTGTTCAGCCGAAGATAGTCCTTCAGCGGCCGGACATAGATGAATCTTACGTCGTAATCGCTGTCCGGCGAAGCAAATCCCCATGCCCGACTGCCGGATTCCGCCGCATACAGTATGTGAACGTTCTCAGTCTGCTCTATTTCCCGTAGTTTTTCGCAGATCAGCTTTTTCATCAACTGTTCTCCTGTTCCGCTTCCGCTACATGATCGCTGCTGGGATTTTCTTCCTTTCCATCTTTTTTCTTCTTCCACGGCAGATCATTATCGGACGCTTTGAAATTGTACACGGGCTTGATGATATCGATGATATCCACCGATTCGCCGATTACGCCGATGATATCCTTTAGCGATTTATACGCCATCGGCGCTTCATCGATCGTGTTTTCGTTGACGGAGGTGGTGTATATGCCCGCCATCGAAGCTTTGTAATCCTCCATGCGGATCGTGTGCTTTGCTTCGATTCTGGACATTACGCGCCCAGCGCCGTGCGGCGCGGAATAATTCCATTCGGGGTTGCCCCTGCCGACGGCGATCACCGCGCCATCGCGCATGTTGATGGGGATCAATACCCGCTCGCCCGCGTGCGCCGCGATTGCGCCCTTTCGGAGGATCATTTCATCCGTATCAATGTAATTGTGAATTGTGTGGAACGCGTCCACACCAGTCATGCCGGTGCGCGCCAGCAGGATTTCCGCCATGCGTTCGCGGCTTCGACGGGCGAACCGCTGGCAGATTTCCACATCGTACAGATAATCTGCCAGAAACGATCCGTACAGCCAGCAGAGATCCTCCGGAACCGACGATAATTTGCGCGTGTATTCCTTTTCCAGCGTCTTCAGTGCGCCCTGAATTTCGGATCTTTTGCCCGCCGCCTTATAGGTGCGGATGATTTCTTCGCGGCGGATGTAATAATCCTCCCTGCCGGCGTGCAGATCGATCGCCAGATTCTGATAGAATTCCGCCACCTGCTTGCCGAGGTTCCGGCTGCCGGAGTGGATCACCAGATAGTTCGTGCCATCGGAGGCTTTGTCCACTTCGATAAAATGGTTCCCGCCGCCCAGCGTGCCCAGCGACCGTTCCAGCCGCTTCGTATCCTTCAGCGCGCGATAGCAGCGCAGCCCCGTGAGATCGAACCGCTCCATGCGACCTTCCCAGACGTTCATTCCCGAGGGAATGAAATGACACGCTTCGTCGATTCGCGCAAAATCCAGCGCGGCATCCGCCAGCTGAACGGTATACATACCGCAGCCGATATCCACGCCGACGATGTTCGGGCAGGCCTTATCGGTGATGGTCATCGTGGTGCCGATGGTGCAGCCCTTTCCCGCGTGTACATCGGGCATGATCCGAATGCGGCTGCCCGCGGCAAGATCATAATCGCACATCCGGCGAATCTGTTCGATCGCGCTATCCTCGATCACAGCGGCGTAGCAGATCGCCGTATTTACCTTTCCACATATTTCCATGGTATCATTCCTTCAATATCATATTTGGCATTATGCCGTGATGGGCGCATAGCGATCGCTTTCCAGCACATCCAGCATCAACGCGCAGGGGGAGAGCGCGCCGCCGACGATCATGGAAAAGAGCCGCGGTGTTACGCCGGAAACCAGCGCAACGCCACGTTCATCCATGGTTACCGGCTGATGGCGGTTTCGACTGGCGACGTTCCAGAAAATGATCTCCGGAAGTCGGTAGCCCTGCGCGGCAAATTTCTTTTTCGCGTTGTTGAAATTCGTTTCGGATGCATTGTGTACGCAGGCGTTGAATTCCATATCGGACAGGATGATCAGCTTTGCGGGCAGTTCCTCCTGCCGCGCGTGGTGTTCCACGGCGGCGCGCAGAATCAGATCAAATACCGATTCCAGATTGGTATCGGCAACCTGCGTGAACGTGGATACGTACCGCAGCCGATCCGCAAAGGTTTCGCCCTTGATTTCAATCAGCTGAGGTTCCGCCGAAAATTCGATGAAATGGTTTTTGAAAACGCCCCGATTGTGCTCCGCAAAGTACAGCCCCAGCGACAGCGCGACCGCTGCCGCGAACGGATTCAATGCGCTGTACATTGAACCGGAGGTATCGACCACCGCGAGCACGTTTTCATCGCCGCCGTAATCCGGAAGGGATGCCCATGTGGCGTTCAGCGCGGCTTTTTCTTCGGGCGAAATATCCCGCATGAAGCCGTTGTATTCGTAATACCAGTTCACCCGCAGATACGGCGCGATGAGTTCGTAGGGCGCAACGTTGTCCGCGTGCAGCTTTGCTTTTCCGGTCAGCACATCAGCCATATACGCCGAATATCTCGCGCCATCGTTCCGCAAAAAAGCGTGTTTGTATTTCAGCATGGCTCTGGACGGCTGCTTTGCGTAATCAAAGGAATAATCCCGCTCGCGCAGGTTATTTTCGATGATGCGAATCCGCGCGCGGAGCCGAACCAGATTCCGGCGATATTCGCAATCGCGCAGCCCGAGCGCCCGCGCGATCCGCTTTGCATTGCGAATCGTGGCTGCGCTGGACGCATTCACGGAGGGCAGCCACTTCGCCAGCAGCGAAACGCTGCCATCGCTTTCCAGACATTCCATATCCGCTTCGAATTGCTTTCGAACCAGATGCAGCATCGCATTTTCGCACGGTGTTCCGAGGAGCGAAAGCAGATCGTCGAACCTGCCGTATTCGGCGATGTAAACCAGATTTTTCCGCACGGATTCCGGTTCATTCTTCGCCAGATAGGTGAGCACGGTGCGGAATACGCGGCGTTCGCCCAGTCCGCCGCGAATATCGCGGGCGTAGAAGAGGAGCTTCATCGCCAGATCCGCGTTTTCCGTGTAGGCGCGCACAAAGCGGGCGATGATTTCATCATCCGTTTCGCGGCGCAGCGCGCCGATGGATGCAAACAGATCCAGACAATCCGATCCGGTCGTAGCGCAGGTTGCCGCACCATTTTCGGTCAGCGCTCGATTTGCCGCCTGTTTCAACATGTTCAGCATATGAATCAACTCCTTTTCATCAGACTGGGCCAAGGCGCAAGTATGGGTATCTGGGATTGAACGCTTCGGGCATTGTGCATCCCGATCGCGCGTCAAGCCGATTGATCTCGTCCATCGTGCATTGCTGTTTGCGCCTTTAATATCCGGCAAGGCGCCTATCAGTATGAAAAAGCATTGCTGTTCGCGCCTTTGGGAACCGGAGCGCATCGCGCCCCGTTCACAATGCGATTATACAATTTCTGCCTGGCTGGATCACGGAAAAAAAGATGCGAACAGTCAGAACGCTGACAAACGCCGCAACCGCAGAAGTTTTCTGAAACACTTCTGACGAAGTGAAAATTTCTGCTTACTATACAGCAGTCGCGCAAAGGCGGCAAACCATCAGGTTTGCCGGTCGGCATATAGCCGACTGCCGATGGCTCAATCAGAGATTGAGGAACGGCACCGCTGCTGCCGAAACCCTGCACAGCAGGGTCTTCGGTGCGTTCGTCAACGCGAGCTGTAAAATCGGTTACATAGGTCAAACTATGCGCCCTCATTTGCAGCCCGCGTTTCCTTGTCTTGCAGCGTTTCTCAGCGTCTGACGGGATGTTGACTTTATCAATATCCCGTGCTTACTGTTCGCAGTGAATTTGATCGATCAATCTTTGCCGGATCGATTTGATAAAGCGTTCCGGCGCGGTGACGCGGATCATCGGGCCGAACGAAAGGATGCGTATGACCATTTCCGTTTCATCCTCAAGATTGTATCGGACGGTCACGGCGTATCTGTTTTCGTCGATTCGCTCCGCGGTCTTTTCAAAGTGCGCGAAGTGCAGAAGCACCCGCTCCAGCGCGTTTCGCTGATCCGTCAGTTCAAATGTAACCTGCCTTGCACACGCGTCCCTTTTCGATTCGCGCCGGATTTTGCAGCTTCCCTCGCATATCTCGCAATGGATGATTCTGCCCAGATTGACGGTGTTGCCGTATCCGCTGCCCGTGCCGATGAGCCGAAATTTATCATCCTTTTCGGAATATTCCAGATGGCTTGGAAATATCGTGCGGGCAATGATTTCGCCGATTTTGTTCCGCATCTTTATGTACAGCGGCGTTCCGTTTCGAACCGCGTCCAGAATGATGCGAAAATTGGCGATGTAATCTGCGTTCGTGTAATCATCACCGTCGGCGTATTGATCGAACACGATTACATCTTCGGGCAGAAACAGCGGTTCGACGTCCGGAAAATCAAAATCGAAATCGCCGAACAATTTGATTCTCGGATCGCGCGCGATGGCCTTCAGCCAACGCTTTTGCATCAGCGAAAGCGGCATCGACGGCGCGTTTTGAATCACTGCCGTTCCATCCGGCTTCAAAAGCTTCCATCGCCCCTCCTTCAGCGCGGAAGGGATCGCCAGTATGCTCTCCCCGAATGCGTGCTGATCGACGATCCTTCGAATGTCCGCATCGGATACGGGATGCACGACGGCTTCCCGCAGCACCGCGGCGACGGCGTTATAATAAGCGCCGTAGATTTCGCTGAATATCATTCCGCATCGCCTCCGATCCCGTAGAGGGCGCACATTTCGCGGATATCATCCCTGAACTGCGCATCCAGAAACGCATTCGAAAAATGAATGTCCGTGATTCGGCAGATGAAGGTGCGAATCCACGGGATCATTTCGCTGGCGTCGTATACGTCCGCGGTGAAGCGGCTGGTGTTATCGTCCAGATGCTCCACCGTGCCGCATCGCTTCTCGCGCTCAAGGCGGCTGCGGATGTGCATTTCGGAATCTGAATAATGCACCGTGAATTCCACATGCTCCATGCGTCCGCCGAAGCGGCTCTGCGTGCTTACGCCCCAGATGTGCCGCCGCATGGCTCGCAGCCTGTCCTGCAATGCGTCGAACCGATCGCTGACATCGCCCGTCCGTACCGAAACGATGCTGTCGGTTCGGTACGCGGTGATTCGGTTGAATTTCGGCGCATATGCCATCAGATATTGCCTGCCGCTCTGCGCGCTGATCATGATCTTGAGCGGAATTGCGCGATTCTGCGTCGTACCGTCCCAGCCGCGGTTTACCGTTTCCAGCGTGACGATGCGCTTTTCGCGCATCGCGATCAATAGGGAATAGATCACTTCGCTGTCCATCGTTCCGGTGATGTAGTGATGCTTGAACGCAAAATGTATATCGTGCGGCTCCGATTTATCGATCAGATAGGAACCGATCACGCCGCAGGGCAGAACCTCCGAAAAGTAATCCAGCATATCCGGATTCAGCGCGGGCGCATCCGGACATCTTCTGTAATAGACCGCCTTTCCGGCCTTTTCCGCGATCAGCAGACCGGCGGAAACATATTCCTTCAATTTCTTTCGAACCGTGGATTCATCGAAGGTTCTGGGTGCGGCAAACTGCGAAAGACAGCCGTCGATCCGATCCATGATCTGCCCGATCGTCAGCCGCTGATTCGAATCCGATAGAATATCGAACAGCAGAAAGTGCAGCGTGATATCGCCGTCCGTGAAGCATTTCGCCTTCCACGCCTTGTAGAGCGGGTTGTGTCCGGAAACGCGGCTGTCGATGGAGATGAAAACGTTCTTGCCCTTCGGTGTTTGCCGGAAGCGCATGTAATCGCCCAGCCAGCTTTCCAGCCTGCGGCGTTCATCATCGTAGGATCGCGCGCTCTTTCCGGTATATTCATCCCGACTCTTGAAGCCGTAGACGTAGAATTCCCGCATGTAATCGCGTATGCGGTTGAAATTCTTCACCAGCTCGCTGTACGCCATGCGCCCGCCCCCTTTTCTGCATCGCATTTGCCGCCCGATAAACCTGCATACTTCGATCCTACACCGAAAACCGCTTCCAATCACGGAAAAAAAGCTGCGAGGTTGAGATAATATGATCGTATAATCATTATAGACGATCGCTTCAGCGTTTTCAACCGGAGAAAGCTCCGGATAAATGAAAGACGCATGCGCGCTATCTTCGCGTACAAAAACCCGACCTATGATGGATAAGGTCGGGCATAAGTTGTCGTCCCTCTAGGGGCAATATCACCAAGGAAATTTGGAGAATTACAGCATTGCTCCCATTACATCGATCGGTATGTCCGGATAGATCGGATCCATGAAATTTTCTATCCACGTCACAACCCTTTCCACATATTCTGTCGTATAGCCGCGTCCTTCTACATTCAGTACAATTCTCTGCGTCATACCGTCGGGGAGGTGGTGGATGCGTTGTGAAATCTCCGTTGTAAGCGTCTTCTTTAGGAGAGACAGATTTGCAGATTTTGTGAGATCGTAGCATTTTACTTCTATAGCTTCATTGCCCACAAGAACATCGGGACGAACGCTTCCGGACGTTGAATACGATACTTCTTCTCCATTCAAGTAGGTAACCTGTTCTCTGCCGCCGTAGTATTCCAGTGCCGCCTGTTCCGCTTCACGCGGCGAGATCGGGCCGCGGCTGATTCTGTGTATTTTGAGGGCTTCCTTTCCGCCGCCGACAACTGCGCCGGCGATTGCACCACACTTGAATGCTTCACTCGATTTCAAAGCGGCGGATTCCGCCATTGCCGCCGTATCCCATCCCGTTTCGATACCTCTGGTCACAAGCGTTGTTGCACCTGCGAAGAAAGCGCCTTTGGTGGCGAAAGCAGCCGCGGTTTCTGCGGATGCCGTAAAGATCATATTGACCTTTGCAACGGCGCCAACAGTGCTTGCGGCAGCCAGATTTGCAGCGGATGTTCCACCTGCGACGGCGGCAGGCGCAGCAGCGCCCGCGGTTACAACGGATACCGTTACACAGATCAGTATGATACCTGCGCCGATCAGTACGTTTTTGATTACCCTGTCATAGGTGTCATCCGGCATTTCGATAAATTCCTGTACGACAGTTTCGCCTGTATCAGACAGTGTAAATACATATTTTTCGCCCTGAAATGCTTCGTTGATCTGGTCGAGCGTATAGCCGAAAAAGATGTTCGCCTTTGTATTGTATTCCGTTTCTTCCAGGTATTCCTTTGAGATGTACTTAACGCTTACATCTTCAATCTGATAGACAATGCCGCTTTCCGCATATTGCGCCTCTAGATTTGCATAGACAGAGTCCTCCAGATACTGTAAAAAAGCGGGATCATCCATTGTATCAAAATCGAAATCTTCATCCACGATAAAATCCGGAAGGGCTTCTTCTGCGCCTGTAATCATCATGCCTGTCAGATTAAACACCAGCAAAAATGACAGCATCAATGCGATCCATTTTTTCATACCGATTACTGCATTCCTTTCTGCTCATTTACCGTTTGAAGGATTTGATCCAAAGTGTATCCCTGCGTTACATAGTCCATAAGCTTCGGATCATCTCCGACATAGAGCGTCTTTGTGGTTTCCTGCTCCGTATACACATTCTGTACTGTGATCGTATAAATACCCTGCTGTGTATACTGATCACCATCTTTTGCCGGACGGTTAAACCGGATATCCTCTACGATGCCTGTCGTCCCCTCTGCCAACGTAGAAAGCTTTACATTTATATTCAGATAACGGGAATAAGCAAGATCTAGTTTGAAACCGTTTGGCGCAAGCGCTGTATTCTTCAGTTCTTCGCCGGTCACCAAATCAAACGGAAACACCATGGCATTGCCGTTTCGTACCGAGAACGTAAAGTGGATTCGATAATTCGTATAGGAGGATTTGGTCGCTGCGGTGCCGAGTATGTAATCATCCTTTTTGATTTCATAATCGAGCGCGACCTCATAATCGCCCTCTTCATTGAGTGCGATGACCGTATCGGCGGAGCCGGTCTGCTTTGCGGAAAGATAATCCGTATAAATCTGCGGTTCGCCGGTATTGTTCTGGTAATCGGTGAATCGCACAATCAGCGTACCTCTGCCAAAATCGGTGGGCGAAACGCCAAGCTGCCGGTCATAGCCGCCGATATCCCGATTGATAGTGACGAAGGTATCATTTCCCAGCATATCAATATCCTGCGTAAGCTCAAAATGCAGTTCCACTTGATCGCCCACGGTTTTCAGGAACGTAAAATGCTCGGAATCCTGACTGGTTACGCCGGTAAAACCGGAGATGTAGAATTTTCCGATTGAAAGACCGAAATGCGGATCATCTTTTCCGATTTCCAGCGTGTTGTGATAACCGTTATCCAATCCCGTCTTCACAGCGGGGTAGCCCAGATACATCTTCAGCGTTCCTTCGGGCAGTTCCGGCTCCACCGCAATGGAAGGCGTTCCCTCCGTGGACGGCGGATCAAAGAATCCATCGATACCATCCCATGTATCTTCAGCCGCCCGCACCGTCCAGCGCCAGGCATCGTTCGCCGCACCGACCGTCCAATTCCACGCGTCGTTCGCCGCGCCCGTCGTCCAGTTCCATGCGTCCGCAGCTGCGCTTGAAACCCCGTCGGCGGTATCTTCCCATGCATGCGTTGTCCAGTTGGCGGTATCCTCCGCCGCCTGACTGAACCATCCGCCGACGGAATCCAGCAAAGACTTTTCCTCTTTTGCCTCCGCAAATGCCGTCGATGCCAGAAGGCAGATCATAAGTAGGATCATAATCGTCCGTTTCATATGAAATTCTCCTTATCCTTCATACATATTCAAATACAGCGCATCCTGCTTGACGATGATTTCCTTTGTCTGATTGTAGATTAAACCGACATTCTGGATGCTCTCTTCAAAGATTTCGCTTCCGATCGTTTCGTTTATGCTGAAGAATGAACCGATCCGTTCTTCCTTCGCGTCGGTTTCCTTCAAAAGCTTTTCACCATTTTCTTCCAGCCATTCATCCACCGCTCCCCGACTTAGAACCGAGGATGAACCGATCAATTTGCCCAGCGCACGGCTGGCATTCCCGATTCCGGTAAGCAGCTTCGTTTCAATGGATCCTCCCGCAAACTTTTGAATCAGATCGCGACACTGTGAAAACTGGGATTGATAATGTTCGTCGTACTGATGCAGCATATCGGTAATTTGATCCAGATAGCCCTGCTGGAAATTGCCGAGCAGCATCACGTCCAGATACGAAGCAAAGGCGAAAAGATATACCGCCATGCGATAATCCTTAAACAGTGCCATCAGTTTCGATACGATGCTGTTGACCTGCTGATCTATACGGATTGCGGGCATAGTGCGGATTGCATCGGCGATCTGCGTTTGATAGAACAGCAGATTCTTTTCAGCGGACTGCCGAATGTCCAGTGCCTTCATGTGATTGTTTTGAAGGAACTGCGCATTGTCCCAGTTGAATTTGTATCCGCAGAGCATATCGGTCAGCACATTCAGATTGCCTTGTTGTTCCGCCTGCTTGTCCTGTTCCAGAAAGGAAAGAATTTTCATCTGCGTTTGCTGGATCATATCCAGCTTCCGATTTATATTTGCCAGCGTTGCCGCTATTAGTAGCATGGTGGGGTTCACTGGAAGCTCCGCTTGAATCGGATTGCCCTTTATCCACTTTGTCATCACGGATTTTCCACTCGGTGTGACGTGCGAACCGTAGTACAACCCGTCTTTGTTGCGCTTCAATACATCGAGATCACCCATGTTGACCGGTATGTAGCCCATTCCATCAACCGTTGCTGTGCGCAAGGAGGGAATGAACTGCGCAAACGCAGCGCCAAGCGCAGTTACATCGTTGAATCCGATCTTCAGACACTTATCCAAGTCGATTTTTTCGAAGCGCTCGGCAATCGCTTTTTCAATGGATGCCGGATCGATTAAGGATTCGTTTGAAGTTTCAGCCAGCGCCTGATTTGCAGCGCCATCGTTCTTTCGTCCGCGCAGCCTGTCCAACAATCCCATGAGTATCTTCCTCCACAATACAAAGGGTTTGGTTTCATAATTGTTTCCGAAATTAAGATTCTACAAAGCATTTGTTTATTCCTGCTGTTTATCTTAAAAAGTAAGATTTCTCTCCGAAGAGTTATCAAAATTAACATTCGTATATCAATTCAATCTTTACCATCTCACAATAGATGAACTGGGGGGGCTACCTGTTCTGGGAATGCAGCGGTGAAATAAAAAGCAGACGTTCGCGCTGGGCGAGCGTCTACTTTTGGTTATGTACAGGAGCAGCCTTTGATGGGAAAGGCTGGGCTGGTTTTGGTTTCTGACAGGAATTCTTCATCAATGGGCGCGCACGTCGTCATCGCCCAGGAAGAACAGCGCGATCGTGCCGGAGCCGACGTGCGCGCCGGTGACCGGTTCATAGCAGACGGTCAGCACCTCCTTCGGCGGCTTCTGCGCGCAGAGCAGCGCCTTCAGCGCCTCCGCGCCTTCGGGATTATCCGCATGCGCGATGCCCACGATCTGATCTTGCGGGTCGCGCACCAGTTCATTGTATTTATCCGCCAGCGCGCGAATCGCGTTTCGGCTGCTGCGCACCTTGCCGACGCTGACGATCTGGCCGCGTTCGTTTCCCTTTAAAATGGGCTGGATGCGCAATACCGTTCCGATGATCGCCGCAGCGTTGGAGATTCTGCCGGTTCTTTGCAGATGGCGCAGATCCTCCACCGTGAATACCTGACAGATGCGCCGGCTGAGCGCCGTCAGCGCCTGATAGTTTTCGGAAATGGACATGCCCTGCGCGCGGTATTCGATGGCCTTCAAAACGGCGATGCCTTCGCCCAGCGAAGCCGCCATCGTATCCAGCATATAAAACGATCTTTCGGGGAAATCCCGTTCCAGCATTTCCTTCGCGGCGAGCGACGAATTGTAGGAGCCGCTGATGCCGGAGGACATGGAGATGAACAGCACATCCTGCCCCGCGCGCGCAAAGGGCGCGATGTGATCATAGAACGTCTGCGGCGTGATCTGGGACGTATTGTATCGAACGCCCTTCCGGATCGCATCGTAATACGCCTTGCCATCGAAGGCGTCGATATCGATGCAGCTCATCTGATGATCGGCGTCATCGCGGGCATAATAGGTAAACGGGATGATATCGATATCCTCTCCGGCGAGCCTTGCAAGCGGCAGGTTGCTGGATGTATCGGTGATGATTTTATAGCGCATGGGGCACCTCCTCGTCCGCGCGCGGAATGCATTCCATCGGGCGGTTTTCCGTGATGTGTTTTCTGGATTGACATTCAGATTAACAGATGTTACAATAACATACACACGGCCGGTTTGCAATGACGCTTCCAAACAAAGTGTCAGTTATCTTACACTTTTGGGAAAACAGGAGAAGTAAGTGGACGATAAGCGGATCACCAAGACGAAAAAAACGATTAAAGCGGCGCTGATTGATATCCTGCAGGATATGCCCTTTGAAAAGATTACGGTAGCGGAAATCTGCCGTCGGGGGATTGTGAGCAGGATTACGTTTTATACCCATTATGAGGATAAATACGCGCTTGCGGAGGAAATGTTTTCCGATTATATCGTTGAGGCGGACGCGGATTACCACAATCTGCAAAGGGTGAATAATCCCGGCAACCGCGCTGTGCAGGGGTATATCAATCTGCTGGACGCGATCCTTCAGATGTATTACGACAATTACCCCTTCTTTTCGCGCACGACCGCGCAGGAAAACCCGTATCTGCATTCGGTGTTCTTCAACAAGGTTTTTATCAGCGTGGATGATTACATTCGAAGGCACACGGGTCTGGTTCCGCAATTGCCCAGAAGGCAGACGGCCGCTTTCCTGTGCAACAGCATGTTCGGCGTGATCAATACCTGTATTTCGGACAACATGCCAGAGGATCAGGTAAAGACGTTCGCGCACGAAGTTTACCGCCGCCTGCTGGCGTCGGAGCTGTTCAGCATCGTAGAGGAAGCCTAAAGAAACAGGAGAGGAAGCATATATGAACGTAAAAATCACCTCAGACAGCACCTGTGATCTGTCCGCCGATATTATTCAGCGATACGATATCGGCATTACGCCGCTTTCGGTACTGCTCGGCGATAAGTCCTACAAGGACGGCGTTGAAATGAACACGGACGATATCTATACATATGTGGATCGCACCGGAAGCCTGCCCAAGACCAGCGCGGTGAATGTGGAGGATTACATCGAAGCCTTTCGGGCGATCGTAAGCGAAGGCCGCGAGGTAGTGCATTTCAACATCAGCGCCGGTTTTTCTTCCTCCTATCAGAATGCGTGCATCGCCGCGCAGGAGGTCGGTCATGTTCGGGTGGTGGATTCCCGCAACCTTTCCACCGGTCAGGGTCTGGTGGTGCTGAAGGGCGCGGAGCTGGCGGCGCAGGGCGCATCCGCGGAGGAAATCGAACGAATCTGCAACGAAATGACCGATCGCGTAGAGGCCAGCTTCATCATCGACAGTCTGGATTATCTCTACAAGGGCGGCCGCTGTTCCGCGCTTTCCGCGCTGGGCGCAAATCTGCTCAAGCTGAAACCCTGCATCGTGGTGAAGGACGGCATGATGCATCCGGAAAAGAAGTATCGCGGATTTTTTGAAAAGGTGCTTTTGCACTATGTCGAGGATCGTTTGAAGGATCGAACCGACATCGAACCGGATCGCATTTTCATTACCCATACCCGATGCGATCCCGAATGCGTGGAAGCGGTTCGCGAAGCCATTCTGAAATACATGCCCGATTTTGTCGAAATCATCGAAACCACCGCCGGTTCGACGGTGACCACCCATTGCGGGCCCAATACGCTGGGCATTCTGTTCGTGCGGAAGGCGTGATTCGTAATTATAAAAAGCAAGACCGTCGGAAAAACCGGCGGTCTTTTCTATGGAATCGATGTTTATTCTGTGATCTGCTTTAAAAAGCTCTGAATGGATGCGTCCGTCGCGCGGTTCAGCACGCTGCCGGATAGAATCTTTGCGCTTTCGGAAACGCAGGGCTTCAAATCGCCCGCGGTTTTGCCCATGCCGCTTCCGCCGGAGGTGGCGAACAGCGCGATCGTCTTGCCGGAGAAATCATAGGATTCCAGAAAGGTTTTGATGATCGTGGGCGCGGTATACCACCAGATCGGGAAGCCCAGCAGAATCGTATCATACTGCGCCATATCCGAAACGCGGTTCGCGATTTCGGGGCGGGAGGCAGGATTCGCCATTTCTACGGAGCTTCTGGATTTTTTGTTCGTCCAGTTCAGATCCGCATCGGTGTACAGCACTGCGGGCACAATTTCAAAAAGATTCGCATTCGCCGCCGCTGCAAGGCGCTGCGCCGTTTTTTTCGTCGTTCCGCTCGCGCTGAAATACGCTACCAGTGTTTTACGCATACAAATCAAACCTCCTCTGACTGCTTGGATGCATATTCTTATTTTGTCCGCGTTTCGATGGGATGATGCATCAAAACGGGCTGATGGGGAGCGAAGCATCGTCCGCGCCCTTTTCGATCGCGCGAATTACCACGTAATAGGTGTAATCATCGTTGACCCGCACCGCCACGCGATCGCCCACGCTGTGCCCGATCAGCGCCTTGCCCAGCGGGGATTCCTTGGAAATGATGCCGGAGAGCGCGTCCTGCCGGAGCGTGGTCATCAGCTGGATGGTTTCTTCCTCCTGATCTTCCTCGTACCAGATCGTTACCCGATCGAACAGCTCCACGCAGCTGGATTTGTTGTCCACGTGAATTACCTTCGCGGTGGCGATCATGCGCCGCAGATAGCGCAGGCGGCTGTCGCAGCGCCGAAGCTCCTGCTTGGCGGCCTTGTATTCATAATTTTCGCTCAAATCGCCGAAGCCGCGCGCGGTTTTTAAATCCTCGATGCATTTCGGGCGCACCACGCGCATGCGGTAATCGATCTCCGCCTGCATCTTATCGATGTCGGTCTGCGTCAGTTCGTCGTACATGTTCATCACCTCCGAAACGATGGTATTATACCGCGAATCGCCGCGTTTTTCAAGCGCGCGGGCACAAAAAAACGTCGATCAATTGCAATCATAATTACGCAAAATGTTTACATACGGATTATTGACAAATTGCGGGGGAAGTTGTATTATATACAAGTCGATTGGACATGCACCTTTAGCTCAGTTGGTAGAGCACCTGACTCTTAATCAGGGTGTCCAGGGTTCGAGCCCCTGAAGGTGTACCATGGTGGTCGGATGTTGTATCAATGTCCGGGCACTTTTTTTATTATGAAAACGCGCAAAAGGCGGGAACACCATCATAAATATCCTTGATAAGGCGGGAAATTTGCGGTAAAATATAATCGGAGGATTGGCTGATCAGAAACCACCCGAAAGGCGGTATAGCATGGAAGAAAAGAAATTGCCTGTCGGCATCGACAGTTTTGAAAAACTGCGCGAGGAAGATTTTTATTATGTCGATAAAACCGGATTGATCCGCGACCTGCTGAACAATTGGGGAGAGGTGAACCTGTTTACCCGCCCGCGGCGCTTCGGCAAGACGCTGAACATGAGCATGCTCAAGTGCTTCTTTGAAATCGGCGGCGATAAGCGCATCTTCGATGGGCTTGCCATCAGTCGGGAAAAGGCGCTGTGCGATGCGTACATGGGCAAATATCCGGTGGTGTTTCTATCGCTCAAGGACGTGGATGGGCTGACGTTTGAGGATGCTTATGAACGGCTGAAACAATTAATCCGCAATGAAGCCTTCCGGCTTGCGGCGCTGCGCGAAAGTACCGCGATTACCGATGAAGAAAAAAGCGCATACCTTCGGATCATCAGCGAAAACAGCACCTTTGCCGATATCACGGGGAGCCTAAGAATGTTTTGCACGCTTCTCGAAAAGCATTACGGGCAAAAGGTGTTTCTGCTGATCGACGAATACGATGTGCCGCTGGATAAGGCATATGCGCACGGCTATTACGATCGGATGATCGATCTGATTCGTTCGATGTTTGGTTTGGCGCTGAAAACGAACGACAGCCTGTTTTTTGCCGTGCTGACCGGCTGTCTGCGCGTATCAAAGGAGAGCATCTTTACGGGGCTGAACAACCTGATGGTGCATTCCATTTCGGATATGAACTTTGATGAATACTTTGGATTTACGGATAGCGAAGTTGGCGATATGCTGGCGTACTACGGCCTGGAAAGCCATCATGAGGAAGCTCGCAGATGGTATGACGGCTATCGTTTCGGCGAGCAGGACGTGTACTGCCCGTGGGACGTGATCAACTATTGCTATATGCTGCGGGTCGATCCGGAGGCGGAACCAAAATTATACTGGCTGAACACCAGCGGAAATGAATTGGTGCGCAGTCTGATCGATAAGACGAAGAGCGGCACCACGCGCATGGAGGTCGAGGAGCTGATCGCGGGGAATACGATCACCAAGCAGATCAACGAGCAGCTGACACACAACGAAATCAAAAGCAGCGTAAACAATATCTGGAGCCTGCTGTACATGACCGGCTATCTGACGATTGCCCAGCGCCCCACCGGCGGCCGGTATACGCTGCGCATTCCGAATTATGAGGTCAAACAGATCTTCATGCAGCAGGTGCTGGAATGGTTTGGCGATAAGGCCGTCGCCGAGGCGGATCAGCTTTCCGGTTTTTACGCGGCATTTGAAAAGGGCGATACCGAAACGATTACTTCGTACCTCAATAAGCAGCTGATCGCCACCGTGAGCTATTATGATGCATATGAATCCTTCTATCATGGATTTCTGTTGGCGCTGCTGAATACCTGCGCGAGCTGGCAGGTAGCTTCGAATGTGGAAACCGGAATTGGGCGCGGCGATATTATCGTAGAGCGCGAGGACGGCGCGCTGGGCTTTGTGGTGGAGATCAAGGAAATCAAGGATCGAAACCGGCTGGACGCCGCCTGCGACGCCGCGATGAAGCAGATCGAGGAAAAGGACTACACCGCCGTATTGCGCCGCTATGGCGTGGAGGAAATCTGGGCGTATGGCATTGCCTTCTGTGAGAAGCGATGCAGGGTCATCGCAAAACAGATGGCGTAGAATGGGTGTTTTTCCAAGCATACAAAAAGGATTTGCCGCATTTGATCGGCAAATCCTTTTTGTAGTTTGTTTTTATGGAATGCTTTATTCTTCCGGCTGGATGGATGCCATGATGAACGCCAGAACTGCGGCGAAGCCTTCATCGGACTTCGGCGCGCCCGCGAACTCCAGAATGTAACCGGCTTCGGTGGCGAAGGATACGCACGCGGTGTCGGTTCCTTCCAGCACATAGCTCAGCGCGGACATGCCGTTGATGGTCACGTCTTCCATTTCGGTCGCGCCGTTTTCGGCGACAATTGCCTTGTAATCATCCAGCGTGGGCGCATTCGCATCCACATACATCACGGCGATGGCGTAAGCCTGATCCGCGGATACGAAATAGGCGATGTAGCCCTGCGCGCGATCATCATCCGTCAGTTCAACCGCAGAGAAGGAGTTGGGAACCCAGAACTTCACGGAGATTTCATCCAGCGTAACGAAGTCGCCCTGCGCGATCAGCGCGGCGCCCTGCTCCTGCAGATCGCTCCAGTTGACTTCGGTAGCTTCCGCAGGCGCGGCTTCGGCGGCGAACGCGGAAACGGCGCACAGCAGCATGGTCAGAACGATAAAAATAGAAACGATTTTCTTCATGAGATGTAGCCTCCTCAAAATATGGCGGTCTTCGCCCAATTGATCGCGTTAATTGCGACGCTAGAATTTTACCATACGTGAAGCCATAAATCAACCGGTCTATGGGAATATTATCATAAATTGCCTGACTATGCTTTTCACTTATCGGCGATCTCGGATGGCGGAATTCGGCGTTGACAGGCAGATGGTCGGCATCTTGCGTACCCGTGCGGCGGGGCACGGTAAAATCATTCATTTTGAAGAACGATAGCTCCATAAGAGTATTCATTAATCCAGTATGGTCGTTCGAAAATCGGTTCCGTAGTGCGCGTGGATATCGTTGATCACGGGCAAATCGCTCGGAATGCGATAGGCATACAATTTATCTTCTGCCTTTTTCAGCACAGCATATCCATAGTAGTTCGGCGAACCGCCAAGCCGGTTTCTGCAATCATTCGGGATATAGGATAATTTTACCATTTCACGTCCATCGACGAATATGTAGGTATACTTGTCAAAGTCCATTTCGAAATCCTTCGTATCGCAGAACTTTGCTAACATATCGCTGTCAATTTCGGATCTTTTCTGCTGGTCGTTCACGTTAAACCAGTCGTCCCAGTGAATCGACCCCTGTTTTTCCAGACAGCCCACGAATTCGATATTCTGCACGGTCACCGGCTGCGTTGAAAGGCGATAAAAGCAGAAATATCCCACCACAAGAACCGCTGCCGCCATGATTGCAAGCGCCATGATGATAATGAAAAACTTTTTCATCTCATTAATATTTAAAAATTTTTCATTTCATCAGCCTCCTAATGTACTTACGATCCTGAAGAATGGTGCGGGCAAGGAAATACAATTATATACTAATTGGTTTCTACCACGCATCACACCTGTATTCTACCACGAGTGTGCTGCTTGCGTCAACGATGCCGACAATACCGCCATGCGAGTCATGGGTGTGCTCGCGTTTGCGAATATTCATCAAGAATGAAATGTGAATACTGTGTAGACTGTCTTTCGCGTCCCCGTTCTGTAAGCGGCAAAGCGTTTATCCACTGAAAGTAATGCGTCATTTCATGGGCCATCACGGTTATGATCGTGGCAATCGCATCATCTCTGCCGAGTGAATCGAACAGGTCAGGATAATCTCCTATGGCGATCCTGATGTAAGGAAGCACAGAATTGTCGGTTGGTTCAAAAAATGTGCCTACCGCCGTTTCTCCATCTTTGGTTTTCAATAAGACCTGCTTTTTCAGATGGACGCAAAGTGGAATCGGGAAATAGTATTCCTTTTTTACCCACTGAATAAAACAGCGGCAGGCCAGTTTCAGATCTTCATTTGTGTTTTTATCGCAACGGAGCTGTATGCGGCTTTTCGGTGTAATCAACTCCGGTGAAGCATATCGCTTCCAGCGCTCAATCGTCCAAATATGCACATCTACTACCTTCTTTTGCATATCTGCAATCATAGCTATCGTAGCGGACATCTAAAACCATATCATTAATCATCACAACATGCTCCGTTATCCAAGTGCAGTCCGTTGCCGTTTCATGATACTTCCAATAAATGTCCTTTTTTCGCTTGAAAATAGAACCTTTATTGAAAACAACTTCTCCGCGAATCGAATACCCCACCGTCGCGCCGCCGTTACAGAGATACAGATTTACGGTGTATTCTCCCGTTGGCGATGCGCACGACCTTTGGATTTCTCCCCGCGGAAGGCGAACGAAGGTCATATAATAAATTGCGTACACGATTCCTGCTGCAACAACACAGTATAGTATCGTTTTGAGCGCTGTGGTCAGCACTTCTGCCATGGTCTTTTTCATTGCTTTCACCATCTATTATAATTACTTGCCTTGTATTCTACAGCCCAGGCGCCTGAGTTGTCAATCCACCGCTGTTTCCCTGTAAATCGCCCGCCGATTCTTTTCGCAGATCTGCGCTTGACAAAGCTGCGCGCCCATTTTATAATGGAAGCAATGGCGATGATGGAAAGAGTAGGAGTGTTTTTGCGTCCCAAGAGAGCCGGAGTGGGTGCGAACCGGCGGCGCGGGCATTTTGAACATGGCTCCGGAGCTTCGCATGCGAAATGTAGTGTGCGGCGCGCGCCCGCGTTATGGGCATAAGGCTCGAAGCAATTCGGGTGAACAGGGTTGGTATCGCGCAATCTGCGCCCCTCACGCGTTGAGGGGCGTTTGTTTTGGACTATGAGAGTTAATCAGACCGAAGGTTGTATATAAGGAGGATCCCAGAATGCCGGAAAAGAAAAAGTTTTACATCACAACGCCCATCTACTACCCCTCTGGTAACATGCATATCGGCCACACCTATACCACGGTGGCGGCGGACACCATGGCGCGCTTCAAGAAGCAGACCGGCTACGATACCTATTTCCTGACCGGCACCGATGAACACGGCCAGAAGATCGAACGCAAGGCCGCCGATCAGGGCGTTACGCCGAAGCAGTTCGTGGATAAGATTGTGGCGGAAACGAAGGATCTTTGGAAGCTGATGAACATCGAATACGATGATTTCATCCGCACGACCGATGAACGCCATGAAAAGGTGGTTCAGAAGATCTTCAAGCAGTTCTACGATCAGGGCGATATTTACAAATCCGAATATGAAGGGCAGTACTGCGCGCAGTGCGAAGCCTTCTGGACGCCCACGCAGCTCAAGGAGGGCAACCTTTGCCCCGATTGCGGCCGTCCTACCGAAAAGGTGCGCGAGGAGAGCTATTTCTTCCGCATGAGCAAATATGCGCCGTGGCTGATCGAATACATCGAAAGCCATCCCGATTTCATTCAGCCGCCGTCGAGGGCGAATGAAATGCTGAATAACTTCCTGCGCCCCGGACTTCAGGATCTGTGCGTGAGCCGCACTTCCTTCAAGTGGGGTGTGCCGGTGGATTTCGATCCCAAGCACGTGGTGTACGTTTGGATCGACGCGCTTTCCAATTACATTACCGCGCTGGGCTACGGCACCGATCATCCGGAGTTGTTTAATAAGTATTGGCCGGCGGATGTGCATCTGGTGGGTAAGGAAATCGTGCGATTCCATACGATTTACTGGCCGATCATGCTGCACGCGCTGGGACTTGAGCTGCCCAGGCAGGTATTCGGTCATGGCTGGCTGCTGTTCGGCAACGATAAGATGAGCAAATCCAAGGGCAACGTGGTATATCCCGCGCCAATCGTGGAGCGCTACGGCGTGGACACCCTGCGCTATTATCTGATGCGCGAAATGCCCTTCGGCGCGGACGGCAATTACACCAATGAAGCGCTGCTGACCCGCATGAACGCCGATCTGGTAAACGATCTGGGCAATCTGGTGTCGCGCACGGTGGCGATGATCGAAAAATACTTCGGTGGCATCGTGCCGGAGCCGGGCGAGGAAAACGAAAGCGATATCGCCCTGCGCAAGCGCTTTGAAGATCTGCCCGAAATCGTGGAAAAGCAGATGAACGCGCTGCAGTTCTCCGTGGCGCTTTCCGAAATCTGGAAGCTGATCGGCGATTGCAACCGCTATATCGATATCAATCAGCCGTGGGTGCTGTGCAAGAGCGAAGAAGGTCTGCCGCGGCTCAGGACGGTGATGTACTATCTGGCGGAATGCATCCGCGCCATCGCGGTGTACATCTATCCCACCATGCCGTCTACGCCCGAAAAGATTTATGCGCAGCTGGGCGTGACGGATCCCGAACTGATGACGTGGGAATCCGTGCAGAAGTTCGGTGCGCTGAAGCCCGGAACGAAGGTGGAAAAGGGCGCGGCGCTGTTCCCGCGCGTGGATATTAAGAAGGAGCTGGAAGCGCTGAATCCCGCGGAGGCGGAGGAGAAAAAGCCCGCGGAGAAGAAGAGCGCGCCGGTTAAGCAGGAAGCGAAGGAAGATAAAAAGGAAGAAGCGCCCGTCGCATCCTTCGATGATTTTATGAAGATTCGCCTGATTGCGGCGAAGGTGATCGCCTGCGAGCGCGTGAAGAAGAGCGAAAAGCTGCTGAAGGAAACACTGGACGTTGGAAACGGCGTAACCAAGACCGTTTGCAGCGGCATCGCCAAATATTACACGCCCGAAGAAATGGTGGGCAAGACCGTCGTAATGGTGAACAACTTCGCGCCGCGCAAGATGGCGGGCGAGGTATCCGAGGGCATGCTGCTGTGCGCCGAGGATCCGGACGGACGGGTACGCCTGCTGACCGTGGACGGCGAAGTTGCCCCCGGCAGCGAAATCGGCTGACGAAAAAGGAAACTGCTGAATAGGACAAACATGAAAATATCGATTATCGGCTGCGGCAGATGGGGTTCCCTGATCTGCTGGTATCTGGACAAAATCGGTCATGAGGTGACGCTGTACGGGCGCGAGAGCAGCCCGCACATGCAAAGATTTCTGTCGGAGCGCAGAAACGATCTATTGACGCTGCGCCCGCAGATTCGCCTTTCCACCGATCTGAACTGTGTACGGGACGCGGAGGTCATCGTGATCTCCGTGCCCAGCCAGTCGCTGCGCGGTCTGATGCAGAATCTTCAGACCATGCAGCTGAAAAACAAAATCTACGTGCTGTGCATGAAGGGCATCGAGGTGGAAACCGGAATGCGCTTATCCGAAATCGCCGCGCAGTACGCCGATCCCAGCTGCCGCGTGGCGGTGTGGCTGGGGCCGGGGCACGTGCAGGAATTCTATGCCGGAATTCCGAACTGCATGGTGATCGACAGCGCGGATGCAGAGGTAAAAAAACTGCTGGTGGAGCGCTTTTCCAGCAGCCTGATCCGCTTTTATTACGGCGGAGATCTGATCGGCAATGAAATCGGCGCGGCTTCGAAGAACGTAATCGGCATCGCGGCGGGCATATTGGACGGCCTGAAGCTGACCACGCTGAAGGGTGCGCTGATGTCCCGCGGCACCAGTGAAATCGCGCGCCTGATCGATGCGCTGGGCGGCAATCGCTTTTCCGCATACGGGCTTTGCCATCTGGGCGATTATGAAGCGACCGTATTTTCAAAGTTCAGCCACAATCGCCAGTTCGGCGAAAGCTTTGTGCGCGGCGAAAACTATGATCAGCTGGCGGAGGGCTATTACACCGTGGACGCGCTGGTTCGGCTGGCGCGGCGGCACAATGTGGAATTGCCGATCTGCGAAGCGGTGTACGATGTGCTGTACAACGGCGAGGATGCGCACGTTGCCATCGAAAAGCTGTTTACGCGCAAGCTGACGCATGAATTGTGGAGCGATTGAACATGCGCATATTTGATACCCATTGCCACATCGCGGACGAGGCGTTTCAGGAGGATCTGGAGCAGGTGATCGATCAATTTCACGCCGCCTGCGTGCGCCGCGCGAACGTGATCGCCGACCCGTGCGAGGAAACGCCCAATCAGGCGCGCGTGCGCGCGATCGTGGATGCGCATGATGATCTGATCGGATCCATCGGCGCGCATCCGCACAACGCCAGCCGGTACACAGCGGCGGCGGAGGAAACGATCCGCGATTATCTCGACCTGCCTAATTTCAAATGCCTGGGCGAGATTGGGCTGGATTACCATTATGATCTATCCGAGCGGTCGGTGCAGCGATCGGTGTTCGCGCGCCAGCTTATGCTGGCGGATGAATTAAACGCGCCCGTACAGCTGCACATCCGCGAAGCGCATGAGGACGCGCGCGAGATCATTTCCAACCATCTGCAGAACGGCGGGCGGCTGCGCGGCATTATGCACTGCTTTACCGGCGATTGGGAAACCGCGCGGTTTTATCTGGATGCGGGGCTGTACATTTCCCTGTCCGGCGCGCTGACGTTTAAGAACGCAAAGCACCTGATCGAAGTGTGCAGAAATGTGCCCGCCGACCGACTACTTCTGGAAACGGATTGCCCGTATATGGCGCCCGTTCCGCTGCGCGGCAGGCGCAACGAACCCGCGTACATTACGCATACGCTCGCCTGCGCGGCGTGCGTTCGCGGCGTTTCGCCCGAAGCGCTGGCAGAGCGCACGTATCAGAACGCGCTGTCCGTCTTTGAAATTACGGAGGAAGAAGCCTTTGGAAGCACAAACCCGATATGAAAATCTGACCGCGATTATTGAAGCCATCCTGTTCGTATCCGGCGATCCGGTACAGGTAGACGTGCTGGCGCACAGTATGAATCTGACCGTATCGGAACTGGAGGACGCGCTTTCCGAGCTGCGGGATCATTTGCAGCTGGAGGGGCGCGGCATACAGCTGAACCGGAGCGGCGATACGGTGTTTCTGTCCATCTGCCCGAAATACGCGCATCAGGTGGAGCTGTTTTTGCAGCCCATCCGCAAGCAGCCGCTATCGCAGGCGGTGCTGGAATCGCTGTCCATCATCGCCTATCGCCAGCCCGTTACCAAGGGCGATATCGAAGCGGTGCGCGGCGTGAAATGCGATTATTCGGTGCAGGCGCTGCTGAATCGCGGCTTTATCGAGGAATGCGGCCGCCGCGAAGCGCTGGGCAGACCGATACTGTACAAAACCACGGATAAATTTTTGCAGCATTTCGGTATCGAATCGCTGGATGAGCTGCCGAACGTGGATTTTTCGCAGTCCGAGGGCGAAATCGTGCCCTGAAGCGCGGATATAATTGGGCAAGATCGGTATATGGTTGTAAATCTAAAATGAACTTTGCAAAATCGGTCGTTTTCGGCTTGACGATGATCGATTTCAAATTGTATAATGTAGGCTGTATTACGATAAGCAATTGGAACCGATGCGGTCCGAGGGAGGATACCATTCATGCCTACGCAGCAGATCAATTGGAAGCAGCGCGAACGCAGAATTCGCGCAAGATATCAGAAAAAGGTATGGACGACGGGTATCGTTACGGCGATCGTGGGTCTGATCGTCGGTTTTGTGCTGCACGCCGTATTCTTTGGCGCAAATGACCAGACCGCCATGCCCGTGGTGCAGCCTACGCCGGAGGTACAGGTGATTTATGTCACGCCCGCGCCCACGGCAGCGGCGACGCCGGAAACGGTGTATATTACGCCCGAACCCGCGGCGGAGGTAACGCCGCAGATTATCTATGTCACGCCCGAACCGACCGCCGAACCGACGGCCGCGCCCGAAACCGTTGCGCCCGAACAGATCACGTTCGCACAGCCCGACGCGACGCAGGCGCCCATTGAAAGCGATAGCATGGCGGCGACGCAGGCGCCCGCAGCCGTCGGCGTGATTTCCGCCGCGACCACCGATGGGGCTTCCGTGCCTTCCAGCATTCTGCCCGCGGAAACGGCGCAGCCCGTTGTGGTTGCGACGCCCGAACCGGCGGTAGAA
>JABLTK010026343.1_pt1 | contig 34914 bp, 26 predicted proteins | sample 7160131 | NCBI WGS metagenome assembly JABLTK01 (sample SAMN14651221, study PRJNA627086) | human gut metagenome | isolation source: feces | host: Homo sapiens
GCCGTTCCCGGTTTATAAATTGAAAATGTAAAATGGGAAATTGAAAATTAAGGACGGCGGTGTGCAACCGTCAATAATTTGAAAAGACAGTCAGATAAATAAAATGCATCAGATGCCCGGTAAGGCTCTGATGCATTTTTGTTTTGTAAGGAATCTGCCCCTACAAATAAACAGCAACTTTCATATAAAATAAATGGTCGGGAAATACAGCTTTGCATTTTGCAATGTATCTTCCCGACCGTAACTTTTCACTATTAACTTTTACCTGCCCGTCAGGGCTTGCGCTGTCCGTCAGGACAATTTAGCTATCCGTAGGATAATTTAGCTTGCGTAGCAAATTTAGCTCACGCTTGCGTGAATTTAGCTGACGAAAATCAAGGATTTTCGTCAATACCCCCACCTGTCAAAAAATCTGACAGTCTGATATGTCAGGATATAGTTCTGACTTTCGTGGAAAGCGCTCTGAACCATATCGGGATTATACATATACATAATGCGGTGCTGAACGGCATCCTTGTTTTCGTCAAAGATATAGCTTACCGCCTGAATACATTCCTGATTTGTGCCGATTTTGGTACTGCCGGTATAATGGCAATTCTCGATAACCGAGGCAACTGTCGGATAACCGTCAAAGCACATTGCATCTTTTACCGACTGAGCAATGAGTGCCGCTCCTATAAAACCGCCCGAACCGAATTCGCCCATGCAAAGCCTTTCAAGAAGATCCCTGTCCTCATCGGTAAGCGTTACCTTGGAGCATTCATAGGTTTTGTCCGGATTGTCAATTGCCACAAGATAACCTGCGTCCCATTGAGATTGGTAATCAACAGGCTCTTTCGGCGGAATTGCCGTAGCAAACGGAACGGTTGCCTGTGTTGTTGTCACGGGCTGAGTTGTCGCTTTTGTTGCCTTTGTGGCTTTTGTCTGAGGCTGAGTTGTTGCCTTGGTTGCTTTAGGCTTTGCCGTTGTTGTTTCAACGGGTACGGTTGTTGCGGAAACAGTTGTTGTCGGAACAATCTTCCGAATATTCGGATTTACCCTTGCCATTGCCGATTCTGTCGGAGTTTCTCCGGCATTGAGAGTACCGTTTGAGCAGACGAACTGCAAAACTACCAAAACGGATACTACAACAAGCACAACCGACAAAACCTTGTTTATATTTTTATTAAAAAACTTCATCGTTTCACCGCCGTTTAATACTTCTAAACACAAATGACGCACAAAAAGACACGCTGTCACACATATAATAATTATACCACGGTATGCTTTTCTTTTCAATTTAAGCATTCTACAAAAATGAACTGCCTTTTTTAAACAATATTACCTAAGCGGACAAATTATTACCATAAACAAAAGCCGACGCATATGCACCGGCTTTTTATTTTGAAAATACTTATTTAAAATGACTGTTTCTCGGCTCTTCTGTACTTTGAAGGTGTTGTTTCGTAGTACATTTTGAACGCTCTGTTAAAGTTTGAAATGTTGTTGAAGCCCGACATACCTGCAATTTCGATAACGGGAGTGTCCGTTGTAGTAAGAAGCATTGCGGCTCTTGTCAGTCTGAGCTCGTTAAGGTAGTTTACAAATGTTGTATTCATAAGCTCCTTAAAGAGATGCGACACATAGTAACGGCTGAGACCTGTTGTCTGAGCTATTGTATCAAGAGTAATGCTGTCGCAGAAGTTGTTGTTGATATATTCCGTAATTCTGCGGAGAGCACGGTACTTTTTGCCCTGAGCCTCAACATCACAAATCTTAACAAGACCCGATGAGAAAAGAATATAGAAAATGTCGTACATTTTGCCGTGAACAAGAATCTGGAAGAACTCGTGCTTTTCGTTCTCGGCAGAAATAACCGTGTTCATATCGTCAATAAGATTGTTATAACGGTAGTCGCCTCTCGTAACCTTTGCAAAGTGAGTGCAGTTGCCTGTTACAAGACCTCTGATAAGACTCTGCGGAATAAACTCCTGAGTGAGCGATGCAGGATTTGAAAGGTTAAGAAGAATAACATCAACTCTTGCGTTGCCTGTATTATTAATTTTGTATCTCTGATTAGGTGAAATAAAGTAAATGTCGCCTGTTGAGAGCGAATAAGTGTCAGCACCCATTTCAACGGTCATATAGCCGTCCCTTACAACAGCCACAAGGACCTCGTTGTGAACATTCCACATATTGCTGTCAATAATCATTTCACCGCAGACTACTCTGTAAGCTGAACTGGATGCGGTTGCCGAACGCAAGAAATCAAAATTCATAATAATAACCCCGATTCTAAAAAATTATGTTTTCAAACATTTTGTGTCTAAAAACAACACAAATAATCACTGCAACAATATAATAGACTTTATGCACAATAAAGTCAATAATTACGACAAATGTGCAAAAAATAAATGTATAAACTGCAATTAGTGCAAATTTTAAATATTCCGCTGTCTGCTGTATATTAATTGATTTTTAATTCTACGCAATAATGTATCAATTTATCTACTGATAATTGTTATGATTGTTTCCGAGTCAGACATTATTATTTAACGATTTTAATATGAAATATTGCCAATCATACGGCAATTAAAATGAATCGTTTACATTTTCAAGCTGCTTTTTAAATTCATCAACAACATTTTGCGGCGATATAATTCTGACCTTTCCGCCAAGACCGAATACCCAAGCGTAGAACTGTTTGCTTGTCATAATATCAACCGATACACCGAATGTTGTGTCGCTTTCCTTTGTAACAAAAATATCCCTGCCGAACCTGTCAACAATAACACCTATGCAGTCATTGTCAACCGACAGCTTAACCGTAGCTTTTTCACCGCCGAACATTGAGAAAACGCCCTTTGAATAATCTGCAGGATCAAATTTTTCAAAGGTCTTTCCCCCGTCACGCTCATCGTCAAGCACCTCGATATCGTCCATTTTGTCAACACGGTAATGCTTTATACTGTCGGCACAGGTGTCATAGGCAATGAGATAGTAATTCTCATCATCCCAGCACAGCGCCCACGGTGAAGCCGTATATCCGCCGTCCCTGATTTTTTCACGCTTGACAATTCGCTCCGTTCCCGAAAAATCGAGTTCCCAACGGTAGTATTTGAATGAGATTTTGCGGTTGAGTGCTATTGCATTCTGAATTTTGTCAACCGAATAATAAATTCGTTCATTCATTGTTTTGGCTCTGTTTGCGACAAAAACCTGCCGTTGCAGTTCCTTGCCGTCGTGAACACTTGCAAGCCCTTCAAGCTTATGAATGAGGGAAATGCTCTTTTTTTCGGTAATGAATTTTGAGCTTTGAATTGCGTCAACAAGAAGCTTCAACTCGGGCAGTTCAAATTCTCTGCTTGCAACATAATATTTAACGGTTGATGATTTGCTCTTGCAGATGTCCATTCCGAATTTTTCAAGCACCTGCAAATCATCGTAAAGACTTTTTCGCTCCGCAGTAATTCCGTACAACGCAAGCTCTGCCAGAATTTCACTTGAAGTCAGCCCGTGATTTTCATCGGTTTTTTCAAGAAGAATTTTTCGCAGATACAAAAGCTTCTGTTTTTGCATAGGATTTCTCGACATAATACAGTCCCCCTCAAAGGATTATATATTTTTATGTGTTCATTATATCAAATTTTAGCCGAGATTTCCATATATTTTTACGGCGAGCCGCCGTTCCCAATTCGTGTAGACAGTTTTATAATAATAAGACATATTATGAATTGGATTTAACATAAATTTTCTGCCATTACTAACGGGAGAATACGGTTTTCCTCTGCAATTAAACAGTTAAATTCATATAAAATAAAAATTGCATCAATGCCGTTTCGGGCATCAATGCAATTCATTTATCTCAACTATCTTCTCGAAAGGTCTGCGGTGGCACACCGCCGACCATAATTTTCCATTTTCAATTTTCCATTTTACATTAACTACTAAATCCACTCATCATGCCCGTAAGCATTACGACAAGCGGCATTGTTGCAAGTGAAAATACTGTAGTTGCGGCAACGATACTAACCGACAGCTCAACATCCTTGTTGAACTTTGTTGCAAACATAGTTGTTGTTGCGGCAGTAGGGGCTGATGTGGCAATTACGCAAGCCATGGTAATTATGGGTGTGACACGGCACAATGACATTACAACCGCTGTAATCATCGGTAAAGCAATCAGACGGACTGCCGAAGAAAAATATACGCCCTTGTCAGTAAACGCCTTTTTAAAGTCAGCCTGTGAAAGGTAAAAACCTATAATAAGCATCGGGAGCGGAGTGTTCAGAACTGCAAGATATTCAACCGGTTGACTGATTATGTACGGAAGCTTAAAACCTGTAATAAACAGGATAATTGCAAGAAGAACACCGATAAGACCGGGGTTGAGAACAAGCTTTTTAAATGATAGCTGTTTTTTGTCACCGCTCATTGAAACAAGTCCGTGCGTCCATACAAAAATGTTGAATACGGCAACGAAAATTGAGCCGTAAAACCAACCGTCATCACCGAGAATTGCCTTCTGGAGGGGCAAAGACATAAATGCACAGTTTGAATAGATTGTTGCAAAGCGGATAACAGCCTTACGGCTTTCATCTTTATCATGAAAAATCAGGTTACAGATAAGTATTGACACAGCGAAAATAAGTGCAGAGCAGGCAACGCAAATTATAAGTCCGCTCAAAAGTTCAAACGAGAACTCCCGCTGAAAAGCAGAAATCATAACGCAGGGCGTCACAACATACAATACTATATCGGTCATGTGACGGGCGGAAAAATCGGTGATAATTTTCTTCTTACCGCAAATAAAACCGACTGCAATCAAAATGAACAGTACAAGCACCTGTTGTGCAATAATAATGAAATTCTCTCCCTTAAATCATTCTTCTCTCTTAAATTAATCGCTATCATTTTAGCACAGTTGCAAGAGGTTTTCAAATGATGATGTGCTTTTTTTCGTTTTTTTTGACAGAAAAAACGACATAGTTCACAAATATGAGGTAATAACATTGTGCATTTCAACTAACAGGAATTTTATTTTTTCGCAAATATGTATTAACCGCCGAATTTTTGTACAGTTTATTGACATTTTTTACTCTGAAATGTATAATATTTACAAAAGATAAAACTTTTATTTCTGCAATATTTTATTACTTTGAAAGAAGGATTTATTATGGCAACAACAAAGAAAACAACTGCAAAAACAGCCCCTGCAAAAACTGCTCCCGTTAAGGAAGAGCCTGTAAAAAATACTGTTGCAAAGGCTGAGCCTGCTAAGACTGTTGCTGCAGCTGCAAAGAAGGCTGAACCCGCAAAGACAGAAAATGTAAAGGTTGAAACTGTTAAGAAAGCAGAACCCGTTAAAAAGGCTCCTGTCAAGAAAGCAGCTCCAAAGAAGGTTGCTCCAAAGAAGGTTGCTCCAAAGAAGCCCGTTCCGGTTGAAACAAAGGTTAATTTCTTCGTAGAATATGCAGGCGCACAGGTTCCTGTTGAAGAAGTAATCAAAAATGTTAAGGCTACATACGGCAAGGATGCAAAGGAAATTTCAATCTATCTCAAGCCCGAAGAAAGCAAGGCATACTTTGTTGCCGACGGCAACGCAGAAGAAATGGATGTATTCTTCTGCTGATTGCAATAAATTTTGAATTTAAAACACAAGCTTTAAAGACCGCTCAAAAGAGCGGTCTTTTGTTGTTTTATGATGAATGTTGCGAAAAATCGTAGTGCGGATATTATCCGCCCCACGACCAAACAGTTAATTTCATATATAAAAAACGGTCGGGCGACAATGATTTGCATTTTGCAAACTGTCGCCCGACTTTAATTTTCAATTTTTAACTTTCAATTTTCCATACGCTCGGGCAATTTAACCCTCGCACTTGTAAAACTAACTTCTCGAACGGGGAACGGCGGTTCGCCGTATTATCTGTCTTTCAAATCAACATATTCCTTGTTTTCGGAAATGCTCATATATGCAGGACGGATAATCTTACCGCAGTTGATAAGCTCCTCAAGTCTGTGTGCGCTCCAACCCGTAATACGAGCTGTTGCAAAAAGCGGAGTATAAAGCTCACACGGAATATCAAGAAGGCTGTAAAGAAGTCCGCTGTAGAAATCGACATTTGCGGCAACACCCTTATAGATTTTACGCTTTCTGCCGATAACCTTCGGAGCCAGTCTTTCAACTCTCTCATAAAGATCAAATTCATCATTGTGACCTTCGGCAAGCGCAAGCTTTTTAACAGCACCGTGAAGAATCTGCTGACGGGGGTCGGAAATTGTATAAACTGCGTGTCCCATACCGTAGATAAGACCTTTTTTATCAAAAGCCTGCTTGTCAAGGAGCTTCTCAAGATAATCTTCAAGAGCGTCCTCGTCCTCCCAGTCCTTAACATGCTTTTTGAGATCCTCAAACATATAGTAAACCTTAACATTTGCACCGCCGTGCTTAGGACCTTTGAGTGATGCAAGTGCCGCAGCTACTGCCGAGTATGTATCAGTACCCGAAGATGTTACAACATGTGTTGTAAATGTTGAGTTGTTACCGCCGCCGTGTTCCATATGGAGAATGAGCGCCATATCAAGAACCTTTGCCTCAAGCGGAGTATAGTGTCTGTCGGGACGAAGAAGCGACAGAATAACCTCGGCTGTTGACATTGTAGGCTCTGCACGGTGGATATAAAGGCTGTTATCACGCTGATAGTGATTATATGCGTGATAGCCGTAAACCGACAAAAGAGGGAATACGGAGATAAGCTGTATACACTGTCTTAAAACATTGTCGATTGATGTATCGTTAGCGTTCTTATCATAGCAGAAAAGTGTGAGAACACTTCTTGCTATTGAATTCATCATATCGTTACTTGTGGCCTTGAGGATAACATCACGAACAAAGTGCTGAGGAAGGGTTCTGTACTGAACGAGAAGCTTCTTAAAATCTTTAAGCTGTTCTTCGTTAGGCATATCGCCAAAGAGAAGAAGATATGTAACCTCTTCAAAACCGAAACGGTCATCCTCAAGAATACCGTCAACGATATCCTTTACATTATAGCCCCTGTAACGAAGCTCACCCTCGCAAGGAACAAGCTTTCCGTCAACAAGCTTATTCTGTGTGATTGTAGAAATATCTGTAAGACCTGTGAGAACACCCTTACCGTCAAGGTCACGCAGACCTCTTTTTACATTGTACTTACTGTATAAATCTGTATCAATAACGGAGTTATGCGTCATTTTCTGAGCCAGAGCATGAATCTGCGGTGTAACATCCGAATACTCGCTGTTTGTCATAAAAAACACTCCTTTTTAAAATTCACAATAAATTGAAACTATATTTTATATATTATAGCACATTTTTTAAAAAAAGAAAATGTACAATTCTTGCAGAAGTGTCATAACGATTTTAAACCTTATATGTAGAATTTGCATAATTTTTCGTCTTTTTATTCATCATTATGCAACTTTCGGGATATTTATTTATAAATGAAGTATAATTTTGACGGATATAAATCTGCAATCCGTCATTTGAGGATTTAGGGCAGAAAAACACGGAGCAGGAAAAACCTGCTCCGTAAAAAACAACATTATTTTATTACTTGAGATATGCACCGTTAGTGCCGATCTGACCGTCAATTCCGGTGAAACCGTCTGCACAGCAAACATAAACTCTCATATTAGCCTTACCAACAGAAGATACTGTAAGTGTGCCGTCTGTAACATACTTAACATCGCCTGTAACTGCATCAATATACTTGCCGTTAGGAAGGTTCTTGAATGTAGCACCGCCTGAGATAGTTACACAAGCAAGGCTGTCTGTAGCGCCCTGTGTGTAACGGCGAACGAATGCCATATTACCGTCAACATAAGTCTTGCTTCTTGTATACTGACCCTTCTGAAGTGCAGGAACTGCTCTTCTGATTCGGTTGAGCTGCTGAATATGAACAGCGAGAGGTGCTTCAAGTGTGCTTGCAACAGCACCGCTTGCATTAGAATATGTACCAAAGTCTGTAGCTGTTACGTCGCCCTCGAGGTAGTCACCGAAGTATGCACGACCTGTTGTTGAAAGAGGTGCGTTAGGACCAACATCCATAGGAACACCCTTCTGGAACTCAAGCTCAGAACCGTAGTAAAGACACGGAATACCACGGAAAGTAAAGAGTACATCAAGGTTCTCAGCCCATGACTGTGTACCGCCGTCGTAACGGCTGTCCATATCAGGACCGTAGTCGTGAGAATCAACATATGTTACATTCCATGATGAGTCATTGTAGTACGGATCTTCTTCACAAGCACGGGTAAATGCGTTGCTTGCATTTGAGAAGTTCCAATGCATCGGGAAGTCGATTACGCTTGTGCCGTTTGCCTTGCTGTAATCAGGTGTGTGATACTTAAGACCGTCAAGATAAACATTATCAGATGTGGGCTGATTTGCTGTACTTGCGTTGCTGTCATAGTGCTTAAGTGTAAGATTAATGTTTGCAGCCTGATCATTTGTAAATGAATCGATGTACTGGCTGTCTGATTCAGCCCATGTATAGAACGGAGCTGAAATTGCAGGAATGTTGTGGTTCCAGAATTCACTTACACGAGTACAAACCTCACCAAAGATGAAGAAGTTTTTACCGCCTGTCTTGAGCCATGACGGGAAGTAATACTGGTTAAGTGTAAGTCTTGAAACGTGCTTTTCAGTATCAAGTCTGAAAGCGTCAACGCCCATGTTGATATAGTTGTTATAAACGTCGTTAAGGTAATTAGCAACTGTAGGATTCTCTGTGTTGATATCAACGCAGTCACCGGCAATCTGACCTGTCTGTACAGTCGGGCTTTCCCAACTGAGGTCTTTGAAGTGGTGATAGTAGTTTTCCGTGTCGTGATTACCGGAGTCAAGCTCCTTAGTATCCTTCATGATATTAAGTCTTGCGGCATACTGATACTTAGGCTCAAGGTCATCGTAGTTCGGGAATGTTTTAGCAAAGTCGCTTCCCTCAATAACCTTCATGCAATCTACAGAAGCAAGATCCTGAATTGAGTCGTATTCCTTTGTAAACATAGGAGCAAGAGTTGCCTCACCGAAGTTACCTGAATGGTTAACTACGATATCCTGAACAATCTTGATGCCCTTTTCATGAGCGGCATCAATAAGATCCTGATATGTAGCGCCGTCGCTCTCATAACGAACATCAACTGTTGAGAAGTCCATTGCATGGTAGCCGTGGTAATCGTAGCCTGACGCATTTGTTACAACAGGAGTAATCCAGATTGCGCTGAATCCGAGAGCCTTGATGTAGTCAAGCTTGTCGATAAGACCTTTGAAGTCACCACGCCATGCGGGATCGCTGTCGGGATTGTTTGCCTGTGAGTCGTCCCAGCAATGAACATCGTTACCTGTGTCACCGTCATAGAAACGGGTTGTGATTACAAAATAAATTGTGTCTTCACGCATGTCAACACGGTCAAATTCCTGCATATCTTCAGGATTTTTACTTGACCATCTCTTATTTTTGTACCACCACTCGCCTGTGTTTCTTGTGAGTTCCGCAGACTGCTTTCCGTTTGTAACAAACATCATATTGATTTTTGTTACATCGTTGAAAGTGTACTTGTAGTAGTTGTTTCCCTCGGAAGTCATCTTAACGCCGGGGTACTCCGTGCTGATGTTTTTCGGAAGACTGTTCCAATAATAGATTGTGGGCGTGCCTTCCTCACAGTAGTAATGTACTGTGATTGTGCTTGATGCCGAAGTGTCGTTATCGTCATCTGTATTAGCCGCACTTACGGACATAACAGATACCGTGCAAATTACGCAAATCGACAAAATCAAAGCAAGCAATTTTTTGATTTTTGCCATAGATTTTCCTCCTTTTGTTATACTTTGTACAACATAACATACAATTATATTATAATTTAGACAGCCTCATATATTTTTCTTTTAAAGAATTATTACAACTTTGATGCCGCCAAAGATTAAGCTCTCAATTTGGCTATTATATACAAAAAGGAGCGACAGATTCTGTTTTTTCAACTCTTTTAAAGGGTTAAGTCAAATCTGACGCTCCGTTAAATTATATTTTATATTTTCAAGCTTATATTAGGTTCAAACTTTGTGCGACTATTGCTTTAAAACGAATTTATCAAGTGTGTTTGCAATACCGTCGTTATCGTTTGATTCGCAGATGTAATCGGCAATCTTCTTTACATCGGTTACGGCATTACCCATTGCAACGCCGAAGCCTGCATAACCTATCATTGTCATATCGTTGTAGTTGTCGCCGAAAGCGGCAAGCTCTTCCCTTTTAATCTTGAGTTTATCAAGCAAAAGCGGAAGCATTGAGCCTTTTGTAACACCAAACGGCATAATCTCAAGAAAATAAGGTGCGCTTTTATATACATCGAGCAAGCCGTCATAACGGTCTGCAAGAATTTTCTGATACTTGTCAAGCTCATCGGGTTCGCCTGCAAGAAGAATTTTGTTGATATCAAATCTTACAGATGAGATAAAATCGTCAACAACAACCATTTCAGCCTTGATAACGTCCCTTTCAACATAGGTATAGTCGTTCACCTTATTATCCGAAATGATTCGCCTGTCATCGTATGTGTTGATTGTAATGTTTGAATCTTTCAAAACATTCACGATGTCTGGAAGATATTCAAGCGGAAACAACTTGCTCACCATAGTTTCGCCTGTTTCGCAATTGATAATCCTGCCGCCGTTGAACGCCATAATAAAACCGCCGAAACGGTCAAGCATAAGGTCTTTTGCTATCGGCATAATTCCTACGGGATGTCTGCCTGACGCAAGAATAATTTTCTTGCCCTGCTTCTGCGCCTCCATAAGAGCATATCTTGTACGAGGAGTAATCTCCTTTTGGGAGTTTGTCAGCGTACCGTCAATGTCAAGCGCTATTAATTTGTAATCCATGAAACCACCCTTAACATATCAATTTCTAAACACAATCAGTATGTTACGGTCAAATTTGACCGTATAAAATATACCACAAATCGCCCAAAAATGCAACTAAAAAGCCGATTTTAGCCCATATAAAAGCTATTTTCACCATTTTTCCGCTTTGTCTTTTTTGCCAACAAAAAACGGACGAAAAGAGAATTTTCCTTTCGTCCGAAATTAAATATATTCAGCTTTTATTTATTCTTCCGATTTTGTATCGTTGTCGGATTCAGCCTTTTGTTGCAATTTTTCCTTCTGCAAACGGTCTATAATTTCGTTGATGTCGCTGTCCTTCGGTGATTTGTCATGTCCCGTAAGTATGCGGATTATAACGACAAGCTCATCAATGAATATCAGCAGCAGCGCCGCAATAAAAATCAGCAGTCCCCACGGAGAGAAGAAAAGGTTGTACAATGTGTCAATGAATCCAAGCTTGCACACCATAATATAAAGCACATCTTCGGTTGAAATTTCCGGGTCGGGAGCATCGTTTGCAATGCCCTTTGTCTGTAGCTTATATGTGCCGTCAGCTGTTTTATACGGTGCAACTACAACCTTATGAGTCACAAGAAGTCCCTCGGTCTGCCCACTGCCGCGATAGGTAATAATATCGCCGACCTTGAGGGCGGTCGGATCGTCAACGCTCTTTCCGAGAATAACATCGCCAATCATAAGCTCAGGCTGCATACTGCCCGTTGAAACTCGTAGCACGGAATATCCGAAAAGCGAAGGTGTTTTTCCGTTCACCTTTGAACCCATAAACACAATTACGGTCAGCACAAGTATTGCAAGCACTCCCCAGCAAATTATATTTTTAATTATCCGCAGGGTTTTGCGGAGCTTTGATTCATGCCTTTTCCTTATTCCATTTTTTGATTTTGGCTGTTCGGTTGTTACAGATGTCACTTCAACCGCATTTTCAAAATCGTTATTTTTATCCATAAATTCCTCCACGGCAAGTTGCCGTTCCCAGTTCGTGTAGATTGTTTGCAATGTGCGAAACATATCCGCCCGAGCGTTGTTTTGTGGTTAGCGTAATTATTCGTGGCGGTGTGCCACTGTTCTCAGTTCATGAAGACAGTTTGTCAAATTTAAAACATATTTCCCCCGAATGTAACATTGTAATTGTTCGTACAAACACAAGCTATCCGTTAATGAACATATTTTATATAACGAAAATGCGTATATATTCATCAAAACGGGCGGATTTTATTCTCTGCTACCGATTATAAATTATAATAAAAAAGGGCTGTAAAAACAACCCTTTTGTAAATTTAAAAATCTAAAATTTTAAAGCGAGATGTAAACATCATCAAGCGTGTATGCTATTGTTGATGACGAATCATTCTTGATGTACCAATACACCTTTGAAACCGTAGGTCCGTCAGTAGCTTTCGGCTTGATTTCAAGGTTTGTCACAATAGGTGTGTCTATTGAATCTGTGCTTGCAGATGTAACACTGATTTCCGTGGTTACGGAATAGGTATCTCCATATGCACCGCCCTTAATTGTGGTTGTGAGCTTTGCAGTACCCTCAGCCACAGGAGTAATTACACCGTTTTTATCGACTGTAAACACGCTGTCTGATGATGACGAATAGCTTATACTGTTACCTACATAATCTGTTCCTGCAACAAGGCCTGCGTTAAATGTACGGCCCAGAGGAATACTTATACTGCTATAATAGTTGGCAAAGTTAGCCGCATCTGTCAAAGGTTCCTTAAAAGCACCCGTGTCACAGTTGTGATAGCCATTCTCCACACCCGCTCTTAATGTAAATACATAACAATTAGTTGGGGAAATTTCAGGGCAATATGATGCAACTCTTATGCAGGGGGTAGCATTCGCTCCTGAAGGGCTATTATTTACATATATCTGAATACGTTTAGCAGTAATCGGAATGTCAGCATACAAAATTTTATGACCGCCAACATATTTCACATATGTCATATTGATAACATCAGTCGTCCAACTTGGGTTATCTTTATCTTCAAGTGAATAGCGTATCTTGGTTGTTGTGTCGGAATCATTCCAACTTTGAACACCATTTGCATTAAAATAAATTCTGTACTTGCCAAGAGTAGTTTTCGTATATGTACTGTTACTACCGACAATATCATTATAAGACCTATATGTCTTGAGCGGTTTGTTGACTCCGACATAAAGTCCAGACGCAGATGCCGTACCGCTTGTTTTCAGACCTTTTATGAAAAGCGAAACATTCTGTTCGGCATTGCCCGAGTTAGAAATTTCGGTGCAAAAATATCTTCTCTTTCCTGCCTCCAGAGAACCTCCGAAATTAGTAACTGCATTTTTACCGAAAGTAGAGCCGTCATCACTTGACTCAACGGTTTTGATGCTGATGTTCTGACCGTTGCTGATTTTGTACTGACCGCTCCACCTGAGAGAGTCGCCCGATTCGGTTCGAGGACGGCTGAACCATGAAAAAGTCGTGGTCACACCGCAAAGCAGACAAAGTACAAGCCCGAGTGCGATTACAATTGCAAATTTTGATTTCTTCATGGTTTCACCTCCGTTGATTTAACCTTTAATTTTACTTTGTTATCCAAGAACCACCATTTCCGTCACTATTAAGTTCATAACAATTTTTTCCGTCAGTCGGTAAACTTACATAGCCACTATATGAGGCAGGTACTTGTTGCAAACAATTCTCCCATTTATTTTCTTTAGGTGAGCCTTTCATTCTGCAGAAAATCACTTCATTATAACCGTCAGAAACCGTAAGTGTAAATGAATAACAACTTAAAGCCTCATCGTATGTCATGCTATACCACTCAGAAGTGTCATTACTTGAATTGTGAACATAGACAGCAAATCTTGCACCGTCCTTCTTCCAAGTATCGTTAGGCATAAAGTAGTAAGTTTTGGTCTCACTCTTAACAAACTTTGCATAATAATGAACCGAAGAATTTACTGACATACTGAGTTCGGCATTATCTGCAACCTTATGTATACAGTCGCTGTCGGAATACCAGCCGGCAAACTGATAACCTTCATTGCAAGCAGCTGTTGCTGTAACGGTTGTCGGGTCGGAATATGTATTTGTTACGGCACTTGTGTGCACAACACCGCCAACGTTGACTTTACCGCCTGTAAAGCCGTTTGTTTCCTTATCAACCGCTGACTTATAGCTTACGGCATCAAGAACAACTTCATAGCTGGCAAACGGATAGGTTGCCCATTTGCCGGAGGCTTGATCAGTATCACCGGACGATGTTATTACATAGCAATTACAACCGGAATCCCTACCTACTATATCCTTTGTCTGTACAAGTTTATTATTCCACTTATTATTCGAGTCATAACTATTATCACTTGTGTTTTTCATCTTTACAAAAATATAATTTTCACAAGAAATCCAATTATATTCGCTATTATTTCCAATTTCAGCTTTATAAACATTCCCCTCAACAAGAGTCATGTCAAACCAATGTGATGTACCACCTTGCCACATATATAAGGCAATACTTGATGTATTTGCACCATCGTTATATGTTTTCCATTCATTAGGAACTTGCAGATAAACATCACGCTTTTGTTCAACTTCAAATTTAGCATAAACAGTTGTGTTAGCCTTGATAACCGTTGTCAAAGAATTGTTTTTGTAATCGTCTGTATACGGTTGTGTACAGCCAAGGTCTGTGTACCAACCGCTGAACGAATAACCCGACTTTGGAGTAGCTGTCAGTGCAACACTCTCGCCCCACTTTGCAACAGTAGAAACTGTGCTTGCGGCTGTTGTGTCGCCTGCCTGAACAGTACCGCATGCATTGCTGACTGCTCCGTTAAGTACGGCTGAGGCCTTTACCTCAAATTCTTTAAGCTTGAACCTTGCATGTAAAGTAAAGCTATCTTTGATGTTTTCACAAACATAAGTTGCCTTGTTGCTGACCGGAGTAACGCTTGAATCGTTATACCAACCGTCAAAGTCATAACCCTCGGCAGGGGTTGCAACAAATGTTGCACTTCCGTCATAATCCACCGAAACTGTAACTGCAGTTGACGGTCCAACTTCTTTAGGTGCGGTAAACTTTACCGTACCTACTGAATCATCGTCAACAACTGCGTTGACTGAAAATGACTGCAGCTTAAACAATGCGTAGTATTCGCAATCGGCATCGACACTTGTAAGAACATACTGTTGATCTGGTGCTACAGAGTTTGTACATTCTCTGTCGGAATACCAACCCATAAACTTATAATTTGGCTTTGTATTTGCAACAAGAGTTACACCGTTTCCGTTGGTAACCACCGCAGTTGATGTTGCACCTTCCGGCGAATCGCCTGCCTTAACAGTACCTGCTGTATCAACAATATTTCCGCCGAACACGGCATTAGCGGTAACTTTGCGAGATGATACATCCGAAAACTCTGCATACAGAGTCAAATCCTTCTTTATTGCCGCAGTTTCCACTGTCTTATCTGTGTACTGACAATCATTAAGGATCTTGCTGTCTGCCTTTATATTGCATTGCGGATCGGTAAACCAACCTTTAAACTCATAGTTGGCATTTGCTTTAGCCGTGAGTGTGGCAAGCGTACCCCACTCAACAGTTGTCTCTATCTTTGCGGCAGGGGTATCAGCTCCAAGCTGAACCGTACCGCCCGCTCCGTTGATTTTTCCCTCTGTTACTGAATAAACTTTGAGATTAAGGTTGATAATCTTGAATTTTGCATACAGAGTATAGTCAGCCTTTATGCTGCTTACTTTGTACGGAGTCGTTTTACGGACAAGTGTCCGACAGTTTTCGTCCGAATACCAGCCGACAAACTCATAACCCTCGCCTGCATTCGCAACAAAAGTTGCAGAACCGTTGTAGTTTACCTTGACGGTAACGCTTGTATTAGACGCCTCGGATGACGGTGAAGAAAACTGTACTGTGCTGTTTTTCTTATCATTCGGATGATTTGCAACCGCTGTTACCGAGAACTGCTTAATCATAAATTTGGCATAATACAAATGATTTGCCTGAATATTCTTAATTGAAAGTGTAAGATCCTGACTTTCCAGTTTTGTGCATTTCTCGTCAGAATACCAACCATTGAAGTCATAGCCCTCTTTTGGTGTGGCTGTGATTGATGTGTTTTGCCCCTCAAGGTACGAACCGACAGTGTATGCGCCCTCTTCGCCGTCTAAAATCTTAACAGTACCACCTGTGCTGTTTGCAACAGCTCCGTCCGAAACAGCTTTTGCCTCAACTTTATACTGTCTTTGGAATTTCGCATAAAACTTATGCTCGGCTGATGTATCATTTGCTGGGTAAGCACCGTTGCTGAGGGTAACTGGAGCTTTAAATTCGGGGTCAGAGTACCAACCGATAAATCTGTATTTGTTGCTGTCGGTCGGTTTTGCATTAAGAGTGACGGTTGTACCCTCTGTAACCTTAACTCTTGTTGCGCCGTCCATACCGCCTGTTACGCTTACTGTGCCCATTGGTGCATTATTATCCTTTTCATCCTTACATGTAGAATAAACGGAAACAATAGCCGGAGGTGCCCAGTAACCTGTGTTTTGTGAAGTAATAACATAGTTCACCGAAGAATTTCTGTTCGGTGCGCTTACGCTGTAATCTTTGCCGTTGTAAGTAAATTTGAATGTAATCGAACGTGCTGCATTGCTGTTAGGATTGGGCAAATATGCAACCCAACCGCTGAGTGACGCATTGTCATTCGGTTCAAAAGTCATTGCTATCGGAGTTGAACTGCCCTGAACATACATATCAACCGCAAGATACTTTCCGTCAACCTGTGTCATAGGCAATGTATTTCTGTCTTCACTTGAGAGGAGAATTTTCTGAACCTCTCCCCATGTGCCGTAGCCGTTATTTGACGAATCCTTATATCCGTAGGCTGTGAATGTCTGTGATTCGGCGTCAACAGCAGTTTTCAGAGTGGTTGTCCATTTTGCAACATAGCTGTTCTGCGGATTCGATGTTACGGTTGATTCGCAGCTGTAGAAGGTAACTGTTGCGTTAGGATTATCTGTATAGTCTGAACCGAGCTTAATAAAATAGTTACCGCTCGAATCCTTTGAAAGCTTTTCATACTCGCTTTTGCCGGCCTGGTTAATCCAGATTGCACGATTGTTTTTGGTAGCCCAACCCGCACCAAGAGATGGATCGCCCGTTGTTTTATCGTAAAAAGTCAATTCTCCGGCCTGGGGACTCTGAGTAATAAGCTTGAAGTTGTCAATTGTAACAGTCTGTCCGGCATACTTTGTCTTTCTGCTGTCATCCTGTAACCACACACGCATTGTAACCTTATGCGGTTTTGAATCTGCAGGAACGGTAAAAAGAGGACTTTCTGCTGTTGAACCCGTGTATGAACCGAAAGATTTTACATTTTCCTGTCCTTTGATATTCAGGTTTGTTCCGGCAACAACCTCTGCCGTGATGTCGCTCTTACCGCAGACAACCGTATTACTGCCGTCACAAAAGAATGAAACACGGAGCTTTTCCTCGTCTGCATCAGCATCGTTAACCTTGATTGTTGGAATCTTTTCAAAATAGAATGACGCCTTTGTTCCCTTTGCGGTAACATTGAAAGAAAAATCAATGTAGTTGACATTCTTATCGTTTACAGTAGCTTTTCTGTATGTAGCAGACGGCTCACCGTTTGCAGTTAAGGTCGGAAAATAAACATCTGTGCCGTTTGCGCTTGTTGCCGAGGCAAGGTGAACATCGCCTGCCTGACGAAAATATTTTGTAAGATCAATTGTATTTCCGTCATAGCCGTTACCGTAGCCGATATTAGCGTTGGTAAATACATAGTTATCAATTGTACCGTTGTTCAAATCAAGCTTAATGGTTGAAATTGTTTCCACCCATGCAGAAACCGACACAATAGCGATTGCCAACACTTCAACAAGTGCCACAATGCTTAAAATCAAGCTTTTTCTCTTTTCTTTGCCCGACTTTTTGCCGATTGCAAACTTTTCTTTAAAATAAGCCGCCAAAAGAGCAAATCTCTCTTTCATTGTGACACCTCCTTTTTATATTTTGCATTATTAATGATACGTTGCGGTATCATCGTTGTTTACTTCATAAGAAACATTGAACGGTGTGGAGAATATATATTCATTCTTTGCCGGAATAAGCTTTGCGGTTGAATCGTTATTGTTCACAAACTTAAATCCGATAACTCGTGAGCCTATTGGCGCACTGCAGTTATCAAGGGTACATCTTGCACCGTCAGAATCAAACTGCATCTCATGCGGTGTTTCTTTGCCGTCATACTTATAAATTACATAAGGTGTATAATTTCCGGTTGCAAGATCATTTCTGAGCCACCCTTTAATCTCCGGAATGTCGAGATATACACCGGTAGTTACATAACCTTCGGAAGATCCTCCTCCGCTTGTCGGAGTTGTGGCTGAAGGTACTGTTGTTTCAACAGTTGAGCCGCCCGGATTATAATCCCAGTATCCGATACAAGGGGACAGTCTTTCTTTAGTACTCTGTGTTACGCCAAAACCGTTACCTCTCTTGGCAGTATAAACAAGGCTGCGGTTACCGTTTACAATTCTGCTTTCCTGTAACTCATACAAATCATTGTTATATTTTATCCAATCTTTAGCCGTATCGCTCAATTCGTTGCTTACACCAACCTTGGTGTGCCATGAGTTATAGATTATATTACTCGTTGTACTGAATCTGAAAAAGCTTATATCTGTTGTTACATCTTTTGGCAACGCAGCTGTCCATGTGTTATATCCGGTTTTATTACCAAGATCTTTCATAACGACAGTTTTCTGAGTTCCATCAGTATCTTTATACTGCATGGTAACTATACAGTCATCTGTTTTAATCCACGGTTTATTTTCGCCCTTATCGCCTCTTGTTTTATCAATAAAGGTGATAGCCTCCATATCATTGTAGTTACTTTCGAGTTCAACATCAATTGTAACCTTTGCGCCTGCATACTTATCATAAACAGACTGATCTTCATACGCACCCTCAAACCACGCTACCAATGTTACATCAAGAGGTTTCTGACCTAAAAGCGTGAACAAGCTTTCGCCTGAATAGAAATAGAAATCAGAAAATGTCTTGCATGATGAAAGCTTAGTAGCAGGAGAGCCGACCATATTTGTTGAGCTTACAGCATTATAATTTTTAGCATGCTCGTCAATAAGAGCACTTGGATCAATTACAGTAGGAGTTTTACTGCTGTCGGTAATAAACGCAAGTCTTAACGGACAAGGATCATAGACCTTCTGATCGACAGGAACGCCTTTGTCGTCACGAATAATCTCGGTTGAGCCGTCAAACTTACCGAGAACAGTTTTACCGTCTGCCGAAACAATTTTAATATTATAGCCTTTGACATAAACATTTGTCATATCTGAATCGGCATTAAGCTTAAAATCCTTATATACATATGTTTTATTCCTATCGCCTGCAGTTCCTTCTCGGAATTTCATGGCAGATGTTGAATCCTTAAAGTTGCCCTCTGACGGGAAGAACATATTCCTTCCGTCAACGCTTGAAGCCTCTTCAAGCTTAAAGTCTTTAACAACAAGGTGGTTTGAAAGATCTTCCTGACCGTCATTGACACGGAGTGCCGCACTTGACTCAAGTGAAAACGCCTGAGAATTAATACTTGCCGTATCTTTTACGGTAAACCATGCCACCGTTGTTACAAGCACAAGAGTAAAAACAAGGAACAATGATACATATGAAATTGCGAGCTTTTTTCTGCCAAGAAGTCTGTTGTCGGAAAGTGCAAAAAACGAGTTCTGCACTTTTTCTTTCAGTTTCATACTTCATTACTCCTTTCCTGATTTTTATTTTTTATTGTTCATCGCCCTTTGAGAGAACAAGGTTTGCTTTGAACTTTCCGTTTACAAGGGCAAGTCTTGCCTCAGCGTCTTCGCCGTCAACCCACATATTACAGGTTACCTTTCCTTTGTATATGCCGTCTTGAGTTGTGTCCTTTTCCAAAGACATAATTTTTTTCTTTTCACCAAGCTCATATGTGTAAACTCCGTCGGGTGTAAAACCGTTGCTGTTTGCAACAAAAACCTGACCGAGTGATGAACCGTTATTGGCGGAAACGGATTTTTTAACCCATCTACTACCGTCTTTTTCATAATAAACGTGCGAATATGATTTGCCCGAACTCTTGTCTGTGTTTACAGAATACTGTGTTGTATCTGAGTTTACATTAAGAAAAATGTTCGGAGCAGGAATCCACAAAAGCTTTGTTTCGTAAGTTTTATAATTTGCAACCGAAAACCTTACCGCACCGGTTACGCAATCTCTTGAAATTCCCTTTGAGTCACCGCTTTCACCGAAATCACTCTTATTATCTGCATTTTCACCTGTCAGATTTTTTGCATTAGGACTGATTTTAGATTTACCGTCCAGATAAATATCGAACTTGGATTTTGAACGAACATACAGGTCAAAAGAAAGGTAGTGAACCGAATAGTTGGCAAGATCCCAGTCGGCAACATCAAGCATAGGAGAAGCAACTCCGTTTTCCTGTTTGAGGGGCGGCTTATAAAATGTGTATCCGTCGCTCGAAACCTCAGTCATCTTGATATCACCGATAAACGGATAATTTTTGCTGTTCAATTCAATCGTATTTTTGTACGCTGCGTCATCCTTCGGAGCCGGATCATCGTGCTTAACAACAGCAATTTCAATACCGTCAGGTGCCTGACACTCAATGTTGATGCCATCGGCTTCGGCTGACTGCTTATCCGTAAACCACGCCTGAATGCCGCAAAAGCCGGCAAGTGCAACAGTGAACAGAACTATTAAATTTTTAGCAATCATTCTGCCCGTTTTTCTGTTGGGCGCAGTAGAGTTTTTCATTTTTGCCCCTTATTCTTTACCAAAGTAAACTGAAACAAATCCGTTTGCTTTCAGAGTTTTGTTATGGAAAACAGTTGTTTTTCTTTTGGTTGCATCTCTTACAATGTTTTCAAAATTCATCACAAACGGTCTGTCAACACCGGAGAATGTAATTACAATCGGCAGATTGCTCATACCTTTCAGCATTGAACACAAATCGTTAAATGCAACAGTAAGATCTGCCTGCTTTTTATAAACATTATATACGCTTGCGCTGCTCTGTGAAAAGCCTGCAAGCACAACACCCTTTTTACTTCTGCATATGCAAAGAGATCTTACGCTTTTCTGTGCGTTTATAAGCTCGTCTGCGATTGAAAGCTTGCCGAATTTTGCAAGCTCTTCGGCATATTTTGAAACAACTGCAACACTGCCGAAGCCGTAGTCACGAACGAACAAATCGCCTGTATCCTTGACAGATTTAATTTCATCCTTAGCAAGGCTGATTTTTTCGCTTGCTTTCTTTTCGGCTTTGCGAATTTCAGCCTGAGCCTCTTTTTTAACCTCGGCAACCTTGGCTTTCATACGCTTTTCACAAGCTTTTTCTGCAAGCTCAACCTTTTTGTCAACCGACTTATAAGCCTTTTTAAGCTCAGAAGCGTGAGCGGCATTGCTTGCGGCTGATGATTTAAGGTTGGCTTCCTTAATTTCAACAAGTTCATTCTTGTGAGTCTCTTCTTTATCTGCAAGCTCTTTAAGATGCTTTTGCTCTGTTTCATTTGCCTTTGCCGCAAAATCCGCATTCAGCTTTGCTACATAAGTGTTATGTTCAGCCTCTGCATCGTTGAATTTATGGTTAAGCGATTCAACCTCTGCCGAATGAGCATCGTTCATCTGCTGTTTTTCTTCAGCAAAATCGGCATTCATTTTGTTGACTGTTTCCTTGTGCTGAACACGCTCATTCTGAAGTGTTTCCGTAAGATTTTCATTTTTCTCGGTTAGGTCGGTAATCCTGCGGTTATCCTCTTCAATCTGCGCATGACATTTTTCAAGGTTTTCCGTAAGAGCCGTAATCTTTGCAAGCTGCTCAGCAACCTGAGTTTCAAGCTCTGCAATATGAGCCTTCTGCTCGGCGATAACAGTTTCCTGCTCTTTCACCTTTGTCTGCAAACGAGCATTCTCCTGCACAAGCACGAGAATTCTGTCATTTAATTCTACTATTTTTTTATTGAGTGTGTCAATAGTCTGATTGAGTTCATCAATCGTTTTATTCAACTCTTCAATAGTATCTTTTAACTGCTGATTTTCTTCCTCAAGCTCGGCAATTCTCTTTTCTGCCTCCATCAACTTGAGTTTTGTCTGCTGGAGCTCTTTCTTAACCTCTTCAAGTTGGTCTTCAAGAGCAGAAACCCTGCCCCTAAGAGTGAGAATCTGCTGTTCTTTCTGATCAATTATAACCTTTAAATTCTTGATTTCATTCGTGAGGTCAAGAATTTTCTTTTCGCGTTCACGGATTTCACGAAGGCGGATTTCCATCTCCTCTTTACGAACAGCATCAAGCTGTGCCTTCATAACCGCCTCGCGGGTCTTCTGCGGCTTTGATTCTTCCTCGGCAATTCGTGCATTTTCAGCGTCGTACTGTTCCTTAAGGATTGAACGAAGTGCCGGGTTTGTAGCAATAGACATCATAAAATGCTGGAATCCCATCGCAAAGTAAACATCCTGCTGAACAGTATCTGTCATTTTGCCGTTGTATTCCTCGCTTACAACCTCAAAGCCTTTACGCTTGTAACTGTCGAGAAAGTTCCACAGCTCAACCACTCTTTTAAAGTTGGGGTTCTTTTTGAGAAGGTTGGTCTGCATGAGCGGCGGACGAACCTCAGGCTCTTTTGAGATTTCCTTAATCAACTGAGTGTTTAAAAACTCATTAAGGGTTGTTCTGATTCTTCTGATTCGGTCAAAGTCCGAAAGCTGAGAAACATCAAGAACATCAAGGTCATCTGCAAGAGTTTCGTGAGATTCATTTATATAGTTAAGATTAAAATCTACTTTTTTCTCATTAAAATCAATGTGGCGAACCATAGAAATTTTATTATAGCTGTCGTTCGGCACATCTTTCATTTTTGAATATTTATCGTCAACAAAATGAAGCGCTTTGCGAATCAGCGTCATAAGCACACGGTTTTCATAAATAGCAAAGCTTTCTTCGCGCTCGATTGTGAGGATTTTGTTAGGCGTTACCATATCACCCTCAACCTTGGCAATAAAGTTAGTGTGCTGCGAAAGGTGCTTAACCGACTCGGGGCCAATCTTTTTTGCAAGCTCAACTCTAACAACATTGTCAACCTGCTTAATAAAACGGCGCTGTTCGTCTATTGCTTTCTGAATGTACGGAAGTGTTTCCTCAATGGCAACAACCCATTCCATATCAATTACCTTTTCGTTGGTCTTACCGTCGAGCTTATCCTCGCCCTTATCGCCGTCCTTAAGGCCTTCTGTTATGTAATTGTAAGTAAAATCATTTTTCAGAATGTCCTGCATATACATATATGCTCTGAAATATTTACCAAAATCAGCCATTGATTTTTCTCCAATCAGATAGTTTTACCGCTAAAGGAACAAAGTCCTTTCACCAAGCAAAGGGCGAACAGAGTTCGCCCTGAATTGCTAAAATTATACAAGCTTCTTGAGCATACGGAGATAATCCTTGCTCTCAGTCATATTTTCTTCGCCGAAAAGCTCGTCAATATACGCACAAAGGCCATCTATTTCATCACGAATGTATGAAAGATTGAGTGACTCAAATTTTCTAAATACCTTGCGGGCAAGAACATAGTCAAGACCGTCAAGCTCTGTACCGCCTGTTCCGACATAAGCAGGAACAAAGTCACGAAGCTGTTTTACAATACGGTTACCAAAAGCTATACGGAAATGCTCAATAACATAATCATCCAGAAGGGCAATCTTTTTGAGGTTCTCTTCCGAAACAACAAATTGAACCTTAGCGGCATTGAGGATGTACTCAAAATGTTTGTATGAAATGTATACAGAGTCTGTGAGAGGTGCTTCAAAAGGAACACCCTTTGTGTCGATGTTAATCGGCATAGCACGGTCATAAACCTTATCTGTGATAGCAAATGTCGAGTCATCGTTATTCGCAGTACCGATGTACCACATATTCGGCGGAATTTTGAGCTGACCGTTCACGATATGCTTCGGGTCAGACGGCCAAGAGTTCGGGATGATATCAACAACCCATTCATCTCTTGACGGCATTTCAAGAATTGAAAGCATCTCGGCAAAGTAATACTCAACTCGAGCGATGTTCATTTCATCGAGGATTACCGCATAGATGTTTTCGTTATACGATGCCTCATACATTGCACGGAGAAGCTCGGTTTCGTTGAACTTCTTTGTAAATTCGTTGAAGTAACCGAAAAGCTCTGTTCTGTCGCGCCATGACGGCTGAACGGAAGCAACGATTGAAGGATTGTTTACAAACTTACCAAAAGCGTAAGCAAGTGAAGTTTTACCTGTACCTGAAATACCCTGAAGGATAATAAGTCTGGTAGATGCAAACGCAGCAACAAAAAGTCTGATAAGCTTTATATCGTAGTAAAGACCAAGCTGTGAACAAGCAAAGAGTCTGAAACGCTCACAGAACTCGGGAAGTGTGATATCGTTGTCATAAACCGGCGGAACATAATCTGCCCAAAGATGGTCGATTTCCGTAAGCTTGTAGAAACGGCTTTCGCCTGTGTCCTCTTCTTCGCCGTTGTTGAGCGACTCGATTTCTTCGCCTGTAAGCTCTGAAATCTCGTTGGGGTTAAGACCAATCTGTGAAACCTTCATAGAGAGAATCTTATCCTTTTCAAGGTTGAGTCTCATAACCTCTTTGTTGAGTGCCTGAACCTCTTTAACAAGAGAATCTGTATCTTTTCTTCTTCTGTGCGAACGAATAAACTTTTTTACAGCGACGACAATAAGCCATACGCAAAGTGCAAGCACAGCAACCAGAAGCACAATGGCAATAATTGCAATTACCCATGCGAGGCCGCCAAGCTCCGTGGTATAGGCATTAATAATGTTTACATAAGCGGAAAAATCAAAGGCATTGCCTACTCCGCCAAATAACCCGGTGATTATTGACCATAATGAGCCAAAAAACTGACCGAGAAATTCAAAAAGAAATTTAAATACTGTATCCACGGTACTTCGTCTCCTTAAAAAAATCTACTCTCATCTTCTTTAGGCGAAATTTCATCGCCTTATGTTGCGGCAATCAGCGACTGCCGTTCGTTTCCGACGGAAACGGTTTTGCGTTAATGATTTGTTTTTGTATTATCAGAAAATCCGTATTTCAGATGAAAAACACGGTTCACCGTTATAAATTAACTGATAATTTCTGTTGTGTTTTTACTGTGAACTGTAACTGTATTTCTTTCTCAGCTCTGAGACTGAGAAAGAAATATACCGTTACGATAAACGCTATTAGTGCGTTAGGGACAAATTTGTCATAACTTAATCGGAATTATCAGCGGAATTATTGCCGTCAGTAGGTGTTTGTACATCGGGCTCATTTTCCGCCTTGTCCTGATTTTCTCCGACGGAGGCAAGATATTCCTCAATAGCTCTCTTTTTCTGTTCTTCGGTAAGCTCGGCGGAATCAACCGCAAGCTTTGCCTCTTCGAGAGCTTTTTCTTTATTGTAGGCAAGCAGGTTGAGAACAACACGAACCGCTTCATAAACAAAGAAAATAATCATCGGAAGCAGAACGCAGAGGAAAAATCCAAGCTGAGTTCTGATAAAGCTTAAAAAGTTACCCACGCCGCCAATCTTCGTACCTGTGTATTTGGCGACAATAGATGAAGAGGTTTGAAGTTCTTCATCAGGCTCGGGGTTGGTTTTCTTATTGTCACCCTGTGTTCTGTAGTAGGTAATGTTGTCATCCTTAACAACCTCAACAATTCGGTGAGTGTTAAGAACGGACTCACCGTTTACTGTGATTGGGAAGGTAACAATATCACCTACTTCATAGGTTTCACCGGGATCGTTTGTTACTTGTGAAAGCAGCAAATCGCCGGTGGTAAAAGTATCTTCCATTGAGTTTGACTGAACACTGAGCGGGGCAACACCGAATAAATTTGGAACCCCTGATGATTTAGATGTTAATGATAATGTAACAATAAGTATTGATACTACCAAAACCAGTATAACAACAATATCTATAATAACATTGATTATCTTTTTTAACACTTTTTTCATGCAAGGGGACTCCGATCAAATAATTTGCTTAATATTATGTTTTACTAACTGTTATTTCGTAGCTGCAATTGTGAAATCGATGTTTGGCATCTCGTTACCAGCAAATGCATCCTGGCAATCCTCATCCTGGCCTTCAAACCATACGATAAGCATATAGTACTTAGCTTGATTCTGAGTAAGATCACCAACATCAACAGAGATTTTGTTACCCTTTGTTGTAACATTTGAAGCAGCTGCTGTGATTGCACCTTTTAGGTCATTTTCGCTTGCACCAACATATTGAACAGGCTTAGCAGCGTCGTCAGCAGCAGCACTGTAAATGTTCGTTCTAAATTCCTCAGGACTTACAACCGTTGCATTATCACGAGCGCCGTCTTCTTTACAATTAGAAGGAACAAGAGCTACACGGAGGTAGTTTTTACCATCTGCAACAGGTGTTTCCTTAATTGTTGCTGTAATCGTAACACCCTTAGCAAGCTCAGCACCTGTGTTCTTAACATTGAGCATATTGCAGAATACATAGCCTTCAGCATCAGCTGTACCAACACCAGTAATTTTATCACCGTTTGTAGCAGCACCTGACAGACCACTTGTAGCCTGAGCTTTGTACCAGTGTGCACCGTCATATGATGATGCCGGCTGGAGAAGCTTATCAAAGCTATAGTTGAGGTTTTCCTTCCACTCAGAATCTCTGCTTGATACTAAGAGCAATGACTTCTTAGATGTCTTAACATTGATACCTGTTGCCTGAGTTGTTGTGTTAGTTGTGAACCATGCAAATGTTGCAGTTCCGAGTGCGAGCATTGCCACGAGGAGCATTGCTACGGAAGAGATTAATAATCTCTTTCTTGACGTTGTTTTCATAGAGTAATTCCTCCTAAATAAAATTAATTTTTGTCCCTAAAACACCATAGGGATTTTTTGCTATATCAGTGCCGAGGCACATAATACCAAGTTGATGTAATACCGTACCGAAAATTACGGTTTTGCTGTGGATTCTTCATCGTCACGAACCGAGAACAGCATTCTCATTCTTACATGACCGTTTCGGATATCGTCGATACATTCGGGGTCGTTACCCTCAATCCAGATTACGATTGTGTATTTGTCAATATCGCCAACCTTGAATTTTTCGGTTGATGTTTTATAAACTTCCTTATCACTTACAAACTTTGTGCAATCGGTTTCGGCTTTGCTTCTGTCTTTGTACTGACCTTTGCCGTAAATTGAGCTCTTGCCGTTTTTGTAAATCATAACTCGGGTTGCTTCATCTGCCGACTTAGCCGCACCTGTGATTTCAAGCACTGCATCATAGTCAAGCTCAACCTCTCCGTTATTTTTACAATAGAATGTATAAGCAACATAGTTTTTGCCGTTGTGCGCACCGTCCTTGCTTGTGTCAAGGTCAACAGGAAGCCATGCATATGTAATGTTTGTAACATCCTTAACCTGCTTCGCTGAAAGTGAAGCACACTGAGTTTTGAAATCAGCGTCTTCGCTAAGCACGATACCTTTTTTTACGGCAGGAGAATCAATGCTGATAATCAAGTCGCCCCATTGCGTTACAAGCGTTGAAACAATGAACAGAATAAGAAGAATGATTATGCAGACCGAAAGGATAATACTCAAAAGCCGTCTGCGCTTTTTGTATTTTACAATCTCGATTGAATCATTTTTTACATGAAAATGTTCAATCTCGGAATCTGCCATTTTCTTATCGTTTAAGCGACTTAACTCCTCGGGAGTAATCGGTTGTTCAATTTTTGGTTTCTTTTTTCCGAACAAGTTTTTCTCTCCCCTCAAAGTTGTATCCGTTTAACTGTCGGATTGTGCGTATTTCATTAACCCATAATTTTTCTCCTGTCTGAAATCTGCGTTGAATGACAGTTCCTCCAGGGCGGGCGGCCGATAACCGCACCTACGGGATCTTGTTTAATTATGATATTGGTTTATTGTCCTTATCGCATCCGATAAAGCCAAGCTGTACAGAAAGCTGTGCATCCTGAACATCGTCATCACACTCGGGGTCGTTACCCTCAATCCAAAGGCGAACTGTTACCTTAACAGGTTCGAGCTGATTAAGATGGAAAAGTCTCGTGTTGTTTGAGTAAACCATTGAACCTGACGGCAAATCAAAAGTTGTCTGTCCGTTTACGGGATTACTTCTGTTCGGCTCATAAATTGTTGTGCCGTTGCCTGTTCCCTCGGCTGTGAAATCAACTCTTGCACAATTTACTACATCAGCCTTTGCACCGGTTGATTCTGTCGATACCTTTGTACCGTCATCAGCACCTGCTTTTGTACTTTCGGTTGTGAGGTGAACCCACATTTCCTCAGTCGCAATGAAGTAACATTCAAACTCAAGGTAGCTGTGCTTGTTAGGCTCTCTGACTGTGCCGCGCTGATTGGTGAACTCTGTACCCTCTCTTGTTGTAACAGGGTCAAGCACCGTATCTTCAAGACTTGAACCGTGCTTTTTAAGGTAATCGTCAATCATTTCATTTGTGATTACCTTGCCGTATTTTTCAAGGTCTTTGCCGTGGTTTTCCATACTTACTTTGAGCTGAGCAGCAAGGCTGATATTCAAATCAAGCTTATCAACACCTGCGAAAGTGTTTACTGAGAACCACGCAACCGTAGCTGTCGTCATAGAAAGAAGGGTTATGATTGCAACAAAAACAATCAGCCTTTTTCTCTTTTTAAATGGAACTTTGTCGCTGACCATCTTATCAATAATCCTGTTAAAAAGGCCCATAAAAACCCTCTCCTCATAAAAATAATGCGCTAAAATGACACACCGCTGTACAAAATATAATAATATTCTATACCTCAAACGCACATTTTGCAATGATTATTTGTCCTCTGTCATATTTTTTGGATGAATTCACAAGATTTTCACATTGCATTTGTGCATTCCTCTAAACTTTTCTTTTTCGATTATATTTTAACGGACTTAATCTGCTTGTCTTTTATTCATATTCTAACCTTTAAAATGATATAAAAAAACAAAAAATCCCCTTTAATTAAGGGGATTTTAGGTTTACAATAATAACAAACGACATTTAATTAAATTTGAGGCAAAAGTTACAACCGTGTAACTTATTTTGTTATATTGCTGTTTTAAATTATTTAATTTTGTTTTCTCACTATTTTGTACTCATCATAAAGTTGAAAGTAATGACAGGTGTCTGTGTTTCGGGTTAAAAACCTTGCCATTTCGTCCTCGTCAAGGTTGATATTGCAATAATCACCGAATTCGTCATCACTGACAAAGTTTGCACAAAATTCGCATTGGTCAGCCATTCTGCTCACCGTCCTTTTTGAGAAACTCATATTTATTGTAGGTGAACGGAACATAATTCTCGAGCTGATTGAAAACCTCTTCTTCGGTATCGGCAATCGTGTAGAGTCTGTTACAGGCATTGGTCATAAACTTTTCACTTACGGCATTGTCAAGCATTGCAAGCATTGAGTTATAGTAGCCTTTTACATTGTATATTATAATGGGTTTTGAGTGTCTGTTAAGCTGCTTTAGTGTGAGAACCTCAAAAAATTCTTCAAAAGTACCCATACCGCCGGCACAAATTACAAAAGCGTCCGCTTTATCTTCCATAATACCTTTGCGTTCACGCATTGTATCTGTTACAATAAGTTCGGAGCATTTGTCAAAAACAACACCCACATCAATAAAAAAATCGGGTGTAACTCCGATTGTGTGGCCACCTGCGCTGTATGCGCCTCGGGCAGATGCGCCCATAACACCGTATTTTCCCGCACCGAAAACAAGGTTGTAGCCCTTTTCGGCAATCTTTTTGCCGAGATGCTCGGCAGATTCGAGATAGATTTTGTCAATTTGCTCACTTGATGAGCCAAAAACGCATATATTCATACCTATTTATCCTTTCGCATTTGCGTTGTATTTTTTCTGATTTTATCCAAAACAACCGTCGGTTATCTGAACTTAGTTTGAAGATTGCAACAGGTTGCAACCATCCGCAATTAGATTATACATCTCAAATACACGGCGGTCAAGCAGTCAGAACAACGGCAATGCACAATTTACACAGAATATATTTTTTCAAAACATTCAAAACATAAAAACTTATATTAATCATTTTATTCAACGGAGATTACATTATGTCTGCTACTTCTTCAAAACTCAAAAATCCGAACGATTCAGTTATGAATCAGCGCGTAATCAAGCTTGCGTGGCCGATATTTTTACAGCTGTTGCTCGGCATCTCACTCGGCTATGTTGACACGATTATGCTCTCAAACTACAACGAAACCGCCGTTGGTGCAATCGGCAACGCAAACCAGATTCTCGGCTTTCTGACTCTTGCCTTTAACATTATATCAAGCGCAACGGGCATAATCGTCAGCCAGTACCTTGGGGCAGGTAAAAAAGAAAAGATGAATATGATTTACACGGTTGCGTTGTCATTCAACCTTGTGCTGAGTATTGTAATCAGCTTTGTTGTATTCATATTCAGCAGAAATCTGCTTGAGGCAATGCAGGTGCCTGCGGCAATGCTTGACGAATCGGATATGTATATGCGAATAGTCGGCGGTACAATCTTTACTCAGGCGCTTATTAATGCTTTTAACTCAATTTTTGCAAGCAACGGCAAAACCGTTTTCGGTATGATTATCGGTCTTGGAATGAACATTATCAATATCTGCGGAAATGCTCTTTTGCTCTACGGACCGCTTCAGGTTCTCGGACTCGGTGCGTCGGGTGCGGCTGTTTCCACATGCGGAAGCAGAGTTATTGCGGTAATTGCATCCGTTATATACTTCTACACGGTTATCAAAGGCAAGTTCAGCCTTAAATATCTTCGTCCGTTTCCGTATGATGTTCTCAAAAGCCTTCTTAAACTCGGCATTCCGACAGCAGGCGAGAACATTTCCTACGACTGTTCACAGCTGTTTTTACAGGCATTCATCAACACAATGGGTATCGTTGCAATCAACGCAAAAATCTACGCCAATATGCTTTCAATGTTCACATATATGATTGCTCTTGCCGCTGCAAATGCAACACAGATTATTGTCGGTCACAGCGTAGGCGCTCACGATTACGATTTTGCATACCGCAGAGTGCTGAAAACTTTGCGTTTCGGTATGATAATTTCAATCTCGGTTGCAATTGTAAACTGGTTGATTTCGCCGTTTACACTCGGACTTTTCACAGGCGATAAGGCTGTTATCGCACTCGGTTCATCGGTTATGTTCATTGCGATTATTCTTGAATTCGGCAGAACAACAAACCTTGTTATAATCAACAGTATGAAAGCCGCCGGTGATGTTAAATTCCCGACTGCACTCGCAATTTTTTCAATGTGGCTTTTGAGTGTCGGACTCGGCTGGCTGCTCGGAATTTATTTCGGAATGGGACTTACCGGAATTTGGATTGCCATGGCTGCCGATGAAATTTTCAGAGGCGTCATTGTGTTTATCCGCTGGATAAAGGGCGGTTGGAGAGGCAAAAGGGTTGTGCTTGAAGATAAGACAAGTCCAACCGAAACGGCAGAAGTTACTGCTTAATCCGACAAAGGAATATGATACCATAAAATAAAGGAGATCAAAACTATGAATTTTGCGGAATACAATGTTAAGGACGCAAACCTTGAAGAAATTTTGCTTGCACTCAAGTCGCTTGATACGGTTGAGGCTGTTGCACTCGGCGGTTCTCGTTCAACAGGTGCAAGTGATGAAAATTCGGACTACGATATTTATGTTTACTGTGCTGAAATTCCGACAGCCGAAACAAGAGAAAATCTCCTCGGAAAATACTGTTCGATTGCAGAATTCGGCAATCATTATTGGGAGAGCGAGGACAACACGGTTATGAATAACGGTATTCCTGTTGACATAATCTACCGTGAAGTTGACAGGTTCGGTCGGTATATTGATACGGTAATCAAGGGCGGCAAGGCTTTTAACGGCTATACAACCGCATTTTGGCACAATATCAAGAACAGCAAGGTTCTCTTTGACAAGACAGGCTCTTTCACAAAATTCAGAGATATGGCACAGATTGATTTTCCTGAAAATCTCCGCAGTGCGATTATCAAAAACAACCGCAACCTTTTGAACGGAAAGCTTCCGTCATATGACAGGCAGATTAAAAAGGCTCAGGAGCGTGGCGATATCGTCAGTGTCAATCACAGAATCACCGCTTTTCTCGAAAGCTATTTTGATGTTATCTTCGCACTCAACCGTCAGACACACCCCGGTGAAAAAAGACAGGTTCAGCTATGCAAAAAGTATTGCACCCTCTTGCCAAAGGATTTTGAAGAAAACATAAACGCTCTTATGAAGTCAATCTCAGACGGCGGTTCATACGAAATCGTCACAGCAATGGTCAATAACCTTGATGAAATCCTTAACGATGAATTCAAATAAAAAAAGCGGTGTCGGAAAGTTCCGTCACCGCTCAATATTTTCAGTCATATAAAATTCAAATGGAATATTGACATTGCTTTTTGCATAATATATAATAAGAACACAAGGAAAACCGTTAAAAGCGGTTAGCCAAAAAATTCAGATGAAAAATAACCACCTAAAGTTTCCTAGGCTGTTGGGCGGTTATTTTTTTATTGCAACAATTATTATTGTAACAAGCAAGGTAAAACAAATTATGTATTCCACCTTTGTCACCTCCTTGCACATATTAGCCAATGCTTTCATCGGTTTGCGTTCGGATGTGACTAACCGCCTTAAACTTCCTTGTATTCTCGTATCATATTGTATCAAGCTGGAATTGCGATGTCAACCATAGATAAATACTACGCTTACTTCAGACTCTGTATCTATACATCTCATCAAAAATTTCTTTTGCCGTAACCGCATTGTCGGTTATGGCATTTTTTAATTCGGTGATATTGTCAAACTTTTTTTCGGGACGAATGAAATCAAGCAGACGGACATCGGCTGTCTGACCGTATATTTCACCGCCGTGAAAGTCAGGCATCCATGTTTCACTCAAAAGCTTTGTTCCTCCCACCGTCGGCTTTACACCGATATTAGTCACACCGCAATAGACCTTTCCGTTTTCAAGCGTAACGGCAGACGCATAAACGCCGTATTTCGGCACGGCAAGATTTTCGGGAAGTTTCTGATTGATTGTCGGAGTGCCGAGTTCTCTGCCAAGTCTTTTTCCGTGAGTGATCACGGCAGAAAAGCCAAAATGCGAACACAAAAGCTTGTTCGCACGGCGGATGCTGCCCTCACTTATAAGCAGACGGATAAGTGTTGATGAAACAACATCGCCATCGTCACGCTCAGGCTCAATCACTTTAAGCTTTGTACCGTTCTCGTCACAAAGCTTTTTGAGCAAATCGGTATCGCCCTCGCCGTTTTTTCCGAAACGATAGTTAAAACCGCAGACAACAAATTTTGCATTGAGGTCGCCAAAAATAATTTTCTCGACAAAGTCCTTTGCAGACATATTCATCAGCTTTTTAAAGTCAGGACTGAAGGTATGTTCAATACCCAGGCTTTCAAGCGTTTTCAGCTTATCTTCCGTTGTCATAAGTGCACCCTTAGAAGATTTTCCGAGAACCTCCTTCGGGCTTTGAGCAAATGTAAAGCACACGGGCAAAAGTCCGTTTTTCTTCTGTTCAACAGCCGAGAGAATAACCCTTCGGTGTCCCTTGTGAAGTCCGTCAAAAAATCCGAGAGCAACGGCAGTATTCAATTTTTCGTGTTCTGAAACAGTAAAATTCTGCATATATATTTCCTATGATTAAATTAAATTTTACCGCTTTTCAAAAGTGCGGCAGTCTTTAAAACGGCAATCTGTGTTTTGGAGTCGGGAATCATATTGTTAAGCACCATTTCAACGGCTTTGTTGAGGGGAATTTTTTCAACATTCAAAAACTCACCCTCGTCAAGCTTTTGCTCACCCTGTGACTTTACCCGACAGGCATAAAGATGGATAATTTCCGAGGTGTATCCGGGAGACGGATACACCTGACCGAGAGAAATGTAGGAGTAACCCTCAAGCCCCGTTTCTTCAAGAAGCTCACGCTTTCCGTTTTCAAGCGGAGTAGAACCCTTTTCAAGCTTGCCGGCAGGAAGCTCAAGCACAACCTCCTTGTACGGATAGCGAAACTGCTTTACAAAAGAAAGGTTATTGTCATCATCAAGAGCGGCAACGCATACTCCGCCCGGATGATTGACGACCTCCCTCTTTGACCTTTTACCGTCAGGAAGCTCCACTTCGTCAAGGACTATATGCAGAACTCTGCCGTCAAAAATTTTCTTGCTGTCAAGAGTTTTTTCAAAAAGCTCCATAATTATGCCTCCGTTTTAAAGATTGAATTATCGAAAGGAAAGGATTTTGTTATGCCCGATTATAATGTTTTTCCCGATTACAAAACACGCAAGGAAATCATAAACGAGCTCTGCGACAGGTACAAGTTCATCAAGCATTGCTTTGCCGGAAAAAGCGTGTGCGGAAGAGGTATTGATGTTCTGCACATCGGCAACACCAAGAATCGTGTACTCTACTGCGGTGGTTTTCACGGCTCGGAGTACCTCACAATACTTGCCCTGCTGAAATTTTTTGAAGAATGTTGTGAGGCAATGGAAAGCGACAAAACTGTCGGCGGATGCAAAATCGGGAATTTTTTAAGCATTCGAGGTCTTACGATTGTGCCTTGCGTAAATCCCGACGGCACGGAAATTGCCTTGCACGGCAGTGACGCCGCATTCAAATACAAACCGCTTGTCGAAAAGGTCTGCACCGATACATATAAATGGCAGGCCAATGCCCGTGGAGTTGACATCAACCACAATTTCAATGCGGGTTGGTGCAGGCTTAAACAGCTTGAATTAAAGAACAATATCAAGTGTCCGGGCAACAGGAAGTCGCCATAAACGGCTGTTTTTCGGGAA
>JABLTK010150840.1_pt1 | contig 34859 bp, 28 predicted proteins | sample 7160131 | NCBI WGS metagenome assembly JABLTK01 (sample SAMN14651221, study PRJNA627086) | human gut metagenome | isolation source: feces | host: Homo sapiens
CGGGGCCTGCGGGGCCGATGGGGCCTGGGGTGCAGCTGCTGGCTGCTGGGCTGCTGGAGCTTGAGGCGCAGCCGGAGCCTGACCTTGCATCGGCTGCTGCGGTTGCGGAGGCACCTGCTGATTCACAGGCTGCTGCGGAACCTGAAACCCCTGCTGGTACTGCTGGGGCTGTTGGTAACCGTAGGCCCCCATTGGTGCAGCTGCATAGGCTCTACGAACGCGACTGACGAACACCGCCGAAACGATGAACAGCACCATAGAGATCATGCCACCGACCAAAAAACTCACAATAGCAGCGGCGATAGACCAGCCGAAGGCACTGCCCAATTTAGCGGGGTTGTTGCAGTTGCGCAAAGCAATGATGCCCGCAACCAGGCAGACAACCTTGCAAAGCGCATACCCCAAGCTCAAACCCACCATTAAGAAAATGCTTGCAGAAGCCACAGCCATGGCTTCATCCTGGGTCATGCCGGAATAATCGTATGACGAATACGACGAAGAGCCATCAAACGCCGAGGAGGTGCTTGACGATTCCAGCTCCGAGATAAGAGCATTGACCACAGCGGGATCACTCAAGGAAGTCGAAGCGATTCCCATAAACAAGGCAATCACCAAGCCACCCAAAATACCCAAAGCAGACAAAACGATAGCTGCGATACTTACTCCCCGAACAACACGAGAGTCAGGATTCATCAAAAGCCCCTTTCGTAGGCAAAACCATTGACAGCATTGTACCCGAGCTGCCCCACCGACATCATTACAGGGAAATGTCAATCTGCTAGCACAAAGGCGAATGCACGCCGTCCACGGCAACAGCGTGATCGCTCAGAGCCCATCCATCAGCCAATTCTGGTAATCAGACCTGCCGCATCAATCAATAACCCATGCGGCGAAAAGGCGCTTCGAACAGCTCTATCTTGTTCTGCGGAACATGTCCCACACAAGCCAAACCGAAAGGACGAACGCAGAAACATGCTCGACAAGAGAAAGGACGGGCATCCCGAATAAACGCGGCATATCTACCGCAATAATAAGGCTGCCACTTACCAGCAAGCCGGCAATCACCAAACTCATGGCAAGGCGGTTCATGATACGCCCGACCTTGTACAACGGCTCGGGGGAACTAAGCATTTCCATATTCACTTTCAGTTGACCGCGCGAAAGCATGTGAAGCGTGTCCCCTGAGTACTCGGCAGCTTTAATAAGGCTGTTAGTTGCCGAATTCAACGAAATCAGCAAATCCCTTGTTTGATTCTCGATCTCCGTCTTGATGTTTTTAGAGCGTTGAAGATGTCCATTGATGATGTCGACAATATTGGCATTCGCCAGACAATCCTGCAGCGAGCCCTCCATGGTAATGATGCCACGCGAAACAGCGGTAACCGAAGCGGGCAAGGTAACCTTGCACTGGCGCGTAAGCACCATAATGTCACCCAGCAAAGCACCAATATCAATATCGGCAACGTCAGTTGAGCCGTAGCTTTCCAAAACGTTATCGAGCTCCGCCAAGAAGCGCGGATGATCGATGGCATTCATATCGTGCGCTACGGAAAACGTGATGAGGGCGTCTTTCAGTTCAGCAGAGTTCTTTGACCCTACCGCTTCAACGATCCGCTTAAAACCGCCGCGATCACGAACAGATAGGCGCCCCATAATGCCCAAGTCGATGTAGATTACCTTGCCGTCCTTAACCAGGATATTTCCAGGATGAGGATCGGCATGGAAAAAGCCATGCTCCATAATCTGCGTGGCGTAATTGTCCATAACCTTTACGCCAATTTCTTCCAGGTCGTAGCCATTTTCAAGCAGACGCTTCGTGTCACGGATGGAAATGCCATCAACGTATTCCATGACCAAGACTTCTTCAGTGCAATACTCCATATAGGGCTTCGGACAGGAAATGTACACCACGTCTTTGTTAAGCAACGCAAACTCTTCCAAGTTGCGCGCTTCTTTCAAGAAGTCGGTTTCCTCCAGGAACGTAACCCACAGCTCTTCCACTACATCGCGCAGATTGAGCATTTGATTATCTTTCATGAAACGCGAAGCTTGCTTGGCAACCGCGCGCATCACATCGATGTCCTGGGCCATGGTAGTGCGCACGCCAGGACGCTGCACTTTAACGGCTGCTTCGTCACCGTTCGTCAAAACCGCGCGGTGAACCTGCGCCATAGAGGCGCTTCCCAATGGCTTCGGATCAATTTCCTTGAATATCGCGTCGAACTTATCGCCATAAATGCCCCGAAGCACCGCTACCGTTTCGTCGAATGGCATAGGGTCGCAGTCCATCTGCAAGTCGGAAAGCGCATCGCAATACGCCTGCGGCAAGATCTCCGAACGAAGGGAGAGCATCTGGCCTATCTTGATGAAGCTTGGCCCCAAATCGACAAGGATGTCACGCAGCTCCGTAGGCGAAAGACCGTCCATAACGTGATGCTTACGCATAAGCAGCACGATTTCGCGTATACGACGTATGCGGACCTTATGGCTTAAACCAAACTGCTTATCGGGATCGAATTCGATACCGTCTTCAAAAAAGCGTTTGAGCAAGGTGTTTTCGTTCATGAAATTCCTCTAATGGGCCAACCAGCATCGGAACAAATAGATGGACGCGTTTTGCGCTATAGGGACGAAGCGAGCAACCGCAAAGGCAGCCGCCTTTGAAACTTGCCCCAGAACGTACTACCGACCAAATAAACCAGGGGTTTCGCCCCTATATAAAAAGAACGTGGCAGGAGCACCCTGCCACGTTCTGAGCATGCGGGGTTATTCCGCCTTTTCCTCTGCAGGCGCCTCTTCGGCTTCCTCGGCAGCGGGCTCTGCGGCAAGCTTAGCAACAGTTGCAGCAAACTCGGCACGCTCTTCGGCGCTCATAGTTTTCATCGCAGCGGCAATGCTTTCCTCGCGAACCTTGGCAACGGTTTCAGTTGCCTTATGCTGCAATTCGCGGTTGATGTCCTTACCCTGCTCAACTGTAACGCCGCCCTTTTCAATAAGGGTATCGAGCACTTCCTTCGCCTTTTCGCCAGTGATGGCCATAGCGCCAACGCCTGCCAGGAAAATATCGCGGAAGCCCTTTTCGAATTCAGTAGCCATGATGACCCCTCCATTTCAGCAAGGTAGATTGTGATCCCTGTCCTCTATTATATCGGCTTTTCAGCAGCTTGAACGTGTTTCAGGAAAACGGGACATTCAAGGCGCAAGAGAGGAGGATCCCCCCGGCTGCGCAATCGATCGAAACCAAATCCACAACAACGAAAAATAAATGGAGTTAACTCAAATGTCTGTTTTAATTGAACATTTTGTTGGGTAAACTAACTATGCCCTGCTCGACAGGGTTGTTTTAGTTAGAAAGAAGTTTTTACTATCGTGGCTTCACCCGTGCAGAACAACCAATCATCGCAACTCCTTGTAGGTATAGATGTTGGGTCCACGACGGCGAAGATAGCCGTTATGGATGCAGCGTCCCATGAAATGCTCATGCGCCGCTACGTGCGTCATCATGCCCAGCAGGCAAACTGCTTGAAGAGCTTGCTTGCCGAATTGGACCAGCGGTTCGAAGGTATTCCCATGCGCGCCGCCTTGTGCGGTTCAGGCGGTGCGGCTTTAGCTGAAGCCCTGGACCTGCCCTATGTGCAGGAAGTTGTGGCCAACTCCCTTGCAGTAGGCGCGAATTATCCTACTGCGCGCACCGCCATCGAACTCGGCGGCCAAGATGCGAAGATGATCTTCTTCAAATTCGACAATGAGGCAAACCGCCTGTCAGTTGCCGATATGCGCATGAACGGAAGCTGCGCAGGCGGCACAGGCGCCTTCATCGATGAAATCGCCACGCTTCTTAAGGTGCCCACCGAACAATTCAACGACCTCGCTCAACAGGGAAAAGCCGTCCACAACGTTTCCGGCCGCTGTGGCGTATACGCAAAAACCGATATTCAACCCCTGCTCAACCAAGGAGTGCCGAAGGCCGATATCGCCCTATCTTCGTTTCACGCTATCGCCAAGCAGACCATCGGCGGCTTGGCTCAGGGCCTGGAAATCGAGGCTCCTGTTGTATTCGAAGGCGGACCCCTCACCTTCAACCCACGTTTGATTGCCGTTTTTGCCGAGCGCCTTGAGCTGAGAAGGAAAGACATCATCATTCCCGATCACCCCGAAACCATCGTTGCAGTGGGCGCAGCACTTGCCCTGGAAGAGCTCTTCGCCGGCCGTCAGGCACGCCTCGTTCCTTCCCAAGCAATCAAGACGCTGGAAGAGGCTCACATCGTGGTCATAGACGATGCGGCAGGCAACGCCGCGTCGCAAAGCGCCTATGCTGGCAAGCCTTTCTTCGAAACCGACGCAGAACGTGCCGTCTTCAACGAACGCCATCAGCTGCCCCAAACAAAGACCGCACTTGAACAGGGAAACCTTCCTAAAACACTCCGCGTATACCTTGGCGTGGACTGCGGGTCCACCACTACTAAGTTCGCCCTGCTCAACGAGGGAGGTGAACTCGTCGACTCGTTTTATGCCTCCAACGAAGGCGAACCTATTGATGTCGCTGTGGAAGCACTGCGCAGCTTGCACAAACGATACCAAGATGCTGGATGCGAACTTGAAGTTGCAGGGTGTGGTACCACCGGATACGGCGAAATGCTGTTCGCCAACGCCCTTGGCGCCGATTGCCACACCGTTGAAACGGTTGCCCATTCGCGTGCGGTTCAGCAATTCGACCCCAATGCCTCATTCATCCTGGATATTGGCGGTCAAGACATGAAGGCGATCTGGATCGACAACGGCGTTATCACCAATGTTGTAGTAAACGAGGCATGCTCTTCTGGCTGCGGATCGTTCCTCGAAAGCTTCGCATCCACGTTGAGCATCCCCACCAAAAGCATTGCCAGCGCTGCCTTCGAGTCAAACGCGCCCGCCGATCTGGGAAGCCGCTGCACGGTGTTCATGAACAGCAGCATCGTAACCGAACAGAAGAACGGCAAGAACCCAAACGATATCATGGCGGGTCTGTGCCGCTCTATCATCGAAAACGTATTCACCAAGGTAATTCGTGTTTCCAACCTAGAAAAGCTTGGCAACCACATCGTGGTCCAAGGTGGCACGTTTCTGAACGACGCAGTACTGCGCGCATTCGAACAATACGTTGGCCAAGAGGTAACTCGAGCGCCCTATCCTGGCCTTATGGGAGCTATAGGCGTAGCACTTATCGCCCGCGAAAGCGAGCAAGCAAACCGCACCTCTACCTTTATCGGCTGGGATGCCCTGGAATCTTTTAGCTATTCGCAGGAAACGAATCTGATCTGCCCGTTCTGTTCAAACCGCTGCAACCGCACACGCATCACGTTTTCCAATGGCACTTCATGGATTACCGGCAATCGCTGCACTAAGGGCGAAATCGTAGGCGAACTTTCCGACACAAAAGTACGTGAGCAAATACGTGAAGCAAACCGGACCATGGAAAGCGTGCCGAATCTGTACAACGAACGAGAGCAATTGCTATTCAAAGATTGGCCCTGTACTCCCGTTATGCCTTCCCAAGGAATAACCTTGGGCATTCCGCGCGTACTGTTCTTCTGGGATAGCATGCCTTTCTGGAAAACGCTGCTGCAAGCGCTAGGCTTTACCGTAAAGCTCTCCCATAAATCAACACGCGCCATCTACGAAAACGGCCTTTCTGCCGTCACGTCCGACACCGTATGCTTCCCCGCGAAACTGGTTCATGGTCACCTTCGCGATCTGCACAAACAGGGCGTCGACCGCATTTTCATGCCAATCGTCACCACGGTACCCTCCGAAAACACCTCGAAGGACAGCCAATCAATGTGCGCCGTGGTTAAGGGATACGCCCTGGTGGTGCAGAATTCCGACAACCCCAACCGTCGTTGGGATATCCCCTTCGATAACCCGATGTTCCATTGGTTCACAGAAGAGGACTGTACCAACCAGCTGGTGAAGTACTTCAAGGAAACCTTCCAAATTCCCGAGAAAGCAACGTTAGCCGCCCTTGAACAGGCGCGTAACGCGCAGGCATCATTCAGCGCTGCCCTTCAGCAGCGCGGCGCCGAAGTGCTGGCCCATGCCCGCAACGAAGGCACCTACGCTGTGGTGCTGGCAGGACGTCCCTACCATAACGACGACTTGGTCAACCACGAACTGCCAACGTTGTTTACCGAGCACGGCATTCCCGTCATCACCGCCGATTCTGTTCCAGGCGCCACGCAAGTACCGCTCCAGAACAGCCTAATCGACATTGCGAACAACTTCCACGCACGCATGCTTTCAACGGCAACCCTGGCAGCACAAAGCCCCAACATGGAATATGTGCAGATAGTAAGCTTCGGTTGCGGCCACGATGCGTATCTCTCCGACGAGATTATCCGTCTGATGAAAGAGATCAGCGACAAAACACCACTGGTGCTCAAGGTGGACGAAAGCGACATTCGCGGACCCTTAGGTATCCGCGTTCGCTCGTTTATCGAAACGGTCAACGAGCGTCGCGAAAAAGAAAAAGCAGCAACACCTGATCAGACAGCCTATGCTATCGATGCAAATCGACAGGGAAGCTTGAATGCCTCTTGCTGCGGCAGCACACAGAGCTGCGAACCCTCGCAATGCGCAGCCTGCACAGCCGCATTCGAACGCAAAATCGACGAGGCCCTAGCTCGCGCCACAGGAGAAAAGCTCGCCGATCCCTATCCGCAGAAATTCACCAAGGAAGACGCCGCCACCAAAACGGTATTGGTTCCCAATACCTCGCACGCTTTTAGCCAACTTATGGCAGCGGCGTTTGCCAATCAGGGTCTGAACACCGTTTCTCTTCCTATTGGCCGTGAACGCGCAATTTACCTGGGGAAACGCTATGTCCATAACGACATCTGCTTTCCTGCTCAAATTGTGATCGGCGAAGCGCTGGCGGCACTTGAATCGGGCAAATACGACCCCGACAAGGTTGCCATTGCCACCGGCAAGTACATCGGTGACTGTCGTCTTACTCACTACGCTGCGCTACTGCGTAAAGCGCTCGACGATGCAGGCTATCCTCAAGTTCCCATCATCACCAACGATGCGGAAGACGCTCATAATGTTCATCCTGGTTTCAAGATGAATCTAAAAACCGCTATGCAAATTGCATTCGGCTTGCCCATGATCGACGCGCTGGAAGAGCTGCTGCGCAAGATACGTCCCTACGAGCTGGAACCTGGCAGCGCCGATGCAGCATTCGATAAATCTATCGATGCCGTTATAGGCGGCTTGCGCCAAGGCGGTATCGGGGGCATGAAGAAGGGCTTCAAAAAAGCTATTGCTTCGATGCTTTCCGTGAAATACGACCGAAGCAAGCCGCGCCCCACTGTGCTGATCGTGGGCGAGTACCTCTTGAATTTCCATCCAGGCGCAAACCACGATATGGAGCTGTATTTGGAAAACAACGGGTTGGAGATCATCGAAGCACGCATGACCGATGTTATTCGCAAAACGTACTTCTACCAGCGATCTCAGCAACGTGAATACAAGGTGCATCGCCCGCTTCCCATCAAGCTGAACAATTCGATATCCGACGCCTTCTTCAAGTTGGCGCATGATGCTACCGACAAAATTGCCAAGGCGCACCCGCTGTATACACCGCCGTGCCGTATGCCCGAATTGGTGCAGGCAAGCGACCCTATCATTCACCACACCTTCGATGCCGGTGAGGGCGTTCTAATTCCCGCAGAGATTCTGCACCACGCAAAACGGGGCTGCCGCGCGTTCGTTATCCTGCAGCCCTTCGGGTGCCTTCCCAACCACGTAGTGGGCCGCGGTATATCGAAACGCCTGAAGGAGCTGTACCCCGATGCGCAGATTCTGCCCCTCGACTTCGATCCCGACGTTAGCTTCGCCAACATCGAAAACCGCCTGCAAATGCTCATCATGAACGCGCGCAAACCTCGCACGTCCTAGCGGACGAGCCATAACCCGTATCGCCCCACAACGAAGGAGCCCATCATGGCACGACCCCGCAAAGACCAACAGGAACCCGCTGCGGTAGAACGCATCAAAAACGCATTCTGGGAATTGCTTGAGCAAAATAACCTGAAGCACATCACGGTGAATATGGTCACCCAAAAGGCCCACTGCAACCGTGGTACGTTTTACTACCACTACGAATCGCTCGACGCGCTGCTGTGCACCGTCATCGAGGAAGAGCTGCTTAACAGCAAGGGCCTTCCACTTGGCATTTTCTATATGCTCAGCAACGACAGCAAAGCGCTGACGGAAATGCTACTGCCCCAGCGTACACAGCGCTTTGGCCTTGTGATGAAGCGCTGCGGCCAAGAATGCGTGGCATTGAAAATCCGCACCATCATAGCCAGCATGTGGCAAACCATACTCTGTGACGAGGAGGAGGAACTCACCACCAATGCGCGGATTATCATTGAGTATTCCATTAGCGGCCTGATCGGTGTTATCGATTATCTCTATCGCGAGGGAAAGCTCGACGGCTCTTCTTTCCCAGAGGAAATGATCTACGCTATCAAAGACAATGCCCACTACCTTGCCATCCGCATCAGCAATGCCCAGGGGATCTCGCTCCAAGAATTCGAGCAACGCGTACGTCTGTATTCTCATATCGCAAGGTAAACAGCATGTGCGAAAGCAAAGCAGCCTGCAGAGGGTTTGACCATTTATAGACCGATCAGATGCAATCCGCAAACGTAATTTCGGGCCATTGCGCCTGAATGCCCGCAGGTTCACTGCGCGTAATAGCAACGCTGCCACGTTCACCGCAATGGGCATGACCCTGCGCCGCTGCCTCGATAAGCGCATCGAATACGCATTCCATGCGATGGCGCCCCGTGAAAAACTCAGGGTGCCACTGCACTCCGATCATAAAGCTCTTGTCACGCACCTCTATGGCCTCAACCAGGCCATCGGGCGCATATGCCACAGCATCAACACGCGTCGAGAGATCACATACTCCCTGATGATGCATAGAATTTACCATGATATTCTGCACGCCCAGCAACTTCCCTAATTTGGAGTTAGGCAGAATGGTTACTGGATGGGTGGGCTCGCTATAGGGCTTTGGCTGCCAATGCGCAAGTTGAGGCAAAACGTCTTTATCGTCGTTAATGCCCTTTCTTGCCACACCGGAAAACTGGTCTCCCAAATCTCGGAATAAGGTGCCTCCCAAGCACACATTTATCATCTGCATGCCTCGGCAGATGCCCATCAACGGTAAATCAAAGCGATACGCATAGCTCAAAATCAAGTACTCAAGTTCTTCACGCTCAGGCGTATGCTCGTCGATTTTACCGCTATCGCGAATAGCACCATAGCGAGCTGGATCGATGTCATTGCCACCGGTAAGAACAAAACCATCTATCAAAGGGAAAAGCGTTTCGTATATATGGGAGTTGCCCGAAAGTGGCAGCAGCAAGGGAGCGCCGCCAGCCTTGATAATGGCGTCAGCATAGCGCTCGGGAAAACTCACCATCTTTTCGGAGGTGTTCTGAGAAGGAACGATGCCGATGACAGGCAGGTGCGAAATCTTACCAGCACTTCCATTCGCTACCGTCATGACGTTCCCTTCCTGCAAGCCAGCGCAAACAAGCCAGCCGCTTTTTATTACTAGATGGTGTAGCTATCTATCGCAAGCTGGGAGGAACGATCCACCACATCCTGCAAAGAAATACCGCCCAGGTAACCCTTTACCAAATCGTGCAGACCTTTCCAAACGAAGATCTCATAGCACGATTCACCGGGAGACGCTTCCCCGGAAAGCTCATCGAGATAATCAACGGGCGCAAGCGAGCCCTCCGTTACGGTGAGCACGTCGAGCATGGTAATGTTCATGGCACTGCGCGCAAGGCGATAACCTCCCGAAGCACCGCGAGCGCTACGAACCAGCTGCGCCGCCGCCAAGCTCGAAGCAATTTGCTCCAAGTACTTACGCGAAATGCTGGTAGCCTCAGCGATTTCCTTCAATGGCACCGGCTCCGTACCGCCATGCCCCGCCAAAAACACCATGAAGCGCACTGCATAGAGCCCTTTGGTAGATATCTTCATTGGTGCCTCCTGACGGAATGGTAAACATCATCAATGCATTAGCCCGAAGCAACGGGCAATGCACAAAACAACCTGTAATCATATAGGAATAAGACCATAATAGCACGGCGAATATGCCGACATGCGGGCTATCGTCTGCTGCGGGCAAATGACACTAGGTCGTGCAAATGAGCTGCATCCTCTTCATTGAGCGCTTCATCTGCAACTTCGAAGATAAGTTCTTGCCATTCAGCAAGCGTTTTGCCGTAGATAACCGCTTCGGCACCATGACGCTGGATGGCTTCCAGTGCCTGATTGGCGCTGCTATCGTTCAAGAGCCACACGCCTTCCGTTGCCCCAAATGCCTGCTCGATCGCGCAAAGAGAGCGCTCGGAATAGAAAATGCCTTTGACAAGCGCCGCATATCCCGCCATAAGCGGTGCAGGCAACGAATCAGCTGGGCGAATTTCCACAAAGTTCTTCAAGCGCACGTCGGGCCAAAACATAGAGAGCACGTGCTCGATATCGGCGCGGGTCATGGGAGCGTCACCGTAGGCTTCATAGGCAGACTGCCCATACACCGCACGCAAATTTGGCCCCGCAGGATCATCGGCGGAAGGGCGCGTAACGAAAATAGGGCACGTGCGAAGAATCCAATCGGCATAGTCCGCAAAGCCATAACCCTCGCTGAAAAGACCTGGCACCGAACCGCATCGATCGTTGTCCACGTTGCGCCATAGGGCAAATCGCGCCAATCGGGGCGCAGGCTCCGCCTCGAACACCGCAGTGTTGTCGGTGACACTTGCAAAGATGGGCGCCAACGCCTGGGCAATACGCATTTTACGAATGGCATCGGCTTCATCGCGATAATCCACCGAAACTTGCGTAGAAGCAGAAGCGCGCATCATGCGTTCGCCATGCGTACCGATTTCCACGAAATAGTCGTTCATGAACCGGTAGCGTTGTTTCGGAATAAGCGTAAGCTCAAGCGCACGCGCCGTAGGATGATAACCGCTGGTAACCAGCTTGCATCCGTGCTCCGCCAAAAACGGATCAACTTTAGAACGGAATTCGCTGTACACACGGAGGATCTGACCGATAGACAAATATGGAGCGATGCTTATTTCAAGCTGAGCAGCAGGCTCAAGCGTAATGGAGGCCTCATCGCTAGCAAGCCCGATTAAGTCACTCTCAAGACCATGAGTATGCCGCGGGTAAGCATCGGCTAAATGCGCCAGCACATCACGAACGCCAAATTCCCCTTCGCCCCCAGCGTACGATACGGGATGTTCGCCTTCGGCGGTAACCACGAAGTGCTCCACTTCAACGCCAAGGGCGCCAAGGGGTTTGTCCCCCTTCGCGCCCTCATTGAAGTAAGCGACCAGTGCCTGTTTGTTCTCTTGCTCGTAGGACATTCATGCCTCACTTGCCAAAGCAGTACATTAAGACGCCTGCTTCGGATCTTACTCGAAGTTGAACATCGCCGTAGAGAGATAACGCTCACCCGTATCGGGGAGGATAGCGACGATGACCTTGCCAGCGTTTTCGGGGCGCTGAGCGAGCTTAGTAGCGGCAGCAACAGCAGCGCCTGAGGAAATACCCACCAGCAAGCCATCCTTTGCAGCAAGCTCGCGGCCAGCCTCGAAAGCCTCTTCGTCAGCGATGGTGATAACTTCATCATATATTTCGGTATTCAGTGTATCAGGAACAAATCCCGCGCCGATACCCTGAATCTTGTGAGCGCCCGGATGGCCTTCTGAAAGAACAGGGGATCCAGCAGGCTCCACGGCAACAACCTTGACCTCGGGGTTCTGTTTCTTCAGATATGCGCCCGTACCGGAAACCGTTCCGCCAGTACCTACACCAGCAACCAGGATGTCCACTTTGCCCTCGGTTGCCTCCCAAATTTCGGGACCAGTAGTTGCCTCATGAACGGCGGGGTTGGCGGGATTGGTGAACTGACTGGGAATGAAGGAGTTCGGAATTTCCTCGGCTAGTTCGGCAGCGCGAGCGATTGCGCCCTTCATGCCCTTGGCGCCATCGGTGAGAACCAGTTCAGCGCCGTAAGCCTTCATAAGATTGCGGCGCTCAACGCTCATCGTTTCAGGCATGGTGATGATAATGCGATTGCCGCGAGCGGCAGCAATAGCAGCAAGGCCAATACCGGTGTTGCCTGAAGTGGGCTCGATAAACACGGTGTCTGCATCGATCTTGCCGTCGGCTTCCGCCTGATCGATCATTGCCTTGGCAATGCGGTCTTTAATGGAGCCGGCGGGATTGAACAGCTCGACCTTGCCGATGATAGTTGCATTCAGGTTGTGGTTCTTCTCGTAGTTGGAGAGTTCTACCAACGGGGTGTTGCCGATAAGCTCGGAAACGCTCTTGTACACTGCCATGATGCCTTCTTTCTGCCGCATTTACGGCAAATCGCCTTCGGGCCTTTAGCTCGCCGGCAAACTGCGTTGCCTTACCGAAGCAATACCAAACTTGAGCTTTGAAACCTCGAAGGAAGTCCTTTTCTTGACTCCAAATCCTACTAACCCAGTAGGTATTGTCAAGTATTAATTCCATAATTCATATCGGAGAAATAAGATATTTCGGTATTCGTTGCATATCACCTGATAAGAATAGATATTTTCGAGATCGATGACTTAACGGTCGCGTAACCTTTTCATGGTTTCCCCTATATTTCGCACCGCTTTCGCACAATTTTCTCACGCGCTTCGCATGTTCTTAAGCAACGGCTGCAACACTTGCGGCAAGCAACACCGCAAGGAAAGGCTGCATCATGAAAGCAAAGAATCGTGCCGCTGCGCGCGTGCGACGCATTGGCGGCAAACCAACAGACCGCATCACGCCCACAAGGCAACACATAGGGGATGCCTTCCACCAAACAAGATTTCCCCGCAAAAGCACCAGCGAATGGATAATCCCGTCTGCGAATCACCGTTTACTACTGTGCGTCTTTGGCGCTGCCCTGGCATGTTTTCTTGTTGCTTCAGCAGCCGCACCCCGCTGGGCGCAGGCAGGAAACACCTCTGGACAGCTAGCAACCGTCGTCATTCAAGTTGAAGGGTATACAGGAGCGCTACCCACCCTGGTTGCTGGAACCGATTTCACCTTAGGGCAACCCGTTGGTACCAACCCCGCCTATATGGCGGACGAATCGGGCAAACAGCCCCTGGCAAAGCTCATTGAGTCAAAAGAGGCGCAAGGGTTCACCCTGAAATGGCACGATGAAGCAGGGAAAGAGTTCGATTGGCTAACCACAAAGATCGAGAAAAGCACAACCGTCACAGGAATATTCGTTGAAGCCGATTACGAGGTCCGCGTCTCTTTCAACGACGCAAAAACCGACGACCTTACCGTAAAAGTACCTCGGGGCAGCTCGTTCAAACAGGCTTACGGGAGCATACCCGCTACCCCTACCAAAGGAGGATGGGAATTCGTACGGTGGGTGGACACCTCCGACGACTCCACCTTCGATTTCACGAAGCCCGTAGAGAAATCAACAAGCATATATGCCCTGTTCAAGATTGCCAACACCGCTGAAGTCGAAGCATTTGACCCCACAAAGGACATTCCCAAAACCCTAACTGGCAGCTGCTACATAGGCGCAACCTGGAGTGTGCATCCCGCCAAATTTGCCATTTCTGATTTCACCGGTGAACTCAAAGGTTATGCCGGCACTGGCACCTGCTCGCTGCCCAGCGCCGAACCGCCCTCAAACACCCGAGCAGACTACGTAGCCACCCTGAAAGAGGTAAACGTCGAAGCAGGTGAGGTGGTTTACGACGTGAATATCACGCCACCTGGCGCGGCGCGCCCCGGCGGCCCAAGCAACAGCCTGGGGCTTATCGGTTATCAAACGGTGTACTTGAAAGCCGTCATCAAGAAGAACTTCGGCGGATACCTTGAAGTGGTCAAAACTTCCTCCAATCCTTCTATCAGCGAAGGCAACCGCTGCTATTCGCTGGAGGGGGCCGTGTTTGGCGTGTACAACCAAGAGGGGTCGCGCGTAGCCCAGCTAACAACGGGCCCCGACGGGAAAACGGCCAAGAGCCCGTTGCTGCCCGCAGGCACGTACACCATTCGCGAAGAAACGGCTCCTGATGGCTTTGCTCCCGCACCTGACACAAGCGTAGCTATTACCTCGGGCAGCACCACCACAGCAAGCATTTCCGATGCACCCCAAAACACGCTTATCAACCTCATCGGCCAAAAGATCGACGCAGAAACCAACACCCCTTACCCCCTCGGATCGGCAACTCTGAAAGGAGCGCTCTTCCGCGTTAGCTACTTCGATCAAGGAGAACAAGAACCACGGGCACTTTGGGGAATCCTGGACAGATCGAGCGTCAATCCCTCCAGCCAGAAGACAACGAAGCAAAGCATGGATTACCTCGGAACCCCTAAACGCACGTGGGTTTTCAAAACAGACGAGACAGGCAGGTTCGCCTTCGATGAAAACCATTTCGTTGAGGGGGATGAGTTTTACTACGACACCAACCACGCTATAGCGCTTCCCCTAGGCACCGTCCTGGTAGAGGAGATACAGCCACCAACAGGGTATCTCGGCTGCGATGCACCCTGGAAGGTATCGCTAACCAGCGAAGGGACAGAAGAGCACATCAGCGCTTGGACTCCCCTTTCCTTTGAAGAGCAGGTAATTCGAGGCGACCTGGCCTTCACGAAAGCGAAAAGCGGCACCATGGAGCACCTGGCGAATGTGCCATTCCGCATCACTTCGCACACCACAGGAGAAGAACATGTGCTGGTAACCGATGAAAACGGCATGGCCAACACCGCGTCTTCGTGGGTACCTCATTCCCGCAACACCAACGCTGGCACCTCGGCAAAAGATGGCATCTGGTTCGAGCGCGATTCGCACGGCGGGGCAGCAAAGGTCAACGACGACCTTGGCGCCCTTCCCTACGACACTTATGAAATAGAAGAACTTCCTTGTAAGGAAAATGAAGGCACCGTACTGGCGCACTTCACAATAACCATCAGCAGAGACAATACTACGCTCGATCTGGGCACCGTTGACAACGACACCATTCCCCTTGCCATTTCAGGCGAAGTCGACAAGCGCGAAACTCTCCTCAACGAAGCAGGATCGTTCGATTACTCAATCGACTATCGTTCCACCTCTAGCACTTGGGCGGACGAATTCACCATGACCGATACCATCACCTGCGCAGAAGACGGCTATGCCCACCTTACCGGCATCGCCACACCCGTGAGCTTCGAAGACTACGACGGCATGATGAACGTGTGGTATCGAACCAACTTCGACCAGGAAAAAGAACAGGAGAAAGCAGCAAGCGAAGAAGATGGCAAAACGGGAAAGACCAGCGGCAATAGCGCTGCAAAGCAGAGCAAAAGCAAGCCCGGCAGCATCGGCGAAGCCAACACCGAGGCAAGCAGCGCCAGTGACGAACAGCCAAATGCCTGCGCCGGAAACCCCTACAACCCCGACAATCCAACCAACAAACGCATCCACGACTTCAGTGGCTGGCGCATTTGGAAACAAGACGTTTCGACCCTAGGATCGCAAGAGCTTGCCGTGAACGATCTTTCGCTCGAACAGGGAGAGTTCATCATTGCCGTAGCCTTCGAACACGGCAGAGTCGAAGAGGGCTTTGGCACCAATACCCAAGATGCCAAGGAATGGGAGCGCCCCGAACGCTATGAGAATGTTGACCTTTCCGACCTGGCAGCGAACCGAACTTCATTCAATTTGAAGGAAGCAGCGGGACCAACGCGCAGCGAAGAAGACAGCATGATTGCTTACGCTCCCGCCATCCTGCACATGCAAGCAACAGAGGAAACACTATCGGGCGATGCGGTTGATCTGTGGAATGTCGCGAATATCGACACCCACCGCAATTTAGAGCTTCATGACGAAGACAGAGACTCGGTTGTCCAATCAACCAACCCAGTCGAAACAGCAGCGGAATCCGTTGCTGCCAAATTACCGAAAACCAATGATGGTTCCGCTCCCGTACCCCTCCTTGTCGTTTTAGCCCTAGCAACCACCTTCGGGCTCCTGGCGTTTCCCAAACTGTGCCGACGATACGAATTAAGGCGGGCCGTCCTAAACCATCTATAGCCACCAACCTCACACCAGCGCAAAGGCTTAAACAAAAACGCGAGCTGCTCGATGAACCATCGGACAGCTCGCTTTTCTTGCTACGCTCAATACTTATCGCAACAGTTAACCGGCAATGCCGCGCTTTACCGTACGACGCTTACGCTTGGGAGGCTCAACCGGCTCACGGAAATCAAGCATCATCTGCTCCATGGGCGCATCACCTGGAGTGGAATCCGCCACCTTTTCAACATCTTTCACAGTCCATGCCAACGCTTCGGAGCCATGGAGTTCGAGCATTTTATAGCGTGCGTCTTGCACGTTCAGCTTAGAGCCAGCACGATGCTCGCTTTCAAACTCGATAACGCTTGATTTAGGGGCCGCCCCTTTTGGCGAAACGATTGTGGCACGGTACCTGGTCATGCGGCTCCTTTCGTGAAGCGACGTTATTAGAATGGGTATTTAAGCATAACGCAAGATGGAATCCACATGAAACCATAACCAGCAAAGCCCCAAGAAGAAGAGAATAAAGGCACGGGGCAGCTCCAAGCAGCCCAACGCCCTCATCAATATGGAGGAATATGAGCCCTTTAGACCTCAAGGCGCAGGCAGAATTTGCTGACGTTCAAACCGTCGGCATACCTCGCGCCCTACTGTATTTTCGTTACAAAACCATGTGGCGCACCTTTTTTGAAGAACTCGGCCGGACCGTTGTGGTAAGCGATAAATCCGACCGCAGCACCCTTGAAGCAGGAGCGCACCTCTCCATCGACGAATGCTGCCTGGCATCAAAACTGTATATGGGTCACGTTGCCAGCCTTCTGGGAAAATGCGATGCCATTTTGCTCCCAGCATCGACAATTTGGGAAACTTCAAAGGCTTCTGCACCAAATTCCAGGCACTGCCAGATTTAGTTGCCAATACCTTCATCACGCAACGTCCCCGCATCATTTCCTGCGAGGTTGATCGAGCGGACAGCCACATCAAGGAGCAGGAAGCCTACATTGACCTTGGCCAAAAGCTTGGGGCAACAAGAAAAGAATCAAAGAAAGCCTACGCTGCCGCCGTTCGTGCTCAGACGAATAGCGACGAGAAACGCGCCCACAAACAGGAAGCTCTGTTAAAACGCGTTTCTAAAATGCCCGAAGGCGAACGCCCCTTGCGAATTCTGTTGGCGGCGCACCCCTACGTGATTCATGACGACTTTGTGGGTTCGCCGCTTGTTGACATGCTAAGAGAAATGGAAACCTGCGTTCTTTTCGCCGATCGCCACAATCACGAAAAAGCGCTGGAAAAAAGCTTTGAGTTTTCCGACACCCTGCCTTGGATTGTCAACCGCGAGACCATCGGCACCATTCTGGACCTGTACGACCAGATAGACGGCATTGTTTTGGTAAGCGCCTTCCCTTGCGGGCCCGACTCCATGACCAACGATGCCCTTATGCGCTGCATCAAAGGCAAGCCCATCCTTTCGCTCACTGTCGATGCGCAGAGCGGAACCGCTGGCTTGGAAACACGCTTGGAAAGCTTTGTCGATATTCTCCGTTACCAGCAAAGGGGTGGCTACCTGCATGAATAACGAATCAAACCACCAGCAAGGCGGAGAGCCGAACCGCAAACTGACTGCATTGAATGCCGTGCAGAAGGCAGCCGACACCCTCAAACGCCGCTATTCCGATGAAATCCCCAATGCATCCATTTCCTTTATCCCCGGCACACCCGAGGCCCTTCGCGCTCACCGCAACAAGAAGAAGCAGAAGAAAAAAGCCGATCGTCACGCGCGTACCAAAGTTGCCTTCCTTCGCTATTCCTACTACGACATTGCCTTCAAGTACTTCGTTGAGCAGGTGCTTGACGCCGACTACGTATCGTTGCCCGAGCCTACGCGTCGCACGCTGGAGCGGGGCGCCCAGCACAGTAACGATTTCGTATGCGCTCCGTTCAAGCACATCCTGGGTGACTACATCGAAGCGCTAGAGCGCGGCGCCGACGTTCTTGTTCAATTTGCCGGACCCTGCCGCCTGGGGTATTACGGCGAGTTGCAGGAATCCATCCTGCGTGACATGGGCTACGAGTTCGAGATGCTCAACTTCGCCACGGTAACAGGCAAGCCAATGCAAGAGTACCTCGCCATCTGTAAAGAAAAAGTGAACCCGAACCTTTCTATCCCGCAAGGGGTAAAGCAGTTCCTGGCACTTTTCAAAATGATCGAATGTCTAGACTCCTACAACGATGCCTACCTGGCAAAGGCCGGCTTCGAAGCTGAGTGTGGATTGTTCAAGCGCGCCCGCAATGATTTCTTTGCCGACATGCGCACCGTTACCAATCTGAACCAGATAACCACTGCCTACAAACGCGGCATGGGCGTTCTTCGGGAATTGCCCACGCAAGAACCCGCCGACCCGATCCGCATCGGGATTGTGGGCGAATACTTCACTGCCGTTGATCCCCATTCGAATCTCTACATCGAAGAAAAGTTCATCGATATGGGCGTTTCGCTCGCTCGGTACTTGAACATCACGCACCGCAACCTGCATTACAACGAGGAAAACCTGCGCCGCGGCGTGAGCGAATACGTAAGCTATGACATGGGTCCCACTTCTACCATGACCATCGCCGCAGCAAAAAGTTATGCCGAAAAGGGATTCGACGGCATTGTTCACCTTAAGTCTTCTGGCTGCACGCCCGAGATTGACGTGATGCCCGTTCTGCAGCGCATCAGCAGCGACTACCATATCCCCATTTTGTACCTGAGTTACGATTCGCAAACGAGCGATACCGGCCTCGACACCCGACTCGAGGCGTTCTACGACATGATTGCAATGAGAAAGGCCCGTTAATGAGCAGCGCATTCCTTGGTATCGATACCGGTTCTATTTCCACTAAAGGCGTCATCATTTTGCCTGATGGCACGATTATCGCCCGCTCCTACCTTTGGACGGAAGGCAACCCTACCGATGCAGCGCGCCGTGTAGTGGAAGACCTGCACAGCCAGATAAACACCGAAGAAATCAGCGTGGTTGCCGTTGGCGCCACTGGCAGCGCACGGCGACTGGTTGGCTCTATCTTGGATGCCACTGTGGTAAAGAACGAGATCACCGCCCACGCCGTTGGCACCACCCACCTGCACCCTGATGTGCGCACGATCCTTGAAATCGGCGGACAAGACTCGAAGATCATCTGCGTCGAAAACGGCATTGCCACCGACTATGCCATGAACACGCTATGCGCTGCAGGCACTGGTTCGTTCCTGTCGAGCCAGGCGCACCGCCTTGGCGTCGAAGTGGAAGAGTTCGGCCCCATTGCCCTAACTTCGAAAAAACCTGCCAACATTGCTGCCCGCTGCACGGTGTTCGCCGAAAGCGATTTGGTGCACAAATTGCAGGTTGGCTATCCCCGCGAAGACGTTATCGCCGGCTTGTGCAAGGCCGTTGCCACCAACTACCTGAATAACGTGGGCAAAGGCAAGCGCATTCAGTCGCCCATCGTCTTCCAGGGCGGAGTGAGCAAGAACGTTGGCGTGGTTCATTTCTTCGAAGAAGCATTGAACCAACCTGTTTTAGTTGACCCCGACGGCCATCTGATGGGCGCCTACGGCGCTGCACTGTTGGCGGCCGACGCTCCTGCCTCGAAGCGCAAGCCCTTCAATTTCGACATCTCCGATTTCGAGTTCACCACCCGCGAAGTCATCTGCCAGAAATGCGCCAACCACTGCGAAATCGTGTGTGTATACAAGGACGATACCCTCATCGACGCCTGGGGCAATCGCTGCGACAAAGGCGCAATCAAGGTGGGAAAATAGGAACAGGTGTCAGATTCCCACTTGTGAAGAAACGATAATTATTTCTAAAATATAATTATGTTTTAGTACTATTTATAGTGTTAAACAAGCTCATAAGCGCCCCTACCTGGGGCGCTTTCTTATTCTCTGAAGCAGAAAGGAGGATCATTAACCATGGAAAAAATCAACTTCTGCCGAACCTTGTTTGAAGAAACCCGCTTTATGAGTCTACTCATCAAATCAACGCTTTCGAGCATCGTTGCAAGGCACGGGCTAAACCCCTATCAGGCTCACCTGCTGGGCGAAATAGCCTCGCAGGATGGCCAAACTATCAAAGAACTCGCTTATCACTTGTGCGTAAAGCCCTCAAATTTCAAGCCTATCGCCCAGCCCTTGGAAGAACGCGGCCTCATCGAACGCAGGCAGGACGAAAACGACAAGCGCAGCTTCCGTATCTACCTCACGGAAAAAGGCCGAGCCGAATCGGCCGCCATCGATGCAGAGTTTTCTGCCCTCTTCGAGGAAAACCCCGACGCTGCCGAGCTGCAACAGCAGGTCATCGAAGGGTTTATAGCATTCCGTAAGCTCGCAAGCCTCAACAGCCAGCTCAAAACCATCCCTACCGATCCCCACACAAGAAAGGAAAACTAGATGGGTCTCACCCGTAATCAAGTAGTTATCGTTGCCATTCTGCTGGCAGGCGCCACGCTGGTTGTCTTGAACCAGACGCTCCTTTCGCCCGCATACCCCTCCATCATGGCCGACCTCCAGGCAGACGCCACCACCGTCCAGTGGCTCACCTCAGCTTATTCTTTGGTCGAAGCCATTGTCATCCCGCTTTCCGCCTTCCTTATTGGCCGCTTCCCCACCCGAAAGCTTTTCATCGCAGGCGTTTCGGTATTCGCCTTGGGTTCCCTTATGGCGGCGTTTTCGCCCTTCTTCGGCATCCTGCTGCTGGGCCGTATTTTCCAGGCAGCAGCCACCGGCGTAGTTATGCCAATGGTATTCACCGTGATTCTTCTGATATTCCCCCGCGAAAAGCGCGGCAGCGCCATGGGCATTGTGTCCTTGGTTATCGGCTTTGCCCCTGCTGTCGGTCCTTCCCTTTCCGGCTTGCTGGTCGAATCCGTCGGTTGGCGCTCGCTCTTTATGCTGGTAACCGCACTGGCGGTACTTATCGTCGTCCTGGCCATCGTCTTCCTCAAGAGCTACGGCGAATTCGAACCCACCTCGTTCGACAAGCCATCTGTTGCCCTGTGCTCACTGGGCCTTTTGGGGCTGTTGTATGGCTTGGCCACCATCACTTCGGCAACCAACATAGCCATCCCGATCGTCCTTATCGTTGCCGGTGCCATTCTCTTGACGTTCTTCGTACGCAGACAGCTCCGCCTCGAAGTGCCGCTGTTGAAAGTCGACGTGCTGAAGAGCCGCTCATATGCCATCGTTGTCGTTCTGGTTGCCCTGCTCCAGGCCGCGCTGGTTGGCACAGGCGTTTTGCTCCCCATCTATTTGCAAAACTTGCTCGGTGTATCTGCCCTCGAAACCGGCCTTATCATGCTGCCTGGCGCTGTGCTGGGCGCCATCATGGGCTTCTTCGCTGGCCGCCTGTTCGATAAGCTGGGCGTTCGCCGTATCGTAATCCCAGGCGCCTTGGTTGCGGCCATCGGCGGCTGCGGCTTGGTTGGCTTTGGACTCGACACGCCCGTACCCTTCATCATCGTTATCTACACCTGCCTGGGCGTTGGCATGCAGGCGCTGGTCACCCCGCTTAACACCTGGGGAATCAACACGCTGGACAACCGTGTTATCCAGCACGCGAATGCATTGCAGAACACGTTGAACCAGGTAGGCGCGTCGTTGGGCACAGCCATCTTGGTTTCCCTTTCCGCAACATCCACCTTCCTGTTCCCCGAGATGCCCGCAATCGAACAGGCCATGGCAGGCGACCGAATCGCATTCGCCTTCACGGCGCTTATCATGATCGCAATCTTTGCAGTTATCGTTGTCGCCGTACGCGACACTAAGAAGGAACCTTCCGCCGCAGAGCGCGCCAATGCTCTACGCCTGCCCACCAAGGCAGACGATCACATCGCTGTGGACCTTGCTATGAACAAGCAGCCCTACTTCGTCCACAGCACCGACTCCATCCGCGAGGTTGCGCAGATTCTTGCCACCAACAAAACCTCTGGCGTTCCCGTGGTCGACGAACATATGAAAGTGGTCGGCTTTATTTCCGACGGCGACATCATGAAGTACATCGGACGCAGCGAAGGCGCCGTTCTGGACGCAACTCTCATGCTGTACCGCGCCACTGACAACGAAAACTTCATGCAGCGCGTTTCCGAACTGCTTGACTTGAACGTTATGCGCATTGCCACCAAAGGCGCTATTTCCGTTGAAAGCGGATCCGAACTTGACGAAGCATGCCGCCTGCTGGCTGAAAAGCGCATCAAGAAAGCACCAGTAGTAAGCGAAGACGGAACGCTCGTTGGCTCGCTTTCCCGCTCGGACGTTATTCGATCCACCATGGCAAACCTCGCTGCCATTGAAGCTCTTGCCAAGGGGTCAAAGCCCGCAAACGCCTAGCAACCCAGACCCTCCTTTTCTCCCGCCCCGCATCAAACTTTGAACTGCACCCATTTCTCGTGTCCAAAAAGTGGGTTCAGTTCACTTTCGGCCTGATGCGGGGCGTTTTGCTTTTGGAGCCATGCCTCACGGGCCACAACGCGCGTAGTCGGCATGGGCGAACGAATCCCATCGCCTATGCACGCAGCGCCAACTTGCCGCACAAAGAAGACCCCCTTTATAATGTGATCGCATATTTTTGGTAACGGCTGGCTGCGCCTTTTGCGCAGGTGCTCACAAGCCGCAGGGGAATGAAGGTGAAAGTCCTTCGCTATACCAGTAACCGTAACTTCGAGCAGCCCTCGATCAAGTCGGAATGCCTGCCAGCCTGCGCCCTGGATAGAAGGAGCTCACGTGAGCAACACCACCTGCCGTCCTCACGGCATAGCAAAGCGCGCCCTTGCGCTGCTTGCGGCAATCGCCCTGGCAACCGCTCTAACCCCCAGCTTCGCCCTAGCAGAAGAAGCCAACAACTCGGCATCAATCACAGCAGAACAAAACCCCACAGCTGACAGCGCAAGCAGCCCTTCCACGGCTGACTCCGCTGCAAACAAGGCAGACGCCACGCAAGATGTCAGCGAGAGCCAGGCATCGGGCTCCAGCAGCGCCGCAGGGCACGCAACAACCAGCAGTTCAAAGGCAAACGCGGGCGAATCGGCAGACACCAGTAGCGCAAATAAAGCACCGAGCCAATCCGCGAACGCTGCCGAGCCCGCAAACCAGGCATCCAGCACCAAGGCAGATACCGTTTCAGCAACACTGAAGATCTCGGTTTACGGCACCACCTTGGTTTCGCACACCTTCAGCATCGAAAAGGGTAAAACTGTTGAAGACATGCTGAACTTGGCCGTCGAACAGGGCTACATCAACAACTATTCTCACGGCACCCCCTACCCTGGCTACACGGCATACTACGTGAACAGCATCACCGTAAACGGCATCGCATACACCCAACCCGCTAACTACTCGGAATACCGGTCGAGCACCATTAACGGAGCTTGGGAAAGCGACGGCATCAACGGCAACAAGATTGAATCCGACGGCTTTTCTTACGAGCTGAGCTACGTCTCAAACGATCCCAACACCAAATACGACAACGGCACGGGCAACTATCCAACCAGCCCTAACGCTCCCCATCCCGACAAGGCAACGGGCAGCGACACCACTTCGTACGTAAAGAACGAAGGCAACACCAGCGCGGCAACCTCCGCTCCCACCTCTTCCAACAATGCGGCGCTTTCCTGGAAGAAAGCCTACGGCAACGGCAATTACTCAGAAATCCTTACGCTGGGCGATTCGATCTACTTCGCCTCATCACTCCTCAATGCCAACTGGACCCCGAAAACCGCCGTGCTGCACCGTCTGAACTCCAAGGGCGAGGAAACCGCATCGCTTCAGTTGTTCGGCACCATTGATGCTTCTGCCTGCCGCATGGCGTACACCGACGGCGTTATCATCATTCCCCTTTCCAACGGCCGTTTGCAGGGCGTATCTGCGAGCGAGATGAAAACACTTTGGGTGTCGGGCGCCATCGCATCGGGAGCTCAGAACATTTCCACCGTAACCGCCTCTGGCGGCATGGTGTTCACCGGCACCGCCAATTCGCTTGACACGAACTACAACGCCACAACGGGCACGTTCTTCGGCATTAACGCCATCACCGGCGAACGGGTTTGGGCAAACGAAGAGGCAAACACGGGCTTCTACTGGAGCGGCGCTTGCAAGGTTGGCAACGTTTTGCTGTACGGCAACGACGCTGGCGTGCTTACCGCCGTCGACCCTGCAACGGGCAAAACCGTTTCCGCACTTAAGCTGTCCTCCGCAATTCGCTCCACGGTAATCTCGAACAACGCTGAAACCGAAACGTACGTCACAACGAACGACGGCACGCTGCACAAGATTTCAGTAGCCCCCAATGGCTCGCTTTCCGAACTGGGCACCGCTTCTTTCGCTAGCAAAAGCACCAGCACAGCAACCCTATTCCAGGGCAATCTGTTCGTTGGCGGCTGCGCAGCTGACTACACGGGAACGCTCAGCGTCATCGATGCTGCAACCATGCAGGTTAAGCACTCAACTTCCCTTCCCTTCGAAGTGAAGAGCGCACCCTTGGTTGCCAAAGCAGCTGATGGCAACACATATGCCTACTTCACCTGCAACGGAGCCGAGGGCACCTGGCCGAACTACACCAGCGGCGGCGCCTGGGTCTACTGCCTGGAAACCAACACCGCCACGAAGCTTTTCGATGCAACCGGCAGCATGGCCAACTGGTGCACCAAATCCATCGTCATGGGTGCTGATGGCACCTTGTACTGGACCAACGATTCCGGCATGCTGTTTGCCCTGGCAAACGCTGCCTCTTCCAGCAACGGCAACGATTCCGACAGCACCCAAACACCCGAAAAACCTGGAACCAACAGCCAGCAGAACAACAAGGCACCTGGCAGCAATGCGGGCAAACATGCTCCTGCCGCAACCCCCATTAGTGCTGGCGATACATCTGCTGCAGCCCAAGCGCCCCTAAGCAATGCTGAAGCACTGGCCGAAAATGAAGCCTCCAACGAAGAGAAAAACGGCAGCGCTGTTACCAGCGCATCTTCCGCTCGCGGCACCTCATCCAACAACGGCAACGATTCAAAGGGCGCTCCCTGGCTGCCCATCGCAGGTATCGTTGCGGGCTGCGCCGGCCTGGTTGCCGTGGGTGCCTTCCTGTTCCGTCGCCGTTCTTTGTAGGCTGGAGTTATGGCTGAAGATCCGAAAAAACTCACCCGCGCCCACAAGATAGCGCTTGGCATAATCTCGGCTGCTTGCTGCTGCCTTATTGGCATTTCGGCGTTCGCGCTTGCTACGCCCGACGCGCTGAATCAGGGCAATCTGGCCGAAGCCACGCAGCAGACAGACTCCGCTTCAACCGACTACGGCAACGCCGTTCCGCAAGAGGGCCAATCGGACGAAGCGGCCGACCAAGACGGCAACACCCAGAGCGAAAGCAGCAACACGTCGGGCAACCAGAGCAAAAGCACCGAAAACGAAAGCAGCACCCCAAGCGGCTCCGGCAATAAAGCAAGCTCTTCCAACAACGCCTCGGCCAACAAGCAGACCGGCAACGGAAGCTCCCAAGGCACTACTGCAAGCTCCACCGCTTCTAGCACCGTTACGGTGTCGGTATCCGTTTCCAGTAGCGCCGCCGACGGACGCGTTTCGGGCAGCGCCCACCCCACCTTCAAGAAGGGCGCTACCGCCTACGATGCCCTGTGCGCCACCGGCCTTTCGGTTAGCACGAAGAGCAGCCAGTACGGGCTCTACGTGAGCGCTATCGGCGGCTTGGCGGAATTCGAATACGGCGGGAAAAGCGGTTGGATGTACTCCGTCAACGGAAGCGCGCCAAACGTTTCCTGCGGAAAGTACGTGCTCAAAGACGGGGACACCGTTTCCTGGTACTACGTTAAGTAAATGAAGCCCACCGCCTTCGACAACTTTCACCCCGCACTTGCCCTGGTCTACTTCGCCGTAGCCTTGGTGCTTGCCATGGCCGCGCCCCACCCAATACTCCTGGCTCTTTCCTTTGCCGTTGCGACGCTCTATGGGGTGTGGCTGCGCGGCGGTAGAGCTGTTGCGCGGTCGTTCGCATGGCAGCTTCCCCTCCTCGCCGTTATCGTTGCGGTAAACCCGCTGTTCAGCTTCACGGGCACTACCGAGCTGTTCCGCATAGGCACGCAGGCGGTGTATGCCGAAGGCTACGCCAACGCTGCTACTATGGCACTACTGCTCCTGTGCGTGATGCAATGGTTCGCCAACGCCGATGCCGTTCTGGGTTCGGACAAGGTAATGGGCGCATTGGGCGGCATCTTGCCCACCATCAGCCTGATGATCTCCATGATCATGCGTCTTATTCCGCAATTCGTACGACGCGGGCATGCCATCAGCAACGCATTGAATGCTTGCACCGCAGCACGTAACCCCAGCACCACCATGGTTTCCGGTGATGTTTTCGCCGAAGAGGCAGAATCCGCCCCAGCCGCCAAAGAAGAGCACGAGGCGGAACGCGCCCGCCACCAGAAACGACACGCCGAGCAAAATGGTGCGAACAAGCCCGCACAGCGATTTTCCGCAATTCGCTTTGCCGATCACCTGCGCACTGTCACCACGCTCATGGGGTGGAGCATGGAAAACTCGCTGGAAACCGCCGATTCCATGCACTGCCGCGGATGGGGCGCCAACCGCAAGCGAACAACTTTCCGCCGGAACCGCTTCCGCACCTATGACGCGTTTGCGCTGGGCGCTCTCACGTTGCTCTCCGTCGGGGCGGCCGCTGCCGCTTATACCCTCATGAACGGCTTCGGATTCTTCCCCTCCTTCCATGGCAGCCTGGGCAACCCGCTTGCTGCCCTCTATGCGCTGGCCCTGTGCTTCCCCCTCATGCTGGAACTGTTAGGAAAGGTGCGCCGATGAGCGCCGCTTTAACATTCGACAATTTCGCGTTCTCTTACCAAGCCGCCGCTGAAGCAGAGCTGCTAACAGAACGCTTCGCCGCACAACCGAACCAAGACGGGCGCCCCCTTATCGGGCCCCTTTGCACGGAAATCGAAGAAGGATCGTTTACGCTGATCACCGGCGCCACAGGCTGCGGCAAAACCACGCTGCTGCGCTGCTGCAAGCCAGAGCTTGCCCCCAACGGAACACGCACTGGGTCCATCAAACTCTTCGGACAAGAGTCTTCCACCCTGAGCGTCGAAGAATCGGCAAGCACTGTTGGCTTCGTCATGCAGAACCCCGACAACCAGCTGGTATGTTCTGAGCCTTGGCACGAATTGGCTTTCAGCCTGGAAAACTTGGCTGTCTCCCAAGATGCCATGCGTCGCCGCGTTGCGGAGATTGCCCACTTCTTCGGCATGAACAGCTGGCTGCATCAAAACGTGAACAATCTTTCAGGAGGGCAAAAGCAATTGCTGGCTCTTGCCAGCGCGCTCGCCTGCGCCCCTTGCCTGCTCCTGCTCGACGAACCCACCAGTCAGTTAGACCCCGTGGCCGCCCATTCACTGGCGCACGCCCTCTTCCGCATTAACCGCGAGCTGGGCATTACCGTGCTTGCCACCACCCATGCCCCGAGCTTATGGCACCCTACGCCACGCAAAGGCTCGCCCTGCAAAACGGCCAGCTTAAGGAAGCGGCACTCCCCACGTCTAAGGTATACATCCCTGCAGCGCCCACTGAAACCCCAGTTCAACGCGCTAACGAACCAATTCTGCAAGTTCGCGGCGCTTCGTTTCGCTACAAGCGCAAAGCACCCTTCGTCCTTAAGGGATGCAACCTTACCGTGCAAAAAGGCACCCTGCACGCTATTGTGGGCGGCAACGGATGCGGCAAATCAACCCTGCTGGCACTTGCGGCGGGAACAATGCGCCCCGAACGCGGCCGCATAAAAGCGCCGCTTCGAGAAAGCCAAGGGTTCATTCCGCAAGATCCGAAAGCGCTGTTCGTGTGCGACTCCGTTGCCGAAGAACTGCGCGACTGGCAACGCGCATGCGGCTATGGGGACGAAGAAATTGACGCCATGATGCGGCGCTTGAAGCTGCAGGGGCTGGAAAACCTACATCCCTATGATCTTTCCGGCGGCCAGCAACAGCTGCTAGCGTTCGCAAAAGTGCTGCTCACACGCCCAAAGCTGTTGCTTCTCGACGAAGCAACCAAAGGACTCGACACCAAAGCAAAGCTCATGGTTGCAAAACTCTGCCGCGCGCTGACAGCAGAGGAAGTCACCATAGTCATGGCGACGCACGACCTGCCCTTTGCGGCTTGCGCAGCAGACGCCATAACCATGCTCTTCGACGGTGAAGACGCTTGCACCGAAACACCGAGCGAATTCTTCCGCAACAACTTGTTCTATCGCGCTACCGAAAACGACTTCACGCGCGCTTGGGAGCACCAGTGAGCGCCCCCGCAAAACATATGTTGCGCTCTGCCGCCGAAACAGTTGCCCTGCTAGCGCCCCTTGTCGCTTTGTTGACGTGCGCATACTTGCAGATCGAACAGTCGGGGTTGCTCACGCTGCTGGTAGGTTGCGCTGCACTGGCGGTATTCTTCTGCGGGTTCGAGGCGGGAAAACCCGCCCTGCGCCAAATCATGCCCACGGCAACCCTGGGGGCATTAGCAGCAGCGGGACGTATCCTATTTGCACCCATTCCCGACTTCAAGCCAGTGAGTGCCATCTGCATCATTGCCGGAGCGGCGTTCGGCAAGCACAGCGGCTTCATGGTGGGGGCACTTGCGGCGCTGTGCTCCAACTTCTTTTTCGGACAGGGACCGTGGACGCCCTGGCAGATGTATGCCTGGGGATTGGTAGGATACATTGCCGGCGTATTGGCAAACAACGGCGTATTTGCGTTGAGCGAACGGCTTGGTGCCCATGGTCCCAGCTTGGGAACCGTCGTTCTGCTCTGCTATGGCTTTCTGTCCGGATTGGGCTACAGCTTCATCCTGAACAGTTGGTATATCGTGGCATTCCTGATACCGGTAACGTGGCAAGGGGCGCTGGCAGCCTACCTGGCCGGCCTGCCGCTAGACTTGGTCCATAGCGTAGCCACCGTGATATTCCTTTCCGCCCTCTACCTACCCTGGAAACGGAAACTAGAACGCATCAAACGCAAATACGCCCTGCGGTAAAAGTATTATTTGGTGTTAGCCCGATGCACAGGATTCCCAATTTATTTAGCTTAATCTGACTTGTTTTTCAGATTTGAAGTTATGAAGTCACAAAGCCTGTCGGCATTTTCGTTTCTCGAATCCGAATAAATTGCCGAAACCGGAAAATGAACCCCTTCTTGCGAAACAAATGGAAGGCTGACAACGTCAGGTATCAAAACCTCCCAGGCAGATCCGCTGATAGCGAGAAGGGCGGCATCTTCATTGTCCGAAAAAAAATCCCCAATGCTCTCCCGACTGTTGTTGAGCATCTCAAAATGAAGATTCACCCCATAATCAGAAGCCAAATCTTTCAAATAAGGGCAAACTTCTTCCGCATGAAACGGCAAAGCAAGTTTGACCGTCTTCAAATCATGCACTGAAAGTGTATCCCGAGATACCAACGGGTTATTCGACCCCACTAGAAGATTAGGCGATACAGAATAGAGAAACTTTCGCTTAAAACCCTCGAGCATCGGGGTACCGAGCAGGACAGCAAAGTCAATATAGCCCAACCTCAAACCAGACAAGCACCTCTCGTTGGGCAATTCGATCAGACTTTCCACCCAACCACTATTTCCTAGCAGACCCTTTACAAACGGAGGAATCAAGGAGCCCCCTTCACCCCAAGACGCAATAGCGCACCTCATTTTTCCTTCGTCGGAAATACGTAACCTATACGAGGAAGCGATTGAGCCTATTTTGCCTGCATGGTGGATAACCGCTTCTGCCTCTTCGGCAATTAACAACCCCACGTCTGTCGGCGATATAGTTTTCCCCGATGACACAATCAGCTTCAAGCCCAGTTCCGACTCCAAAGTCCTTATGGCCTTCGAAACAGCCTGGGGAGTTACGAACTGCTCTTTTGCGGCACGGGAATAGCTCCCTAGATGAATCGCAGAAACAAGATACTCAAGTTGACTGATATTCATTGCCCCTCCAAAAAAGAAAGGGTCGCCAGCCGTCAATGAATGGCGACCCTCTTGCATAAGACTAACTCCGCAGAGGATCAGAAAACTCAAAGACACCTATCTGCGTTTCCCTATCTTCAGCGTAATAGCTCCCTCCAACATTTCTAACCGCCCCAGCGCCAACGCCTACGTCTTTTTCACCAGCGGCATTCCAAATCGGCTTTGTCGAATTAACCAACAACCCAGCACCATCATAAAGAGAGGCACAGGCGCCAATCTTGCCTTCGGAAATTGAACTATTCGTCTTCATATATGCCCAACCCGTAACGCAATTCTGACTTCCAGACCAGGACATAGATTCTATCCCGGCTTTATGGGCAACCGTAATTCCCCCATAGGTATAGGCTTTCTGATTGCCCCAAACTTTGCAATTTACTGCTACTCGCCCTGGACCAACTCCCATTGGTATTCAGCACCCGAATCCATCGTTGCCACAATCATCAACCCATCCATTTTAGAGGCGACTTTTTCTGCAAGTTGACGCCCCTGGGGTCCGTTGTCATTCACCAATTGGGAACAGGCAGATTCGCCCAAATCGACAAGACAACCAATTCTCAAAGAGGAAGAACCCGCATCACAACGATTGGGCATCGAACCCGACTCAAGAATTTCATCCTGATCAGCCGCGGAGAAAACACCGCATTCGCCCTCCCCCGAAACCGAAAGAGCAACAAGGGAGCCGCGAGATTCCCCAAGAATAAAAGAGACATCAAGATCGTATGAAGCAAGACAACGCCAATTTTCCTCGGCCCCGCCAAGCAGCACAGAAGGTTCACCCAAGCTAAGCAACGTTTTATGATCTTGGTCAACAAGAAAAACGTTCCGCCCCGATGGAGTATTCCCTGAAGCGTCATCCGCCGATTGGCTTGAGTTTGCACAGCCTAACAATCCGAGGGCAAACACCAACAACATGACAACATTGAGGAAACGCATAGCTACACCTCTTCTGTAAGGGAACCCCTCCTTTGCGAACTGAATTGGAGCATTTGCTCAAACTTTCGCAATTCAGCAGAATTCCCAAATCGACCGATAATGAATCAGCCTATTCAGCCAGGCCATTCAGCATTAAGGAAAAAAGGTTTAGGGCATTAACGATTAGTTGTAGATGACGACGAGCCCATAGGGACTTCCAGCCAGCAGTGCAAAATAGCGCAGGCTTCGGGGTGGCGCGAGGGTGGTCGAGGACACTCGGCGTTTCAAATTAAAATATTTAAGAAAATGAACGAAGGAACGCAGCGAACGGTAGCGGAGTGGGTGGCTCGAATACCCTCGCACCATCCCGAAGCCTGCGCCTTACCGAAAAAGGCATTCCGACTACGGCACAGGAACGTTTCCGAACAGTCCTTCAGCGAGCAATAGGCAAACGCACACGGCCCGATAATGCACTGCCGCTATCGGGCCTCTTTTTCACTGTTGGCACCCCTGCTCCCAAAGGGCTTCGTTGGAAACAGACGATCCCTAAGCGGCTATCGTCGATGCCGAGCCGATTCACCCAAGCTTATCCCCGTTACCTGAACAGACAGCCCGCCGCAACCAAGCAAACCTTAGAGCAAAGGCTTTCGTATTGTGATGTCGTTTCCCTGCAAGCGCGTTGCATCCGCTACACTTCTTACGTGCACACACTAAAAGGAGCCCCTTCCATGAACATGCCCCACTGCTCTGCGCAAAAGCAATGCGGAGCCTGCCAGTTGCTTTCCCTTCCTTACGAGAAACAGCTGGAACGCAAGCAAAACGAGATGATTGAACTCTTCGAGCCTTTCGCAGGCGAGGGCACCGTGTTCAACCCCATTGCAGGGATGGACGAACCCTATTACTACCGCAACAAGGTCACTTCGCCCTATGTTCCAGGACGGAAGACTAAAGGCGGAAAGAAGCCTCGGGGCAAGAAGGGCAATGCCGGCGCCAAGGGCACACCGCAGCACGAAATTCTTTGCGGCATGTACGCAGCTGGCACGCACCGCGTCATCAACACCGATTCCTGCCTCTTGGAAAACAAAGACGCCAAGCAGGCAGTTTTGGCTATTCGGTCGCTCATGCAGCGCTACCACATGGAGCCCTATAACGAAGATGCCAACACAGGCTTCATTCGTCACGCCGTTATACGCGTAGGGCACACCACCGGCGAATTGCTGGTCACCGTCGTTACTAACGGCAAGGAGTTTCCCGCCTCGCGCAATTTTTGCCGCGAGCTGAAAAAGCGCTGCCCCGCCATCACCACCGTGGTGCAGAACGTAAACACCCGCCATACCAACGTGATCTTGGGCGATGAAGGCGAAAAGACGCTCTATGGCCCAGGATTCATAATCGACGAGCTCTGCGGGCTCACGTTCCGTATTTCATCGCATTCGTTTTACCAGGTCAACGCCACGCAAACCGAAGTGTTGTACCGAAAGGCCATCGAGATGGCGCATTTTACCGGCACTGAAACAGCCATGGACGCCTACTGCGGAACAGGCACCATCGGCCTGGTGGCGGCAAAGGGGCTGCCTGGTGCCGAAACCGCCCACGCTGCACGCGTAATTGGTGTAGACAACGTGGCATCCGCCATTAAAGACGCGCGCGAAAACGCCCGCCATAACGGCATCGAAAATGCCGATTTCACCGCTGAAGATGCCGGGCATTTCATGGATAAGCTGGCAAAGGAAGGCGAATCGCTCGATGTTTTGCTGATGGATCCGCCACGCGCAGGATCAAATGAGCAGTTCCTTCGTTCTGCTTGCAGCTTGGCGCCGAAGCGCATCGTCTACATCTCCTGCAACCCCAACACGCAGGCACGCGACGTTGAATATCTCGTTAAGCACGGATACCAACTTACCGAGGTTCAGCCTGTCGACATGTTCCCCCACACCAACCACGTAGAGAACATCTGCGCACTTGAGCTGCAGTAATTAATCAAAGCTTTGCTTATACGCCCTGATCATTTTGGGCTGCACTTCCCGAACTCCGATCGAAAAAGGTAAGGCCGAGTTTGAGAAGTGCGCCTTATTATGATCGGACGTATTTATTTGCTGAAGAGCAGTGAGGCAGAACGCTGCATGCTGCCAGATGACGCTCATCGGAAACCGCCAGCCCGTATCCAAAACACCCCTTCAAGCTTGCCTGCGCCCAAAACCCTTCATGCCCTCCCGAGTCCAAAGCAGCACTTCGCGGTTGCTTGAATCCAAGGTTCCCCTTCACGATTACCCGCATCCAAAGCCACTCATGTCATCCCGGGTCCAAAGATCCCTCTCGTGTCCGCCCGAGTCTAAAGCACCCCTCGTGTTCGCCCAAATCTTAACCAGAATTTGAATTTCTCTAAATGATACTTGACTACTCTCATATATCACTGTAAATTGGAACTGTTCTAATTCGAGGTTTTAAGGAGGGGCATAAATGAACAAGAACGCACAGATCATTCTTGACACCATCAATGCCTCCACTGATCACCCCACGGCAGAACAGGTGTATTTACACCTCAAGGAACGGGGCACAAAGGTTTCCATGGCAACGGTGTACAACAACCTTGCCAGTCTTTATGCCAAAGGCCTCATCCGTAAAGTGGCTGTTCCCGGCTTTCCCGATCGTTACGACAACGTCACCCGGCACGACCATTTAGTGTGCCAGAATTGTGGCAGGCTCGTTGATGTCTCGCTAGAGGATTTCACTGAGTCCATCCAGCGGGATTCTGGTGCCCAGATCATTTCATATGATTTGAACGTCACCTATCTCTGCCCTGAATGTACAGAAGCACGCGTTGGCAAAGACGCCCTTCATAACTAGCAATCATCTCGCGAAAGGAGCCCAAAATGAGCGAGAACAAGTATGCAGGTACCCAGACCGAAAAAAACCTTCAGGCAGCATTTGCTGGCGAGTCCCAGGCTCGCAACAAGTACACCTACTTCGCTTCCGTAGCTAAGAAGGAAGGTATGGAGCAGATTTCCGCCCTGTTCCTGAAGACCGCCGATAATGAAAAGGAACACGCAAAATTGTGGTTCAAGGAGCTCGGCGGCATTGGTGACACCGCAGCAAACCTCGCAGCTGCAGCTGATGGCGAAAACTACGAGTGGACCGATATGTACGATGACTTCGCCAAGACCGCAGAAGAAGAGGGCTTCAAGGCTCTGGCGGCCAAGTTCCGCATGGTTGGCGAAATCGAGAAGCATCACGAAGAGCGTTATCGTGCCCTTCTGAAGAACGTCGAAACCGCTCAGGTTTTCGAGAAGAGCGAAGTTAAGGTTTGGGAATGCCGTAACTGCGGCCACATCGTTGTTGGCACCAAGGCTCCTGAAGTTTGCCCCGTATGCGCTCACCCCAAGAGCTACTTTGAGGTACACGCCGAGAACTACTAAGACGCAGCTCGCACTCGAGCTTGCCATACAGGCGTTCGAAACCTATCGCTTTAACGTAAAGAGGCCGCATATGCGGCCTCTTTTTCATTTCCCCTTCCCTGCACAACTATCCCAGCACAGCCAGAGATGACGCCGCCCGCATCCTGCACCCATGCGCCGCTGGTACCGCTCCCCAGCGTTGCGTTCCGCCGCCCGCCCGCTCCCCGGTCTCGCGCTTACCTCGACCCGGTCCGCGCACCGCCCGTCCCCAGGACGCCAGCCATGCCGCGCCCCAGCGTTGCCGTCTGCGTCCTACGCTCGCGCACAGCCGGCACCTGTTCCCCAGCCCTGCCTCGCGCCGCCCCCCACCGCGCCCACCG
>JABLTK010044155.1_pt1 | contig 34752 bp, 40 predicted proteins | sample 7160131 | NCBI WGS metagenome assembly JABLTK01 (sample SAMN14651221, study PRJNA627086) | human gut metagenome | isolation source: feces | host: Homo sapiens
TATACATTCACTTGGGATTAAAGTTGGTATTACGTTAAAGCCGGTAAATTTATTGTTTGTAAGTGCTGCACTTGTGTAATTTGAACTAACATCACGAGCTGAATCTGCATTGGCATTATTAGCATACATACCACTAACGCCTGCTGTTGCTACCATTGTGCTTCCTGATGTTTCTACTTGTTTCCAATATCCAATAAGGTTACTCCAATATGCACTACTTGAATTCATTTCTGTATACATACGATCTGCCGAACTTGCTGCAACTCCTGTATTAAATATTTTTGTCTCTTTCATCATTGATCCATCAGGCAAACCAACATTATTATTACTGTAATAACCACCTAGTTGTAGTCTGCTCTTTGCCATATCTGCAGCACTACTTGTTTTTCCTTTTATGCTTAGTTCAGCCTGCTGTCCATTTATATATATTACTACATTACTTCTATTCATATCTTTGCCATTTATTGCTTGAACCGATAAGTATGCCCAACCACTGTAAAAGCCAAGTCTTTGAAGTTCTGCCTGAGAAACATAAGATCTATATACCTTCGATGAATTGTAAAGAACTAAATTTCCATCCGAACTTATATATAATTGACTATATCTGCCTTTTCCCGTATGGAAAATGTAATAGCTTTTTCCACCATAAACAGGTAAATATATCCATGTTTCAAATGTATATGTTGATGGTACTGAAGATACCCACTGAGAATTTATACCAGCATTTGAACCATTTCTATTATATCTTCCTGCTCTTGTTACTGCATTACCTCCTGTTGTTGCTCCACTTAAATCATATTCTGTTAGTTTTAGTGGTTTCTTTGAAATGCTATCTTCTGTTTCTATGTTCCAACTTACGTTACTGTTTGAATAAACGACATTATTTTCACTCGTTCCTGTAAAGTTTGTTCCTTTAACATTTACTACTGGAGCTCCTGGTTTTGGATCTGTAGCTTCTGCATTACCTCCACCACCATCGTTTGTTGATGATGATGTTCCTTCAGAAATCTCACATACGTCACACTTTCCATCTCCATTGTTATCTACGTGTGCTCCATAACTCTTTGTAGCAGTACAAGATGATGAAACTGTACATTTTTTCCAGTGATGCGTTGCTGTTCTTGTCCATGTTGATGAATACGAATGGTCTCTACAACTTACCCATTTTGCATGATTACATCCTCTATTACATAGTGTTCTTGAAGAATTATATGGACAGTGTGCCTTGCTACAATGTCCTCCACTAGTATTATGTTTTTCCTTATAGCCACATACACATATATAGCAGTACGTTGAATCATTCAAATAATGACTGTTATAATGCATTACTGCATTTGCAAAAGTTTTTCCACAACAGCACCATATACTATGACTTGTAGAATTATGTGTATATCCTCTATTCGGACAATTTATGTGATCTCCCGCTTTACAGTTTGCACAAATACGTGCCGCATCGGTCTGATTTAATCCTCCTAATGTAATTAATATTGTTATCGTTAAAAGTAATAACATCAAAATTTTCTTTTTCATTTGTAACCTCCAAAATTAAAAGTTATATCTATACTTTTTACTCATTAGTTGTTTAGCCAATCTTTTGTCTGTTCTCTCACTTCATCTAAGTGATTTGAGAGTATCATTGTTGCTACATTTCCGCCCATCTCTATTGCACTTCCATATTGTCCTTCTAGTATTTCTCGCATTAACTCATCATCTGTTATTTTCTCAACAATTTTATTTTTATCTCTCATGAACATCTGCATTAAGCCGGTTCCATCTTGCCCCTCTCTAATTTTCACTTTCCAAACTTGTATCGGATGTTCTTTGTTATTGTCTATATATATCATTTTCTCGTTATCTTTATATGCTCCCCACTCCATTAATTTATCTGTTTCTTCTTTCGATAAACAATCTTTGGCATCTATATTAACTTTGTACTCCGTCTCTCCAGAGCCATTCACATTTGGTGTGTTTGGATTATATGTATTTTTATTTTTTTTCGCCTGATAAATTCCAAAAAGTAAAACACCAACTCCAATTATTAAAATAACTATTGCTCCTATAAGAAAGTTTTTGTTTAGTTTTTTCATAAATGTTTTTCCTCCCAAAAATTGTTTTGTTATTTGGCATAAACCTTAATAACACTTCAAATTATAGCCACTTTAAAACATCTTGTCTATACGCGTACTCGCGCATATATATAAGATAAGTAGGAAATTTTGGTGTGAATATCTATTAACAAACTTACGGAAATACAAAACATGTTTTCAACATTTTCTAACAAAATGTGCATTGTTAAATTTAAGTTAATATTTCATTACATTAATGTTACAAAATGCGTAATATTTCTGTAACATTTCTCAAACAACCTATCTCCGTAAGAATTTTGAAAAAAGTGAGAAAAAGGGACGGAGGAAATTTCTCATTTTTGAGAAAAAGGGACACTCCTATATTCTTAAAATTTTACGCAAAAAAATAGACCGTATCTTTTTTGATACAGTCTATATAAATATCTTTTCTATTCTCCCGAAATGCTACCAGCAACAATTATATCAGCTTCAACTTTTGCTGTGTTTGCACAGCTTTTCATGATTTGTGAATTAATCATTTCCATATTTTCTGGTTCTATTGATGATGTTACTGCTGAAAATTCAGCAAGTAATGTATTATTTGAATCGTACATCTTTACTACTATTGTAATATCTTTGATAACTTCTTGTGTCATATTTTCAATACTTGCTGAAACTGTAGAGAAACCATCTATTTCATCGATATTGAAATGAGATAATCTAATACCGTCTTTAACAAATTCTGCATTTCTTACTTCTTCACTTGTATTTATCTTTACTCCATTTTCTAGCTCTTCATAGTTTTGAACTAGATTATTTATTTCTCCACTATTCTTACCATGATTTTTAATAACATTATTTAAGCCATCTCTTGTTATCTTTAGTCCGATAAGGCTACCAAATAATATTACCAAAAATATTATTAACGCAATACCTATAATCCAAAATGCTTTTTTTTCTGTTCCACTAGTTGGTGTTTCTTTATTATTTTTTTCTTCCAAATTAATCTCCTCCTCTTTTGTGATTTCTATAAGTTATTATATCAATTCATATTTACGTTGTCTAGTAATTTTTTTACTAATCCGTAGGAATGTATATATACTGTGGTTTAGTTGAATCGTATGTGATGTATTTGTCATCTGTTGTTTCAAATACATCTGCTCCTTTTATTCCCCAAAGTGATTTTATATTGTTTATTTCTATATTCATAAGTCCTTCATCAAATAAATAATCTGCTGTATTTATCTCTGCTATCCAAACAAGTGCTTCTTCTTGTTTTATACTTTCTTCTTTTATAACTCTATCTTGAAGTTTTACCGTTGGTGCACCCGATAAAAGCATTGAAACCTCGATTCTTATTTCTATTTTATCCCCTCTCTTTGCAAAATATGCTTCTTCCGCTTGAGGTGTAATGTTTTTCATTGTAACACTTTTTATTTCTGGTTCTCTTTTCATATTTAATACACCATCACATTTATCGCAAATACCATAAGGCTTTTCTATATCAACGTGTTCTTCTTTATATAGTTCTCCTTTACAAGTATCACAATAAACTATGTGCTCATCTTCGTCGTACCATTTGTATTTTTTTATTTCATCATGCTCCACATCTTTTTCTTTAAAACATTTTGTACAATACTCTACATGATAAATTAAATCTTTCGTCCTTACAGCTTTTGTACATGCTTCGGTCAAATTTTCCCAACCGCAGATATCACATCTTACCACGTGTATCCACTCATCTCCAGGAACTAATGCATATTTTCTATCATGATCTTCAAAATTTCCAACAGCTTTACAAACGTCATATCTAATACATTTATTAAAGTGGCCATTGTCATTATAAGATAAGTCTGTTACATATTCATGTCCTAATGCTTTTTTATCTATGTATCCGCATCTCTTACATTTTCTATCCTCTGTACATGTTGGCTCTGGTAAATTAAAGTCGTGTCCTAATGCGTGCATCATTATCTTTCCACATTTTGTACATACCGAAGCCTCTGTACAAGACACAATTGTAAACTCATGCTCGCAGCCATTCTCATCATCACTATTTCCGTCTACAATGCTATCTACTATATCTTTTACTTCTTCATATTTTAGAAGTTCAACTTCACCTGTATAGTAATTTGATACAGCAATGTATTTTTTGTCTTCGCCTTCTGTTTTGTTTTTTAAATCTTCTACCAAATAATTTTGAGCTTCTAATATATCTAAATCTTGAGCTTTATCTGCATCTAATATGTACCAAAGTCCTGGCTCATACATTCTGTTTGGATTTTCAAAGTTTTTAGATATCTCATCGTAATCTCCAGAGCTTATATGGTAACCAATGTAATGCAAGGTAGTATCACCAATCCCCACGTATCTGTCATTTTGTCTTCTCGTCACAACATCCGATAAAACAGCAACTAATGCGGTTCTTTCTTCCTCTTTGGATTCAAATATATATCTAGTTCCAATTCTATATGCCAAACTTAAAAATATAACCATACATATTATTGTTATAACTAAGGTTATCATCGAAATACCTTTATTATCTCTCATGGTACCCACTCCTCGCATAAATATATTTAATCATATTTTACTACATTTAATATTTAGTGTCAAAGTCAATAAAATGTAATTTATATATTATAGAATTTTTTTGTGTTTCTATTTGTAATATATGCTAATTCTTCCACATTTATATTTCTTATTTCTGATATCTTTCTTAAGGTATCCCAAACGTTTTTAGGTTCGTTTCTTTTTCCGCGATTTGGCTCTGGAGTAAGATATGGACAATCTGTCTCAATTAGTAATCTATCTTCCGGAATTATTTTTGCAACCTCTATTAGTTTTTTTGCATTTTTAAAAGTAACTGTTCCTGAAAGTGATATGTATCCATCCATTTTAATTATTTCTTTTGCAACTTCTAAACTCGATGAAAAGCAATGCATTACAAAGTTTTTATTTATCTTGTTTTCTTTTAAAATTTCTAACATATCCATATCTGCATCTCTGTTATGAATTACAACTGGTAATGATAGTTCGTTTGCTAACTGTATTTGTCTTATAAAAAATTCTTTTTGAGTCTCTTTGTTTGTTTCTGGATAATGATAATCTAAACCAATTTCACCTATGGCAACGACTTTTTTATTTTTAGCATAGTCTTTTATAAAACTAATATCTGCATTTTTTGTATTACATTCATCTGGATGCATTCCTACTACTGCATATATCCAGTCGTATTTGTTTGCAAATTCTATCGCTTCCTGAGATGTTTCTTTACTGTATCCAATATTTATTACATATTCCAAATCATTTTCTATGCATCTTTTTAGCACTTCATCTATATCTTCTTTATACATCTCATCCATAAGATGTGCGTGTGAATCTATTATTTTCATATTTATTTTCCTTTTTGTAAATTTAGGTTTTTAGTTTTACCTATAAACTTTATTTTTTAGTATATTCACTATTTTTCGTGTAAAAATATCTAAGAGGGATTTTTATGTTTTTTAGTTGTATATTTATAATAATTGGTTTTTTCATGTTAATAAAAGGAGCAGATTTTTTAGTTCAAGGGGCAAGTGATGTAGCTAAAAAATTTCATGTTTCTGAGTTATTGATTGGTTTAACAATAGTTGCAATTGGTACATCTTTGCCAGAATTTTTCATTTCACTAACATCCGCAGTTAATGGTTATTCTGAATTGACTCTTGGTAATGTGATAGGTAGCAACATTTGCAACTTGTTATTAATATTAGGTGTTTCCGCAATTATAACCCCAATAGATATGAACATCAAAAGCACAGAAAACTATATAACATTCTCGCTACTATCTACAGTCTTAGTTCTGGCTTTTGGGAATTTAAATCATGTACTCACTAGAGCTTATGGTGCTTTTCTCCTTTTATTGTTTTTGGCATACTTATTATACACTATTTTAGAAAGCTTGCGTGAAAATAAAGAAAAAAATATTAGCGATTCTATAGCTTTGCAAAGCAATAAAAATATAAGTATATTATCGTGCATTGTAAAAATAATTATAGGTATTCTTTTGCTAAAATTTGGTGGAGACTTTGTAGTTGATAATGCTGTATCTCTTTCAAACTTTTTTGGTATAAGTGAAAGTATTGTTGGCCTTAGTATTGTTGCAATTGGCACAAGCCTGCCTGAACTTGCCACATGCATTATTTCTGGAATTAAAAGAAACAGTGACATTGCTGTTGGAAATATAATAGGTTCAAATATTTTAAATCTTTTACTAGTGTTAGGCTCGTCTTGTTTGATACACCCGATTACTTATGACATTTCCTTTAATAATGAGCTAATTTTACTTATCGTCTCTACTTTAATTTTTTGGGTTTATAAGGATATTGGGCAAAAAAATACAGTTACAAGATTGAAAGGCTTAACACTCTTAGGTGTTTATCTGATAAACACTTTACTATTGTTTTCCTAATGTTTCAAATAAAAAGCAAGATAAAAATTCACTGTGTAAATTTTTATCTTGCCACATTTTATACCTTTAAATAATTAATTTAATCATAAAACTATATTTTTTAATAACTATTAGTGTACGTCCGCACCTAGTTCTATTTCGTCATCCACAGTTAGTACCCTAACTATATCACCATCACCAGCTGCAAGTACCATTCCTTGTGATTCTATTCCTTTTAATTTTGCCGGTTTTAAATTAGCAACAATTACTATTTTTTTGCCAATTAATTCTTCTGGTTTGTAATATTTTTTGATTCCGGCAACTATTTGTCTTTCCTCTAAGCCCAAACTTACTTTTAATTTTAACAATTTATCTGAGCCTTCAACTTCTTCTGCTTCTAACACTTTTGCTACTTTCAAACTTATTTTATCTAAGTAGTCGATTGTTATTTCCTCTTTTGATTTTTCTTTTCTTTCTGCTTCTTTTTGCTTTTCTTTTTCTTCTCTAGCTTTTTGTTTTTCAAGTGCTAGTGCTTTTGCTTTTTGTTCTTCGATTTCTTTTATAATTTCTTTTTCATCAATCTTTGTAAATAGCACTTCAATGTTGTCTAGTTTTATTCCAGGTTTTACTTCAGTAAATTTCCAAACTGCTTTTTCTTCTCCAAATATCTTACGTATTTTTTCTGAAGATGCTGGCATAAATGGCTCCATAATGTTTGCTATATTTATGATTAATGTAGCACACGTAAACATTGTATCGTTAAATGCAGACATGTCTTCTTTAAACTCTATCCAAGGTTTTCTATCATCATAATATTTATTTGCTTCTTCTATAAGTCTTATTGCTTTTGTTGAAGCTTCTTTAAATTCAAGTTTTTCTATTGCTTCGCCAACTTCTTTATATGATGTTTCGATTAATTTCTTTATATCTTCGTCCAATTTACCATTTGGAATTTCATCTAAGCCTTTGAATTTTAAAGTTCTATTTACAAAGTTTCCATACTTGTTTGTTATTTCGTTATTATGTGTTGTTACATAGTCAAGTAAGCTAAAGTTTGTATCTTTTCTTTCTGGTCCGTTATTTATTAGGTGGAATCTTGTTGTATCTGAGTTATATTTTTCTGCCATATCTATTGCAGATATGGCATTTCCTTTACTCTTAGATGCTTTTTCGTTATTGAAGTTTAGGTATTCAGATGAAACTATCATATCTGGTACTTGTACACCTTCTCTAAGTGCCAAAATAAGTCCAGGGAAAATTATGCTATGGAAAACAATATTATCTTTTCCATGTACCATGTATATTTTATCTGCTCTCTTCCAGTAGTCTTCCCAGTTTAAGCCTCTGTCTTCACAAACTTTCATTGTTGCTGTGATGTATCCAAGCACAGCTTCTATCCATACATATAATTTTTTATCATCATAACCTTCAACTGGTACGTCGATTCCCCATTCCAAATCTCTTGTAATTGCTCTATCTCTAAGACCCTCTTTTAAATATTTGTCGGTTTCATTTTGGGCATTTGGTCTCCAATTTACTTCGTTTTTTCTAACTAATTCTTCTATTTCTGGTTGTAATTTTGATAAAGCTATATACAAGTTTTTGTTATCTCTTTGAACAACTTTAGTACCACATTCTATACAAGTGGCTCCAAGTAAATCTTTTTCTGTTGGCACATATCCACAATCACAAGAATCACATTTTGTTACTTTACCACAATTAGGACAAACTATCGAAAGTTCTCTGTCTGCCATAAACTTTCCGCATTTTTCACAATATGCTTGTGGTTCAATTTTTTCATATATATATCCATTTTCGTATATTTTTCTTATTATTTCTTTTACTTTTTCTGCATGATATGGTGTTTCTGTTTTAGTATATAAATCATAAGAAAAAGATAGTGCGTTAAATGTTTGAACAAAGTTCTCGTGATATTTTTCGCATATCTCTTCTGGAGTTGTTCCTTCTTTTTTGGCTCTTTCTGTAATTGGTGTTCCGTGACAGTCTGAGCCAGAAACGTATAACACGTCATCTCCCTTTGCTCTATGATATCTTGCTAATAAATCTCCACCTATCAAACCGGCGACATGACCTAAATGTAGCTTATAGTTTGCATAAGGCCAAGCTCCTCCTATTAAAATTCTCATATATATTTTCCTTCTTTCTTTTTATTTTTAAGTAACTATCGCAAAAGCAATAGCAAATTCGCGTTCATGCGATAAACTTACTTCTATACGTTTTGAATCTATTATTTTTTTTAGTTCGCCATGCAACACTACATATGGTCTTCCAGACTCTTCCGATAATATCTCAACTTCTGTAAATGCAGCATTGCTATTTTTCTCAGGCGAAATCGCTTTATATACCGCTTCTTTTGCTGCAAATCTAGCAGCATAGCTCTCGTACTTACACATTCGACGAGACTCACAGTAATTTATTTCTTCATCTGTGTACACTCTTTTTTTAAATGCGTCGCCAAGTTTTTCTATTGTTTCCTTAACTCTATCTACATTTACTATATCCGTTCCACAGCGCACAAAATCTCCTCCTTTTAGCCGTTTGCCTCTTGTTAAACAAGCTATATTTTAACACTTTTTGCCCTTTTTGCCAAGATGTTTTCACATTTTTAAGCTTTGGTGCATATTATTTAGTAATTGTTTAATATATATATTTCTATGGGAGGTGTTATTTTTGAATAACGATATGATGTATAAGATGTTTTTAAATACTCTTGCAAAAATGAATGATGATGAATTGCAAGTATCTCTTACAAAAGCTAAAGAGCTACTTAGTGAACATGACTATGAGAATCTTATAAAGCTCATAGAAAAAGAAAGGTTTAATAATCATAATTAATATTAACTTATAAAACGGTTTAGTATAAATGAATGTAGTAGGCTGGAGCACAACGTGTTCCATATTTTAAAAGTGAAATGAAAGGAGGAAGAATTTATGAGTGATATGCCTGATCTATCTGCACTTTTTTCTATGCTTTCAAATAGCCAAGGGGCTTCTGGGAATGCTAATACTGACTCTATGAAGGAAATCATTTCAAACCTAATGAATTCTTCTTCAAATTCAAGCTTGACTAACGACTCAAAAATCCCGAAAAACGATATGCATTTTGCAACTATTAATGCAGATTGTATGAGGCAAAACACTACCAACACGCCGTCAGCCAAACAAGAAAACTCTTCTAATCGCAATGCTTCTAATTCTGATGCAAATTCTTTTAATAATATGAATATGCCTGATATGGAAACAATGATGAAAATAATGAGTGTAATGAAAAATGCAAATAAGCCGTCTCCAAGTAGTGAACTTTTGAAATCTTTAAAACCATTTTTAAATGAAACAAGAAAAGAAAAAGTAGATCAATACATAAAGATTATCGGTGTAACTAAAGCTTTTGAAGCTTTTAACGAACTCGATAATAATAAATAATCTTAAACTATTTGAAAGAGGGTGTCTGAGATTTTTGAAATAAATAATTTTTATACGTTATTGAAAGAAAATTTTGATACCTTTTTAATTTTAGTTCTTATACTTTTTCTTGTTAAAGAAGGGGTAGAAGACATGGAAACTATTTTTTTACTTGTTTTATTGTTTTTTAGTTAGAAGCCTCCATGTCTTCTTTTATATGAATTTTGAGAATTGCAAAATTATTTAGTAAGTAGTTCTTTTTTGTCTATATAGCCATGAAATATATCGCTTTTTTTATTCATTCCTGCTGTGTTAAAAACATAGTCATGCTCATCTAGTATGTTATATAAAATGTCATTTGTGTCGTAAATTTCAAAGCAATTAATTATTGTTACTTTTCTATATATTGGTTTTAGATTATTTTCTAAATATGAATTTATTTCTTTTATAAAATCTATCGTGCCTTGTACGACTATTGTTACGGGTGTTATTTCTTCTTTTAGTTCTATAACGAAATCATCATTTAACCAAATAACATCATCTAGTCCATTTTTGTTTTCAAATTTTAAATTTAATTTTGAGACTAGCTTTTTTATACCTTTTTCTAAATTGTCCTGGGAAATAATTAGTATTTTATGATTTTTCTTCAGTTCATCTCTTACGTATGGCAATAATGCTGCAAATAGATGCCATTGACTAACGTAAAAATTACATGCTTTTATCATTTGGTTTTCTCCCATTATTTTTCCTCCTTTGTTTTGCTCTGAAATTATATTACCATATTTTTCCAGCAAGTGTCAATGATTAATTTCCATTTTTTGGTATATTTATTTTTGATATGGTTATAATCATTGATACAAAAGGTTTTTTAGGAGGTAACATGAGCAAAAAAATTGTATTTATTTTTATTTTTTGGTGGGCAATAATTTTTCCAGAATTAGCTATAAATGATTTTACGGCAGATATATTACCTAATGATTATACTAATCAAAGTGCTAATTTTCCTTGCACTTCTAATACTTCACAAATGCAAGAATCTAAAAGCAACGTTTCGTACGAGTTTTGGCTAAACAAAATCTTGTTTTCAAAACAATAATATGATATATTTTAATGTGCAAGAATGATTAATACATTAAGATTATCACTTTATTTAAGGAGGCAAATTTATGTGGCTTGTTAACTTTTTTACATCTAGTGTTGCAGGAGATATTATATTTAAACTATTTATTGCATTTTTACTTTCTATCATAATCGGTATAGAACGTGAACTTTTTCATAAACCTGCAGGTGTAAAAACACATTTGCTTATTTGCATGTCTTCAACTTTGATAATGTCTTTATCTTTATATATGTATAATCTTTATGGTGCATCTATGGATCCTGCTAGATTACCAGCACAAATAATTGCTGGTATCGGTTTCGTTGGAGCTGGTACAATTATAAGAGAAGGTTTTAATGTTAGGGGTATTACAACTGCTGCTAGCTTACTTGCTATAACTTGCATAGGACTTGCTGTTGGAGCTGGCTTTTACGAAGGTGCTATCTTCACTACCCTATTTATATTTTTAATACTTTCACTTATCGCACCTATTCAAGGCTTTTTTGGAAAAGGCAAAGGTGCAAACATTTTTACTGTAACATCTAGCCGTTCTCAAGGTGTTATTTCAGATGTTCAAAATTTATTTGAGCAAAATAATGTGACAGTATTAAATATAGAGCAACAAGTATCGACATCAAATTCAAATGATTCTATCACAAGGTTTTTAGTTAAAATTAACGATACTAAACTTAAAGAAAAATTATTAACTGATGTATGTAATTTACCAAATATAAAAGAAGTTCATATTTCTAGAGATTCACACGGTCATGATGTTGAATAATAGAAATTTTATCAATATATAAAGGAGTTTTGATATGGAGAAATTAGTAGTTACAGGTGGTACCCCTCTTAAAGGTACAGTTAAAATTAGTGGTGCGAAAAATGCTGCTGTTGCTATTCTTCCAGCCACAGTACTTGTAAATGGAAAATGTCGTATAGATAATTTACCAGACATTAGCGATATAAAACTTTGTTGTAAAATATTAGAATATTTAGGAGCAACTGTTACCTATCTTTCTCCTAATGAAGTAGAAATAGATTCTACAAATGTACATAAAACTGATGTGCCTTTTGAAATGACAAAGAAGTTTAGAGCATCTTATTATTTTATTGGTTCTCTTCTTAGCCGTTTCGGTACAGCAAATGTTGGTGCGCCTGGTGGATGTAATTTTGGTTCACGTCCTATAGACCAACATATAAAAGGTTTTGAAGCAATGGGTGCCGAAGTTAATGTTGAGGCCGGCATTATAAAAGCTCATACTAAAGAAGGCTATATGGAAGGTGCAAATGTTTATCTAGACGTGGTTAGTGTAGGTGCAACAATAAACATTATGCTTGCTGCTGTACTTGCCAAAGGTACTACAATTATTGAAAATGCTGCGAAAGAGCCTCATATAGTTGACCTTGCTAACTTCCTAAGTACAATGGGTGCTAATATAAAAGGTGCTGGTACTGATATAATTAAAATCACAGGTGTTCCGTCTTTAAATAGTGGTGCAACTTATTCAATAGTTCCAGATCAAATAGAAGCTGGTACTTTTATGATTGCAGCAGCTGCATCAAAAGGTGATATTAAAATAACAAACTGTATAACAACTCACTTATCTCCTATTTCAGCCAAGTTAGAAGAGATGGGTGTAATAGTTGAAGAATCTGATGATGGTGAAGAGCTTAGAGTTTATGCACCAAAACGCACTACTAAAGCTAATATTAAAACTCTACCTTACCCAGGTTTTCCCACTGATTTACAACCTCAATCCGCTGTTCTTTTAGCAATATCTAGTGGAACAAGCTATTTAACTGAAGGTGTGTTTGACTCTCGTTTTCAATACACGGAAGAATTAAAAAGAATGGGAGCTCATATCCGTGTTGAAGGTAAAACAGCAACTATCGAAGGTGTAGAACATCTTAATGGATGTCCTGTTTCTGCTACAGACCTACGTGCTGGTGCAGCACTTATTATTGCCGGTATCGTTGCAGATGGAGAAACAGAAATTCATTCTATCGAGCACATTGATAGAGGCTATGAAAAATTTGAAGAAAAATTCCAAATGTTAGGTGCGAAAATAAAAAGAGTAACTGTAGAAGAATAAGAGGTATACGTATGATAAAATTTTGTAATTTATATAGTGGTAGTAGCGGCAACTCTACTTACATTGAATACAATGATACAAGGATTTTAATAGATGCTGGTGTAAGTTGCCAAAAAATATGTAACGGTCTTTCAGAACTTGGGGTATCTCTAGACATGATTGATGCGATACTAATAACTCATGAACATACTGATCATACAAAAGGGCTCACTACTATTTCAAAAAAATATAACACACAAATTTATGCAACTAATAAAACGTGGTCACAAATGTCTGCTTTGAAATTGCCTGAATTTAACCATACCGCTTTTAATACAAATGAAGGTTTTAATATTGGTGAACTTAATATTGAACCTTTTTCTATACCACACGATGCAATCGATCCTTGTGCATTTTGTATATTAGCAAACGGTAAAAAGATTACTGTTGCAACTGATATAGGTCATGTAGATGATACAATATATAATAAATTAGTTGGAAGTGATATTCTACTTTTGGAATCAAATTATGAATCAAACACTTTAATGAATGGAAACTATCCTTACTTTTTAAAGAAACGTATCGCAGGAGATTTTGGACATCTTTCAAATGAATCTGCAAGCAAAACGGTTAAACGTCTATATGATGATACAGGTATATCTAATATTATTCTTGGGCATTTGAGCAAAGAAAATAATTTTCCAGAACTTGCTTATCAGACTGTTGTTAATGAATTTGGCAAGATGCCAGAAAAACTAAATTTAACTATTGCATCACGTGACACGATTGATAATGCTTTGCTTTTAGCATAAGATTTTATTGTAGATTACAGTATGCTAAAACATATATAAGCTAGATAGTAAAGTCACTAATATAAAAAATAATATTATGATACAATTAAAATATAGTTAAAATATAACATCGTAAAAAGGAAATATCATGAATATAAAAATAATTTGTTTAGGTAAATTAAAAGAAAAATATTTACAAGATGGTGTAAATGAATATCTAAAAAGAATTAGCAAATATGCAAATATAAATATTATTGAACTTCCAGACGAACCGATTCCTGAAAATCCTTCATCGAAAGAGATTGAACATATTAAAGTCTTAGAAGCAGAGAAAATTAAAAAGCATATAAAATCACAAGACTATGTAATATCTCTAGATTTAACTGGTAAGCAACTAACTTCTGAAGAATTTTCAGATAAACTTAGAGAGATTTCTGTAAAAGGTTTTGGAACTATCGATTTTATTATTGGTGGAACTGTTGGTATTCAAAAGGAAATTGTTACTAACAGCAATTTGGTTTTTTGCCTTTCTAAACTAACATTTCCACACCAACTAGTACGACTATTTCTTTCTGAGCAAATTTTTAGAGCATACAAAATAGCCAATAATGAAAAATATCATTGGTAATTTATCTTTTACATACTGAATTTCTTTCCACTTGCATATCAATTAATTTTGAACTAGCAAGTGGAATTTTTAATTCGTATTTATAAAATATCTTTAAATAAATCGGCTCTCCATAATCCACTTTGTTATTTGTATATTCTATGTTTATATTTTTCATTTTGAATCCTTGATTTTCTAGATCATCTTTTAATAGGTTTGCTTCTTTGTTTGTAAGGTATCCAAACTCTTCCATCAAATACACATACTTTATAGATGTACTTGAAAGTTTCTCATACCACAGATATGGCATTATTACTTCTACAACTAAAAGTAATAGGACTGTGACTATCATAATTCCAAAGGCTATTATTATTGGTGTTGTAAGTACAGAGCTTCCACTTTTATTACTTAGCATTTGCTTTCCCTCTTTTTAATATATATTTTTTCATTATCTTATAAAATATCTAATTATCTCATCAAGTAGCATTTACATTTAATTCATTTAAATTAACATCTTCGTGTATTTCAAAAGTAAAAATATTTTCTAAGAAACTACTCATTATTATAGGCTTTATCTTTAGTTTAATAACTGTATGTATAACTTGGTTCTCACACTTTTTATTTGTATATGTATCTTTTTCATTTTTAGAAAAAATATCATATTCCTCTACTTTCACACTACTTATTAATTTATCTTTATTTTTAAATTCTTTGTTTAAATCGTATTGTCTTTTTATTTCATCTTCAAAATATTTTTTATATACATTTTTGTTATACGAAAAATCATCTATACTAGTCCTACCTTTATTTACTGCAAATATAGCAGCTTTATTTATCGAATACATTTCTAGTTTAAAAGTATAGAGTATAGAATTAACATGATTCATAAATAAAGTAGCTATAAATAATATTATTATTACAAAAATTGCTATAATAAATACTGTAACAATTAATATATTTCCTTTTTTCATACTACTTTACGTACTCCCTAATATTTCGATTATAAACAGTATCCCATCTTTCAAAGACGTCCAAGTTGTAGCTTTTCGTGACAGTACCTCCACTATTACTTGCGCGTATTTTTATTTTATATGGAGTAGAGATTCTACTTAATAATTTTTCTTTATTTATTTCCAAACCATTTTTGTTTTCATTTCTAAGTGTATTCCAAGAATGTATTGTTTGTTTTGTATTGTATGGAATAACGTATTCTAAAACATATTTACCGTTTTTTTCATTCATACTACGCGGAAGTTTATATGATTTTTTCTGCTCTGTAAGTGAGCCGAAAATTAATTTTTCTCCTCTACTTTTTGGCTCATTATATAAAAATTTTTTAGTTAATTCATCATATGTTTGAATTCTAGAATCACCCTCTATAAAAAATAAAACATCATCAGGTGAATTTAAAATTGTTGCTTCAACTATTAATACTTGTCCAGCACATATAAAATCTGTCTCTGTTTTTTTACTAATAAATAGCTTTTGTTTTTCATCTAATCCATTAACTGATTTCCTATATAGTTTTATGCTTGAAATTTTAGGTCTTGGTACTTCACCAGAAACTCTTTTATTTATATCTTTTACTGTTATGTATGTATTTTCTCCTTGTAGATTAATAGTTAATGCTATCTCGTTTATATCTATCATTGGTGCTTCTGATTTAAATTGCGTTTCTAGAATTGCTGTATTTTTTACTATTAGTTCTAAAGTATCAATTCCTTTGTATTTGTTTTTATCTATGACTATTTTGTTGCTTTTAATAATTTCTCTTTGTTTTTCTGTACTTATCTTATCGTATGGATTATATTGAACTTCTAACTCTGAACTTAATTTTTTTATGTCCGAAACTTTAGCAAATTCACTCAGATTATTAACCTCAGCTCCAAAACTAAATGGAATTTCTAAAATGTTTGTTTCTTTATTCATAGTATAATTTAAACCATTTGGAAAATTTAGTAATGCATTAACTTCTGCATCTGCTGCCATTGGAGGTATAGAAAAAGTAGCACCCCAATATATTCCCCTGTCATCCTTTTTTAATGTAAATATACTTCCTGCTGTTTTCCATGTAGCAAAGGCTTCGAGCCTTGCTTTTGTTAATCCAATATCTTTTGCAGTTAAATTATATGTAATCCCATTTCTACTTAATTTTTGATTTAGCATGTAATTATACTGCTCTTCTGTCTGATATTTTGATGTATCATTCCATGATGCATAAGCATCATCTATAACTATATAGTTCCATTCCTCTGGCGATTTTCCACTAACATAGTCGTCTGGAAAAAGTTCGTTATTTACCACACTTCCATTTAAAGCATATCCTAAAATACGATACTCTCCCCTTTTATTTGTACTTTTGTTTATATACTTGCCATTTGGTGTATCTTTCCATCTTTGATTTTTTACAACATCTTGTGGTTTTCCATATACAATTAAATTATATATTTTATACATTTCTTCGTTTATTTCATAACCATCTGTATTCTTTTCTGGCACGTTTATTAGCTCTAACGTTTTACTAAACGATTCACTTATTTTGGCAAATGTTATATTTAGAAAAAACATTTCTATTAGTATGGTAAAAAAAAATATTTTTTTCAAATTAACTTATCATCCTTGCGTAATATATTTAGGTTTTAAAAAGGATTTACCTATAAACCTCTCTTTTATATAATATAAAAATTACATGATGGTATCTATAATAACTAATTTTCTATAGTTAGCCATTTTCCATATACATGGAAATCTTTCTTTATAATATACGAGGGAGCTGGGTGGAGCTCCCTTATATTTTTATGATGAGAGTTTTTCAAAATAAAATTCCAAACTCGTTGCATCCGTTTTGTGAAGATTTATGTTATAGTCTCCAACTTTAAATGTTTTATTAATTTTGTCTTCTGTAAATTCTTTGTTCATATATTTAGAATAATTATTTACTATGTATTCATATATCTTTGTAGCATCTTGTCCAAACTCAATTTTTAGTGCATTAAGTAATTTTTCAGATATACATTCATCTATATAATTTTTGCTTTTTAAATCAGATAGCTCATTCCAAAGTTTTGTTATTTTAATTTTCATATAACACTCGTCACTAAATGATTCTACTAATGCATCTCTTTTTAAATCGTATAATTTATCTTCATAGTAAACAAATGAGAAATATGAAAGTCCTCTGTCTATCAGATTATCGTTTTCTCCATATTCGATTAAGACTTGATTTATAGTATATTTTGATGGTACATAGTAAACTGCTGTATAGCTATTTGGAGAAACCAAACTTTCTATTATCTTAATCAACTTTTTATTTGTTATATATTTTTCATCTATCACATAATCTTTTAAGCTAGAGAATCTTCCATCATCTCTAAAAACTATTTTTCCGTTTTTTATTTCATATCTTATTCTATCAATCGCACTTTTGGCTTTAGGTTCAAATCCATAATTACTATTTTGCTCTTCAATATTATATTTAGTTTTACATATCAGTTTTCGATTAGCTTTATTTACTCTAAGTGCTATCGTTACAGCTTCTGCACGTGTAATTTCATTTTCACCTCTAAAAGTATTATTTTCGTATCCATTTATAACATTTAGTTCTGATAGTTTTAGAACGTTATTTCTATACTTACCTTTTAAGTCGTTATATTTATTTTTAGATGTTCTAACATTTTTTAAATCAATTAATTTTGAAATAATATCTACAGCTTCATATCTTCTAATCTTTTCATAATACGCATCTCCAAGATTATATTTTTCACAAATCTTTATATAGTAATCTGGCCATTTTTTAACTGCATTGACATTAATTCCTATAGTATCCGAAACAAACTTCACAAATTCTAACTTATTTACTTTAGCATTTGGCTTAAACGTTCCATCGGGGTATCCGTCTACTTTGCCATTTGCCATCATGCTCACTATGTTTTCTTTTGCCCAATGATTTTCAATATCATAAAAATTATCAGCCTTTGCAAAATTAACATTTATACTTACTAAAAATATAAACATAACACTAAATATAATTTTCTTCACAGCCATTACCTCCTAATAATTTGTCTATTCTATTTACTAAATATTCTTCTGATACACCTGAATCAATAATATCTATAGTCTTATAGTCGTTTACCATTTTCCAAACATTTTTTAAATTTTTATCATTCAGTATCATTATTGTATTTTTTAGTTTTTCTAATCCCTCTAGTTCTTGCTTGTCATCTAGAATCACATAATCATTTTTCGTCATTCTAAATTTTAAGTTTTCTTTTCGCTCTACTCCATCATAACCAATTTTCTCTAGTTTTCTTATAACTTTAGCAAACTCATTAAATTTATCTACCACAAAAATTTTCATAAGATTAATTCTCCCTTTTAGATTTAAACTTTTTCTCCAGATACATCTCCACTTTCATTAAACATTCGCTTTTCATCTTCTATATTTGGTTTTTCAGTAATTCCTGTAATATTAAAGTTTGCAATTTCTCTTATCAAATTTATCTGCTTTGCTTCCTCTTCTGTCACAGATACTAAAATGGAATCAATATTTTCTCCTTCAGACTGCTTAATTTCTATACCATCTACATTAAATACACCAAGTACTTTAACATCATTTAAAATTTTAATAACTGTATAACCATCTTCCTCGTTTCCTATAGAAAGCCTATCATTTTGCGTCAAGAAATTAGTTGCTAATTCGTTTCTTAAAGTTGCATAAACATTTATGTACGAGTTTTCTTTAATTTTATAAGACACACCGTTTTCAGCCGATTTTACTTTTATAGAAATCTTTTCTTTTCCAACCTCTACTTCATAAATAGATAGGTTTTCTTTAGTATCAAATTGTGATCTTACTGCAATTTGACCTTTCTTTATATTGTCCTTAGCATATAAATTTTCTATTTCAGAAAAATCAGTTACTATCTTTTGAGTGGCAACAACAGAAATAGGAATATTGGCTAACTTAAATTTATCTTTGCTAACCATTTCATTTTCGTATATATCTTCTGACAGAATTAAGCAAGAAATTGTTGCTTCGTAGTTTATCAATTTTTTCTGCATATATGTTGATATGCCAAAAACAATTATCGTTAATATAACTGTTATTATCAAAGTATTAATTTTAAACTTCATATAACGCCCCTATCCAGCAAATGGCTTGCTACCAACGTTTGTAAACCAATTAGATATTGTATCCATCATATCTGTAAAAAGGCTTTTCATTTGAGGATAAAATAATGTGATTACAAGTACTAATAAAATACCCGCAATTAAAATAACTTGCAAAATCTCCGAACCCCTATTTGACTTAATTAAACTTTCAATTTTCTTCATACAATATGTACTTCCTTTCTATTTAAAAATTTGATTAAAATTATTTCCAATCGATACAAAAAGTGGATAAAAAGTTATAAGTATAATATTGGTTAATGCTAGTATTACGCCAAAAGTTATGTATAAAACTTTTTCTCGTGTCTTTTCTTTTAGCTTGTCCATGTACTTATATCTTAAAACACTAGAAAGATTTTCTAATAGCTCTACAATGTTTCCTATTTTCAAATATTGCCTCATAGTATTACAAAACATATCTACTTCTAGAATATCAAACCTTTTATTTAAATCATTTATCGCATCTTCAACATTTAATTCAGAAAGCTGATAATTAGTTGCAAACATCATAATAGCTTGTCTAAAATCTTTATTTTTGCAATTTTGATATTGATATTTCAAAGACTCATTAAGTGGCACATAAGACGAAAGTTCTAATGCAATAGAGTTTGTAACATTTAATAAATCTTCGCAAATCTCGCTATCGCGTGACTTTTTGTTTATAGCAATATAAATATCAATAAGCAAATAACCTACAGCACCAAATAAAATCGCCATGAACGTTGAGCTATAGTTAATAAGCCCTGCAAGCATAAATATAGCTGCAAGTAATATTTTTAAAATATAATATGAAATTCCATTTAATTTTAGTGGGTATCCTTGTAAGAATAAATAATTTTCTTTTGTCCTTATAAAATTGAATTTTGAAAAAAGTTTTTTAAAAGAATTTTCTTTTGCTACTTCATAAATAGTGTTTCTTTTTTTGAAATTATCTACCTGTCGTTTAATAAAATAGTCATGTACACAAAAGTATGTAATTACAAAAAGCAAAACAAACAGTACAATATTATTTAACATCACTTCCACGTCCTGTTTCTTTTCTCATTTCGTGGTCATTATAACATCTCAAAATAAAAAGTCAATCTGTTTTTGGAAATTACTTGACACAATTTGACCCATGAACTGGTTTCATAATTGAAGTAAGCAAATGGAAATGATAAAACTTTTATCCGCTAAGTTTTGTCAAGGTAGTATTGCTTCGCAATCTCCACCTTGACAAAAAAACGCTACTAAAAGTATTATCATTCCCATTTGCTTACTTCAATTATGAAACTAGTAGATTTATATAAAATTCCAAATCCAGACAGCTGTGCAGACGGCGACAAAATCACAAAAAAGTGATATCCATATAATTCCTCTAGTGTTTTTGATTGCCACACAGCTTGTGTAAATAGCAATAACATACAAAGTCGTTTCACTAGAACCTAAAATAGTAGAAGCTATGTTTCCAATTAAACTATCTACACCATATGTTTCTAAAGTATCTGACAATATTCCTATACTTGCACCGCCAGAAATCGAGCTCATAATTCCAAGCGGTACTACTTCAGAGGGAATTTTTATAAGGCTTGTTATTGGCGAGATTATATTTATTAATAGGTCCATTGCACCACTTACTTTAAATAAATTAATTGCAATATATATACCAATCATTGTTGGAAAAATTCTTAATATTATTTTTAATCCATCTTTTGCGCCATCAATAAAAAGTTCATAAGCTTCTCTTTTTTGTTTCCAAGCAAATACTAAAATAATTAACATCATTAATGGAATTGATATGTAAGAAATATATTCAATAAATTTCATCTTACTCCACCCTTTTTCTTGCACTTAAATTTTACCATTATTATTCCTGCAATTACTGAAAGTACACTGGAAATTAAAATCGGCAAAACTATGTTGACAGGATTTTCTGAATTATGTGCGACTCTTAAAGCTATAATAGATGTTGGAATCAATTGAATAGAGGCTGTATTTACAACAACAAGCATAAGCATCTCATCACTTAAAGTGTCTTTATCCAAATTATCCTCTTGCAATTTTTCCATTGCACTAAGTCCAAGTGGAGTTGCGACATTTCCAAGTCCTAATATATTTGCCGTCATATTTAAAGCAATAAATCCTCTCGCTTCAGAATCCTTTTTTAACCTCGGAAAAATAATATTTAAAAGCGGACTAACGAGCTTAGACAACTTCTTGACAATCCCACATTTCTCTGCAATATTCATTAATCCCGACCAAAGACAAATCATGCCAATAATATTTATAGTATTCTCAGTAGCTGATTTAGTAGAATCAAAAATCGTCTCAACCATCTCCTGTGCAATCCCTTTATAAAGTCCAAGCAATATAGAAATACATATCATAAAAATCCAAATCTTATTCACCCAAGGCTCCTCCTTTTGATATAAGATATTCAAAACAATTAAACAATATACCACTACACCCCTCACACAAATATGTAATAATATGACATTAAATTCCATTTTTTTACTTTTTATATTGACTTTATCATACCAAAATGATAATATTTATCGTAGTTAAATAAACAAAACTTTTAGGAATGGGAGGGTATTTTTATTATGAAATCAACAGGTATTGTTAGAAAAGTAGATGAACTTGGTAGAATCGTTTTACCAATAGAATTAAGACGTACATTAAATATCGATATAAAAGATTCTATAGAAATCTATGTCGAAAATGATTCTATAGTATTAAAAAAATTTGAACCAACTTGCATCTTTTGTGGCAGTAATGAGAATTTAAAGACATTCCACGATAAAAACGTTTGTGAGAAATGCTTAAATGAAATGAAATAAAAAATGAAACAGACAACATAAAGAGATATGAGGGGGATAACTTATGAGAAAAGGAGACGGAGGAAAATTCTCACTATTTATGTTTGGATAATAAGGTCCGTCCCTTTTTCTCAAAAGTGAGAATTTTCCTCCGTCCCCTTTTCTCACTTCTTTTTTAATGTCGCATAAACCTCCGACTTGCTTATTCCCTTATCTTTTGCCACCTGCTTCATCGCCTCTTTTTCAGTCATTCCTTCATCCATATATCTTTCCATCAATTCCTCTATAGATTCAGTAATTTCAACAATTTCTGCAGGTTTGCCTTCAACCAAAACAACAAACTCGCCCTTTATATCGCCTTCATTATAATATGCAATCGCTTCATCCAAAGTAAACCTTAAGTGTTCTTCAAAAACTTTAGTTATCTCACGAGAAAGCACAACTCTTCTGTCTCCACCAAAATACTCCCTTAAATCCTTTAAAGTTCTTCTCAACTTGTGAGGTGCCTCGTAAAAAATAATAGTACGTTCCTCATTCTTTAAACTATTTAAATGAGTCTTTCTATTACCCTTGTTCATAGGTAAAAATCCTTCAAAAACAAATCTTTTCGTATCGAATCCCGAGCAAATAAGACCTTGCACAAAAGCTACTGCACCAGGAATTGGAATAACAACAATATCATTATTAATTGCCTCTCGTACCAAATCTTCTCCGGTTTCTGTACATGTTGCTTCTCTTTTAGTAATTCTTTTAGAAACAGAATGACTACAAGCACCAAATGAAACCGAACACAACAAAATTAAAATAATACTTACTAAACAACAAAAATGTTTAACTTTCTTCATTTGTATCCCCCTTACAAAATAACCGCATTTACAAAGTGCCAGTTATTAATCGTATATACAATATCTTATATTATGTTGAAAAATATGTAAATCTTTTTGTACAAAAAATAGGAACGAAATTTTTCCGTCCCTCTGGGTATTAGTTTTCAGGAGCCAAGTATCTCATAGAAACCCAGCCCAAATATTCGGCTCTCTCTGCATTACTGCAGTATGCCCAAATGCGTCCATCTGACGTCGGAACGTATTTCTCTACCTATACGACATCTCCTTTGTACAGAAGCCCACATATATCAGCTTGAATGTTACCTTCTTCTCGAATGTTCACCATGTTTCCAGTAACTTTCATGTATTTTCCCAGTTTAAATTGCTTACCACTAGAAAAATACAAATCTGCTACATTTGCATATCCATACCTATACTGCAAATCTTCTTCATCATGCAATACTTGTGCCCACACATAGTTATCGTCCGGATAAAATTCAAAAACTTCAATGTCATCTCCTTTAACGAGTGTAGCATATGCCGGTCCATCATCTGTTGCCCAAAGCCGCAATTCGGTGTCTACGTTTGCCGTCATCATTACCGCAGTTTGTACTACTTTTTCCTGTTCATAGGCTTCCGCCACCGAAACAGAAACAAAGCTGAAAACTAAAATGGTCATAAGGATTGTTGCAAGAATTTTTTTCATTGAAATAGCCCTCCCAAAAAAATATATTACTACGCCCATATTTTACCACTTTTTAAACATTACGTCAACTTGCTAGTTTTTTCTTTTATTTTTTATAAGCTTTATTCCGTCATCTATAAATTCATTTTTAGTCACCCATGCCATACCAAAATAAGTTATAACACCCAAGAGAACTGAAACAAAAATCAAAACAAATCTAGAAAAATCAAATTTCGATTTTAACAAATAAAGTACAATCGCCATTACACTAGCTGCACATATTGTTTTTAGAGTTTCTATAAATGTAGTCTTATCAACAATTTCTGGACATTTTTTATTAATTCTCCACATCATAATCACAGCTGTTAATAAAGAAGTTATAGATGCTGCAAGTGGCAAACCTATATACCCAATCATGTTAACAAATATGATACTCAAAACAATATTTAAGACAATTGCTATTCCGCTAACTATCATAGGTGTTTTTGCATCTTGCATAGCATAAAATGCTTTATTTAAAACTTCCATTATTCCGTATCCAATCATTCCTATTGCATAAAACATAAGTGCTGCAGCTGTTAAATCTGTAGAGTGTGCTGTAAACTCACCTCTCTCATATATGATTCCTATTATACTTGTACTTAAAAATCCTATACCAACCGCCATAGGAATAATGAAGAATATAGATATTTTCAAAGATTTATTTAACACTTTTACAAATTCATCTTTTTTACTATCAGCACTTAATTTTGAAAGCTCTGGGAATATTATATTTGAGAGTGTATATGAAAATACACCAGCAACAATTAAATATAAAGTATACGCGTATTCAATAGCCGAAACTGCCTCTCCACCTTCTAGTCCAGAAGCTAGTCTCAAATTTACAATATTATTAATTGGTTGTACCCAAGAACTAATTAAAATCGGCAAAGCAAGTTTAACTATCTTTTTTAAACCTTCGTCTTTAAAATCGACTTTAAAACTATATTTAAATCCTTTTTTTATCGCCGCCGGAAGTTGCACTATTATCTGTGTTCCCCATCCAATAAGCATAGCAACTGCAGCACCTTGAACTCCAAATTTATCATTAAATACAAGTAAATATAAAATAAGAATTCCGTTTGATACTACACTTATAATCGCTGGTATGTTAAATTCATCAAGCGATTGTAAAAAGCCAACAAAAACATAAGCAACAGCTGTAAAGAAAAGGACTGGAAATAATGTTCTGCTAAGTTCAACAGTAAGATTCATTGTTTCAACATCTAATTCTGGTGCAATCAACTTAACTATAGGTCCTGCAAAAATAGTTCCTAAAATTGAAAGCAACAAAGAGATTATAATTATTACATTTAAGAAATTATTTGCAAACGCAATTGCTTTTTCTTTTCCCTTCTTTTGTATATACTCATTAAAAACTGGTATAAACGTGGAAGATATTGCCGCTCCCAAAGTCAAATCTAAAAGTTGTAGTGGAATTCTGGAAGCAGTAAAAAAGGCGGTTGCCGCCGCCCCTGTACCATAGCAACTTGCAAAAACCATGTTCCTTACAAGTCCTAATATTTTCGCTAAAAACATAGCACTAAACATAAACGTAAACGTTTTAATTAAATTTTTTTTCATTACCACACCCCTAGCACCAATTTCATAATAACAACAAGTAGCACACCTGGCACTCCAAGTAATCCGATAATTCCTATAGTTATAGCATTAACAGCAAGCTTCATTCCGAGAATATTAAGCATTATAAAAAGAGCTCCACCTAATATTACATTTATTATTATCATCGACATTCTTTTAGCTGTTTTAAGCATTAAGTTTATTAAAACAAGGATGATAAAAATTGCAACTGCATATGCTGATATCGTCTCTATTCCCACTGTTAAAGCCCTCCTCTACTTCTAATCTTTAGTACATCTTCAACTTATATTCTATCACAAACATCTAACTGTGCAATATTTTTTTCTACACCTCGTATTCAAACTCCCAGTCAAATATTCTAACAATATCTCCTTCCATTATTCCCATTCTTCTAAGTTCGTTATCAATTCCCATTTTCTTAAGCATTAAATGGAAGTAACTTAAAGATTCATAATCAGAAAAATTAATTCTTCTCATAAGATTTTCTATATCTTTGCCTTCAATAACAAAAACCTTTCCATCTTTTTTAATCGTCCATCCGTCTTCTTCCTCAAGTGTATAATAGGCTGTTTTATCGATTTCTTCCAACTCTTCTTTTGGAATAGTTTTTAATATTTCTGAAATTCTTGTAAATAACTCTTTTAGTCCTTCGCCAGTTACAGCAGAAATTTTATAAATCTCATAGCCTTTTTCTTTTGCCACTTTTTCAAGTCTCTTAAAATTTTCCTCGTCTTGTAAAACATCTGCTTTATTTGCTGCAACCACTTGCAGTTTATTAGCAAGTTTTTCGCTATAACCTTTTAATTCATTATTGATAGTTTTAAAATCTTCTACAGGATCTCTGCCTTCCGTACCAGCAACATCTACTACATGAAGTAAAATTCTAGTTCTTTCTACATGACGTAAAAACTTTAATCCAAGCCCTACACCTTCACTAGCTCCCTCGATAAGTCCAGGAATATCTGCCATAACAAAACTTTCGCCATTATCTAACTTAACAACACCAAGATTTGGCTCTATAGTAGTAAAGTGATAATCTGCTATTTTAGGAGTAGCAGTAGTCATTCTAGAAAGAAGTGTAGATTTTCCTACATTCGGAAATCCTAAAAGACCAACATCCGCAATTAGCTTTAACTCAAGTATTATAGTCTTTTCTATACCCGGCTCACCAGTTTCAGCAAAATTAGGAATTTGTCTAGTAGCTGTAGCAAAATGCACATTGCCTTTACCTCCATTTCCACCTTTTAATATACACTCAACCTGTCCAACTTCAGATAAATCCGCTATAACTTTGCCAGTAGCTTCATCTTTAACAACAGTTCCTTGTGGTACTTTTATATGAAGGTCTTCACCTTTTTTACCATTACATCTATTACCGCTTCCTGGTTCACCGTCTTTGGCAATATACTTTTTCTTATATTTAAAATCTATAAGAGTATTTAAGCCCGTATCAACTTCGAAAAACACACTTCCACCTTTTCCACCGTCGCCACCGTCTGGTCCGCCATTTGCTACATATTTTTCTCTTCTAAATGTGATAGCACCATTTCCGCCCTTTCCAGAAGCAATTACAATCTTTGCATAATCTATAAACATACTTAATTTTCCTCCAAACTTTCCATAAATCCTAGTTAGTATACCATAAAAAGGCTTAAAATACAACATCATTGGTTACATAAACATTATAACCATTGATTTCGTCAACAACCTTATAACTTTCCTTCACATAATTATCGATAATTTCAGATTCTTGATAAAATAAATCCTCTCTTTTTAAAAAAATAGTATTCCTCATTTTTTTCATAGTCTCAACAAGTCTATTTTCCCCATCATAACCAAGGTTTCCTTGAAATAATAAATCAAACTTGTTGTTATCATATCTTTCAAGTGGTATCATATATATTCCCGCATCTGGAGATAGTATATAAACTTTAAAACCTAGTGCCTCTTTATCCTTAATATATTCTGCTACTTCATTAATATCTTTTATTTGCTCGTCATTTAAGCCAATATATTTATACTTTTCTATGCTATTATTCATTTCATCATAATTCCAAGTACCCATGAAAAATCCTATAAATATAAATGTATATCCCAAAAACATAAAGAAAGGAATCCATGAAGCATTATTAATCTTTACTAACTTATTTTCAAAAAACAGGTTTATATAAAAGGAAAGTAACGGAATCGCAGCCACTAACATCAATGCACAATGATATGTATTTATAATTGGAACAATTATAAATACAGTAGGAATCGTATAAAAAGTAATTACACTCATTTTTTCATACCCAGGCATACTCCTAGCTTTTTTCATAAAACATAAACATATACTAATACCTACAAATAACACAGAAATTAAAGTATAGTAATTAAAGAAACTTCCTGTTTTATTTTTGTGTCCAAATTCAAATACTGCAAATATACATTGATCTAAAAAAGACATTAGTGATTTATTTATTAAAAGCCAAGCCAAATATGGTATTGCAATCGTTAATATTCCAAGAATTTTTCTCAAAATGCTTCCTTTTATCTCACTTTTCTTTAAATAAAACGTTTTATATACATCATAAAGAAGTGAAAATATTATTGCAAGTCCGCCTATCGTTTGCTTACTTGCCGCTGAAAGACCTAGCATCACTCCTATTAAATAATCATATATTTTTTTGCTTTTCTCTTGCTTTTTTAATTCAAAAATCATGGCAATAAAAATAAACCAAATAGTCGTAATGTTATAACTATATAAAAATAAACCTAAAAATGAATAAGCTAATGTAAGAAAAATTATTAAACACCAATTTAATGTAGTAGATTTATTAATCTTTTTTAAAAGTTTGTATATTGTAACCGGAAACATAGCTCCAAGTATAGACATACAAATATAAAAAACAAACGCACTATCTCCAAAAACTCTCATAAATAATTCTGCTATTTGAAACATCAAAGGTGTTACTATCATATTTATATCTCTATATGGCATATAACCATTTACCATTTTTAAAGACATATTGTATAGCCATAAGAAATCTCCCGAAATCTCATTTTGAGATAAATATGCCGTAAAGCACATTCCCAAAAAAGCTAAAAATATTATTATACATTTGAAAATTTCACTATAATTGCATCTAATACCTTTTATCTTCATACTATTTCTCCTTAACGTGTTCAAATGATTTTTCAAGTACCTCTCTTACATGATCATCATCTAGTGAATAATAAACAATCTTCCCTTCTTTTCTAGACTTAATAAGCTTTGCAACTTTCAAAGCCTTTAATTGATGTGAAATTGCTGAACGTGTCATATTTAAAAGATACGACAAGTCCGAAACGCAAAACTCATCTAACTGTAAAGCCATAAGAAGTTGCAATCTTGTACTATCTCCCATAACTTTAAAAAAGTCCGATAAATCACTTATTTCGCCATACTCTGGCATTTTCTTTCTAGCTTTATTCACCAATTCAACATTTTGTGGCTCACAGTCACATCTATTTTCTATCATATACAAAACCTCACTATAAAAACTTAAACTTTTGCATAAATTATATCATATAAATTTCTACTAAGAAAAGGGGACGGAGGAAATTTCTCGTTTTTAAGAAAAGGGGACGGAGGAAATTTCTCGTTTTTGAGAAAAAGGGACACTCCTCCACAAATTTGAGAAAAAGGGACGGAGGAAATTTCTCATTTTTGAGAAAAAGGGACACTCCTCTCAAAAGTTAAATAGATATTATTTCATTTATTTTATATAAAAGTATTGACAGTTGAATATGTGCTCAACTATAATTGAATTAACAGTTGAATGCTTGTTCAACCATTCAAAAGGGAGGCATAGTTTATGAAAGAAGTTTTAGAGAATCCTATTTTTAAATTAATATTAAGTCTTATTCTTATGCTTGCTGGTATACTTTTGCCAATAAGTAACACTTTTAAGTTAGTTTTATATCTTTTATCTTATGTCGTTATTGGATATAAAGTAATTATAGCTGCTATTTCAAATATATTTCATGGCGAATTTTTAGATGAAAACTTTTTAATGATGATTGGTAGCTTAGGAGCTATCATTACTGGTGAATATTCAGAAGCAATAGCTGTTATGTGGCTTTATGAAGTTGGTGAAATGTTTCAAGACTATGCTACTGAAAAATCAAAAAAATCAATATCTAGTTTAATGGATTTAAAACCAGACTATGCAAACATTGTGAAAGATGGAAAACTTCAAAAAGTAAAACCAGAGGAAGTTAAAATTTCAGACGTTATAGTTGTAAAACCTGGCGAAAAAATACCTCTTGATGGAATTGTAGTTGAAGGTTCTAGCCAAATAGACACATCTTCACTAACTGGTGAATCTGCACCTATAAGTGTAAAAGAAAATTCGCCTGTACTTAGTGGTACAATAAATAAAACTAGTCCTTTGAGTATAAAAGTAACAAAAGAATTTAAAGAATCTACTGTTTCTAAGATATTAGAACTTATCGAAAACGCTAGTAGCAAAAAAACAAAATCTGAAAACTTTATAACAAAATTTGCAAAAGTTTATACTCCAGTAGTTGTTGGATTAGCTCTACTACTTGCTTTCGTTCCACCAATGTTTTTAGGGGCTGATAAACTTTTAGAATACATTTATAGAGCATGTTCTTTCTTAGTAATTTCTTGTCCTTGCGCTTTAGTAATATCTGTTCCTCTTGGATTCTTTAGTGGAATCGGCAGTGCTTCAAAACAAGGTGTACTTATAAAAGGTAGCAGCTATCTAGAAGCTCTATCAAAAGTTGATACAATATTTTTTGATAAAACAGGAACTCTTACAAAAGGAAATTTCGAAGTAACAAAACTTGTTCCTAATAATATTTCAGAGGATGAATTACTTAAAAATGCTGCTCTTTGCGAAGTTTATTCAGATCATCCAATAGCTATGTCAATTAAAAGAGCTTATGCTAAAGAGCTTGATAATTCTGGAGTTTCAGAAGTTAATGAAATCTCTGGTCGAGGTGTTTCTTGCACTGTAAACGGAAAACACATTTATGCTGGTAATGAAGAACTTATGAAAGACTTAAACATCTCGTATACAGCTGCGGACGATATTGGTACTCTCGTATATGTAGCAATCGATAATAATTTTGCTGGATATATTGTTATAGCAGACGAAATAAAAGAAAATACAAAAAATACAATTAAAAAACTAAAAAATTCTTGTAACGTATCAAAAATTTCAATGCTAACAGGCGATAACGAGAAGATCGCAAAAAGTGTTGCAACGACATTAGAAGTAGATGAATATACAGCCAAAATGTTACCTACAGATAAAGTTGAAAAGATAGAAAATGCTTTGAAAAATAAAACTCCAAATAATCTAATTGCCTTTGTTGGTGATGGAATAAATGATGCTCCTTCACTAATGCGTGCAGATATAGGTATTGCAATGGGTAAAAACGGTTTAGATGCCGCTATTGAAGCCGCAGATATCGTAATTATGGATGATGATATTTCAAAAATAATAACTGCTATCAAGATTTCTAAAAAAACAATTAGAATTGTAAAAGAAAACATCGTAATTGCTTTACTTGTAAAACTAATTGTTCTAATCCTTGGAAGCCTTGGTCTTGCTTCAATGTGGGCAGCAGTATTCGCAGATGTTGGTGTATCTGTGTTAGCTATTTTAAACTCAATGAGATGCGGAAGATTAAAATCATAAAAAGTCAAATGGGGATTGAAAACCAAAACTGTTTTCAGTCCCCAATTTCTTATTTTATTTCATCCATAGCTATTTTTAACTAAATATTACAAAAAGGTGCGACTTTTAAAATCGCACCTTTTATTTTAATATTATTCTTCGATAGGTTGAATAGAAACTTGTTTCTTATCTTTACCTTTTCTCTCGAATCTAACGATACCGTCAGCTTTGGCATAAAGTGTATCATCGCTGCCCTTTCCAACGTTTGTACCTGGATGAATTTTTGTTCCTCTTTGTCTTACTAGAATATTTCCAGCTAAAACAAATTGTCCATCAGCTCTTTTAGTACCAAGTCTCTTTGACTCACTATCACGTCCGTTTTTGGTACTACCCATACCTTTTTTATGTGCCATGTTTCTCTCCCCTTTCAGTTTGGAATTCTATTAGCATTTTCTTAAATCCTAATTAATTATTCGGCAGCTTCTGTTTCTGTTGCAGCTGCTTTCTTTGAACTAGCTCTTTGGCTAATCTTTTCAATTTTAATCTTTGTATATGGTTGTCTATGACCTTGAGTTTTTCTCTCATTTTTCTTAGCCTTGTATTTATAAACAAGAATCTTTTTAGCTTTTCCGTGTTCTAAAACTGTAGCTTCTACTTTTGCGCTTTTAACAGTTGGTGTTCCAACTTTAACTTTATCACCATCAGAAAGTAATAATACTTTGTCAAAAGTAACTTTTTCGCCTTCGTTTACGTCTAGTTTTTCAACGAAAACAACATCGCCTTCGCTAACTTTGTATTGTTTACCACATGCCTCGATTACTGCGTACATATCGAGCACCTCCTTCATATAAAACTCGCTAATCTCTTCTTTTTAGGTAGCTATGTAATAGCATTTATAACCATAATTAGGCGGATTACACGACTAACATTATAATATGGCTCCCAAGTTTTGTCAACCATTTTTTGAATTTAAATTTTATGCTTGACAAGTTGTTTTTTATGTGGTACTAATTTTGTTACAAGCTTTTTGAAAGCGATTTTTTCTTGTGGGATTCCCACAAATATTTCCAGTTTTTTAGGAGGTTTTAATGTTAATAGGTATTAAAAGTATGTCTTTGCATGGTGTAGAAGGCTATCTTGTTGATGTGCAGGTCGATGTAAGTAGTGGAATGCCTACTTGGGAAGTCGTTGGTTTACCTGATACAAGTGTCCGTGAATCAAAAGAACGTGTCCGTGCTGCCATTAAAAATTCTGGCTATTATTTAGCAAGTCGTAAGATAGTGATAAATTTAGCGCCCGCTTATACGAAAAAAGAAGGCTCATTCTTTGATTTGCCGATTGCAGTTGGAATTTTAAATGATATTGAAGTTATTAAATGCTCAAATATAGATGAATACTTATTTATCGGAGAACTATCTCTAGATGGCAAGTTAAATAAAATAAATGGAATTCTTCCTATGTGCATAGAAGCACGTAATCTTGGAATTAAAAATGTCATTATTCCTTACGAAAATCGTCTTGAGGCTGGAATTGTTGAGGAGATTAATATTATTCCAGCTAAAGATTTAGCTAGTGTTGTGAGTCATTTAAATGGCTCACAGACTATTTCAAATTTTACAACATCTAAAAATGAAATTCTTTTAAGTTCTAATAAATCAAACGTAGATTTTTCAGAAGTAAAAGGTCAAGAAAATGTTAAAAGAGCTTTAGAAATCGCAGCTGCTGGAGGTCATAATTGTTTGCTAATTGGTAGCCCTGGTTCTGGAAAAACTATGCTCTCTAGAAGATTACCAACTATCCTCCCCGACTTAACTTTTGAGGAAGCACTTGAAATAAGCAAGATTCATAGTATCGCTGGTACATTGCCTAGCGAGAATTCGCTTATAAATGTGCGACCTTTCCGTGCACCACATCACACCGTTAGCGCCACAGCACTTACCGGTGGAGGCAGAATTCCAAAACCTCGGCGAAATAAGTCTCGCCCATCATGGAGTACTTTTCTTAGATGAACTTCCAGAATTTAATCGTAGTGCTTTAGAGTCGTTGAGGACTCCTCTCGAAGATAGAATGGTAACAATTAGTAGAGCAAACTGTACCCTATCATATCCTAGTAACTTCATGCTAATTGCTAGCATGAACCCTTGTCCATGTGGATATTACGGTTCGAAAGATAAGGAATGTTCTTGTTCTGAGACTGCTATAGAAAAATATATAAATAAAATTAGTGGTCCACTTTTAGATCGTATTGATATTCATATCGAAGTACCAGAAGTGAAATACGAAAATCTAGAAAACACTTCTCCTTCTGAAAGTTCTGCCGAAATAAAAAAACGTGTAAACAATGCAAGAGAAATCCAAAGAAAACGTTATCTAAATCATAATATTTTTTCAAATTCAGAACTATCCCCAAACTTATTAGATGAATATTGTAAGCTAGACACTCAATCAAAAGAATTAATGAAAAAAGCTTTTGATAAACTAGGTCTAAGTGCCAGAGCTTACGGGAAAATTTTAAAAGTTGCTAGAACAATTGCCGATTTAGATTCTTCTGAAAACATTCAAAAAATTCACATTGCCGAAGCCATTCAATATCGTTCACTTGACAGAAAATACTGGAAATAAAAGCACAAATTGATGGTATCCTTTCTTGCCTTGCAGAAGAAAGATAAATTTTTAATATAACTAAAACACAATATTTGATTATATTCTAAAATTTAAAACTATTATTTGTTCAATTTCATTTGAATAAATAATATTACCATTTACATTATTAAGCAAATTTATAAAATGGTATGAATTTTGAAACGAAAGGAGTAAATTAACATGAGTAAACACGAAAATAAAATTAAAGGAAATTTGGGCGAAAACATTGCCTGCGAATACTTAGAAAAAGACGGATATAGAATAATAACTCGTAATTTCAATTGCTTTTACGGTGAAATAGATATCATCGCAATAAAAAATTCAGAATTGATTTTTATTGAAGTAAAAACAAGATGCCAAAATGAATATGGACAACCAATTGAAGCTATAAATTTCGAAAAACTAAAACATTTATATAATTCAGCATCTTATTTTATGCATAAACAACACCTATCAAACGTTAATGCAAGGTTTGATGCTATTGAAGTCGTAGTGTTTGGTAGTCATGATTATAAAATTAAACATACCCAAAATATAATAACCGAGAATCCAAATATGAGATAATATGAGAATTACTTATAATTCTTAATAATTAGGTACCCAAACCTAAAATTCAATACCTCATTTAATACTAACACAAATGTAAATTCTATAATTCTTACATATAAATTATATTAAATATAAAAATCAAGAAAGGAGTCGTATGACTATATAAATTATTAGATATGTCATACATACAAAAATATGAAAGATATACAATTAATTTCAAAACTTTGTAGCAAATATCCAAAAAAAGAAGACGAAATCCATGTTGAAATATGTTCTAAATGTCA
>JABLTK010101438.1_pt1 | contig 34735 bp, 37 predicted proteins | sample 7160131 | NCBI WGS metagenome assembly JABLTK01 (sample SAMN14651221, study PRJNA627086) | human gut metagenome | isolation source: feces | host: Homo sapiens
ATATTCTTTCATCTTATATTTTCTTGCAGCGTCAACCCGTCGTTTTTTTCGAGCCGCCGCGCATATCAATTTAAAAATAGAAAAATTATAAGATGAAAGTATATATAAACGGAAAATATTACGACAAGGACGATGCAAAAGTGTCGGTGTTCGACCACGGCTTTATGTACGGGGACGGCATTTTTGAAGGAATTCGCCTTTACAATAAAAACGTGTTCAAGCTCCCGAAACATATCGACAGATTGTTCCGTTCCGCGCGCGCAATTATGCTCGATATGCCTTGGAGCAAACAGGAAATTATGGACGCAGTTTGCGACGCCTGCCGCACCAACGGGCTTACCGACGGATATATCCGCCTCATCGTTTCCCGCGGAAAAGGCAAACTCGGACTTTCTCCGTTCTCCTGCTCCGATCCGCAGCTGATTATCATCGCCGACCAAATCCAGCTTTATCCCGACGAGCTTTATCAAAACGGATTGAAGGCCATTACCGTTCCGACCCGCAGAAACTCGCACGCCGCGCTTCCGCCGATGGTCAAGAGCCTCAACTATCTCAACAACATTTTGGCGAAAATCGAAGCGCAGAAACTCGGCTATCAGGAATGCCTGCTGCTGAACAACGAAGGCTATGTCGCCGAATGCAGCGGAGACAACGTTTTTATCGCCTTTGAAGGCAAGCTTATTACGCCTCCCGTAAGTTGCGGATCGCTCGGCGGCATGACGCGCCAGACGGTTGTGGAATTGGCGAAAAAATTGGGCATAGAACTTCTCGAAAAGCCGATTACACGCTTCGACGTTTGGACTGCCGACGAATGTTTCCTTACGGGAACCGCCGCAAAGCTCATTCCGCTTGTCGAACTCGACGCCCGCCCGATAGGAACGGGAAAACCCGGCGAAATGACGCAACGCCTTATCGCGGCCTTCAACGAAGTCGCGCCTGTCGAAGGCGTAAAAATCTAATTTGAATTGGCAATAAACTTTAACGGCGCGTCTTGAACGGGGGTCAACCGGTTAAGCGCGCCTTTTTTTCATATGGCAAATACAGACAACGACAAATTCGCAAAAAAACTCGCCCTCGAAACATTGGAAAATTCGTTCGGTTCCGCCCGCGTGCGCGCGGTCGCCCGCGCCGAATTTCTCAACGGCGTGGACATCGCCCACGGAGGCTTTTTGTTTACGGTCGCCGATTTCGCTTCGGCTCTCGCGGTCAATACCGACGAACGCGTTGCGGTTTCTTCGGGAGCTTCGATAAACTATCTTTCGCCCTGTCCCAAGGACGAGATTGTAATTGCAACCGCAAAGGTGTCATATTTCGATTCGCGCACGGCATTGTGCGATGTGTCGATTGAATCGGAAGCTACAAAACGGGTGTTTGCAATATTTCAGGCGCGTCTAATCTTCAAAAAACAATAAAATATGAAAAAATATTTATCGCTAATCTTGTCGATTTTTGCCGTCTGCGGAATGTCGTTTTCGCAGTCTCTTGGCGAAATCGCCTCTTTGAAATCCGTATCCACCGAATCGAAAAAAAATGTGGCGGCGGACGATAAAAAAGCGAAACTCGAAACTGTGGAATCCATAATGGAGAAGGCGAATTCGGGAAACGCCGCGGCGCAGTTGGCGATTGGTTCGTATTACGCAAGGGGAGAGCGGGGGTTTGCAAAGGACGGCGCAAAGGCCGTGGAATGGCTCGAAAAATCGGCGCGTCAAAACGAAAAGGCGGCGATGGTCTATCTCGGATACGTCTACGGCGAGGGAAAGCTCGTCAAGCGCGATATGAAAAAGGCGGTCGAATGGCGCGAAGCCGCCGCCAAAATCGGAGACGCCAACGACAAATGGTCGCTGGGCAACGCCTATCTTTACGGTTTTTTCCTGCCCAAAGACCAGCTTAAAGCCCTCTATTGGATTACCCTTTCCGCCGAGGAAGGCAACGCCGAGGCCGTGGTGAAATTGATAGAAATCTACACCAATTTAAAAAAGGAGGAGGAACTCGCCAAGTGGAACGGCAAATTTTCAAAGATGCAGCTTGAAGCCGCCGAAAAAGGAAACGATATCGCAATGCTTGCCGTGGCGGAAAAATTTATGAAGGGCGGCAAAGGGCTTCCCCGAAACAGGGTTCAAGCGATTTTCTGGTATAAAAAAGCGGCCGAGGCGGGAAATTTGGAGGCTATGGACAAAGTGGCGAAAATGTACGCAAAAGGACGCTTTCTTCCGAAAAATCCCGAAAAGGCGCAGGCGTATTTTGAAAAACTCGCAAACAAAGATTCTTCCTATTGCTTTAAAATATCCGAATTCTACGGCGACGGAAAAGACGGATTTCCCCGCGACGACATAAAGGCCGCGGAATGGTATGCGCGGGGCGCGCAGAACGGAGACGTGTCCACGCACATATTCGCCGTTTTCAAGTATTGGAAAATCAGGGATATTCCCAATGCGGTTAAATGGTGCAACAAGATTATATCCGATTCGCAAAAAAATCTTGCCGCCATAGGCTCGCAGGCGAGCGACGCGAAAAACGTTCAGGCCGACATGATAAGGCAGACCTTGAAGATTGCCAAAACGATGCTGTCGGACATTTCGAGCGGCTCTCCCGCGCCGGCAGACATAAACGCGTATTATAATTCCATTTTAAGCCAAAAATAGCGTTTTTCGCACGCTAAAAAAAACCGGCCTTTTGCGGCCGGTTTTCTTGTTTTTTCAAATCCGAAATTAAAGTTTCCAGATGTCTTCGGCGTATTCGCGGATAGTGCGGTCGGAGGAAAACTTTCCGATGCGCGCCATATTCAAAATCGCCATTTTTGCCCAGCGCGGTTTGTCCATGAACGCCTCTCCGACTTCCTTTTGCTTGTCGCAATAGGCCTGATAGTCGGCGCAAACCATAAAGTTGTCGCCCCAATCGAGAACCGATTTTCTCAGCGGCATAAAGGCGTTGGGATTGTTCGGCATAAAGTAGTCGGAAACGAGCCAGTCGAGAACGTCTTTGAGATTCTTGTTGCGGGCGTAGAATTCCCAAGGGTTGTAGCCGCTGCCTTTCAGCTGCTGGACTTGTTCGACCGTCATGCCGAAGATGAAGATGTTGTCGTCGCCGACGGACTCCTTGATTTCCACATTTGCGCCGTCGAGTGTTCCGATTGTGACCGCGCCGTTTAGGGCGAGTTTCATATTGCCCGTTCCCGACGCCTCTTTTCCGGCGGTCGAAATCTGTTCCGACAGGTCGGCGGCGGGAATTATATTCATTGCCGACGACACGCTGTAATTGGGAATGAATACGACCTTAAGCTTGTCGTTGATGCGTTTGTCGTTGTTGATTTTTTCGCCGACTTTATTGATGGCGTAGATTATGTTTTTTGCGATGTCGTACCCCGGTGCGGCTTTCGCGCCGAAGATGAACACCCGCGGGGGAATGTTCATTTCCGGATTGTGCAAAAGGGCGCGGTAGAGCGTAAGAATGTGGAGCAAATTCAGGTGCTGGCGCTTGTATTCGTGGAGACGTTTTATTTGCACGTCGAACAACGCCTCCGGATTGACTTCGATGCCGCATTTGCTTTTTATTATCTCGGCCAAGCGTTTCTTGTTGTCGAGTTTTACCTTCATAAACTTTGTTTGGAAGGCGCTATCGTCGGCATATTTTTCAAGTTCGCGCAGATAGTCGAGATTCTTGGGCCAGCATTTGTCCCCTATTTTTGTGTCGATTAGTTTGGAAAGCTCCGGATTGCACACTTTTAGCCAGCGGCGCGGCGTCACGCCGTTTGTCTTGTTGTTGAATTTGTCCGGAAATATCTCGTAGAAATCGCGCAGCACGGAGTCTTTCAAAAGCTCCGTATGGAGAGCCGCAACGCCGTTGACGCTGAAACTTCCCACAACCGCTAAATAGGCCATGCGCACCATCTTCGGGTTGCTTTCCTCTATGATGGAAAGGCATTCGCGCTTGTGCGGGTCGTTCGGGTAGAGCTTGTTTACTTCGTCCATCCAGCGCGCGTTTATTTCGTAGATGATTTGCATATGGCGCGGCAGGAGTCTTTCGATAAAGTTTATCGACCATTTTTCGAGAGCCTCCGGCAGCAGCGTGTGGTTTGTGTATGCGAAAATTTTCGAGCACATGCTCCACGATTCGTCCCACGGCAGGCCGTAAACGTCCATCAAGAGGCGCATAAGCTCGGGAATGGCGATGGCGGGGTGGGTGTCGTTAAGCTGAATGACGACCTTGTTTGTAAATTCCGACCAGTCCTTGTGTTCGGCAAGGTAGCGGCGTATGATGTCTTGAAGCGAGCAGGACACGAAGAAATATTGCTGCACAAGGCGCAGATATTTTCCGTTTTCGGTTTTGTCGTTGGGGTATAGAACTTTCGACACCGTTTCGCTCATGGCCTTTTCGTGTACGGCCTGTGTATAGCCGCCCTCGTTGAAGGCGTTGAGGTCGAATTCGTTTGAAGCCCTGGATTCCCACAGCCTGAGGAAGTTGACGGTTTCCGCGCCGTATCCCACAACGGGGATATCCCACGGAACGCCGAGTATTTCGTTGCTCGGTTTCCAGACGGGCGCCCAGTCTCCCTTGTCGTTCATGACGCCCTCGACTTTTCCGCCTATCGGAACTTTCGCCGTCCTTTGCGGGCGGACTATTTCCCACGGACAGCCGAATTTCAGCCAGTTGTCGGGCGACTCCACCTGTCTGCCATCTTCAAAAGATTGCGTAAACAGCCCGAACTCGTATCTTATGCCGTAGCCGATGGCCGGATAGTTGAGCGTTGCGAGCGAATCCTGAAAGCACGCCGCAAGTCGTCCAAGACCGCCGTTGCCCAAGCCCATATCGACTTCTTCGGCGATTACGTCGTCGGCGTTTACGCCCAGTTCGGCGAGCGCCTTTTTGGTCGGTTCGAGCAGATGTGTGTTGACAAGCACGTCTTCGGTCAGGCGGCCGACGAGATATTCCAGTGAGAAATAATAGACTCTGCGGGCGTCCTTTTCGTATTGGCGTTCCATGGTCTTGATGAAACGGTCCATAATATGGTCTCTGACGGAAAGGGCTGTCGCCACCCACCAGTCGCGGTTGGTTGCGGTTTTTCTGTCGCGTGCGAGCGATGTCTCGAGGTGCCAAAGAATGGCCTGTTTCATGCCTTCCGCATTTTCGCTAACGTAAAAAGGGCAGGAATTTGCGTCTGAAAAAATTTTTTCTTCAGTTTTAATCTTAAACGGAGTTTTTTCTTTACTCATTTTAGTGCCTTTTATCTATTTAAAATAACCCGTGCAACTATATTGCGGCGGCAAGCCATTACAAGCATATTTAGCGCGGCCGTAAAACCGCAATATTCGGCGCGATATTGTATTAATTATCGGAGTAAGTTGTAATATTAAACAAAAGCGGATTAATTTCTACTTGTTTTTTTTTCTCATATAGTCAAACTAACCCGAAATAAATTTGCTCCCATCGTTCAATGGATAGGACTACGGTTTCCGGTACCGTCAATCAGGGTTCGACTCCCTGTGGGAGTGTTTTTCGCCCAAAAAACGCGCCATTGTCGGCTTGGGGATTTTCGTCGCTCTTAATGCCCCCAATGCGCATTTTCAATGTTTGTTCGCGGAAAAATAATCGCATAATAAAGTTTTTTGCCGTTTTTTTGCATATATGGCTTGATGAAAAAATCCTCCGTTGCTATGCTGGGCGGGACTCAGTATTTATCATGGCAGACATAAAAAAAGCACTAACAGAGGAAATACGCAGGCTTGCGAAAAAGGAAATCAAGGCGGCGGTCGAACCGCTCGCCGCCAAAATAGCCGAATTGAAAAAGCTCGTATCGGCGCAGGCGAAGGAAATAAAAGCGTCAAAATCGCCGATGCGGAAATCCGCGGAAGCCTCCAAAGCGGCAGCGGCGAAAGCCGATAGGGAAGTAAGGCTCAACGCCGCGGGCATAAAGCGCGTCCGCTCGAAACTCGGGGTTTCGCAGGCCGTCTTTGCCAAACTTGTGGGGGTAAACGCATTGTCCGTCAGCCATTGGGAGTTGGGGAAAAGCGAACCTCGAAAAGAGTTTAAATCGCGCATCGCCGCGTTGCGGAATGTGGGCAAACGCAATCTTGCAAAGCGTTTGGCCGATGCGGGAAAAAGCTGAAACACTGGCAAAAAGGATTCCATGTTTTAAAATGAAAGTCAGGGTGAAGTTTGAGAAAATTTTGGAGGAGCGCGGGGATTCCGTAGCCTTTCTTATTTTCGGGCGCAAAGTCGTTTTAAACAAGGCGGACTTTAAGCGGGGCAAAAAAAATACAATAATATTGGAACGGAACATTGCGGGGGCGTTCTCGTTGCGCTGGAAACTTCTTTTCCATTTTCCGCCCGTTATAAAGCCGAAATACAATCAGGTTTGCATAGATGAACTTAGATGCTGACCAGCGGCGCGCCGTAAAAAAACTTTCGCGCCTGCGGGCATGCGCGCTTTTTATGAAGATGGGGACGGGCAAAACGAAGGTCGCCTGCGACCTTATCCGCCTAAAACTCGATTGCATTCAAATTGTGATATGGATTGCGCCCGCCTCGCTGATAAATTCGGAAAAATACCTTGCGGAAATCCGCAAATGGAGCGGCGACTTTTTCCGAAAAATCAAGTTTTACACCGTAGAGGGCATATCGAAAAGCGACGTGAAATATTTGGATATGCGGCAGACCGCCGAAACGCACAAAAATTTTTGCGTTGTGGACGAAAGCATTTTTATAAAAAACGTCCGCGCGCTTCGCACCCGCAGGCTGCTTTTGGACTACAATTTGTTCGATTTCCGCATAATATTGAACGGCACGCCCGTCACCAAGAGCCTGCTGGACTTGTATTCGCAAATAACATTTCTGTCGCCGAACATCTTGAAGATGACCGAACGCCAGTTCGCGAATAATTTTCTGATTTATTTTTTCGACGGAATCGACGCCTATCCGTGGCGCAGATGGTCGAAGCCCGCCAATACCGAAGCGCTTGTCGAAATCATACGGCCTTATATCTTTGAATCTAATTTCAATACGGGCTGTTCCCTGCGCGTCTATAATCGCGAATTTCAGCTCGACGGCGAGGAGCGGCGAAAATATTCCGAATTTAAAAACGCGTATCTTGCAGGCAAGTATTATATCAGCTTTTTCGCCGTTGCACACAAATTCCAAAGGGCGTATTCGATGCTCAGCGGCGGCAAGTTTTGCGCGACTCTGTCGATAGTGGACAAGATACTCGAACGCGGGGAAAAAATCGTAATATTCGCAAAATACGTTTCGGAGGCGGTGCTGCTCCACCGCGCTTTGGGAGGCCTTCTCTATATGGGAAACTATAAGGACGATCTCCGCAGGTTTGAATACGAAGAAGATGTGCTGATTTGCACCTACGGGGTCGGAAGCGTGGGTTTAAACTTGCAATGTGCAAATAATTTAATCTATTATTCGCAAACATTCGACTATAAAGAAAAGGAACAGGCTAAGTATCGCGTATATCGAACGGGACAGTCGAAATCCGTAAACATATACGATTTATGGGTGGACACGGGGCTCGAGGACATCATCAGGTACAGTCTGTCTCGAAAACGCGCATTGCTTAACAATGTGGAAAGGATAATAAGCGCGGAGAAAGCGAGGCGTCTTTGAAGAAATACCTGAAAAAAAACGTTTACAAGGCGGCGAAGGAGCGGATTGAATTCATATTCGCAAACTTCGAGAAAATCTACATATCGTTTTCCGGAGGCAAGGACAGCTCCGTTTTGCTCAACCTTGCCCTCGATTTTATGCGCTCGCATGGGATAAGAAAAAAAATAGGCGTTCTCTTTATAGACTTGGAGGGGCAATACAATATCACGATAGACTATATCCGCAGTATGCTCTCGGAAAATGCGGAGCTGATAGACCCCTATTGGGTATGCCTTCCGCTTAATTTGAGAAATGCCGTTAGCGTATTTCAACCATTTTGGACGTGCTGGGATTTGCAAAACCGCGACAAATGGATTCGCGAGTATCCCGACTTCCCCAATCTTATTACGGAGTCGAACAACCCTTTCCCGTTTTTCAGGGCCGGAATGGAGTTCGAGGAGTTTGTTCCCGAATTCGGCAGATGGTATGCAAAGGGAAAAAAGACGGCCTGCCTTATCGGAATACGTTCCGACGAAAGCCTCAACCGTTATAGGACAATAAGAAATTTTGCCAAAGAAACTATTAACGGCAAAAATTGGACGACAAAAATATCAAAAAACCTCTACAACGCCTATCCCATATACGATTGGACTGTTCGGGACGATTGGGTCGCAAACGGAAAACTCGGCTGGAAGTACAACCGCCTCTACGATTTGTTCTATAAAGCGGGCGTTCCCCTTGCGTCGCAGCGCATCTGCCAGCCGTACGGCGACGACCAAAGAAGGGGGCTTAATCTATACCGCGTAATAGAGCCCGAGACCTGGGCGAAAGTCGTCAACCGCGTAAGCGGCGCGAACTTCGGCAACATATATTGCGGCAACAGAATTTTAGGCTATCGAAACGTTAAGCTGCCGAAGGGGCATACATGGAAAAGCTATTGCAAAATGCTTCTCGCAACCCTGCCGAAGGAAATGTCCGACCATTACAAGGGCAAGTTTAGGCGGTTTATGCTTTGGTGGTTCAGAAAAGGGTCGCCCGTAGACGGAGAGAGCGTAAAAGAACTTCCGCCCGAAGCGGTTTTGACGGGGCGCAAGTCGCCGTATCTCGAGGATATCGTGCGCTATAAGAAAATACCCGACTGTCTCGACAACGGATTTGAACAGAAAAAGCTCGCGCCAAGTTGGCGCAGAATGTGCGTTTGTATTTTAAAGAATGACCACTTGTGTACGGGTTTGAGTTTCTCGCAAACAAAAAACCAGCGGGAAAGAATGCGCGTGCTCATCGAGAAATACAGAAATTTATGAAGAAAGAAATAAAGTCAAACAGTCCCGTATATAATGTTATAGCCGTTCCCGTCGAAAAAATTCAGGCTAATTCGTACAATCCCAACAAAGTCGCGCCGCCTGAAATGAAGCTGCTCTACGATTCGATTAAAGAGGACGGCTATACGCAGCCCATTGTGTGCTATTATCTCAAAGACGAAGACAGGTACGAGATCGTCGACGGCTTCCACCGTTACCGGATTATCAAAGACCGCCGCGACATTTTCGAGCGCGAGAACGGGCGTCTGCCGGTCGTGGTGATAGACCGTCCTATCGGCGACAGAATAGCATCGACAATCAGGCACAATAGGGCGCGCGGAACGCACGATGTCGATTTGATGAGCAATATCGTAGCCGAACTCACCGAAATGGGGAAGTCCAACGCATGGATGTCGAAGCATCTCGGAATGAACGCCGACGAGATTTTGCGTCTAAAACAAATAACCGGACTTGCCGCGCTCTTTAAAGACGGCGAATTTTCGCAATCTTGGGAATAAGTGCGATTTTTTTTGCATTTTTGCGGAATAAATTCTAAATCTTGCTCTACTAAGAAAAAAGAGTCGTGCGTATTCTTGAAAACTTAAAATAACACAGGCAACAAATGAAAAAATACATACTGCAACTTTTAGCGGCGGCAATGATTGCAAACTTTTCGTTGGCGAACGAAAAAAAATCGGGGCTCGACACGGTATCGGCAAAATATGGCAACACGGTATCTGGCAATCAGGTAAAGAAAACAAGCAAGTTTGTCTTCATACAAGGAAACGGTTCCGAGGGCGGACTTCTTTGCGCGGGACACTCGTTGACAAAACATGCGCCGCTTCCGTCTATTTGGTGGAATCACGACTGGGGCATGGCCGCATCCGCCGAAGACAAAGATTATGTGCACCAGCTTTGGGCAAAGATGAAAAAGGAATACGGCGATATGCCGCTTTGCATAGTCAAGGCGGGCTATTTTGAACGCAACTTCGACAAGGCCGACGAAATTATTCCGATGTACAAGCCGGCAAGGGATTTTAAGGCCAAGTATATCGTAATCTCGTTTGTCGACAATGTTTCGAACAAGATGGCAGCCGAGCACGACTTTATTAAGGAATACGAAAAATTCATCAATTATTTGAATCCGGACGGCAAGGCGAAAGTTATAATTACAACCGGCTGGTATCCTTTGAAATCCCTGAACAACGACCTCAAGGAATTTGCAAAACGCAAAGGCATCAAGATTGTCGATTTGGCGCCCATTTTCAACGACGAAAGCAACAGGGCAATCGGTCTTTGGAAACACAAAGGCGTGGCAAGCCACCCCGGCGACAAGGGCATGGCGGAGTTGGCAAACGCGTATTTCAGGGCGTTAAAAGATTTAAAATAATGCAATATGGAAAAATATATTAAAACGTTACTGTTTTCGCTGTATGCGGCGATATCTGCGTCTGCGTCATCATACGATGTTGCCGCTATCATATGGCCGGCATATCATCCTGAGCCGCGTTGGCAAGAGCTTGGCATATTCAACCACGGTGTCGGCGAGTGGCAAAATGTTTACGAGGCCGTGCCAAAATTCAAAGGCCACGACCAGCCAAGCCGCTTTGGGGCTACGAAAACGAGGCCGATCCCATTGCCGTTGCTCGTAAAATAGACGCCGCTCTTGTCGCGGACGTCAACGTGTTTGTCTACGATTGGTATTGGCATCAAAGCCGTCCGTTCCTTGAAGGCGCGCTCAACGAAGGCTTTTTAAAAGCGCCGAATAACGAACGCATGAAGTTCTTTTTGATGTGGGCAAACCACGACGTAAACAATGTCTGGAACAATAAAATATCGGGTTCGGAAAATTACAGGACATTGTGGAACGCCGATGTGTCGTACGACGAATTCACAAAGGTTCTCGTTCCGCGTTTTATAAATTATTTTAAAAAGCCCAATTATTATAAGGTAGGCAATAAACCTCTTTTCGCGCTATATTTGCCGAAGGTTTTTGTGAGGGGAATGGGGTCTCCCGAAACCTCCAAAAAAGCGATAGAATATTTTAGGGCGGAGGCCAAAAAAGCCGGCTTTGACGACATCTACCTTATTTTCCGATATAGGGAAGGGCTAAACAAGGTGCCGATTGCGGGCAAAGAAAAGGCTACGATTTCGGAAATTATGTCGTATTATACCGCGCAAGGCGCGTTTAATTATAATATGCTGTATAAAAAGCACGACTACGACGAATGGACGGACTTAGTGATAAAGGAAAACGACAAGATAAAAGAGGAGGTTGGCGTTTATTTTCCGACTGTGTCTACGGGTTGGGATAATAACCCGCGTTTTCCCGCATGTCAATTTACGGAAATCGTTAAGGGAAAAAATCCGCTGTCGTACGAAAAGCATTTGCGCGCGACAAAGAAATGGTTGGATAGGAACATACCGGAGGGATTGCCGAAGCTGGTTTTTATAAATGCCTGGAACGAGTGGACCGAGGGGGAATTTCTCGAGCCCGACGCGACGTACGGATACGGGTTTCTCAATGCGACCGCCCGCGTATTCGGCGGTAGCGGACAAGCCAAAGAATAGCTCAACGAACATAAAACAAAAAACGCACTTCACTAAAAGAAGCGCGTTTTTTATTTTTCGGCGGATAGAAATAATGTGGGTTTATTATAAATATATGAGAATATTATTTTGTTAATTAATTATTTATAAGCGATTTTACTAACTCTATCAATTTGTTTAGTTTTTCGGAGTTTTTTAGTTCCACCAAATAATCTCCATTACCATGATGTCCGACTTTAGAAATATCCCTAGTTATTCCGTATGGATCTTTTAATTTTCCTTTAGCGGCATTTAGAAATACCTTTAAAGAGTTTCCGATAGGCTCAATATCTATGACATTAGAACCATTTAATATAAATGCCGTATATAATTTTGTTATCTTGATTTCAAAATTAGCTATGTCCTGTAAAGCATCTTTCAATTCAAAATAAAGTTCTTTGATATGTTCTTTTGATTTTGAAATTAAATCAGTTTCCGTGTATGTCTTTACTTGTGTTTGAACCGATTTTGACTTTGAATATTTAGATGAAATCGAAGCGATTTGAGCAGTGCCTGTCGATATACCAACTCTATTTAAAGAAATAATATTGCTTTTGTATTTCTTTACTTCCCACAAGAATATAGGCAAATCTTTAAAGCTTACAGATTCTTTCTGCATAGCGGTAAATTCTGGAGATATAAAATATACTTTAGATTCATTCCAATTAATATCACTTACAGCAAAGTTAGTTTTAAATTTATTGTTATATGCCAGTACAAAGTCTGCGCTTTTATTTAACATAGCAGAAAGATATGCATAGCCTTGGTCTATAACGCTAAAGCTCTTGCCTCGTTTATATTCTATTATTACAAAGGCTTTTGATTGGGTATCATAAGCAAGCGTATCAATACGCATTTCTTTGTGTTGACCCGAGAAAGAAAATTCAGTCTTAACAAATTGAAAACCGCTAAATAAGGTTTTAATATTTGATTCTACAAGTTTTTGAAGATCTTTTTCTAATTTAAAATTTTCCTCATAAATTGGACTAAGTTTTTTTAATTTTGCTGAAAACAGTTTCATAATTTTGCCTTACTATCTATTTAAAATCATATCTTCTATTTTTTGTTTTAAAAAAATAGAAACATAACTGAGGATTAATATTTTAGATATTATTGGTTGTTTGTAAAGATTTAAGCTTGAATTAAGCCAAGTTATTCCATCCATCAGGATAACTTATTATATCTTGAGATATCTGCATAATAGGAAAATAAGGCTACGTAATTATACACAATAGAAATGCTATTGGCATTAGAATTATAAAATATATTGATATGGTCGTATATATATATGAGTAAATCGCGCGAAGCATATGCAGTAAAACAAAAAACGCACTTCTTAGAAAGAAATACGTTTAAATTTTTTCAGTGGTTGAACGGACGAAACGCAAACTCATACGTTTCAAAAAAAAAGAGTCGCACTTCTAAAAAAAGAAATGCGACCCTTTCAGTGGCTGAGCGGTAGAAACGCTCTTACGAACTTTCTCAGTTAAAGTAGGAATTTATACCAATAAAAATTTCACGGTTTTATTTAGGTATCTCCCAATTATAACGTGTAACGTTGTCGGTTGCATCGGTCTCGGAAATTTTACGGCTGTTCGCATTGAGTAATGTGTATCATAAATATAAAAAACACTTGACAAATTGAAATAATAAAACTTATTCTTAAAACAGAACAAACAGAAAGGTTGTATGAAAAACAGATTCTTGATGTTGATGTTGTCGACGATGTTCGTTTTTTGTTCATTAACCGCATGGGCGGATGAAGACCCTTGCAATCCAACTCCACCCGAACCGCCGGATCCCGATCCTGGCGAATGTATGTCGATAGAGCTTGGAGAATAATGAACAATTTAAAACAGAAACGCCATCTGTTGCCTCTATGTAGAGGCGTGGTGGCGTTTTTTGTTTTGTGTTTAAGCGCTTCATTTTTGTCGGCGCAGGTATCGCATTCTTTCGGCCAAATTCCAGTGGGTAATTCCGACACAAACGGGTTCGTTCGAGTTGATAAAGTCTTTTGCGATATTGCGCTTGGGAATGGACGTAGCGCGGAGCTATTTTTTAAGCTTTCGTCCGATCCTCGCCAAGAACCCAAATATCTTGGCGCATACTGGACAATTCCGTTTTTCGATTCAAATGTTGTGAAGTTGTCCGCCAATAGGTACCGTTGGATTGCTCCCAACCTTAGACCTTACACTTTTAATAAGGCACAAAAGGCGGAAAGGGGGTATAAGGAAACGTATATTTTAAATACAACAGGTAAATTAAAGCTGAACATAGCCAAAGACGACTCTATTTGCATAGAAAATGTAGATGACTCGAAAAATAGATATTTATTGAAGAACGGAAGGCTTGTTTCGTTTTGCGAAGGTAAATATGCCGATACATTTAGAATATCATACGGAAACGCCAATCGTCCTCATATAGTCTATAATGTTGGCAAAAATTCAACGGAAATGGAATTCATTTATAACAAAGATGGATTTTTAACCAAGATAGTTTTCCCGAACGATAAGAAAGCTTTGTTTATAACATACAGTGAATGCAATACTCTTGCCGAAGATGGGATAACGAAGCAAGGGAAGTTGTTAAAATCGATATCTTCAATTACGTTTGCGGACGGCAAGAAAGAAGAATATAGGTACTCAGCCGAATCGAACAAAAAGGATAGAAATATTCTTACAAAGAATGGGCAAGTTTTTGCAAATGTTTCAATCAATAAATTTGAACAAAGAATCGGTGAAGACAACAATGGATTTATTGAATGGGATGCGGGGACGGGAATAATCGTTTCAGATAGCGGCGGAGAATATGCGGTAAGAAATCCAATATTCGACAAATACAGTTCAGAATACGGAGACGACTATTTTGTTACGAGCCGAAAACGCGAAATCAAAACGAAGGAATCTCGAATCTCATACAAGAAACCCGAAAATAAGTATGCAGAGATTTGGGATTACAGCTTGAGAACGGCGGTAAAAATAGAGCAAAATCCGCATACTGGCGAGCAAACGCGAACTTCATACATCGGCACCCCAGGCAATGCATCGATGAAGGTTAGAAAAATTGAAAAAATGCTACCCGGAGAATCGGAATGGAAGTTGTTCTTAGCAAAAGCGTATGATGATAAAGGCAATATAATTAGAGAAATTGATGATGCGAGAAACATAAAAGAATGGGTTTACGATGGAAATAAGATCGTTTCTATTAAAAAAAATGGGACAGAGTTATATTGCATGAAATATTTAGGCGATGGAACAAAGTACGAAGAAGAAATAATTGAAGGCGGTAAAATTAAAATATATACTAAAGGCGAAGCAAAATATACGATTGAGAGCCCTTTTTATGGTGATGCAACTAAATTCACTCTATGGTATGGTAATATAATAAAATCAACTAAAGTAATTTTCAAGAAATAAATTAATATAAACGATAGAAGGTCATTATGAAAGAAAAACTCGTGCTAATTGCGGTAATGTTAATATATGGATTAACTTCCTATGGCGAAGGTTATCCATTTTATGCGAATGAAATACGATGGATTGCTCCCGCGCCGCAAGTTGTGGCGTTGGCGGGGCAATATGGATATACTTCTTTCCCTTGGGGATGTTTTGGGGCTGAACCTTCAACGTCTGGAATAAGATATGAATATACAAAAAAGGAAAAAGACGGTGAATGTATTGAAGTCGCAAAAATAAAAACCTTAAAATTTCGGTATGTAGAAAGATTCTTGGTTTGGAGTTACTGGGGTAATTTTGATCAAAAAGTTGGTGATTATGAAAAAATAACTTGCACGACTTGTAGAAGTAGGTGGAACAATATAAATGGTTCAGGTAAGCGTGGAGACGATTATATAATATGGCATGAAAATAGACATAAAAGCGCTTATATTGCTTGGAATGCGAATAATTCTGATGGAAAGGGAGTTTCTGCAAGTTTGAAGCAACTAGAGGGAGAGGGAACAACTGAGGTTAAGGCAGTTAATGATCTTGAGGCTAAAATTGAAAAAAATATAACAGAATCGATCAGCAAAGATTATAGAACCAAAGTTAATGATGCCGTTCACGCATCTATTGGTGCTACCTTTCCGGTAAACAAAAATGGCCATGAACATGGATACGAATAAATACTTCTATAAAATATTTATAATATTATTTTGTCTTGTTGCATGCAACATCTCATATCCATCAGCTTCTGACGAGATAAGTAAAGAAATAAATAGAGTTCAGAAAAATGCATTTGAGCTTATTGTAGACAAAAATAATTCTAAGAAACCGATAACGCTCCGTTTTTTATCTGATAAAGCAGAGATATGTAAGCTGAATTTAGAATTCTTTTCGCAGATAAAGTTTTATATAACCGAATTAGTTGATGGAAAAGAGGAACATATATTTGCTTGTAATTCTTTCTCAAATAAGGCGGTTCAACCAACTTCTAAACTTGAGAGCATAGCAGTATCGAAAGATACTTTCTTATATAATCAAAAATTCACAGTACAGTTTTTGAGTTTTTTAAAAGATGTAATCATTGATAATGATTTAAAGTTTGAGAAAATAAAGGAGTTTAAAGTAGTGGTTGGATTAAGAAATATATTTATGGATGATTCCCTGCCACCTGGAGAAGTCTTTACGGTATACTATGAAACAATTTTAGATAAAAAGACGATTATGTTTTTCTTTAATATTATAAATAATAAATAGATGATAATATGAACTTTTATTTGGTTCTAGGGTTAGTTCTCTTATTTAGTTCAAATTCTGTTCTCGCGGAATTAAAATTCGATAAAAACACTTGACAAGTGGAAATAATAACACTTATTCTCAAAACAGAACAAACAGAAAGGTTGTATGAAAAACAGATTCTTGATGTTGATGTTGTCGGCGATGTTCGTTTTTTTGTTCATTAACCGCATGGGCGGATGAAGACCCTTGCAATCCAACTCCTCCCGAACCTCCGGATCCCGATCCTGGCGAATGTATGTCGATAGAGCTAGGAGAATAATGAACCATACAAAACAGAAACGCCATCTGTTGCCTCTATGTAGAGGCGTGGTGGCGTTTTTTGTTTTGTGTTTTAGCGCTTCATTTTTGTCGGCGCAGGTATCGCATTCTTTCAGTCAAATTCCAGTGGGTAATTCGGACACGAACGGATTTGTTCGGGTTGATAAAGTCTTTTGCGGTATTGAACTCGGGAATGGACATAACGCAAAACTATTTTTTAAGTTTTCTTCCGATCCTCGCCAAGAACCCAAATATCTTGGCGCATACTGGACAATTCCATTTTTCGATTCAAATGTTGTGAAGTTGTCCGCCAATAGGTGCCGTTGGATTGCTCCCAACCTTAGACCTTACACTTTTAACAAGGCACAAAAGACGGAAAAGGGGTATAAGGAAACGTATATTTTAAACACTACAGGTAAATTAAAGCTGAACATAGCCAAAGACAACTCTATTTGTATAGAAAATTTAGATGACACAAAAAATAGATATTTATTAAAGAACGGACGGCTTGTTTCGTTTTGTGAAGGTAAAGATGCCGATACATTTAGAATATCCTACGAAAACGGCAATCGTCCTCGTATGGTCTATAATGTCGGCAAGAATTTAACGGAAATAGAATTTGCTTATAATAAAGAGGGATTTTTAACCAAGATAGTTTTTCCGAACGATAAGAGAGCTTTGTTTATAACATACAGTGAATGCGATATTCTTGCCGAAGACGGCATAACGAATCAAAGGAAGTTGTTAAAATCGATATCTTCAATTACGTTTGCTGACGGCAAGAAAGAAGAATATAGGTACTCAGCCGAAGCGAAAAAGAAGAATAGAAATATCCTTACAAAGAAAGAAGAAGGGGAAATGTCGGCAAATGTCCCAATCAATAAATTTGAACAAAAAATCGGGGAAGATAACAAGGGGTTTATTGAATGGGACGCAACGACGGGGATAATCGTTTCAGATAGCGGCGGCGAATATGCAGTAAGAAATCCAATCTTTGATAAATACAGTTCTGAATATACTGATGGGGTATTTGTTGCAGACCGAAAACGCGAAATGAAAACGAAAGAATCGCGGATTTCATACAAGAAGCCCGAAAACAAATATGCCGAGGTTTGGGATTACAGCTTGAGAACGGCTGTAAAAATAGAGCAAAATCCGCATACTGGCGAGCAAACGCGAACTTCATACATCGGCACCCCAGGCAATGCATCGATGAAAGTTAGAAAGATTGAAAAAATGCTACCCGGAGAATCGGAATGGAAGTTGTTCTTAGCAAAAGCGTATGATGATAAAGGCAATATAATTAGAGAAATCGACGGTCAAGGAAGTCTGAAAGAGTTTACTAGATATGGGGATAGTAACAATGGTTCATATACTGAATTTATCAATGGTATAAAATTAAAATCTGAAACATATAAAGATGGAAAAAAAATTTACGAATTAAGGCAAGTCGGGAATGATGTTTATGAAGCCTTTTTATCAAAGGATTCTAAAAAAACAACAATTAAAAAAAATGGAGAAGAAATAAATGAATATAAAATGTAGAAAATGTATTATGCACACATTGCTGTTTTATGCGCTAATTATGATACCGTTGATATCGCGTTCATACACTCATGGAGGTTACATTCCAGTTTCTTGCGTAAAAGGTAATGGAACTTTCGTGGGATTATGTACATCATACCAAGCACATATGAGAAATGATGAAATTCCGGGCACTTCAAATACTACCACCGACGGAATCGTTGATGATAGTTCTTGTAAAAGCGGGAAAAGAGGATATTATACAATGACTTGTAAGACCAGAATTTGGGCTTTACAAAGATATGCTTATTCTTTAAGCGATAAAGATACAAATTGCAAATGTACATTATCCGGTTGGTATGAATGTTTTGAACCATATGGGGACACTGGGCTAGAGGTAGATTATGAGTATAAATTTTCAAAATGTATTTAATTAAAAAAGGATGATGATGAAAACATTCAATAATTCACTATTGATAATTTTGCTAAATCTATTTGTTTTGAATATAACTTGCGCTCAAAATATAAGTGTAGCCGAGGGGATTGGCATACCGGGAAGCACTCCGTTAACAAAACTTGTATTTAATACTCTTGAAAAAAATAATGTCATTTTATCAAAGACGACTTTCATAAAAAAAAGTCTAAATGAAAACTTTGAAATGACGATGCTTGTATGGCCAAAAGAGGATACGATCGAAATAATTATTAAAAAAAGTGAAGTTGGTAAAATTCACTATATTTATTCATACCAATTCGGGCTCTTAATTTCAGGCGAAAAACTACCGTTTAAGTCAGGTGTAGATGAAAAAAAGTTTACTCGTTTGGTAACAAATCAAAAAATAACCTATCCAGAGATTCTGTTAAGTTTTTTAGGCGGACAATTGATATCCAAAGATTCAATTCCGGAAATGCTTTTTCACCTTCCTCAAAACATTTACGGACTTCTTATAAATGACGTTTCAAAAAAGGATATTTCAATTCCATCAACATTCTCAACAATAGATAAAGGAATATTTTTTGAGAAAATTAAGGATATAATGTTATTTGTTTGCGATGGTTCAATTCAAGGGAAAGAAAAAGAATTCGATCTGGGTATCGGGAATTTGACAGTAAAGACGGATAAAACTTTAATCGAACAATTCGACTTTAAAAGCGGAAATTATAGTCTGTCCGTAAATACTAATTTTGTTAAAAACAAAGGTTCTAAAGACTATATCGAACCAACTTACGTTGAAGAATACGATATAGATGCCCATATAGGGGAAGATCCTATTTTTGGATTTATAATTAAGAAAGATATGAATGTAGTTGTGATGGATATAAACTCTCGTTGGAGCAAATACTTATATTCAGGCAATAAAAATATACCGAATTCTAATATGCAAGTTAAGGCCTTAAATAATAAACCTATAAATAATTATACATCTTTTGAAATTGAAAACTTATTAAAAGAAAATGATTCTGTTTTGGTAGAATTTGCAGAGAATAACAAAGCTGTATTATTCAAAAAGATTGATTTAAGAGATAGAATGCTGATTGATAGAGCAAGTAGGTTTTTGAAAAGTGAAAGTTTCTGGGAGAAGAGTATATATGAAAATTAAATCCATACTTTGCGCATTTATTTATAGTTTTAGTTCCCTGATATATTCACAGAAAGTATGTTGTTTAAGGAATATTTATCGATTGATGTGCTTCAACTGTTGGTGAAATATGAAATAGCTTTAGGTGTCTTTGATAAAACAGAAATATTAAGAGCATCTAAAATCGACGAAAATGGTACAATCAACCATTTTACATTTTGTTTCAGAGATTTACATAATAAATTATGGATAGCAGATATATCTTTAGGTGAAATGTTATTGAATTTTCAAATAAATATATGTCCTTTCTTTCATGGGATGGCAATGCATTAATAATAGAAAAATAGTCTAACCTAAATTCAAATAAATATGAGATACTGCTATATTACATTTCTTTCTATATTTTTACTTCATAACACTCTATTTTCTCAGATAGAGTTTATGAATCCGCGTATAGAAGATGAAATCGCGTTTGGTGTTAATTCTTATGCGTTTTCATTCGATTTTAAGAATATTGGGAATTGTAATATTCAAATTACTAAAGTAGCTACCACATGTAGCTGTACTATTTCCAAGCTAGCCAAAAAAAATTACGAACCTAACGAATGTGGTAAAATATATGGTGTGTTAAATTTGAATGATAAAGTTGGAATGCAGCCCCAAGAAATCGTTGTTCATACAAATAATACTTCTCAACCTCATTTGAAATTAAGTTTAGAGATTAAAATTCTCTCTCCCGTGGAAATCAAGCCACGTTTGGTGTATTGGGAAAAAGATGCTAAACTTAATGAAAAAGTTATAGCCATTACAATAAACGACTCTAGATGGAAGATAGAATCTGTAACTTGTGATAACGCGAAGTTCGTATTAAAAAATCGTGAAGACGATACAAATAAAAGTAAGCATTCTATAGTAATTACGCCTATTTCAACAAAGAAAACTATGCGCGATGTGATTAAAATGGAATTAAAAAACGACAAAGGCGCTTCTAAAATCTTCGCAGTTCACGCATTGGTAAAATGAAAATAAACATAAAAATTCTCATATTCTTATTCTTTGTATATTGTATGCAAAGCTCTATTTCTTATGCGAAAAATTTGTTTAATTTTTCAAACATATCGTTGCACGGAAATGAAACTGCCGTTCTTGTGCTTGCGCCCGGAATGAATACGGACGGGGCGTTTTTCTTGAAAGAGTCGTCGTGGATGGATTTTGCGAAGCGGAATAATCTTGGGGTGATTGCTCTTAATTATTCGTCATCGGCGGAGGATTTATTGGAGAATCGCAAAGGTTATTTTTATCCCGACCAAGGTTCGGGGCAGGCGTTGCTTGACGAAATCAAACGCGTTTATGGAAAGGATTTGCCGATTATTCTTTATGGATTTTCTGGCGGCGCACAATTCGTCAGCCGATTTGTTGATTGGTGCCCGGACAGAATTATCGCATGGTGTGCATATTCGGCGCAATTTTGGGATTATCCGAAAAGCGGGAGCAAAGTTACCAAAGCTCGCGGAATAGTCGCCTGCGGCGACCAAGACGGGCTTCGCTGGCAGCCATCGTTCGGTTTTTATTATCATGGGCGCAAGAACAAGCGTCCGTGGATATGGGTAAACATTTCAAATACTGGGCACAATCGCAGTGCGAAATTTGAAAAGTTTGTCCGCCAATTTTTCGACGAGGAGCTTGCGATCTGGCGCGGCGACAAAAAGCCCACCGAAGACGTGTATTCTGACATTTCAAATTCAGACAACGAACTTCTGCTACTTTCCGAACAGCCCGAACTTCAATGTCCGTTTAGAACAAAGGAATTGCTCGAATCGTGGAAGAAAATCCAAGCTCCGTAATGCGGTTAAGAATTTTCATTTTGTCTTTATTTATTCTACCGCTTGCAACGTTTGCGCAGGTCGGGAAATCTCCGAATTTTCTTTCCGAAAAAGACCGCACTTTTGTAATTATCCAGCGCACCGACGCCAAGACGCAGGCGGCGAAAGCGGATTGGAAAAAACGTACAAAACCGGAAGAAATTGTTTTTGTCTTGCGAATGCCGCCATCGTGGACGAAAGAAAAAGACGCGGCCGCGCGGGACTCCAAGACACCATGCGTTCGCGGATTGTTGGCAATCTGCACATGGGATAAAGATACGGAAAAACTCAAAAGAATAGTATCTTCCGACGAAAGTTCCTTTAAGCACCTGCTTCGCTTTGCCGACGAAAACAACCTTGCCGTCATTACATGGCAGAATTTCGGCGGATATTTGATTTCTACAAGTTCGGACGAAATGACCGAGAAACAATCGAAAGACTACGATTTTATGTTTAACGACAGACTTTCAGAGTGGGAAAACGGATACCGCCGAGTATTGCACAAATTCACGCTTCCGAAAAATTCCGCCATGATATACGGATTCAGCGGTGGCGGACAAATTGCCCATAGAATCGCGCTTCGCAAACCGCAATATTTTTCTGGAATACATATCCACGTAAATTCAAGTTATGACACCCCTACGCCAAACGCAAAAAATATCATTTGGCTCGTGACGACCGGAGAACTCGAATACGGCTATCCTGCCGCAACAAGGTTTTATCAAAAAATGATTGACCTCGGCTATGCTGTAATTTTCAAAGCAGGCGAAAATCTCGGGCATGCCACAAACGCGCAAATAAACAATCTTTCGCTCGAATTTTTCAAATATATGATAAACTTTGTACCAGATCCAAGCAATCCCGACTGGAAGACGCCGCCTGTGGACAAGTTCTATCTTTTGCGACACCCGATCTATGTCGGCGACTATTTAAACCAAGTAGCATACCCGACTGAGAAGGCAATAGGTAAAGTTGCCGACAGAAAATATATGGTAACTTTACCCACAAAACCGATTGCCCAAGCGTGGGGAACAATAATCGAAAAATGACGACTTTTATGGCGCAAGTGGGAGCCGAACGGCTCGACTGGTTCGGTTTCGGTATCGGAAGCGCGAATAGAACAGCCGCGTTCATCGCCTGCGCAATTGTCGCAAGTTGGGCTTTTGCGGCGATATTCAAAAAAAACGGATTTTGGATTTCAATAATATTATCATTGGTCTTATTTTACTTTCTTGCGCAAACGCAGTCTCGCGGAGCGTTTGTTGCGCTTATTGTTTCGATGGCGATATTTTTTGCCTTTGCCAAAATCGAATATAACAGACTTAGAGTATTTGCATTGTTTGCGGCGGCAGGCGTTCTGGGATTCATATATTTTAATTCGCTCCTTGCAACTCGAATGGAAAATATGGCGACATTGCAAAGCTCCTCCGCGAATTGCCGTGCCGACATATATTTGTCGGGAATGAAAATGCTTGCCGACGCGCCAAGCGGGGTTGTCGTAGAAAAGTCTCCCGCCGAAATCTATATGCGATGGTATCAAAATCCCGACGACGGAGAAAGTTATATTTCGATGATAAATTCGCACTTGGAATTTATGTGCGCCCACGGATTTCTGCTACGTTTTGCCTACATTGCATTTTGGACTTTCGTACTTGCGGTTGCGTTCCCGCTTAATCGAAATGCGTTGAACACGGCAATTTTTGCGACATGGATTTGCTTCGGATTGTGCGCGGCATTCAGCAATATCATGAACTACTGGGTTCTTTGGATTATCCCGACAACAATGCTTGCGCTTGCCGTTGTTTGCAACCGTAGAAGGTTCGTGTCATACAAGTTTTATTCCGCAATTTTGCTCACGGCGGTAATTGCGATTGCATTTATTTACGCCGTATCATATGTATTGCCTCGCGACTGCAAGTTGCAATTTAAGCCGAACGGAGACGTACTATGCGGAGATTTCGGCTCTCCAAAATATCTGCTTTTTTCGCCTGCCGAAAAAACGGTGGGAACGAGATTCGGAGGCGAACTTGTTGCCTTCTGCAAAGAGAACAATGTATGCGTAATGGTTTCAAACAATGTTCCGCCAAACGAATTTGATTGCGCCATAATTTGCAATATTGAAAACGCTTCTGAGTTATCCGCAATTAAGGCAAAAAATAAAATACTACTAAATTCTCAATTTAATGAAGATTTTGAAAAGTCAAAATCGGAAGAAACCACCATTTTTCTCGGAGGATTTGCCGATTGGAAAAACCGTAAAGCATGGAGACTCGCGTCGAATGAAAATCCTCGTTTGAAAGTTGTCGTACTTGACGGAGTGGCTGATTACGTTCCTAATTGGACAAAGTTTTTCAAAGATGAAAATCGTTAAAAACATTTGCATAATTTTCTTTGCTTCGTGTGTGTTTGCGGCGGCAAATTTTGCGATAAATCCTCATAGACCCGATTTGTCGCTTAAGCCCGATGAAATTACGCTTTCGCAAAAAGAGAGGCTTCCGGAAAATTTGATTATTGTCGATGCGCGCAATGAAAGAGATTTTGCAAAAGGCCACATAAGAGGGGCCGTCAATCTTGCTGAGGATAAGTTTGATTCTCAGCTTGGAGATTTTCTCGATGTTTGGACTCCCGAATCGACGATTCTTGTTTATTGCAACGTCGGTCAATGCAATTCGAGCAGGGCGATCGCTGACAGGCTGAAAAACGAATGCCAGATAAAGAACATATTTGTATTGAAGGACGATTGGAGAAAATGGGAAAAGTAAAGCACATCTCGTTTCTATTGGCGCGCATTCTATTGGCGGGAGTCTTCATCTATGCGTCGATTCATAAAATTGTCTACCCCGACGAATTTTACGTTGTAATTATGAATTATCAGATTTTGCCGCAATATGGCGCGTATGCACTTGCGTATTTGCTGCCAATGCTTGAAATGTTAGCGGGGCTTGCATTATTAAGTAAAAAATTTCTTTACCCATCTCTTTTGATGATTTCTGGAATGCTTCTGATTTTTATTGTGGCGATTGTCTCCGCATGGTTGCGTGGGCTTGATATATCCTGCGGTTGCTTTGGAGATGGGAATTCTGGAGAATATTTTGAAGTAATAGTGCGCGACATATTTCTACTTTTATTGTGTATGATTATATTCTTGTTAAATCCGCGCAGAAAATTAGACTGAATAAAAATATGAAAAAGAATAAGCCGATAATAATTGCCATATTGATTCCGCTGATTTCAGTAATGATTGCCGGTTCGTTTGTATATATGAGCAAATCGAAAAAATCCGCCGAAAACGACTCCAATGCGTTGCCTTTTGAACGATATATGGAGGCTCCTAAATCTTTTGCCGGAAATTGCTATGAAATTTCCGCATCGGTTGACAGTCAATTGGCCTATGTCGACAATAAAGGGCGCATTATTTTGTTAAAAATTTTTGCCGGAAAATCGTTGCCGATTTTCGTTCCGGTTGCGATAACTGGATTCAATCCGAATGTAGGACAGCGTTATACGTTCCAAACAAAAATCGATCAGGACGGAAAACTCGTAATGACTGATTTTAGAAAGCAATAAAATGAAAAAAATCCCTTTTTACATACTGTTTTTAGGAATCGGTATATGCCATTCGCAGGAAAAGCTTCCGACGGCAACGCCAGACAATCGGGTTGCGCCAACCACGGCTTCCGCTCCTGCGCCGGTTGCATCGGAAGCTCCCAAAATACAACCGCAACCGCAGCAAACGTCGCAGTCTCCCTCCGGAATCATGCCGCTTAATTTGGGAGGTATAAGCCAATCCGATAACAATGCTCTGATTTCAATTCTAAATAACCAGAACAATCTTGTAGATTTGTCTGGCAAAAAAATCGACGACGCGCAGCAGAAACTTGTTCGCGCCCGCTTTGAAAAATATCTAAATTCGCCGCCCGCAACTTCTAGCGAAGACTTATCGTATAACCAGCTCTTGGTGGACATCAGCCAGCGTCTTGCGGGAAAAGGCGGCGGAAGCGATTCCGAACGCACACTCGACGCTTGGCGTTTATTGTTCAAGGCGGAAGACTATCCGATGGACGACCAACTCTGCCGCACAATAGCGGACAAGGTTGTGAATTTCTGGCAGACGACGCGCAAAATCGAGAAATTGGCCGTCCAAAACGAGGCTTTAGAAAAGGACAGAGCTAGAAAAGAATCGGGAATGCGTACTGTAGCTAGTATGGACAGACAGGAATTTATCCAAATGATGCGCGGCAAAGACGCTACACCTCCGCCAACGCGCGATTACGAGCTCGACCCGATAAAAAAACGCTTACAGGAAACCGAAGCAAAACTTCAGGAAAATAAGTCATACGAAGCGACTTCCCGTGTAAACCAAAAATTGGATTTTCAAAGTTTGATTGTTCAATTCTTTATTCAGCGCAGATATTACCATGCAATGATTGCCAACGATTTTTATCGTTATCTGTTTGCCGCCGAAGACGGAAAAATCGAAGGTATAGATTCTTTGAAGGGACAAGTATTCGGCGGCGTCGATATAAAGCTTACTACATCTACAATCGACGCACTCTGCAAGGAGGCTATTAACGATACAGAAAAAGCAGTAAAAGCGGCGGAATATCTCATATCGAGAGGCGAAATTCATTCGGCTACGCAACGTATGTTGGAAGCTTTCTTCATCGGCGAAAACCTTGCTCCCGTAAAAACGTTTCCGATGGATTCCAAGCGAGAAATTATGCGCTATCTGCGCGATACAGACAAACTCGTCAACGCTGTAAAAGTAAAACATGTAGAGCGCGCCGAGGAAGTTTTAAAGGAAATTCAGAGCTATACAAAGGACTTTGATTCGGGGCAAATTGAGGCGTTCATTCAAACTTCAAGACAACTTAGCGACTTGGCGTTGCAGAAGGCGCTTGTCGCGGCGCAAACTCGCAATCAGCCTGCGGTGGAAACGGCATTGCAGGAGGCTGTTCAGTTCTGGCCGACCAATCCGAAAATTCAGGAATTTTTGAAAACGATGATAGGGAAGGTCGATTTGAAAGATGTTGCAACAACCGATTTCGACAGATTATTTTCGCAAAAGGATTTTCGCGGAATCTTCAACGACCGATTCCGCTTCGCGGCGGCGCTCGCAATGGATAATTCGCGCAACAAAGAGTTTCTGGAAATAATGAAGCGCATGGAAGTGATTGAAACGTCAATAGGGCAGGCAAAGGAACTTGCGCGCCTAAAAAACAACTTTGCCGCATGGGAAGTAGTTGAGAAAGTTTACCGCCAATTTCCGGAAGATGCCGAACTAAACCGCATACGCGCCGACCTTACAATAAAGGCATCGTCGTTTGCGGCGGCAATATCAAAGGCCGAAGAAGCCGCCGCCAATGGCGATAACTGGGTAGCGCTTCTTGCTTATCTAAAGGCAAAAGATATCTACCCAATGTCGAGCTTTGCCAACGACGAAATCTCAAAACTATCTAACAAAATATTGGAGAAGTAAAAATATATGTGAAGCGCATATAGGTCAACAAATGTGTTATCTATGTCTTAAATCTTCCAATAATTTATCGATTCTGGAATCCGGTATGATAGTGTTTTGCTCTTCTATTAACCATTTATATGCTAATGCATTGTAATCTTTTATGCCGTGGTTTTTTTCTAGAAAAAGTGAAAATTCTGCATAACGTAAAACGTGATATTTTTTTCTTGTATCTAACTTGTAACATTTTTGCAACATTTCCATAGCTTTTCTCATTTGTTCGATAGATACTTCTGTTGTTGATTGCTTATTCGCTTCGAATAAAATTACAGCTTGTGAATTTCTTATACTTTGATTTCTAGGTGCAAGCCTTAATGCTTTTTCGATGTAAGCAAATGCTTCTGTTGTGTTTCCTAATTTTAGAGAGCACAACGCCTTTTGTTGCAGGATATGTGCGCTACGATCAAAACTTCTCGCTTCTAATATGTCGTAAATTTCGATTGCTTCACTTCGGAATATTTTAAAGAAGAAATTTGCGTCAAAAGCTCTTCTTTGAAACTGATCTAAATTAGGAAAGTTTATTGGAGAGATTTCAAAAAGTTTCTTAATGGAAATTCCATAATCATGTGCGAAATCTTTCTTAAGAATAGAATTCGACAAATGCAAGAACGTGCGAGAACGAAGAGAAAAATATGATTGGTCGCTTTGTTTTAAGAAGTTGGGAATTATATCTACTAAGTAACTTTTCGCAACATTAATTAAATCAATGTATTTATTTGTTCCAAAATATAAACATAAAATATCTGTAGATAAAATCGAATAGTTGTATTCAAGATAAGTTGAAATTGCAAGTAGCCGAAAAAGTCTGATGTCTTTAGCTTTAATATTGTAATAAAAAGATGACAATTTTGTTTCAGTCAGCGAGTCTTTTATGTTTTCTGTGTTAAATTCAAGAAAAGAAGTAAGGGATTTTTTGTAAACATCATTATCGGAGCTTTTTCCGACTAGGTTTTTTCTTAAATGCCTGGGGATTGAACTTCTTATTTGATTCTTCTCGGAGTCAGATATTTCTGGAATTTTCATAACTTTAAAGCATGTTGCTCTATATTTTATTATCTCGTAAAGATAATCATCAGACGTTCCAACTATTTGTAGCGAATGGCAAGTCGATAAGATTGTAATTGCATCTATATCGTTCATCATATTATCTATAAAGATAATGCTAGGCTTATTCCCTATCCTTCTTAAAAATAATTTAGCAACTTCGGCGTTAATTGTATTAAAGAAGTATTTAATTCTTTTTCCGTAGTCTTTACTTGCTAGAATCATTAGTAACGTAGTTTTCCCAGAAAAAGTACTCCCGAGAAGTACGAGATTATGTATTTCGCCTCCTTTTAAAATATCATTGTAGATTTTTGTTATGAAATCGCGCTCAAAAGCATCTTTGTTTAATACGGAATACCAATTTGTTATGCCTTTTTGATAGAAATCTTCGATCGGAACAACTTCTTTTATATCCGCTAATTTAGGAACGATAGCGCCCTTAAATTCTGTTGGAATATTTATCCTATTGGGTTGATTCTGAAGCTTTTCGAAGTTTGCTCCTATCCAATCTAAAAAAGAACCTATATCGCCGTTGATGGTCTTGTATCTCATTCTGCGATAATAAGTTTCTTTTGCTGTATCGTTTGTGAGGATCCAAATATCTTCGGGGGATTTATGCTCTTTTACAATGCTAATTATCATTTCCACATCAGAATCATTCATTCCGTAACCTAGGAATAAGATTGGATAGTTCGACATGAAACTAGTTGCTGCAGAAAAAGGAAGTGTGTTATTTCGACTTGCATTTACTATGTCAGATTTGCTAAAAATTAGTTTTCTGTCGGATCTTACAGAGCCATGTAATGGAATATATGGAATTTCGTCATCGTTAAAATTTCTTCCATAACGTGTTAAGTCATTTATATACTGTTCTGATTTCTCAAAGATTTTATAAAAAAGATCATCTATGTTTGTTGTAATAATAGATTTTATATTAATATTCAACAAATTTAGATATTTATTGTCGAATTCGGTAACTGCCATTCTTTCGCGCAGGAACGATTGATATTCTTCAGGTGATTCATTATCTAGAATTTCCGATACTTCCGAAAGGTTTTCGAACATGTTTATCGTTGGAAATTTACTTTTTATTTCTTTTAAAAGGTCGGCCCCCGTTGGGAGCCGTACTTTATTGTGTTTAGCTAAAGTTGAAAATCCTGCACCCGCAAAAATATTTATACCATTATTTAATATATTTCTTAATATATATTCGTTCTCAATTTCCATACGCATTAACACTGTTTTTTATTGGTTATTTTTATAGATAATATATTGTAACTTTCTTGCAATAATATTTTTCTGTCATTTACAACAAAATGACAAACGTTAAAGTGATTCTCCGCCAAACTTAATTTTCTCGAAATATTTGATAAATTTAGCATAAAAAACTTTCGAATCGTATCGTCTGTTAGTCCATCAATAACTGACTTTAAAATCGATAATTCTGCTAGTACTTTTTTTGTGTACCACAACGTACTATTTCGTATTTCCGGAATTTTGGCATTATCTACTTTTCGGGATTTTTCCAAAATTTTTTTAAGATTTTTTCTTATTATGACTGGATCAATATATTCAGTTTTTACTTCTGAAATCAATCTTGCAAGCGGGTTGGCGTCGGCGCCATATGCGCGTTTGTTTGCTAAGATCGATTCCAATAATACGGTTCCGGATCCGCAAAATGGATCTAAAACGACATCACCGTCTTTCAGAAAATAAGAATTATTAATAAAAAAATATGGAATATGTGTTATTAGTTTTGCTGGATATGGGTGGATCGAATGTGTATACCTATCAACATGAGAAAAGTTCTTTACAATGGAACGGAAATTGACAGAAATGCGAGTACCTTTAGCTTTATATCTTTCAACAAGAGCTTCCGTCTCATCTCTGAAATCCGGTACATTTATATGTTTTCTCTCCATGTGATAATAGTTTTATTTAATTGCATATGTCTAATTTGACTTTTTCTAGAATATTTCTTTCATAATAATTGAAATGAGTGCACTACTTTTATAGTCAATTCGCATAATGAATTGTTTTTTTATAATGTTGAAATATTGGAATTTTGCAAGAAGTAATTTTGAGTTGCTGGTTATTCTTGTTGTATAAGGCGTAAATATTTGCTGCTCGCGTAATATTCTAGATTTATTTCTTAAGAAGGTATATTTTGTCAATGATGTTGGCTTTTGGCTCTTTCGTCCTCTGCTATTCCTTCTTTATCAAAGCAATATTAAATTGAAATATTTTCTGGCGACGGGATCAGTCCTTTCCCTTCGATTCATCGTACCATTCCGGTCAAATACACAAGATTAATTGGGTGTGTCGCTGGAGTTTGTTATGGTTTAATATTTCGTTTTATCTTGCTCTTTGAATGTGGTTAATTACGCTTAACTGCGTAAAAAATTGAAAAATGGCTATAAATAACGACAAAACGCAAAAATGGAAAAACGACGTCATTCAATCCGTGGATTTCTATAATGACTGGTTTCTAAATTTTGCACCGCAGGCCTATCGAAACGCCCGTCATGCTGCGATCGATAAGGTCGATTCAACACTTATATCTACCGACAATCTTTCCAATATAACGATCGAAACATTAAAAGCGCAACCGGAGTCTCTTGGCATTCTAAGAATGGCAACAATGCCGCCGCTTGCGAGGGATAGATTGATTGGTTTGTCTGGAGTTTCTCCGAATCTGGTGAAAAAAATGGAGGAAGGAGTGTTGCCATGTAAGGTTAAAGGAAATGTTTTGGACGCCGATCTGGGGAAAATTGTCGCAATGTTAAAGAGGCTTCTTGACGTTGATATTTTCGATTGGCTTGCGAATAACGAAATGCCTGATGAGATTAGGCGCAGAAGAGCCGCTTCTATTGTTGCGGACAGGGTTTGCGGAGCGGTTGCCGACCCGATAATACGGAATGAGCAGGAAAAACGCCAACTTGCTACGATTTCCGAGTATTTGACCGGAATCGGATACACATATATTCAGGCAAAAGATGTGGACGGTTTTGAGAATATTCCGGCGGGATGTTTTTCGTATCATTTCAATGTACCTGTAAACATTGTCGCCAATAAAACGGTGAATATTCCCGTAGATGTTGCGATAATGCGTAAAAACGCACAAAGAGGCGACTTCCCTATATTACTTGAATGTAAATCGGCAGGAGATTTTACCAATACAAATAAACGGAGAAAAGAAGAGGCGGTAAAGATTGCCCAACTTCGCAATACATACGGAGATGGTATCGAATTTATACTGTTTCTATGCGGTTACTTCGACAGCGGGTATTTAGGATACGAAGCTGCTGAAGGCATAGATTGGATTTGGGAACACCGCATTGACGATTTCTCAATATTGGGAGTTTAGCGGAATGGATATTGAAATTCGGAGAGAAGAGCTCCAGAAAAGATTGGACTCAAAAAAAACGCAGGACGAACGCAATAAATTGGGACAGTTTTCAACGCCATATCGTCTTGCCTCCGAAATAATGGATTATGCAAAGACGCTTGTTTCTCAGAAGAATATTTCATTTCTCGAACCCTCAATAGGAACCGGCGTATTCTATTCGGCATTCTTGGATAAGTTCGGCGAAAAAAATAATCGTGCTTTGGGGTTTGAAATTGATCCACATTATTATATTCCGACAAAAGAATTGTGGTCGGACTCTAATTTGGAATTAAAGCTTGCCGATTTTCTTGAATCGAATGTCGATGCCAATGCTTTTGATTTAATTGTGGCCAATCCCCCTTATAGTAGACACCACCATATTTCCTGTGAAAAGAAGAAATTGTTGCAAAATCAAGTTCGTCTTTATTCCGGAATAAAAATTTCGGGACTTGCCGGTTTATATTGTTATTTTCTGATTTTGGCTACGAAATGGCTGCGAAATGGCGGCCTGTCGTGTTGGTTAATCCCAAGTGAATTCATGGATGTAAACTACGGAAAAGCGGTCAAAGAATTTTTGCTTAACAACGTTGAACTGATTAGAATTCACAAATTTGAGGCTGATGATATGCAGTTCTCGGATGCAATGGTCACTTCTTCCGTAGTGTTTTTCAAAAATAATCCGCCGTCAAACAATATGGTATTTTTTTCGATAGGTGGCAGCTTAAAATCGCCGACAAGATCGAAATTCATTCAACGTAAAAATCTGAACGTGTCAGGGAAGTGGAGTAACATATTCTACAATCGTAAAATCGAAGAAACGGCAAATGTTATATTGGGAGATTTCTTCCGTATAAAAAGAGGCCTTGTTACGGGCGATAACAAGTTCTTTATCGTGTCAGATAACACTATTGAAAAATACAAAATACCGGCGGAATTTCTGCTCCCGATTCTACAAAGCCCTAGGTATGTGAAGGATGACGTAATCGACTGTTCGTACTTTGCGAAAGGCAAGATTGAATATCTTTTCAACTGCAATCTGTCCGAATCCGATTTAAAGGAGAAGTATCCACTGGTATGGGATTATGTCAATTATGGCAAAGTGAAAGGAATTCAGAACGGGTATATTTGCAGTCGCCGTTCTCCGTGGTATTCATGCGAAAAACGTGTGCCAGCTCCGTTCGTAATTCCGTATATGGGGAGAAACGGAACGTCGAATAGAATATTCCGCTTCATTTTGAACAAGACAACAGCTATCGCAACAAATGTATATTTACTGCTATATTTAAAACCTGAATACGAGAATATTGCCAATAAAAATAACCTATGGAATAATTTGTGGGCGGAATTAAATTCGATTCCTGTTGACGCAATTAGCGAACGCGGTCGCGTTTACGGCGGCGGTCTCCATAAGATTGAACCCAAGGAATTAATGAATATTCCCGCAGATGGAATTGGAAACATATTAGGGTATACTCCGACTCCAAAACAACGCATGTTGTTTTAGAGAATAATTTTCAACATCGCACAAAGTATGGCAATTAAAATTTCTATCTACCACACTGCAATCTTTTTGAACGTTTTGATTTCGACTTTGAGTTCGATAAGTTCCGCCTTGAGACCTTTGTTGCCGTTACCGTAAACGGTATGCTCTACGTTTTCGAGGCGTTTTGACAGATGTTCAATTTCCTTTTCGGTGATTTCCGACATGGTCTATTTTTCTACCTGAAACGCCCTACGAGTTATGTCGGTTCCAATATAAGCGCTTATAAGATTAACCATCAATCTTTCCAGTATAGCATAAACAGTGTTTGCAAATTAAAAAATAATGAAAAAAAGTTTAAATAAATCTACTATAAGACTTGGCTTTTATTCTTATTAGAGTGTATATGGGCGCAATGAAGAACACAAAAGTAATTGCGGATACGAATACGTTCGTTAAAATTTGAAAATGGAAAAGTTATGAAAAAAATAAATGAAGCAATAAAAATGATAGAGTGGGCAGAGTCTAATCGGAATGTGCAGATAATGAAAATATTTGAGGCATATCAAAACTCTGGGGCAACTTTAAAGGATTTAAAATTTTGCCAAGGTGGTGAAAAAATTAGAACAGCGGAAAATGTGAAAATCATTCTAACAAGCAATGAAGATGAAGACGATATTTACGATGGAATTTCATTTGAAATAGAATTTTTAGGCACAAACCAAAAATGGTGTTTCAAAAATATTCCTTATGGGAATATAAACGTTTCAAAAGAAGGAATTCTTATTTTTGAAAAAGACAAAAAGCTAAGCTTTGAGATTAAAAAATAAATATGTATCCATATTCGCTTGTATCTGAAGAATCTTAAAAAAAGAATTATGAAGATTTTTTAAAATATGATTTTCAGCACGGCACATAGTATCGCAATGAGGATTCCTATTTGCCACACCGCAATCTTTTTGAACGTCTCGATTTCGGTTTTGAGTTCGATAAGTTCGTCTTTCAGACCTTTCTGCCCGTTGCCGAATACCGTATGCTCCAAGCCGTCGAGACGCTTCATTATGTATTCGATGTCTTTGTCCTGCTCGCTCATTTCCCTACCTGAAACGCCTTTCTGGTAATCCCTGCTCCTATGTATGCGCTAATCAAATTAGCCATCAATTCCTTCCAGACATCTGCCAGATAGAAACCTTTGACGTAGGCGACTCCGAACGATTCTTTTTCTGGAATTAAGCCCCAGAGCCAGCCTCCGCTTTGTTCGAGCGTCTCCACGGCTACTGGAATGTCTTTGAAAAACGCGAATATGAACGGGCAAACTCCCAACATTACGAATGCTCCAATAAGCATTACTCGCCGAGTCCATACCCCGCCGTCGCCAGAGCGTTTGAAAGCGGCATCGTGAACGGCAAGGTCTGCCGTTTGTTGCTTCTGCAAGGTCTCTAAAACGCTTGTGAACTTCTGCGTGTTCATAGCGGAGAGTTGCCCCAAAATAGTGACGACCATAGTCGCCATTCCGCCCAGAATCCCACTATCCCAAAGTGCGGCTATCGCTTCCATTATTCCACCTCCAATTTCTGAGCCAATTTGCGCTTTGCTTCTTCCGACTTCCAAGACGCAAGAACATCTTCCGTCAGCGCGGAATTATTCGGCGGCAAACCCTCTATGCTTTTGGGCAGAGAGAAAGTCTGCATATTTATTCGATTGCCCTCGGAATCTATGGCTTCGCAAATATAGCGGTTGCCGTAAAATCCCCGAATGCCGATTATTTGGGCGAAGTCGCTTGCGTCCTCGCCGAGTTCAACTCTTGCAATGTATTTATTCATATTAGTTTACTTTCGTGAAAATTAGGTCAATCGAACCGCCGCAAG